>OIES01000003.1_pt1 | contig 342376 bp, 335 predicted proteins | sample 1581811 | NCBI WGS metagenome assembly OIES01 (sample SAMN03281021, study PRJEB24777) | human gut metagenome | isolation source: fecal sample PR177 from 1 month old male Malay infant, vaginal delivered... | reverse complement strand
TCAAAAGAACTACTTAAAAGCGAAATGCAACATTGCTGCTTAATATAACACCTCCCCCTTTCTTGCCAGCCATTTGGTAGAATATCAAAAGGTCTATTAAAGTTACCTTTTTATAGTTTAAAATAAATATCAAATGTTTTTCAATTCACTATTGACATTTCTTAGCTGGACTCTTTAGTTCGCCAGCGTAAGTAAATATACCCCCAGTTCATACGCATAACGCATTATTGCATCGATTATTGGATCCGGCAGGCGGTCCGTCATTTTATGTGTTTCGTAAGCAAACGCCCCCTGATAGTTGATTTTCTTTAAGGTCTTCATGATGGGCTCCCATTCTATTGTACCGAGATAGGGCAGCAGATGGTCGTCAATGACACCGTAATTGTCCTGAACATGGGTGGCAATCAGGCGGTCTCCCATCATTTCAAGACATTCCGGCTGGTTCCAGTGCATCAGATTGGCATGGCCGAAATCCCAGACAATCCCCACATTGTCATAAGACTGGTGCAGTGTATCCACCAGATCGATTAAATCTTCCGGATCTGCCAGATAACGGGGAACACGAACCCGTTTTTCACTGTCGTTGATGTCGAATAGATTTTCGATGGCTATTTTTACCCCGTACTCGGCGGCCAGCTCCAGATGCGGTTTTAAGTACTCGATATTTTCCCGCTTGTTTTTCCGGTAATCCGGGCAGTATGGCAGGGAACCGCCGTGAATGACTACGATACCGGCCCCCAGCTCCGACGAAGCGATGATAGAACGGCGCACCATCTCTTCCTCTTCTTCCCGATAGGGGTAGTCCGAATCGATCACATTATAGAATGGAGCGTGTGACTGGCTGACCGTCATCCCCAGTTCCCCGATCAGACTCCTGCACTCCTGTATCCATTCTCTCCAGTTCTGATAGAACAACTCTGTCTTATGCCTCCTGGTCCACGCAAAGTTAAGATCTAAATCTCTAAAGCCTGCCCTGTGAATTCTGCGAATACTCTCCAGCATGGGCGCCACACTTCCGTCCGGTCTCGGACCATAAAACAATGTTGTTGTTGATAGCTTCATCTCTCTTCTCCTTAGTTTTATTAGCAATCAGGCCGTATGCTCCCGCTGTTTAAAAAGCCCCCCTTCTTTTACAGGATTGGGAAACGGTACGGTCAGTCCACTCCGCTTAAAAATACATAAAAAAAGAGCAAGGCTGTCATGTAAACACATGCCTTACTCTTCGTCTCATTAGCATCATTTGCTTGTAGTTTAACAAATAGACGACATGAAGTCAATAAATGTTTAATAATTAACAAACGAAAAATGGTAGAAATATCGTCAAAATGACCAAAAAATGCCGCGGGGCCGCTAAAAAATACGGGTATGTTCTTTCTTGGAGTTTTGTGATATGATGAAAAAAATAAGGATAACGGCTTTGCCGGAAGGAGAAGAACATCATGAAAAACACAGAAATTAACATCAGGGATCCATTTGTACTTGTGGAGGGCGGAATGTATTATATGTACGGAACGAGGGCCGCTACCTGCTGGGGGGCGGCAGACGGATTCGACTGTTATGTCAGCAGAGACATGGATGATTGGACCGGTCCGATTGAAGTGTTCCATAAACCGGAGGACTTTTGGGCGGATAGGAACTGCTGGGCGCCGGAAGTGCACAAGTACCATGGGGCTTACTATATGTTTGCAACATTTAAGGACAGCAGCGTTCATGGGGGAACTGCGATCTTGAAGTCGGAGAGTCCGCTGGGGCCGTTCGTCATGCACAGCAGCCGCCAGATCACGCCGAAGGACTGGGAGTGTATCGACGGCACATTCTATGTGTCACCCGGCGGGACTCCATATATGGTCTTTGTCCATGAGTGGGTGCAGATATCGGATGGCAGTATCTGCGCGGTGGAGCTGAGCCGCGACTTAAAGGAAGCTGTGTCCGAACCGGTGACCCTGTTCCATGCATCGGAGGCAGTGGGCTGGGTGCAGACCATCACCAATAAAAACCGGCCGGGGCTTCACTACGTGACGGATGGCCCGTATCTTTACCGAACGAAAAGCGGCCGGCTGATCATGCTCTGGTCCAGCTTTGGAAAAGAGGGCTATACGGAGGCGCTGGCTTACTCGGATGATGGGGACATTACGGGAAAATGGGAACAGGATGAACGCCTGCTGTTTGAAAAGGACGGCGGCCACGGCATGATTTTTGAGAGCATATCCGGAGAACTGTACCTGACCCTGCATACGCCGAACGAACATTTGAAGGAGCATCCGGTATTTTACCGTCTGATCGAGGAGGAGGACACGCTGCGCGTAGCGGAACTATCATGAAAGAAGTATTCTTCACGGGAAAATGCGACGGAATCGGAATCAGCCACGTCGCCAGGGACTGTGATTTAACGGAGACGATCGGATTTTATAAAAATGAATACCAGATTTATTATATTCTGGATGGGGAACGTTTTTTCTATCAGGGGAGTAAAAGCTACCGGATGGACAGGGGAACGCTGTCCTTCATCGACAAACGGCAGATTCCCTTCACCAATGTGATCGGGGGAAAATACCACGAGAGAATATTGATTGAGGTGGATGAGAAATGGCTGGTCAGCATGGGAAAGGCCATGGAGCTGGACCTGATCGGTTTTTTTACAAATTATCATGGCGTTTACCGGCTGGAGGGAAAGCATCTGGCGGCAGTGGAGAAAAAGCTTAAAAAGATGGAAGAGGTGATGGCACAGAAGAGATCCTGCGCGCCCGCGGAGGTGAAGAATCTTCTGATTTCCGTTATAATATCCATGCTGTATGGCGCGGGTACGAAGTGTGAGGAGTACAACATGCCAAACGGAAAGATGCTCCGTTACGCTAAGGCAAGGGAGATAATCCAGTATATTATGGTGCATTACTCGGAGGTCTACGGACTGGAGGACCTGGCTGGAATCTTCTACATGGACAAAAGCTATTTAAGCCGGATCTTCAAAGAGGTGACTAATTTTACCGTAAACGAATTTATCAACTGCCAGAGAATCGGTCATGCCAGGGATATGCTGCTGGATGAGTCGCTGTCCATGGAGGAAATTTCTCAAAAGCTGGGTTATGAAAGATTATCCTATTTTGACCGTGTTTTTAAGAAATATGTGGGGATGTCTCCACTGCAGTACCGTAAATCCAAGCGAAAAAAGAATGAGGATGAAGAAAACCAGTCAATATAGTGCAAAAACTGGAGATTTTTTGATGGATTGGTGAAAGTGCCCAAATTGGTTGAAAAAATAAGTCTTAAATAGTAAGATATGTTTACAGAAACGTATCGGATCCGGAAAAGCTTAAGCAGGTAACCCGTGAGAACAAAGACAGCGAAAGGTGTAAAAGGGGATCAATTATGAAATTAAGAAGACTTATGGCACTGACAACAGCAGCTATTATGGCAGCATCACTGACCGCATGCGGCGGACAGAAAGCTGAGACAAATACACAGGCAGCGGACAGCGGAAAAGAATCGGCGGCGGCCGGAGAGCAGATCACACTTCGCATGGCGTGGTGGGGATCACAGACGAGACATGACGCCACCAACAAAGTAATCGAAATGTATGAGGAACAGAATCCAAACGTACATATTGAGGCGGAGTTTTATGATTTTGACAGCTACTTCACAAAGCTGGACACCCTGGTGGCAGCAGATGATGTATGGGATATCTTCCAGATGGGCGGAAACTTCCCGAAATATATAAACAGCATTGAACCGATGGACGCCTACATCGAAGCTGGAACCATTGATGTAAGCGACACCACAGAGAACTTCCTGGCGACCACGAGAGACAACGACGGTACCCAGGTAGGAATCTCCATCGGAACCAACACCTACGGAATCGCCTATGATCCGGCCATGTTTGCGGAAGCAGGACTGGAAGAGCCGTCCGATAACTGGACCTGGGATGAGTGGAAGGCTGACTGCCTGGCGATTACCGAGAAGTTGGGAATCTACGGAAGCTCAAAGATGGACAACTTTATCGCAGGTGTAACGCAGAGAGCTTCTCAGGCTGAGAAGGACGGCAACTTCTTCAAGAAGACCAATGATGGCCTGGAATTTACGGATACTGCTACCTTTGCATCGTATATGCAGATGATCAAGGATTTAACCGATGCGGGATCGTATCCTGATGCAGGTGCGATCAAGGAGATTAAGGACATTGAAGGCGACTATCTGGTAACAGAAGACGCAGCCATGACCTGGGTATCTTCCAACCAGATCGCCTCTATCGTCAATGCCGCCGGCAGAGAAATCAAGATCGCGCCGGTACCGCGAATCACAGAGGATGGTTCCTACGGAATGGGCGTACAGTCCTCCCAGCAGTTATGTATGGCCAAGAGCTCTAAAAACAAAGAAGAAGCAGCCAAGTTCATCAATTATTTTGTGAATGATATCGAAGCCAATAAAGTATTAAACGGCGAGCGTGGTGTACCGATCATGTCGAAAGTAAGAGACGTAGTTATGGAGCAGGCAGATGACAGCAACAAGATGATCTACGATTTCGTAGACAAAATCGGCAACTTCCCCAAAGAAGACTGTAATGTAATCAGCCCCGACCCAAAGACGGAGATAGAAGATCAGTATAAGCTGCTGATTGAGAAAGTACAGTACGGAGATGTAACCCCAGAGGATGCAGCAAAACAATTAGTCGAATTTGCGGAGAGTAAATTTACGCGCTAGCAATGAGCCATGCGAAAAAGGGCAAATGCAGATATGCGTTGTGCTCGCACATAAGCATATCTGGGTTTGTCCTTTTTCATAGGGCGAAGCCCGTGACCGAGACAGCGTGCCCCGCTTTACCGGGTATGGAGCGAAGCGGAATCGAGGTGCATGGCGGACTAACGGGATGCAATCCCAATCCAATTCCAATCCCAATATCAAAGGCAGGTGGGACCAGCCCCTATAATAAAACACCTCACCTGCCTTTTCTGCGCAAAAAAATGGAGGAAATGACCAATGGAAGAAAGGAAGACCAGCAGAAAAAAGTTCTGGTACAACGACAATACGGTGGGCTATATTTTTTCGCTCCCGTTCATTATCGGTTTTCTGGCATTCACCCTGATACCGATTGCGGTTTCCATGTACTATTCGGTAACCGATTATAAACTGGGCCAGACACCGGCATTTATCGGAATCAAAAACTATCTGGAACTCTTAAAAGATGAGCGATTTATCAATTCCGTAAAAGTAACCCTGATTTATGTCGTTACATCCGTGCCGACGAAGCTGATTTTTGCGCTGTTCGTGGCGTATTTGCTGACACAGGGAAGGCGCGGCGTGACATTTTACCGTTCCCTGTATTACGTACCGTCCTTAATCGGCGGAAGTATCGCGGTAGCCCTCGTGTGGAAGACCATTTTTTCCAGAAAGGGCCTTGCCAACACGATCCTGGCTTCCCTGGGACTTCAAAAGCTGTCCTGGCTCGGTGATCCGAAGCTGTCCATGGGAATCCTGGTCTTAATGTCGGCATGGCAGTTCGGTTCTTCCATGATTATTTTCGCAGCAGGTCTGAAGGAGATACCGGGCAGCTATTACGAGGCGGCGGAGATTGACGGTGCGAACAAATGGCAGCGTTTCTTAAGCATCACGCTTCCATGCCTTTCCCCCATCATTCTCTATAACCTGGTAATGCAGACCATCACGGCATTTATGGCATTTACGCAGGCGTTTGTCATCACACAGGGAGGTCCCAACGACGCGACCAACTTCTATGCCCTCTATGTCTACAACCACGCATTCAAATGGTCCAACATGGGGTATGCGAGTGCGATGAGCTGGCTCATGCTGGTTTTAATCAGCGTAATTACACTGATCCTGTTCAAATCCTCGAAGTTCTGGGTATTTTCTGAGGCGGATCAATAAGGAGGGGGAAAAAGATTATGACGAAAAAACACAAAATCGAAGCAGTCCTTTACCATTTGTTTGTGTGCCTGTTCGGACTCCTCATGATATATCCGGTGCTCTGGATGATCAGCGGCTCACTCAAAAATAACACGGAGATTTTAAACGGAGGAATGAATTTGATTCCCCCGGCCTGGAGAGTGGAAAACTTTGCCAATGGCTGGAAGGGATTCGGCGGAATCAGCTTCGCCACCTTCTTCTCCAACTCATTTTTCGTAGCCGCTGTTTCGACCCTTGCCACGGTACTGTCGTCGGCCTGTGTGGCTTATGCATTTTCGAGGGTGAAATACAAAGGTAGAAATATCTGGTTCACGGCCATGATCTGCACCATGATGATCCCGACACAGATTATTCTGGTGCCGCAGTACATCATCTACAACAAACTCGGCTTCGTCGGAACGTATCTTCCGTTAATCCTGCCGCATTTCTTCGGCCAGGCCTTCTTCATCTACCAGATGATGCAGTTCGGATCCGGTATTCCGAGAGATTTAGACGAAGCAGCCATTATAGACGGATGCAGCAAATATACGATATTCACAAAGATATTCCTGCCGCTTTTAAAGCCATCCATCGTAACCACAATCATCATTCAGTTCTACTGGAAATGGGACGATTTCATGTCGCCGATGATCTATTTGAGCAAGCCGAAGATGTACACCGCCTCCGTGGCAATCAAGAATTTTGCGGATTCCACTTCCACGACCGACTACGGCGCCATGTTTGCCATGTCCACCCTGTCCCTGATTCCGGTATTCCTGATTTTCCTGTTCTTCAACCGGTATCTGGTAGAGGGAATCAGCACGAGTGGTATCAAGGGATGATCACAGCAATACTGCCACAGCGATACTATGACACAGAGAGGAAATGAGTGTGAAAAATCAAACGAGCGTATCCTTTCAGACCTCCGACGACCTGCTGCAAAAGCTGGTGGACACGGCTGAAGAAAAGTCCAGAGAGAATCTGAAACGGTTTGAAAACAGACTGGTGCTGATCGAAGGCGGCGGTTACGAGAAAATATGGCTGGAAACGCAGCCCATGGGCGGTGAGATGTACGCCAAACGCAATCTGGAGGCAGGAATTAACAATCAGCTGCTCTTTATGGAAAATCAGAGGGAGGACGGCAGAATTCCCGGAAGCGTAGCCTGTGAAAACGGCAGGATTACTCCACAATTCAACAAGTTTCAGGGCTTCTGTTTCCCCTCCGCTGCGCTGAATGTATACTACTTAATGGGAAAGGATCCGGGATATCTCGATCTGCTCTACACCACGCTGGAACGTTTTGACAGCTACTTATGGCGCGTCAGGGATTCCGACGGTGACGGCTGTCTGGAGACCTGGTGCAAATATGACACGGGAGAAGATCACGCCCTCCGGTACGGGGACGCCCCCAACGACTGGAGCGAGGAAGTGCCCCCGGAAGGATGCAGTGTGGTACCCATGGCTTCCATGGATATTATGAGTTTTTCCTATGCCTCAAGGGAAACGCTGGCGAAGATCAGCAGAATCCAAAAAGACATCAGGCGGGAAGCGTTCTGGAAGGAGAAGGCGGTCCGCGTGCAGGAAAAGATCCGGTCCTATCTGTGGGATGACACCGCGGGCGCCTGCTTCGACCGGGACAAGAATCACCGGGTGCTGCGCACGATGACCCATAACAATCTTAGGGCAATGTACTGGAACAGCTTTACCCAGCCGATGGCCGACCGTTTCGTAAAGGAACATCTGCTGAATCCGGAGGAATTCTGGACGTATATGCCGCTTCCATCGGTCGCGGTAAACGATCCGCTGTTTCGGAATGTGACGACCAACGACTGGAGCGGCCAGGCGGAGGCGCTGACGTACCAGCGGGCCATCCGGGCGCTGGAAAATTACGGGTACGACAGCCTGATCCCGGAACTGGGCGAAAAGCTGTTTCAGGCCATCGGCAGGGACTGCGTCTTCGTTCAGCAGTATGACCCGTTTACGGCGGAGCCGTCCCTTGTCTGCCTGGATGGAGAACAGGATTGTTACGGGCCGGCCCTTCTGTCGGTTCTGGAGTATGCGGCGCGCATGTACGGCGTTCATATCGAGCATGACGCAGTCTTCTGGGGAACCGTGGGCGGCTATGAGAGTGTTTATGAACAGATCTGGGGAGACCGTTCCTTTAAGCTGGTACAGAATGGAAATGGGGCGGAAGGCTTTATTAATGGAAGAAAAGTATTTGAAGCCGGTCCGGGCATCAAGGTGATTACCAGGCTGGACGGAAACGTGCTGGAAGTAAAGAAACTGTCAAAGAACGGAGATATAAAAAGCATCCGCCAGAGGCTATAAGAATAAAAACGAATAAGAACATAAAAGAAGGCTCTGAAAGCTGCAAATGCAAACTTTCAGGGCCTTCTTCCATATAGCACGAGCCGCGTCATTCCGGCGGCCATTCTTCCGTCTCCTCGATCCAGGCCACATGAGCGGCTTCCTTCACACCGCCTTCGATCAATCCTTTGCGAACGGTCTGAAACGTTCGGAGAAACAACCGGCTGGCTGCCCGGGAGAACAGCTTCGCGTCCCGCTCTTCCAGAGAGCGTAACAGGACCTTCATGATTGATGCCGTCTCCCCGGGACTGAGCCATAGACTGCGGCAGGAGATAGGCCAGAGTGTCTGCCACATGAGCTGGCTGCATACCTCCGAGAGAGCGTTGTTTCCCATGGCATAGAACAGGTCGAAACACGTCTTATAGTGCCTGTAGCAGTCCTCCTGGTGTACATATTCTCCCATCTGCTCCGCGAAAAATGCCAGCGTGTCAGCGGGAATATCAGGAAAGAATACGCTGGAGATGCTCCCGGCTGTCAGTGCCAGCACCTGAAAGGCTTCCAGGGAGAGAAGCAGTTCTTTCTGGCACTCCTCGGACTGAGGAAACTGCATGGCCTGCTGGTTCACGATATCCAGGGCCATTGTGCCTTTGCCGTTCAATGTTTTGACTGCGTTAAAATTGACCAGCAGCGAAATACTCCGGCGTATGGTGATCTCCGCCACGGAAAATTCCTCCGCCAGCTGCGAGACCGACGGCAGGAACTCCCCCGGCTGGTACTGACGGCATAGAATTCGGTAAAGGAGAATCTGTGCGGTAAAGGATCTGTGTTCGATTCTGCCCTTGGTGATGTACCATCGGAACGGAACCGGATCCGGCTGACCGGTTCCGGCATAGGAAGCTTCCAGATTCTTCCGCAGCTTCTCCGCCCGTAGCAGGCTGATCTGATCCAGCAGCCGTTTGATCCCGCCGAAATCTTCCGCAGCATGGCATATCAGGAGATCTTCCATATAATTCGCCAGACGGTCAAAATAGAAATCAGAATAGCTGGTGTCAGTCATCATGTATAAGTCTGAGAGATGGCCGAACATGGTGCTCTCTGTAAAGAGGCTGGGGAGAAGGGGATTCCCCAGGCTGTCCAGCACGGTGCAGAAAAAGTCGATAAAAGCCCGGAAATCCCGGCGCCGCACTCTGGAAAGGTACTGTGACAGATGCTCTCTGCGGTCGGCCGGCAGGTGGCAGAACGCGGGGAACAGTATGGAAGAGAGAAACGAGCGCCTCAGACTCTGCAGCTCCAGGGCCGCATCCTTGTGGGCCAGATAATAGGTCCTGCAGAAAACGGCGTGATCCTCATTGCTGAAGTCCTTGATCACGACAGAGGACCGCCCGCTTCCGGAAGAGATAAATCCATCCTCCTTCAGCTGCCGGAGCATCCGCCGTGTAGTTTTGTCTGATACGCCAAATGTTTCGGATATTTCATGAATAGAAGGGATGGCGTCTCCTTTTATATAGTAGCCCGATTGAATCCGGGTAACATAGAATTCGTAGATGTAACGGTACAGGCGTGAATCTCTGTCCATAGGGCATCCTTTCTGCTGGTAAAATACTGAAAATATTTTATCACAGACCATGTGGATTGACAATAAATGAAAAATTTAAAAATATCTTTTTTTTGGAAATATGATATGCTATACTATACTTTATCAAATGGTACATTTTAAGCGTTTACGGCAGATGAGCCGCGTGAGGAACAGGCAGAGTAAGGCTGGGGGGCTGTATAAACTCTGCTCCGTAAGGAGAGGGAAATGAGTATTAAGAGGTGTAGAAATGGAAGAAAAGAAAAAAGCCGACATCAGCGACTTAAGTATCTATTACCAGGAACTCCTGTTCCAGAATGAAGAGATGAAACGGATTTTGCAGGAAAATGAGCTGCTGAAGCAAAGATACCAGCGGCTCTATGAGGACGCGCCTGCAGGATACGTGGTATACAACCACAACGGCCAGATTATAGCGGCCAACAATACACTCTGCCGTCTTCTGGGCTTCCCGGTGCAGGAATGCCAGATGCACCGCTTCCCCCGGTATGTTCTGCCTGAATTTCAGGATGAACTGTATTTAATGATCCAGAGGGTGCTGAAGAAGAAAACACCGGAATCCATCGAGGTCCAGATCCGGGGCGTGGATGAGATTCGGGACGTCATGGTAACCACCAACTGTTACCGCGAAGAAGTAGAGATCCCAGGCATAGAGGAACCTGTGAGCAGCGATCTGCTCCGGAGTGTGATCACGGATATTACGGGACTGAAGAAGAGACAGAGAGATTTCTGGAACCGAAGCGTGCATGATCCGCTGACAGGAATCTACAACCGCCAATATTATAAAGAAGAGATGCATGACATGGATGTGCTGGAAAATTTTCCGCTGTCCGTGTCCATGGTGGATATTGACGGTCTGAAAATTATCAATGACACGCTGGGCCACGAGTTCGGCGACCAGGCGATCAGGGTCATTGTGGATGAGCTGAAACGAAACGCCAGGCCGGAGTATACACTGATGCGGGTCGGCGGTGATGAGATTTTAATCCTGTTTCCGAGAACGAACCTGGAAACGGTGCGCCGCTATATGCAGGAAGCGAAAACGGCCATGGAAGAGAAGTCCATCTCGGGAATTCCCCTGAGTTTCTCCTGGGGCGCTGCCACAAAGAATATGCCGGAGGAACAGCTGTCCTTCATTGTGGCCGCGGCCGAGGATATGATGTACAGCCGAAAACAGGTCAGAGGCGGCAGCCGCTTTAATGGGGCTGTTCATATGATTCTGGAATCGCTGTTTGAACGCAACCGCCAGGTGAGAGACCACAGTCTGAGAATCAGGCAGTTCATCAATGACTTCGGTACATGGATGGGGCTCAGTGAAGAAGAGGTGGCCTGCTTATGCAGTGCCGGACTTCTGCATGATATTGGGATGGCCTCCATTTCCGACGAAATACTCAATAAAAACAGCATGCTGACGGAGACGGAACAGAGAGAAGTTCTGCGCCATCCGGAGGTGGGCGGCCGGATCCTCCATGCCAACGGTGACACTGCCGTATACGCGGAGGCAGTGCTCTACCACCATGAAAACTGGGATGGTACGGGCTATCCCCGCGGCCTGGCAGGTGAACTGATCCCGTTTGAAGCGCGTGTCCTGGCAATCGCGGACGCCTATGACCGTATGAAGTATGGTTTAAATGGGAGAGGGACGAGGTATAAGGAAGAAGTGATGATCCTGGAAGAATTTGAGCGGTGCAAGGGCCGCCAGTTCGATCCGGAGCTTACAGAGAAATTACTTGAATGGAAGACAGAAAAGAAGCATCCCGCGTCCTGATAACGGTTTGGGATGCTTCTCTGTACAGGTGTGCTCCTTTGGTTTTATGCCTCGGTCTTCCAGAAACCGTGAAGGTTACACCAGGCGTAAGCCGCCTTCGGTGTATCGCCGTCCTCCAGCGTAAAGTGGGCGACCGGCTCACAGGCGGAATCTAAAGGCACCCGCATGGTGACCCCGGCCTTCGTCTGTAAGCAGACCCATCCGATGTTGTGTTCCTCGCTCATGGGATGGAAGATGCTTCCGACTTTTACGGTCACGTGGTTTCCGTCGGTTTCAATGATGGGGAGGTGCTTTTCGGAAGCGCCTTCCGAGGTGTTGGGCTCCAGTACCTCAAATGGTTTTAAGCTGTCCGGGACTGCCGCGTTAGGCATTCCCGCGATGGCCTCCAGTACCACGAGGCGGTCTCTGTCCGTTAAAAATACAGGTTGTTTATTCATAGAATCCTCCAGTCATAATGATGATTTCATAAGGTTGTCTGCTGCGGATACCTCATTATTTTCCCTGGATTGCCTTCCTTTTATACATGATGATGAAAAGCTTTTTCTGGACTACGGCGTTGTCCGGAGAATGAATTGCCGCATTTTACCCAATACTATGATGGAAATCTATAATAATATGAAAAGAGGTATTGGATATGAGCGCAGACGCGGAAATGCTTAATTTTATTTATCAAAATTCCCAGATGGGTGTCGAGACCTTAAATCAGCTGATTCCTATGATTGACAATGAGGCGTTTAAGAAACGGATTGAGGCACAGCTTAAGGAGTACGAGCAGATTCATGAGGAAGCGAAAAAGCTTTTGAACCGCCATGGCTACGATGAGAAGGGAATCGGCGCCTTGGAAAAAATCATGGCCTACCTGATGATCGATATGAAGACCCTGATGGATAAGTCTTCCTCTCATATTGCGGAAATGCTGATTCAGGGCAGCAATATGGGAATTATTGATGCGGTCAAGCGGATCAATCAGTATGAGAAAGAGGCGGAAAAGGAAGTGACGGCTCTGATGAAGCGGCTTCTTAAATTTGAGGAGAATAATGTGGAACGGTTGAAGGAGGCTCTCTGATGGGGTATAATGGCTTTAGCCTGAGAGAAACGGAGTGCAGCCATGATACTGAGTGTGAGCAGAAGGACGGATATTCCACAGTATTATTCCGACTGGTTTTTCAATAGAATGAAAGAGGGATTTCTCTATGTGAAGAATCCGATGAACAGCCACCAGGTCAGCAAGATCATGCTCTCTCCCGACCTGGTGGATTTAGTGGTGTTCTGGACGAAGAATCCGGCCCCCATGATGAGACGGATCGGAGAACTGGGAGAAATCCCGTATTACATACAGTTTACACTGACCGGATACGGCCGTGACATAGAACCGGGGCTTCCGGACAAACACGAGCTGATCCGTATCTTCCGCGAAACTGCGGAAACGGCCGGACGGGACCGCATGGTGTGGCGGTACGATCCGGTGCTTTTCAATGAGAGATACCCGGCGGAGTATCATTTCCGTGCGTTTGAAGCGATTGCAGAAGGAATCTGCGGCTGTACGGACAAGGTGGTCATCAGTTTCCTGGACTGCTACGGGAAGACGAAACGCAACATGAGGGGGATCCCTTTGGAGACGCCGGATGAAGAGACCATGAAACGAACGGGTGAGAGGTTCGTAAAGACGGCCGGGAAGTACGGCATGACGGTGGAGAGCTGTGCGGAGGCCGTGGATTTAAGCGAAGCAGGAGTCCGCCATGGAAGCTGTGTCGATCCGGGGATGATTGAACGCATTCTGGGAGCTCCGATTCGTGTTAAGAAAGACAAAAACCAGAGGCCGGAGTGCGGGTGCGTGGAGAGCGTGGAAACGGGGGCGTACGACACCTGTCTGTGCGGCTGTAAATACTGCTACGCCAATGACAGCCAGGGTGCTGTCATGAGGCGGAGGGCAGAGTATGATGTGCATTCACCGCTGCTCTGCGGCAGAGTGGAAGACGGGGACCGGATCACGGTGCGCAGGACGAGCCGGATTCTGACCGGAGAATAAAACCTGATCAGGGGGATACCAATGAAAAAACATTTAAGAGTACTGTTTCCGCTGCTCTTGGGGCTGCTTGTGGCGATCAGCGCGGTCTCGATCAAGCGGATTTCGGATATTCGGGATTATGGGAAGCTGATTAATTATGTGGGAATTGTAAGGGGAGCTTCCCAGCGGGTGGTGAAGCTGGAGACGAACGGCCGCCCCGACGATGAACTGATCGGGTATGTGGATGATATCCTGGACGAGCTGTTGACCGGAAAAGGCGTGTATGGCCTGGTCTCCGCCGACTGCAGGCTGTACCAGATGAATTTAAAGCTGCTGAAGGGGCAGTGGGAGACTGTGAGGGAAGAGATCGACGCGGTGAGGCGGGGAGAGAGTGCAGATCTTCTGATCGATTCCAGCGAGAGGCTGTTTGAGATAGCCAACAACACTGTTTTTACCATAGAGCAGTATTCCAGTGACATGGCAGGAAGGACGGTGCGCATGATTTCGGCAACAGCGCTGGTCAGCGCCATCGCGTTTGCAATTGCCATGTATTTTTACATAAGAAAATTCTTTCAATTAAAGGATACCAACGAAAAGCTGGAGGATTTGGCGTCCAGAGATGAGCTGACCGGGGCGTACCATACGGAGAAGTTTTACTCCGAGGTAAACCGCATCCTGGAACGGAAAACCGATGCCAGATTCGCGGTTCTCTATATTGATTTCGAAAATTTCAAGTATGTAAACGACGTATTCGGCTACTCATATGGGGACGAGCTGCTGAAAGACTACGCGCGGCTGCTCATGAGCCGTCTGAAGGAAGAGGAACTGCTGGGCCGCGACGTGGCGGACCGGTTTGTACTCCTGCGGCGCTATGAGAGCCGGGAGGAGCTGCTCGAGACACAGAAACAGGTGGATGAAGAGTTCTTAAATTCCGCCCTTGTCATGTCGAACCGCCATATGATGACCATCGCATGCGGAATCTGCTGCGCGGAGGATCTGGTGGAGGAGCCGGAGGCGGTGATGATGGTCAACCGGGCCAATTTCGCCCAGAAGGAAGTAAAGAACAAACCGGGAAAGCACTATGCGTTCTATGGTGATGAGATCCGGCAGAAGCTGATCGCGGAGATGAAGGTGAAGGACCGCATGCAGGAAGGCCTGGATAATGAGGAGTTCGTCGTCTATATGCAGCCCAAGGTGGGCGTGGAGGACGGCGTTGTGAGAGGCGCGGAGGCACTGGTGCGGTGGGCGGTTCCGGGCAATGGTCTGCTCTCCCCGGGGCTCTTTATTCCGGTGCTCGAAAAAAACCACTTTATCGGCAAAGTGGACCGTTTCGTCTTCGAAAAGGTGTGTATATGGCTGCATGAACGCATGGAGAAAGGGCTGGCCGTGGTGCCGGTCTCCGTCAACGTGTCTAAAATACAGTTTTATAACCCGGATTTCATCTCGGTCTACGCCAGCATCAAGAAGCAGTACGGGATTCCTGACGGGCTGCTGGAGATCGAACTGACGGAGTCGGCCGCGTTTGAGCACGAGGAGTATCTGATGCAGGTGGTGAGAGAGCTGCACGACAATGGTTTTCTGTGTTCCCTCGACGATTTTGGCACCGGCTACTCGTCTCTGGGGCTTCTAAAAAATCTTCCTATCGATGTGCTGAAGCTGGATGGAGTATTTTTCCGCGTGAGCGTAGATGTGAACCGGGAACATACAATCCTGAAATATATTATCGACATGGTGAAAGAGCTGAATATCAGCACGGTAGCCGAAGGCGTGGAGCGCCAGGAGCAGATAGAATTTTTGAGATCCGTAGGCTGTGACCTGATTCAGGGCTTCGCATTCTATAGGCCGATGCCGATGGATCAGTTTGAAATGGTGCTCGACAGAGAACAGTGATATGCGGTTTCACGAAAATGATTTCGAGAAAATAAATGAAATTTATATTGACAAATGAAGGGAAATCTTGTAAACTTATTCGTGTTGTGAGTGAGAGGAGCAGCAGCTTCAAACTGATTCCGATTACGCACAGGACATCGTATGTCTGCCCAGATAGCTCAGTTGGTAGAGCAGAGGACTGAAAATCCTCGTGTCGTTGGTTCGATTCCGACTTTGGGCATTGTGCTCGCGAGAGTACATTTGAAATGCTTTTGGAATTTCCTTTGCGGGTGTAGTTCAATGGTAGAACACTAGCCTTCCAAGCTAGATACGTGGGTTCGATTCCCATCACCCGCTTTAGAAAATTTCTGTTGCATTTTCATGAGATGTATGTTATAATGCTTTTACGAAAAAGTTCATACTTTGTTTTATCGTTTATGCGCGAGTGGCTCAGTGGTGGAGTACAACCTTGCCAAGGTTGGGGTCGCGGGTTCGATCCCCGTCTCGCGCTCGTAAAGAGTCTTGTAATTACAGGGCTCTTTTTTCTTTGTGTTGCATTTCGTGTTGCATGGCATCTGTGCCACTTTCTAAAAGATCATCAAAATACCCATCTATGAGATTATCAAAACGTTCCCGCTCCTCAGAAAATGTCTGCATATATACCCGCTTCATGACCTTGTCATTATCCCAGCCGCCGCGTTCCTCTGCATATTTATCAGGCACCCGCAGGAGGGCCATAATCGAGGCGTTGAGGTGCCGGAGATCGTGGAAGGTAATGTGATCCATGCCGTTGTCGTCCTGCAGCTTAATCCAGCGATGATACAGCGCCTTACCGCTGATCGGAACGAGTGCGTCGCCCTCCACCTGATCGATCAGGGACATAATGTATGGCGGGATCCGATGACGGCGGTTACGTGTGGGATTTTTGGCTATATCCTTCCGGACCGGTTGGCCTTTAACGTCAACGACCACCTCCCGGATCATGATGCAATTGCCGCGTATCGAGTTGGATTTTGTGAGGCCACGGACCTCTGACATCGAGAAGGACAACCAGGCAGCCAGGAGAACCGGCAGCTCTATATCTGTACCGCGTATAATATCCAGTACCTTTTTCGCAGGCGGCAGCTCTAGGACACGAGGGACGACCTGCGGAAGCTCTATCTCGCTGAACTCAAAATCCTTACAATACTTATGGAGGACTGCACTTATTAGGATCCATTCGTTTTTCAAACGTTTGGCAGATATCGGCTGAGGGGTCTTGCTCCGCTTATTGGATTTTCGTCGTGCCTCTACGTTGATGGCCTCCTGCATAATATCCTCATCGATATCCTTTAGGGGCGTGTCCATGAGGTCCTGGAAGCCGTTACGCTGGATACAGCGATAGTCCTGTATCGTTGTAGGAGACCGGCCAATAGACTCTCGTGTCTCTATGTAAGCATCTATGGCCTCGGTCAATCTCATGTTTCTATTTGCGTGCTGTTTTTGCGCAGTAGATTTCTTTTTGTTGAGTTGGAAGTCCGCAGCAGCGTATTCTGCCTCTTTCTTCCCGCGAGGGCTAGGATCGTCACTCGTGAATGATTCATAGATCCTCTTATCTTTCCATTTCCCTGTTTTCTCGTCCAGGATCCGTTCAGTGTGGCTGTAGGCCAGGCACCTCCATGATCCGGAGGGTAATTTCTTTGCTTTTGCCATAATATCATTCCTTTCGTGCTGTAGTTGTGACATCACAACTTTTTTGGGTATAAAAAATACGCCCCTTGCCAGGACGCTCCAGAAATGATATAATTCAAATGTCAATATGATTATATCTGCTGGAGTATTCCGGCAAGAGAAAATCTATGTAAAGGCTCTGGGAGTTCGCAGCTCCTGGGGCTTTTTACATGCTATTTTACAAAAAATTTAAATTCCATTTTAGGCTTATCTGTATATTTAGTTAGTGCGGATGCAGGAGTGGAACCAGAGAGGTACCCTCCGAAATCACTCCAGTATTGCTCGTCATAATTCATAAAAGAATAATACATGGCGATTTCTGAAACGTTTACATCCTTCGGTATCTGAATCGTTAAAGTCAAAGTCTGTTCACTGTGAGGTGAAATAGACTGGGCTTTCATATCGGAAACTGTAGTTAAAAGCTTAAGTTTTGTCCCGTCAGGCAATGAAGGGTGCCAGCCAGTAAAAGCATAAAAGTATGGTGCATCAGTGTCATTTTTTATATTGTAACTTACAATAATATTTTTGTCATAGACATCACTATATGGCCTATCCTCAGAAGCATACTTTAATGGCATGATTGTAATTCCATCGATAGATAAAGGATTGCACAGCGGGTGGTCACTACTTTTGCCGTTAAGATCTACGTGGTATCCGTCGGGCGTAGTTGTGCTTGTCAGCATATAACCATCTGAACCGAAATAGTACCAATCGCCACTCTCATTTAGCCATTGATTTATCTGGTGACTTCCATCATCGTTTTGATACCACCAGCCCGTCTGATCCTGCTTCCACTCTCCGGCCAGAGCCGTCGACGCCATTATGGCCGACATGGCGAGGGTGGCAATTAGTAATTTTGCTTTTCTCATTTTTTCCCTCCTATATTTTAATAATACCTATGCTACCTCTTCCGAAAAATCCAACTCACTTATGCTTTCGTTTACAGTCTCTAATATTTCATGCTTCTCTATGTAGGAAATCCACGAAAGAGAGAGATCTGATTTAATTTCCTTTTTCAAATTATTGTAAAGGCTTTCCATGGATTTCTTCCACAACTCATAGGCAGCTTTTTCCATTTTCTCGTCCGACCAACGGTTTTTGGCCGGCCGTTTTAAATTTTTGGTAATTTGGTATTGCCTGGCTTTGTTCATGAATGTTTTGTATCCTTCAAGATTCAATTCTAGATATTCTAAGAATTCTTTATACTTCATTTCGCACCTCTTATTTTAATCGTAGTTCAATTAGTTCTTTTTCATATCCCCATAGTGCTGACAGCATGTCAATGGTGTATTGTTGTGCTATGGCATACTCTTGGAGGTCCTCATCAGATATCAAAAATTCAACGGCGAATTTGTTCGCTTCTATCTCTTTTTTAGAATTCAATAAAAGCGTTTTATGCTTTATAAAATAGCAATCCTCATAAGGGTGCATTATTGCATGACCCAATTCGTGAGCCATTACAAACTCCATTTCGTGCGGTTCAAGGTCTTCGTTTAGCCATATGCACTTGCTTCTTTTAAGATGCATATAACATCCGAGACGATGCCCCATATAACCGATCTGGAGCTCGATATCCATTGCTCGGGCTATTTTGTATGGATCCTTGGTTTTATACTTTTTCTGATAGTAAGCGACAGTCTGCTTTATGTCCCTTGTCAATCATCCCACCTACTTTTTGTTTTTATAGGGATTGAACTTCTCCTTGTTCTTGGCTTTAAGACGGCGGAGCATTAACTCTACCTGTCCAAGGAAAAGGTCAGCATCGTCGTCGGGAATATCCTCGCCGCCAAATGCTGCTGGCCCATATTCTTTGTTTGCAAGTTTTTCTCTTAAGATCTCTAAATCCTTCTTTATATCTCGTTCATCTCGTGCATTAAAAGTTTCTTCCTTTTTTACTGGATCATCTCCTGTCATTAGATATTCAACAGATACATCAAAGAAATCTGCGATTTTTTTTAGTTTGTCCGCTTTTGGCGTACTTTTTCCGCGTTTCCATTCACTGAATAAGGAAGAGGGCAAGCCGGTTCCTCTACATACATCGGCAGCTTTTAGATGTCTTTCTTCTAGTAATTTAGCAAAAATATCGTACATAATATCGCCCTTTCTAAGAAAACTAGAAAATTCTAAAAAATGGCTTGACAAACTAGAATAATCTAGCTATACTATGTACAGAAGCTAGAAAATCCTAGAAAGTTAAATATAAAATTCTAGTTTATAATCATTTAGTGGATAATTTGATTATATAGAATTTTCTAGCTAAAGTCAATATATAAGTTAGAATTTTTGAAGAAAGGAGTGATATTTTTTGCTTAATGCTGTTGACTCGTTTGCGAAACTAGCAAAGTTGGTCCAGAATAACGGATTAACTTTCTACCAATTAGGAAAAAGGCTAGGTATCCCGTCCTCGTTTTTCAGTGAATGGAAAAGAGGAAAAATGATGCCAAAGATTGACAAACTAAAAATCCTAGCCGACTACTTTGACGTCCCAATCACGTACTTCCTCGAAGAATAATCGAAAATACGTTCGATTGCTACCCTGATTGTACCGCTACTAGGGCGATATGTCAACAGGGGTGAAGTGGGAAGAAATTGGAAAAATATGGAAGGAGGGGAAGGAAAGATGAAGAAATATTTAGAGCATTTGAAAGGAATCACTTATCCAGAATGGATAAGATTAAGAACCGGAATAGACAGGGCATTCGAACAGCAAAAAGGCGAATCTGAGAAACAACTCAAACTCGCCGATGCTGAAATTGTAGAAAATCTTATTCAGTCACAATTTGGACGAACATGGGATTGATTCTCCAATCTTTGCCTTTATAAAAGATATGAATATAGTCCAAGCAATAAAAACTATTTTCAATTTCTTTTTTACGTTCTATGGGCGCATAAACAGGAGCGTTTTCTTTCCACCAACAATAAGGTGATTTATGCCATTCGCTAATGGTGCATTCTGGGTCATCGTTGAGACATGCCCATTCACCGGCAAGGCAAGCATAGATTTTTGTCATATCGATTCTCCTTTCTTTTGCACTCGGCTCTGACGGGAGCCTGTAAGTACATTATAGTTGGTAGAATATGGAAAATCAATCATAAGGAGAGTGATCCGCATTAAAACAACATGCAACACCTGCCGATACCGAAACCGCTGCATAGAGCAGAGCCGACGGTATCCGTGTAGGGATTATAAAGAGAGGAGTGAAGCAGTTGCCAAAAGTAGGACTGTCAGATCTGGAAAAACGTCGCCGGACCGTGCTGGCCTGTATCGCCAGTAAGAAAGTGTTAAATGGCTGGGACGATAAAAAACTAGCTGTAAAAGCCCATATATCTGTCCCAACGCTAGGCCGGAGAATGGACACTCCAGAAGACTTTACTCTTAAGGAACTCTGGGGCATGGGCTTAACGGTCTATATCTACGATGGACAATCTATTTTACCTTCGGAAGAGGGACTTGTGGAGCTGAGGGGGTGATTGAGAATGCAGAAGTACATTGACAACCTCGACGACTTCGAGGACGACAGCCGATCCCGCCTGCTGGAAGTAACAGAGCGGTGGCTGATGCCGGCGGTTATCTTTGTGGCTGGTGTGATTATCATTTTAGCAGTTTGCGCACGATTGGAGACGCTGTGAGAGGAGGTGAGGACAGTGAATAAGAAGGAAGAGGAACTGGAGGTTATTCTGGATCTGTTTGAGGACTGGTGTGTGAGATATGATTGCGAACATGTCAGTGCGTTTGTCATCAATGACGGCTACCCCTTTGGTATGGCATTTGCATATTCGAATTATCCAGAAGGGGATCCGCGCAATATTGATATTCGCAAAGAATACGAAACCCCAACTGCGGGAACAGCTGGGGAATCAAGGTAACTACTAATATATTGACACCCTCATTATATCAGAGGGAGAAACGGAGTGCAAGATGTTATCAAAAAGAGATGTATCAGCGTATGTGGAACATATGCAGGAGCAGGCAGAGAAAAAGGTTAAGGAAGAGTACGATGCCGCTCGTTCCGTTGTAGAAAATCGGATTCTGGATGAGAGTGGAATACGTGAACCCATAAAGAAAATGCAGCGTTTGGTTAATCAGTTAGTAAAAGAAAACAGAGAGCTAAACGCAGTACTGAAAAATGCTTCGGGGCTTATTTATCAGACGCTTGGATATGACGGAATGACACGAAAACTGTCTGATATTGAATGCGTGGAAAAAGTAATAAAAAAGTATCTGGAGTATGATTCCTCCGAACTGGTACGGATGAAAAAGAAGTTCGAAGAGACCCTTCGCAATGTCCGCGCAAATTATGCGACAGTAGCTGCAGAAGTCAAAAACAAGACCAGTGCAAAACGCGCGGTGGAGTACCTTAAAGAACTCGGTTTTGATGTTATAAGGCTGGAGCAGATGCAAAATACCGAAATAATGGTGCAGTTGGACAAGCGTTATTTGTTCGTAGGTGGAGGATTGAAAAACGCAGATGATAAGCCGAAGAATTACGGTGCGATCAGCCCGGACGATGTGGATCTGTAGGAGGCGGCCATGAAAAAGAAGAAACATTATCACAGACTATGGATATGTTTGAGAGAGCAGCTGACGGATCAGGAAAACAGCAAAGGCGGCGAAATATATTCGTCCAGCTCCGATGTGCTGCATGAGGTTCTAACATTGATGGCAAAAATGGAAGCCGCGCAATTTTTGGAGGATTGAACGATGGTAAAAGCAAAAGATTTAAAGATTGGACGGGTTATCCGGTTGGAATGTGGAGATGCCGGAAACTGGGGAAACTTTGAAGTTGATAAGATTACTACCCTGGAGGATTCCGTGGATGTGCTCTGCCATTATGGTGTGGTACATATGGAGTTTTCATGGGAACCGGATAAGATACTGGAGGTGATTGGATAATGGCAAAAGTGCTTTGTGTAATGGGGGACTCTGGAGCAGGGAAGACCACTTCCATGCGTAACCTGGACCCAGAAACCACATATTATATTGACTGCGACAAGAAAGGTCTTTCATGGAAAGGTTGGAAAGAGCAGTATATTCCAAGCGTGAATTATACAAAAACTGATTTCCCACAGATAGTCCAATCGTTGCTAGTGTGGCTGAATGGAAAGAAGCTGGACGAGAAAAAACAGCCAATTACTGCTGGCTTAAAGTTTAAGGTAGTTGTGATTGATACGATAAACGGTATTATGGTGGCTGACGAAATGCGTCGGTGCAAAGAGAAGGGATACGATAAATGGCAGGATCTGGCCCAGAGTATTTACGATATTGTGGATTATGCCCTGACTATGAGGGACGACCTGACGGTGATCTTTGTTGCGCATACCCAGACCGATCATGATGATAATGGATTTATGTTTACCCGCATCAAAACGTCAGGCCGCAAGTTGGACAAGATCACTCTGGAGAGTAAGTTTGGCACGGTACTGCTGGCTAAGACTGTTGATGGGCGCCATGTATTTGAAACACAGGCAAATCTAAGTACGGCAAAGACGCCGTTTGGAGCATTTGGGGAAGATGAAAAGGAAATTGACAACGATATAGCAGAAGTAATAAAGCGACTGGAAGAATTTTAGGAGGGCAATTATGCAGAAACCGAACAACTATGACAACACACAGGCCGCAGGTGATTTCGTGCCGCTGGAACTGGGCGGCCACATTATGGTGATTAAAAAGGTCGAGGAAACCACGAGCAAGACTGGAAAGGACATGCTTAAGATATCTCTGGACACGGCGCCAGAAGACAAACAGCCTGGTTACTATGCGGAGCAGTTCCGAAAAGACATAAGGCCAGAGAAAAAGTGGGGTTGCGTTGTCTACCAGCTTGTGTACGATAACGAGGGTAATACAAGCAAGGGGTTCAAGACGTTCACAACCAGCGTGGAAAAGTCGAACAAAGGTTTTGAAATTCCATGGGGCGATAAGTTTGCAGCATCTTTTACTGGCAAGAAAATAGGCGCAGTGTTTGGCCGGGAGCCGTATATCAACCAAAAGGGTGAAGAGAAAATGTCTGTCAAGTGCTTTTACTTCAGGAGCGTGGAAACAATCGAGAAGGGGGTATCAGTTCCGCCAGACCGGACACTGAATGAAAACGCATCGCAGTATCCTAAAGGATCCACGTCAATAGGAGACGGTTTTATGAATATCCCAGATGATGTGGACGATGCAGGTCTTCCATTCAACTAAGGTGATCTATGGTTATCATAGAGGACACGAAGCAGAAGGTTGGAAAGCACCTGTACAAAAACCGCCAAATGGAAAAGCTGGGAATGGAAGTGATCCGATTTAAGCTGCCTGTGGGTGATTATGTACTGGCAGACAGCCGGATCATGGAGCTGATAAAAAAGGGGGATAAGAAGGTAAAGGCCAACGATCTCCTCCCATACATAACACTGTCCATCGACACGAAAATCGGCCTCAATGAAATAAACGGGGACGTGACAGTACAACATGAGCGCTTCAGAAGAGAGCTCGTAAAGGCTAAGGAGAATGGTATACGCCTGATTATTTTGTGCGAAGGAGAACCATACGTCAGAACGATGGAAGACGTATATTTCTGGGAGAATGAGCACTATAACGGAAGTCCTTATTCAACGACTGGTCCTAAGTTATATAAGTCCCTTTGCACGATTCAGGAACAATATGGCGCGGAATTTATGTTCTGCAGCAGAAAAGACACCGGGAGAATTATTGTGGAACTATTGGGAGGTGAGCCGGTTGACAGTGGAAGAGATTAAAGAAACATACAGCATGAGAGACATCGTGGAGCGGTACGGCTTCCACCCAACACGGGCGGGGTTCATTCCCTGCCCCTTCCATTCAGGCGACCGGCAGCCTTCATTGAAGGTATACGATCGGGACTTCCACTGCCATGCCTGTAACACGCATGGGGACATCTTTGATTTTGTGATGTTGATGGACGATGTAGATTTTAAGACAGCCTTCCAAAGCCTGGGCGGGGAATATCAGAAGCCGACATTTTCCAGCCGCATGAAGATATACGAGGCTCAGAAACGGCAGGAAATGCGTCGGAAAATACAGGAACGGATTGCGGCGCAGAAAGAACTTAACAACACACTTATAACCGTCTACAGGTCCTATATGGAGCGCTCAGAGCCGCTAAGCGACGTTTGGACGGATTGCTATAACGCCTTGCAATATCAACTGTATTTGCAGGCAGAATTAAACGACATGGAAGCGAGGTGGTAGCATGGTGCCGCTGAATGAACTTACGGCAGATACAGTATTGTCAGACGATGTATTGACGGAAGTATTTGACCAGGAGGATGAGCTGTATAAATCACGGCTGCTGTTATCACTGGAAGACCGCGCCGGGGAATTGGGCGTTAAGAAGAAGTTCCAGGAACTGGTGAAAGCGTACAAACGTGTAGAACGTGAAATGAGGCGCAGGGAGCGGGAGAAGAAGAGCCAGCCCTGCACACTGGAGCAGTGGACCAATTTTTCGGGTCCTTATGAAAATATGCAGTGTAAGCAGTGGATCGCTTCGGAGAATGGAGTATACCTGAATAATCCATCAACCGGATATACCGATGTGCTGGCCTGCTATCACCCGATTCTGCCAGTGGAGCGTCTTAAAAATCTGGAGACGGGCGAGGAACAAATCAAACTGGCATATAAGCGAAACAGCCGGTGGGATGAGATTATAGTACCGAAAACCATGGTAACATCGGCCAATAAAATAGTGGCCCTGTCAGGCCGCGGAATTGCTGTCACCAGTGAGAACGCTAAGTATCTGGTAAGATATCTGGCTGATGTTGAAAACGCCAATGAGGACTATATAAACGTTCAGTATTCTACCTCGAAACTGGGCTGGTTAAATGGCGGATTTCTGCCATATGATACCGAAGTTATTTTTGATGGAGATGTTAAGTACAGGGAGGTAAAGGATAGTATCCAGGCGGTTGGAAACAGAAACCGGTGGTTTGAGTGTGTGTCAGCACTGCGAAGAACTGGAAAAATCGAGATAAAATTTATGCTTGCTTCTGCATTTTCCAGTGTTCTAATTGAGCCGCTGGGCGGCCTGCCATATTTTGTAGACCTCTGGGGAGGAACCGGTGGAGGAAAGACAGTATGCCTGATGTTGGCAGCCTCTGTCTGGGCGGATCCGGACAATAATGCCTATATAAAGGATTACCAGGTGAGTCCTGCAGGAATAGAGGTGACCTGTGACCTGCTGAACCATCTCCCCTTGTTACTGGATGACACCAGCAAAAAGGACAAAAAAGTGGAGGAGAATTTCGAAGGCCTGGTGTATGATCTGTGTTCTGGAAAGGGAAAGACCCGTTCCAACAAAGAATTGGGGCTGACCCGGGAGAACCACTGGAAGAACTGTATCCTGACGAACGGGGAGCATCCGCTTAGTTCCTATGTCACCCAGGGAGGCGCGATAAACCGTATCCTGGAATTAGAGGCGGGAGAAAAGATATTCCCTGACGTTGCAGAGACACTGGAGATTATCAAAAAGAATTATGGACACGCCGGGCGCGAATTTGTAGAAATGATAAAGGAAACCGGTGTGGAGGAGATACGGAATATTCAGAAAGAGTTACTCAGGAAGCTGTCTGATGATGGAAAAATGGAGAAGCAGAGTCTGTCACTGTCAATTATTTTAACTGCGGATAAACTGGCAACAGATTATCTCTTTAAAGACGGGCAGTATATTGACATGGAAGAGGCCAGAGCTGTGCTTGTGGATAAGGAAGAACTTTCGGAAAATGAACGCTGCTATCGGTTTGTGTTGGATAAGATTGCCATGAATCCGGCCAGATTTGACCCGCTCAATGAGAATGCAGAAAAATGGGGAATCATTGAAGATGGCTATGCAGTCATTTATAACTCTGCTTTTGATGTTATTTGCAGGGAAGGAAAATATTCGAAAAAATCCTTCCTGTCATGGGCTGCTAAAAAAGGACTTGTCCAGACCCAGAATGGAAATCCGACAAAGCTTAAGAAACTGAAGGGAAATGTATTAAGGTGCGTATTTTTAAAGCTGGACGATGGTCAGGAAAAAGATGTTGATGGGTTTTCTTACATAGAACCGGATGAGCAGATAGAACTGCCGTTTAAGTAGCGGTAACAAAGTAACAGGGTAACGAAATGTAAAACGTGCCTATATAGGTAAAATAAAAATACAACATGTAAGGTATATACTTTCCCCTATATAGGGTGAAAAAGTGATGTTACCTTGTTACCATAGGCAAAAGTATAAGGTTTATGTGGGGAAAATCGGTAACTGACAGGCTGTTACCAGTCCGTTACCATATGTTACTGGGAGGAATTTATGACAGATGAGGTTAGGGAATACGCTGAAAAACGTATTTTGGAAAGCAATATAAGAATGGTTCCGGGACATTATCCAGATTTTAAAAGCAAAGAACATGTGGATATGTGGCTTAAAATGTCCCATGCAGCATTTGAACTGCACAAGAACAGTGAAATGGAACCGGATGATATGACAGAGGTAGAAATGGGGCAGTATCGTGAACTCCTCCAGCGCCTCAAAAAGAATAAAGAAAACGTTCCTAGTGAACTTCTGCTGACCAAATATGAGAAACCCTACAACAAACTGAGAAATGATATAGCAGACATGACCAGCCGTATTGTGAAGGATATCGCCCTGTTTGGGTGGAAGGTCGAACGTGATGAAGTACCGGAAGTGTGCGCAATAGTTAATAGCGTTACCAAAGAGTCCGGTATCATGCGTGATGTGAGTCATGCAGTATATCAGGAGCAGAACGTGGATAAGGTGTTGAATTGTGCGGCGCGGCTGCGGATACTGGTCCATCAAAGAATGAAGGAGTGTGGATTATGAGGATAACAATAGCACGTGGGACTCTTACCAAAGAGGAGCAGTATAAGCTGGGAGAACTGCTTTTAAAGGCTGGGTATGTGGTAAGTGTCCGAAAGGGAAATACAAAGGAAACGAAATCCATGACGATTATTAATCTGGCAGATCAGGAACCAGAAATGGCAGAAGAGGATTTGTCTTAGAATGGAAAAATTATATTTTATGAGGTGAAAAGAATAATGAATAATGAACCACTTACCCAGCAGGAATTACAAGGGCTGGCTGGAAAGCCTGTGTATTGCCCGAAAATAAAGGCGTATGGCATTGTAAAGTACGAAACCATAGGGATATGGGCGGGAGTGCCGTTTTTGGTTGGAGTGTGGCATCACAATGGTATTGCCGTGAATTTTGAATACAACATCGTAAAGCGAAAATTGAAATGTTATGGAATTAATAGTGATGAGGGGGGGGGGTAGACAATGGTGAAAGTGATTAGGTACGGCGAGAAGCGCAGGATAACTTGTAAGGTGTGTGGGGCGTTGTTAGAGTTCAAGGAAGATGATCTGAAAACTGTTCAGACCGGTATAAATGAGTATGAGCAGCAGATTGAGTGTCCGGCCTGTAATGAGGCTGTGACGGTAGATTAATGTTTCCGGAAGGAGGAACTCATGAAATATTGGATTTGGAAAGCGATATATGAAACCATTAAAAAATGGGAAAAGGTGGCATACAGAAACGGACTGACAGAACAGGTAAATGAATGTATACAGATACAGAACCGTTTACAGCATTACAGGTCAGTAATGAACGAAAAAGGTATTTGGTAAACTTAAGAATTGGAGGATAATTCATGTTTAAGTTGAAATTACATCTTTGTTTTTTAATTTCAGAATATTATATAGCGGCAGCCAAGTATCACGCTAGAAAATTTCACTGGAATAATGACAGGGTCCAAAAATGGGTTGAAAGAACGAATCAACTACTTTTAGAGGGTAACTGATTTAAAATTTGGAGGACGAAATCGAAAATATGAGCGATACAATTTATAAGCCGTTGACACCAGCATTGCGATCAAAAATAAATGATTCGATTGACATCAATATTAATGAGCTAATGACGTGCGAAAGAAATGGATTGGTGAATATGCAAATCACAGCACAGATGGCGGCTAAAAATCTCATAAGAAATCTTCCTGATGGCTATTTGATGCCTATGGTAAGACGACAAAACTGATATTTGAACGATAACGAAAGGAGGCCGGAGCGGTGCGCACCGTTGACGGGATATCCCGGCTCCTTTCAAAGATGTTTATAAAAGAGGACGATTTAAAACTTAATGACTGGCAGTTCGGCCAGAGGAAGTACCTCTCTTGGGAAATAAAGCTTCAGCTTACCAAAACACGTATCCGTGAATGGTACGATAACTGGGGAGGAATGGTATATCTGAGTTATTCTGGCGGGTTGGATAGCCGGGTTCTGCTACATCTGATTCGGGAGACAGTCGGAGACGATGTACCAGCAGTGTTTTCCAATACAGGTTTGGAATATCCTGAGATCGTGAAATTTGCTCGGCAGGCCAGCGGGGAATTTCAGGAAATTTATCCGGTCGATAAAGACGGCAAGCGGATCACATTCCGTAAGGTCATTACTACATATGGTTATCCGCTCATAAGCAAGGAAACCGCCAGAAAGGTATATAAGCTGAGACACGGTAATTTGTCAGAAAGGCATAGAAACTATCTCTTGAACGGAGATGAAAGAGGCAGTTTTGGAAAGCTGGCTGATAAATGGCAGTTTCTTGTTAGTGCCCCATTTGAGACTACAGATAAATGCTGTGAGGTCATGAAAAAGAAACCATTTGATAAATTTGTACGGGAAACTGGCCGATATCCATACATTGGGATCACCCAGGACGAAGGATTTAAAAGGGCGCACCAATATGCGCATACCGGTTGTAATGTATATGATGGCAAGACGATTAAAAGCCAGCCAATGGGATTTTGGACAAAGCAAGACGTATTACGCTATGTTGTGGAAAAAGATCTGGAAATATGCTCTGTGTACGGTGATATTAAGCAGACACCTTGCGGCGAGTATTATCTCACCGGAGAGCAACGGACCGGCTGCATGTTTTGTGCATTCGGCGCTCATCTGGAACCGGAGCCGAACAGATTCCAGCGCATGGCGACCGCGTACCCTAACCAATATCAATTTTGTATGAAGCCGGTATGTGAGGGTGGCTTGGGTATGGCTGAGGTGTTGGATTACGTGGGGATACCGTGGACGACGTGGGAGGCACAGGGACAGATGAGCATAATGGATTTTCCGGAGGTGATGCCATGATTATGATAAACGGGCAATGGGAAGAAGCGGAAACTATAGATGATTGCTTAAAACTGATTCGAGAAAACATGGGTGAAGAGTTCGAGAAAAAATTAAAAGAAGTATTTTCGCTTGATTCTAACAGTGAGAAGCAAATCAAAGATGCAATTTGGGAAGTGCAGAGCGCCATAGGAGATATGGAAGACGCTCTAAGATATCTGGAGGCATTGGTTTAGTAAACGATCATTTAAAGGAGAAAGATATGAAAGAAGAATTATTAAAAATTGCACAGGGCGTTTTGACAGAAGAGGAAGTGCAGGAAATAGTAAAGGAAAAATTCAAAGATGCTTTTAAAAACGCAGTAGGGGAGGCTTTCCGTTGGGGAGACGCCGAAAAGGCGCTTAAAAATAAAATTACGGAGGTTATGGTTCCGTACATCGAGAAGTACGATTTTACAGAATTCCTCCCTAAACTGGATACAGTGCTTACAGAAATTGCGAATTCTGATGGCTGCATGGCTGAAAAGCGCATTTTGGAGAATTTCAAAGGGCTTATGCTGGAACCGGAACAGAAAGAATTCAAAGTCACAGACTTGTTTAAAGCGTGGATAAAGCAGTGCAATAAAGATATTAATGTTGATGGTTTGGAAGTTTGTTACGACGATGGGGTACATTATGCGCCTGTCGATTGCAAAATGCGGTTTGAAGAGTTAGATAAACCGTCGTGGAGCTTTTTACAGAGTGCGGTAATTACGTTTGAAAACGATCACGACAAAGACCTTAATATCGAGATTCGGGTATCAAAGTATGTAAGCAGTTACGGAAAAGAAGATCCTTATGTTATATGCATTTCAAGTGATGTCAAAATCTCATCATTACGAAGGCTGTCTGATTTCGAGGTCCTTCTTCTCAGGTTGGAACGGGCAGAAACCGCGATTGTGATTGATAAGGAATGGGATAGCAGCTACATTGAGCCGGAAAAAGAGCCAGAAGCGACATTTGTATAAAAGGAAGAGAGGCATGAAATGTATATATACATAAAAGCATTACCAGGAAAAGAAGTCTATGCAATCTGGGGAGACGAGTACTACAAAACAAAAGTACAGTCGGTGGAAGTTTTGGACGATGGATCGGTTTGCTACATGATTTATGATCCGGATTCGGAGTCATGCGCTACTGGATATTCGGACGATGAATTTTATTTGACCGAGACGGAAGCAAAAAGCGCCATCATTTAGAGGAGGTAGAGTAGTGAAAAAAGAAATGGTAATAGAAAAGCTGGAAGAACTCTACGATCAGATAAAGCGTGAGGAACATGACCAGATGGTAGCTAATGGGGTACAGCGTGCTATTGATGTCTTAATTAACATTCCGGCTGATGAATTGTCCGATGAGGAGCGAGAAATGAACGATCATTGAGGAAGGAAAAATGAAAATAGAGTGCAATGAAAAGGAAGCAGAAATGCTTGATAATCTTTGCGAGATGTTAAATAAAGCTGGCTTATGTCCATGTCCTGAATCAGTTTGCAAGAATTGTGTGGCATTGGTAAATATGGAACGAGATGTAGTTATATTACGCGAGAGCAACGATCAATCACCGTACAAAGGAGGTACGAGAATTGGATAGAAAAGAAGAACATGCTATAAACCTTCAGTCGGCGCAGGCTAGGGCGGCAAAGCAGGAATACATACTGAAAGGCCCCAGGCCAGAGACGCACAGCGCGACGATGCCAGCCTACTGCTACACGGCAGCGTGTCCGGATCCGAAGTTGCGGAAGCCGATCTGGAGGCGGCACAGCCGTCAGCCGAGTATCAGGGCCGCGAAGGTAGAAAGGATCTGCCTTATCTGCCGGAAGCGATGGCCGGCGGAATGCGGCCGGAAGAACTGTGACTGTAAGAGGCAGGGGCATTTGTATGCGATTGGAGGTTATAATCATCCGAGGGTAGGAGGTGGAGCCGGTGGACAAAGTAAGAAAGCGTGATATGAAACTTAGCGATTATAACATATCCCGCGCCAAATATAATGAATTGAAGTATTTCTGTATGCAGTACGAGGAGAAGAAAAGGGAAATACATAATTCTTATGGCCTCGGTGCTGTCGTCAGTGATGGAATGCCGAAGGGAAACCTTCCAGGAAATGCAGTAGAACGAGTGGCGATCCGAAATGCAATGTTGCAGAAAGATGTGGAGATGATAGAGCAGACGGCCATGGAGGCGGATCCAGATATCTATCAGTGGTTGCTGAAGAACGTGACAGAAGGTATCGGCTACGATTATCTGGCTGTGCCTATGAATAGAACGGATTTCTATTGTTCGAGAAAGTACTTCTTTTATTTGTTATCACAGAAAAGATAAAAAAGATGTGCACTCAAAGGGGGTACTTCCGTGATATTATGGTATCATGCAGAAGGTAAGGAAAAGCCATTTTGCATAACCCCCCCCCCCCCAATTGACGGCCGCCGGCTTTTACCGGTCGGTGGCTGAAGCGCCGGTATCCATGGATACGTCCGGCAACGCGCGTTAATAAGGTTGATACCACCTGACTTACTGCTAAGCTGCAGCGACAAAGGTATCCGTCTAACAGTTTGCCGAGTTTTATGCCCCCACGGACGAGGGATTAAAATCGGCTCATCAGGATAGAGCCGCACGGAGAAGGCGCGTAGGAAGAGCTTACCGAAGTAGACTGGGTTCGACTCCCAGTGTCCTGAATTTTCTCCTTTTGAAGAGTCCTTGCAGAAATGTGAGGGCTTTTCTTTTACCCAAAAACAGAAAGGAAAAGACTCGAAATGAAACAAGAAAAGAAATTGCAAACCATCATGATCTGGATAACCATAACGGCTCTCTGGATTAATCAGATTGCTATGGCTCATCGGTGCCATGAAAGTCATCAGCTTCTGTGGGAGGGATTGATTCGTCAAGCGGAGACCGGAAAGAATCATCTTGAGAGCGTGAACCAGTATCTGGAGGAGCTGGATCAGATCATAGAGTCATACTGCAAATAGTACCAGAAAGGAAGTGATTTCATGGGAAGACCATTAAAAATTAAGTCTCCGGAGGAGATGGAACAGTTATGGGAAGAGTACAAGCAGGTATGTGACGATCAGGAGGTTCTTACCCATGAGTTCAGTTCTAAGAACAGTGAGTTCGTATCCGCGAAACTGAAACGGAGTATCACGTACACGATCGAAGGATTCTGCGTGTATTTGGGAATCGCTCGATCGAAGTTTTATGAAACTTATGCAGGAAAGAAGAGGTATGGGGACATCGTCACGCGCATAAGGGAAGAATGCGAAGCCGATGCCCGGAAAAAGTTCGAGCTGCAGGTGATCCCGTCGCAGTTAGCCGGATTGTGGATGAGCAAGTACGGATACACAACAAAGGTGGAGAACAATCTATCAGGTAGCCTCGACACCGAGAAGAGTAAGCTTGACGACCTGATCGGACAGATGGGAGGAGGTGGTTCTTCCTCATGAGTTCAGAACGATTACTTTTGTCAGAGAAGTACAAAGCATTTCTAAAGTGTGATGCCCCCGTCGAATTCCTTGAGGGAACTTAACTACCTATGCAGGGAAGACGACAGTGGGCCTTTTTAAATTTATGCTCAAGGTCGCCCAGTCCCCGAAGAAGCTGCACATTATCGCGGCCAAAGATACCGGTACCGCCGAGAAGAACATCATCAACAAGGATCTGGGAATTATAGACGATTTCGGGATTCTGGCCGAGTACAACGGCAACGGATCCAAAGACGATAAGATCCCGCACATTCTGTTTCACACGTCCAGCGGTGACAAGGTCATTTACGTGATGGGCTACGGCGATAAGACAAAGTGGCAGAAGGCTCTCGGCGGCCAGTACGGCTGTCTGTACGTCGATGAGATCAACACGGCGGATATTGAGTTTATCCGCGAGGCTTCCATGCGCTGTGATTACCTGATGGCAACCCTCAACCCGGACGATCCGGGCCTGGACGTCTACAAGGAGTATATTAACTGCTCCCGGCCGCTCCCAGAATGGGAAGAGGAGACGCCAAAAGAAATCAGAGAGGAATTGAGAGAGGAACCAAAACCCGGTTGGGTGCATTGGTTCTTTTCTTTTACCCATAACCTGGGCCTGTCAAAAGAGAAGCTTGACCAGATCATGACGAACACGCCGAAGGGGACGAAGATCTGGAAGAATAAGATCCAGGGACTGCGTGGAAAGGCCACAGGCCTGATCTTCAGCAACTTCGAGCGGTCTAAGCATGTCATAACCAGGAAGCAGGCTAAGACGTTTGTTAAGGATCCAGGCAACAAGCACCAGACAGAGTGGTTTATTTACTTCTCAGCTGGTCTGGACACTGCGTACTCCCAGAAGTCCCCAGACACGATCTCGATGAGCTTTATCGGGATTACCAACAAGGGAACCTGTGTTGTCCTGGACGAGAAGGTATATAACAATGCGGAGCTTGGGACGCCGCTGGCCCCCACGGACACGGTCCGGAACTTCATAGACTTTCTTGAGCGCAACCGGCAGGAATGGGGCTTTGCGCGGGATACTTTCATTGATAACGCCGATCAGGCGACAATAACCGAGTTCCTGAAGTACAAACGCTTGAATGGCTGCATCTATAATTTCAACGACGCCTGGAAGAAGGAGCAGATCATTGACAGGATCAACAACCAACTGAACTGGTTTGCCGATGCTGGCAGCCTGCCGTGTTTCTACATAGTGGACACCTGCAAGCATTATATCCGTGAGCTGGAAGTATACAGCTGGTTGGAGGACAAGGACAACACGCCGGAGGACAAGAACGATCATATGGTCAACAGCGTACAGTATGCCTGGCTGCCGTATGAGGTTAAGATCGGCATAGGAAGGAGGAAAGCCTGATGGGCTGGTTTAAGAGCATGATTACAGGGATCCTGAAGCTGATTCCTGCAAAGAAACGAAAGATTGTGATCCAAGAGCCCCTTTCCTTCCAGGAGAACGTTCTGAAGAACAAGATCTGGTACCGCGGGGAACCGGCAGAGCTGGAGCAGTTTTTCAAGAAGACAACGGATCTCGGCTATGACATGGCGAGATTCTGGGCGGCAGTTCCCTTCCGCAAAGTCCGAAAGATCCACAGCGGGATAGTCAGCATTGTGGTGGATCGGTTTAAGGACATCGTCACCGAGGATATGGACGAAATCAGCTTCGGTGAAGAAGGAGAGATCCAGGAGATCAAAGAGCGGTGGGAGCTGATCGCAGACGAGAACAACTTCATCAATGTTCTGGGGGAGGCCGTGGCCGGCGCTTTATCATCTGGTGACGGAGCATTCAAGATCAGCCTGGACGAGGTCAGCCAGTACCCAGTGATCGAGTTTTACGAGGCTGATACCGTTGACTTCCATTATCGTCGGGGTCGCCTGCAGGAGATCCTTTTCTATACGCCGTTTAAGGACGGAGAGAAGGAGTACCGCCTGGAGGAGACCTACGGTAAGGGGTATGTCGCATACCGGCTACTGGACGAGGCAGGCAAGGAGGTGCCGCTGGATACTCTGGAGGAGACAGCTATTTATGAAGATACCGGATTTGATGGTGATTTCATCATGGCGGTGCCGCTTGTGATCTTCTCCTCCAACAAGTGGAAGGGGCGCGGCAAGGCGCTGTTTGACGCTAAGAGCGATAACCTGGATGCGTTGGACGAAGTAATCAGCCAGTGGCTGGACGCGATCCGGAAAGGCCGGATTAATCGGTACATACCGGAAGACATGATCCCCAGGGATCCGAAAGACGGGCACCTGATTGATCCGAACGATTTCGATAATGATTACATAGCTATTGGATCTATGCGCAAGGAGGACAACGGAAATAAGATTGAGATTTCACAGCCGCAGATATCCTACGAGGCATATGTCAACAGCTACTCTTGCTTTCTGGATCTGGTCATTCAGGGTATCATATCCCCGGCCACGCTGGGGATCGACCTAAAGAAGAATGACAATGCCGAGTCGCAGCGTGAGAAGGAAAAGATTACGCTGCATACCCGGAACAAGATTGTAGATGTATTAACCCAGGTGATTCCGGAGTTGGCGGCTGCCGTCCTGATGACTCACGATAACATGACAGGCCAGGCCATCGGGAAGTATGAGCCATCCGTAAAGTTTGGCGAGTATGCGGCTCCAGACTTTGACAGTACGGTGGAGACCGTAGGGAAGGCGAAAAACTACGGCGTCATGAGTACCGAAAAGGCTATAGACGAACTGTATGGCGACACCATGACCGACGAGGATAAGGCAGAGGAAGTCAAGCGGATCAAGGAGGAACAGGGCCTTACCGAGAAGGAGGAGCCCAGCGTGGCGGGTTATGATGGAATGGAAGGTGCAGTAAATGAGCCAGGAGAAGAAGGAACAGAAGAGTAACGCCTATGATCTCCGTGCGGTGTTGGAAGAGATAGAACTCGACCTGATCCGGAATCTTCGCCGCAACCTGAAACGGCATGAGAAAGAAGAGGAGGAAGAGGGATTTCGCTGGGAGATGTGGCAGAAAGCGAAGCTCCGGAACATTGCAAAATACCGGAAGAAGAATAAGGAAATTGTCGGGGAGCGCAGCAATGAGATCGAGGATCTTATCAACAAGACATTGCAAGAGAGCTTCGAGACTGCGGAAAGCATGATGCAGAAGCTGCTTCGCAAGATTAAGTCATTTTTCACCCGGCGTGGAATGCAGTACCCGAAGGATATAAGCAACCGGGGACTGGGAAAGCGCGAGTTGCCCGAAGATAGTTTTTTCGATGTCAATGAGAAAAAGATCGACGCGTTGCAGAAAACCGCAGAAAAGCTACAGGAGCCTCAGAAACAGCCGGAGAATCTACCCGATGAAAAGCCGCAGCCAGCAGATGCCTATGTACCGGAAGGCAAGGAAAAGGAGCTGACTGGCAAGGATAACGACCAGAAACTTGATGATCTCAAGGTCCAGGTCAACAAGGACATGAAGGAGGTCGAGGGAGCCATCTGGCGCCGTATGGACGATATCTACAGGCAGACGATTTACAAAACCGAGATGTTCATGGCCGCCGGCGCGAAGTCTTTAGATCAGGCGATTGACATGGCGACAAAGGAGTTTCTGGACGGTGGAATCGACTGTATCGAGTACAGCAACGGGCGCCGAGTGAATATTGCCAGCTATGCAGAGATGGCGCTGCGGACAGCGTCTCAGCGCGCGACGTTCTTGGCAGAGGGTAAGAAGCGGGACGAATGGGGGATCCACACCATTTTCGTTTCGGCCCACGCTAATACCTGCCCGAAGTGTGAACCATGGCAGGGTAAGGTGTTGGTTGATGATGTATTCAGTTCTGGAACAGCTGCCGAGGCCGCAGCGTTGGGCGTACCATTACTGTCTACAGCTATGAAGGCCGGACTGCTCCATCCGAACTGCCGTCATACGCTGGCAACTTATTTTCCTGGCGTCACGATCCTTCCGAAAGTTCCGAACAAGGACAAGGCCCTGCAGACATATGAGGCCGAGCAGAAGCAGAGGGCACTTGAACGGAAGATCAGGAAGGCGAAACGCAAAGTTGCCGGAGCCTGTGACAATGACAATATCCGCAGGGCCCAGGCAGAGGTGAGAGAGCTGCAGAAGCAGATCAGAGCGCATCTGGAACAGCACCCGGAGCTGAGACGAGAGTACAACCGGGAGAAGTTAAGAAATTGAATTATGTCCTGTCATACGACGAGAAACTGGGCGGACATCACAGAATCAGGTGGTGCAACCACGAGAAAAAGCGAAGAGGAAGGATGAGAAGTATGCAGAGAAAATTTTTAGAGGATTTAGGGCTTGCGAAGGAGGCCATTGACAAGATTCTGGACGAGAATTCAGCAGACATCGGCAAGGCAAAGGGTGATTATGACAATCTGAAGAATCAGCTTGCAGCATCTGAGAGTCAGATCAAAGAACGGGATAAGCAGCTGGAGGAACTGAAAAAGACGGCAGGAGACAGCGCAGAGATGCAGAAACAGATTGCGGATCTTCAGGCAGAGAACACGGCGGCCAAGGAGAAATACGAAGCAGAGATGAAGGATCTGAAGCTGTCAACGGCTATCAAACTTGCAGTTGGAGAGAGCGCCCAGGACGCGGATCTGGTAGTCGGACTGTTTGACAGATCGAAACTGATCCTGTCTGACGATGGCAAGATTACGGGGCTTGACGAGCAGATGAAGACGATTAAAGAGTCAAAGCCGTTCCTGTTTAAGGAGAGCAACCCGAAACCTACGGGATTCCGGCCATTGGGGGCAAGCCAGCAGAATCCGAAACCAAACAATGACGACGGCAAGGTGAGCATGAAATCAGCCATTGAGGCAAGGATCGCGCCGCAGCTGTCACAGCAGACTAATTAAGGAGGACTATTATGCCAGTAACATTAGAAGAAGCAAGGAAGAACGTGCAGGACGACCTGCAGATGGGAGTTATTGACGAGTTCCGGAAATCTAACTGGATTCTGGATCACATCACGTTTGATGATGCGGTTTCCCCGACAGGCGGCGGAGCCACACCGACTTACAGCTACACAAGACTTAAGACACAGCCGACGGCTCAGTTCCGTGCCATCAACTCGGAGTACACGCCCAGCGAAGTAACGAAGGAACGTCACTCTGTAGACATCAAGGTGTTTGGTGGAGCCTACCAGATCGATCGTGTGATTGCTAACATGGGCGGTATTGTATCCGAGGTTGAATTACAGCAGTCTCAGAAGATCAAGGCAGCGCAGGCGCTGTTTAACGACACATTTATCAACGGTGACGAGGCTGTGGATACAAATGCTTTTGATGGCCTGGAGAAAGCCCTGGCCGGAAGTTCAACGGAGTATAACACGGGAGATACAGTAATTGATCTTTCCACCTCCCAGCTTGTCACGGATAACTTCCAGTATTTTCTCGACATGCTGGACGAATTCCTGCGCGGCCTGGACGGGGAACCTTCCTTCATCGCAGGTAATACGAAGTTAATCTCGAAGCTCCGGGCCTGTGCAAGAAGAGCGGCCATGTACCAGGTGACAAAGAGTGACTGGGGAACAAATGTGGAGTCTTATGGCAATATCCCGTTTGTGGATCTGGGAGCAAAGCCGGGTACTAACGATGATGTTGTAAAAATAGATACAGCCAAAGGGACTACGTCTCTGTACGTGGCGCGGTTATCCATGGACGGCCTGCACGGTGTATCTTTTTCAGGTATGGCGCCCGTACAGACCTGGCTGCCTGACTTTACGACTGCCGGAGCGGTAAAGACCGGTGAAGTCGAAATGAATGCCGCTATCGCCCTGAAAGCGTCTAAGGCCGCGGGTGTATTTCGGAACATCAAAGTTAAATAAGGAGGGCAAGACATGAAGGTACATGCACCGAACAAGAATTATACGGGGGTCTCGGCCAGTGTAGCGTTCTGTAATGGCGTGGGCGAGACTGAGGATCCGCATCTGTTGGAGTGGTTTAAGAGTCACGGATACGAGATTGAAGAGTCGCCAAAGGAAGAAACAGAACAGAAAAAGGCGGCAAGCAAGAAAGCCGGTGAGTAGTATGGCTTACGAACCATATGTAACATCGGATTATTATTTTGACGAGTACAAAGGATCCGTCTTGCAGGAATGCGCGGACATCAATCAGCGGCTCCGGAAGGCCAGCAGACATATAGATTCCCTTACCTACAACCGGATTGCCAGTCGGGGCATTTCCGGCCTGACGCCCTTCCAACAAGAGGTGATCCGTGAGGTAGTCTGCCTCCAGGCGGATTTTGAGTATGAAAACGAAGAAGTTATTGAAACCGTATTGAGCAGCTACAGCATTAACGGGACGTCGATGCAGTTTACACAATCCTGGAACGTCTATGCAGACAAAGGCGTGGCTATGAAGAAGGATACATACGCTCTACTGTCCCAGACAGGCTTGTGCTGCCGGTTAGCGAGGTGAGGCCATGAAATACCCATGTTTAGTACCCAAACAGCTTTGCAGGACGGATATACACGTTGTACTGCATCAGGAAGGGCTGTCTGAATCTGGCGGCCCCTTGGCAGTTGCAGAGCTTGACTTGAAATGCAACTATCAGGACAGCGCCAAGATGACCATGGACACGGACCAGAAGCTCGTCCGGCTGTCCGGCATTGCAATGTTTCCTGGTGATATCTGCCCGGAGTTGCCGGTAATCAGCAGTGGTACAGCAGCGATCTTCGGGGCAGAACGTACCATCATGCAGGGGATCAAGGCCAGAAACCCGGACGGTACCGTCAACTACACGGAATTGAGGCTGGTCTGATGAAAGTTAATGTCAAGGTGGAGCTGTATCAGGATCAGATCCGAAGGCTGACCAATGCGGTTACTTTGTCAGCAGAGCAGGCGGCCGAAGCCGTTAAGAGTGATATTGATGCCAGCCAGGTAGTGCCTAAAAACACAGGGGAGCTGGAGCGGAGCGGTTTCGTCCGGGTATCAAAATCAAAGTATCAGATCGTCTATGATACCCCCTATGCACGGCGGTTGTACTGGCATCCGGAATACAAGTTCCGGAAAGATAAGAACCCCAATGCCAGCGGACTATGGATGCAGCCTTACATTGACGGAACGAAGAAAGACTTCTTCCGGAAGGCATTCCAGGCCAGGCTGAGGGAGAATGCGGGAGGACTGATAAAATGACACTGGAAGAGGTAAAGGACTGGCTGAAGACTGTCACAGAGTCCCCCAAATGGTACGTGGGAAAGATCAACGGCAATGACAAACAGTGCATTGGAGTCTACCCCACCCAGGGGCCGGTACGGCCGATTACGATTGGCGGACTAAAAAATAAGTCTTATGATACGAAAGCTGTATCAATCCTGATCCATTGGGGGAGCGATGCGGTACAGGGCGAGGCTAAAGCGCAGGAAATATACGATGTTCTGTATGGACAGATTGGTGTGATAGGCGGCCGTCAAGTAGTACTGTTTGATATGCGGACTGACGCGCCGATCAGCGTCGGAACCGATGAAAAAGGAATCTATGAATATGTAATCAACTTTGTAATTTATTACAGGAAAGAGAGGTAAAGCTATGGCTAAGAGTTTAGGTGTATTCCCGGTTTACAAATTAATTTTTAAAATTGGTAAAAATGGGAAAGAAAGCACAGATGCCGATATGGTCGAAGTTGCGGATATGGAAAGCTTTGAGATCACAATAGACGGCGGTGTGGAGAACTGGACCCCAATGGATACGCATGGTTGGGCGAGGGCATTAATGACCGCAAAGAAGTTCAGCGTCAGCTTGAAGGGAAAGCGGAATATTGGAGATCCCGGAAACGATTATGTGGCAGGGACTGCGTGGAAAGATGGTTTGGATTGCAGTACGAAGGCAGAAATTGAATTTCCAGATGGAGCGAAACTGGCCTTCGATTGCGTGCTGGACGTAAAGACCATTAATGGCGGCGAGTCCACTAACGTGGCGCCACTTGAGTTTGACATGGCAGGAGATGGCCGCCCAGTTTACACACCGGGCGCGGCAGCATAAGGAGGGAAAATAGATGGGAAGAGCATACGACATTGCGGAACGCATGAGAAACGGTAACGAGAAACCAACGGTAAAGATTGATGAGGATCACGTCTACAAGATCAATACCGGCAAGAGCGCGGTCCTGTATATCAACGCGGTATCACAGGATAAAGACAAAGACGAATTTGAACGAATGGACGAGGTTATAAAGGCAGCTCTCGGAAAGGAAGCGCTGGATTACATCACGGAGCAGGATATGGCGGTGGCAAGTATCGCTCTGATTGTAAATGTTATCATGGCAGCTATTGCAGACATCTCCCTGGAGGAAGTGGAAGAGGTCGAGAAAAACCAGAAAAAAAGCAAGCGCCAGTGAGTACTGGTATGACCTGTTCGAGGACTGGGAGCTGATCGAGGCATCTTTTGCCATGCAGTATAATATCCGGTTATCTCAAACAGAGATGGACTGGAAAGAATTCTGTGTGTTGTTGTCCGGGATCATGCCTAAGACTCCTCTCGGTACTGTGGTTGGGATCCGGAGCGAGGAAGACAAGGAAATCCTAAAACATTACTCAAAGGAGCAGCACCGGATCCGAGATGAGTGGAGAGCAAGTCACAATCCCATGGATAAGCTTACAGAAAAAGAGAAGATAGAAAAGGCCAGAGAATTGCAAGAGATTCTGGCGCAGGCGTTCGGATAGAGTGCCTTTTTGGATTCAGGAAAGGAGGGGTAACAATGGCAAACGACAGCGTAGGAAAAATCAGTCTGGATCTGGAAGTGCAGTCTGACTTAGACGGCCAGATCAACGCAATGGCCGGGAAAATCGGAAGCCAGATTGAGAAGTCGCTGAAAAAGGCTTCCGGTGCTATGGACGCGGAAAAGATTGTCCAGGGTATGCATCAGGAAATTGAAGCGCTCATGCAGAATATCAGCCGCGTGATCGATGCGGCTCTGAAGCGGTGCACAGAGACGGCCAAAATGAACATCGACATCATCGGTGAGCACCTGAACGCAATGATTGACCGAGCCATGGCGCGGATCACGAATGTGCTGAATCCATACAGTCAGACCGAAGAACCGACAGCCACAGCAGATACGAAGACGCGCATGTCACAGCCCAGGGCGCCGCCGGTGGTGAGAGTTAAAGCTCCGACGATTAAGATGGACTATACCAAGGACATGCTGGAAGCCCAAATGAATCAGATCGACCAGGTAATGCAGAACACCGGAAAACAGGTCGATGTACTGCAAGGACGTCTTGAGAGCTTAAACGCTCAGAAAGTAGATCTGACAGCTTATGAGGCGCTGAAACAGGAATTGGAAGAATGCAGAGCCAGCAATGAGCGGCTGCACGATCCGGCCCTTATCGAAAAGGAAATATCTCTGATGGAACAGCTTCAGGAAATGGAGCAAAACGGGGATCCGGGCGATAAGAGTAAACTGGAAGAAAAAATTGTAAAAACAGAGGGCGCCATCATCTCTTTAATGGGGAAAATGGAGGATTTAGGAGTTCAGTACGATATCCTGGAGCAGAAAGCGCGAGAGTTTGAGCTGGCGTCTATACCACCCGCGCCAAAGACAGGGAATTTCGAAGGGCGGCAAGTAGCAATCCCTCAAGTCAATATGACACCAAAAGTCTCGGGATTGACAGATATTTCCGGGGCAATTGATACCCTGAAAATAAAATCAATGGCATCAGCGGAGCAGATCAATCAGGCTCTGTCCGTGATTGGAAGAGGACAGGCGTTATCGGGTATTCAGGCTGTTAAATCTGGGATAGCTGGTTTACTGAAAGTTTTAGGCGCTGGTTTAGTATCCGGTGTGAGAGGCGCGGTGTCAGCAGTTAGCCGCTTATTTAACACAATTGGCGGAGGCGTTCACAAGATCGCAGAGGCCGGTGTTGCATTAGTAAAGTTTGGTCAGCATGCAAAACAGGCAGGGAAGCAATCCGGCTCCTCTCAGGGCGGTATGCAGCGTATGTTTTCTACGATGTTGCGGTACCAAATCATTATTCCGTTAATTATGAATGCTTTGAGAGGCATGGCCAAATCCCTGTTTGCATCAATGCAGGCAAACGAACAGTTTAAATCCTCTCTAAGTCATATACGGTCAAACCTTAATGTAGCTTTTACCCCGATCTATCAGGCGATCATGCCAGCGCTGAATGCTTTAATGTCAGCACTCGCAAAAGTGACTGGATATATAGCAGCGTTCGTAAGCTTGTTATTTGGCAAGACGGTAAGCGGCAGCGTAGCGGCCACAAAAAGTCTTGTAGCGGCTAAGTCAGCCATGGGGGCTTATGGATCCAGTGCAAAGAAAGCAGCGAAGGACGCCAAAGGGCTTACAACGGGAATCGACGAACTTAATATTTTGCAGGTCAAGGACGATTCTGGAAGCGGTGGAAGTAAAGCGCCAGAGATCACAACACCCGATATTGACACGACTCAGATGAGCCTGATTGACTCCATGGCCGAAAAGGTCAGAGGGATTTTGGGGCAGCTTTTCAAACCTATGAAAGATTCATGGGAGAAGGAAGGTCTGAACGTGATTGATGCGGCGCAATATGCGTTTACCAATGTGATTGGACTTGCGGAAGCCATAGGCAGAAGTTTCCTGAGAGTATGGACCAACGGAACCGGAAAGCAGTTTTGTACGGATATCCTGCGGCTTGTTACCCTGGTGTTTAACGTGGTGGGCGACATAGCCGGAGCATTTACACGAGCTTGGGAAGAAGGCGGCCGGGGTGATGCAGTAATCCAGAGTATTTTTGACCGACTCAACTCATGGCTGGAGCTGATGCACACGATAGGGGAATCCTTCCGCGATGTTTGGAACAGCGGGACAGGGGAATCCGTGATTGGTCACATCCTCGATATTTTTACAAATATTAATGAGACTATTACCCATATCCGAAATAACTTTAAAACTGCCTGGCTGTTAGATAATACTGGCACAGACACACTGCAGAATCTGGCGGACATCATCGATGGACTGCTGGGATCCATAGATAATATAACCGGATCGCTGTCTGACTGGTCCTCAAAGCTTGATTTTGTGCCGATCATGTCGGCATTCGAGCGTATGTCGGAAGCCCTTAAGCCTCTGGGAGACAAGCTTGGATCCGGGCTGGAATGGCTATTTAAAAACGTGCTGGAGCCTTTAGCCAGTTGGGCTGTTGAAGAAGCAATACCCGCAGCACTTGACGGAATAACTGCTGGATTCGAGGCGCTTAACGCTATCCTGGACGCACTTAGACCTGTTGGGGAATGGGTGTGGGAGAATATGCTGCAGCCACTTGCAACATGGACCGGCGGCACGATCATGGAGATTATTCAAGGGATCACGGATGTTTTCCATGGACTCACAGATATTTTTTCCGAGATCTCAAACGGGACTGATTGGAACACGATCGGACAGATGATCTGGGAGGGGCTGGTAAACGGGATTTCCTCTTTTGGAGAGTGGGCCTGGGGGAAAGTTAAAGAAATTTTTAACGGAATTATCGATACAGTCAAGAATTTGTTCGGTATCCACAGTCCGTCAACCGTATTCGCCGAAATTGGAGAATATCTAATTAAGGGTATGCTGAACGGTATCACAGGAGGCTGGTCTGGTCTGATTGAGAGTATCCAGGATCTGCCGGGGCAGCTAACAGAACTATTCCGATCTGGGTATCAGGGGATTCAGAATATCTTCTCCGGAATCGGTGACTGGTTTGGTGGAAAATGGGTTGATATTAAAAACGCGCTGAATGGAGTACCCGGCTGGTTCAGTGAGAAATTTACCTCGGCCAGAACGAAGGTGTCGGAGTCGTTTCAGTCAATCGGATCCTGGTTCAGCGAGCGGTACACAGACGTCACCACGGCGTTTAAAAATTCGCCTACGTGGTTCAAAAATACTTTTAACGATGCCTATAAAAAACTGACCGGAGTCATTCAGCCGATTGGAGGCTGGTTCTCGAACCGGTATCAGGACGTGCAGAACGCTTTTAAGGATACGCCGACATGGTTCCAGTCTACCTTCCAGAACGCATACGACAATCTGACCACAGCGGTATCGCCGATCGGCGGGTGGTTTAGCGATCGGTATGTCGATGTACAGAAAGCTTTTGAGAAGTCGCCGGAGTGGTTTAAGACGACTTTTGATAACGCTTATAAAAATATTACAAGCATATTCGAGCCCATAAAAAAGTTTTTTGAGGATATTGGGGAAGCGATCAGACTGGCTTTCAAAGGTGCTTTAAATGGTGTAATTGATTTGTTCAACCAATTAATCGGTTGGATAAATGAAAAAATGCATATTTCCTTCGATGGCCTCGAAGTAGCTGGACAAGAAATAATACCAGGATTCGATATTCAGCTTTTTAGACTTCCAACAATAGACAAATTGGCTCAAGGAGGCTACGTCGGCGCAAACCAGCCCCAGCTTGCCATGATTGGCGACAACCGTCACTATGGTGAGATTGTAGCACCAGAGGACAAGATGCAGGCTATGGTCGATAAGGCCGTTGCAATGGCAGCCAGACCGGACGGCATGAGCGAACAGTACTTAATCATTATGATTGACCTGCTTAAGAAGATTATCGAGCTGATCGAGAACTTTGATTTGGTGGTCAACATAGATATCCGTGAGATCCGGCAGAAACTTAAGGATCTCGAAAAACGGTCAGGCTTTTCATTTGGATAAGGAGGTGGAGACATGGCTTTTATTACAATCAACGGTCGGGAGTTTCCGCCTCCCGACAACATGGCTGATCTGATCGTGGCTACGAACGTGAGCGACGGTAAAAATGCCCTCGGTGAGTTTATAGGGGATAGGGTGGGCCGAGATCAGTACAAGGTGGATAACCTGCAGTGGTCCTATCTGGACGCCGCGACCTGGGCTTCGATGCTCCAGACTTTTTCTGAGTTTGTAGTGACGGCCCGGATCCCTGACATGGTACACGATGGCTGGATCACGATCCAGATGTACCCAGGCAACCGGACCGGGACGCCTTGTGAGTATGACAGTGATGGCCGGCCCACCCGGTATAAAGTGTGTAAGGTCAATCTGGTGGATTGTGGGGTGATTGACTGATGCAGGCGGTAAGCAGAGCCTATAAAGAGGCGCAGACAAAGCAGACCAGAGATCAGATGTACATGGACGTCACCATCGGAGTCATCAACCAGGCGGCGCAGAATAACTCGGCGGTGGATCCGGGCCAGTGCACCGATTTTTCGAACACCCGGAAGCTGTTGGATAACTACGACCCAGAGTACATGTACGCCACCTATGAACAGGACTTCTGGCGGGCTGATGGCTCCATGCTATTCATGCCAGAGGACGGGAGCCCCTATTTTAACCAGGGAGCAGTAAGTCGCGATCTGCTGGGGGCGATCCAGATCGATTACCGTGACGGCCCTTATGATATCCGGGGGCTGACCATAGATTTTTCGGATTACTTCCCGGTTGACTTTGATGTGGTCTCAGATAACAAGACGCTGAGAGTCACTGGCAACGCCAGCCGGGTGTACATAACCGAGGAGATTTTCGAGGACGCTACGTACATCCGGATCGTCCCTCACGCCATGGTCAACGGCCAGGGAAGACTTCGGATTTTTAAAATATCCATGGGCGTTGGTATCTACTTTAAAAGCCGACAGATCACCTCGAGCAGTAAAAAGGAGTATCTGTCTCAGATATCCGAGGAGCTGCCGACCATTGACTTATCCTTGACCGTTGAAAACAAGGGCCGGAAGTTCGACACCGAGAACCGCGACAGCGCCCTATATTATCTGGAGATCGGCCAGGAGGTCGAGATCAAGTACGGCGTGACACTGGCGGACGGCTCCATCGAGTGGCTGGACGGCGCGAAGCTATACCTAGACACCTGGAAGGCCGACGATGACCGTATGAGCTTCGGGGCGCGCGATGCAGTCGCAAACCTCAACGGGACGTATTACCGGGGGAGGCATGGCACCACAACGTTGTACGATCTGGCCGTCGATGTGCTGACGGACGCCGATGTGGATCCGCGAGATTATGTACTGGACGATTATCTGCGTCAAGTACAGGTGGTTAATCCCATGCCGGCCGTCACCCATGCGGAAGCGTTACAGATCATAGCCAACGCAGGCCGCTGCATCTTATACCAGGACCGGCAGGGCATGATCCGGATTAAGGCAGCATTCGCCACGGTGATCTCTCCGGAGCGCATGACGGTAACGTCTGACGATGCCATGGAGTACTCGCACCTTAAAGAGGTTGTGCTGCCGAGCGTTAAGTACGATTACGCCAGGTACGCACAGGATTACTGGGCGGCAGATGGCAGCATGTATTTCCTGCCAGAGGACGGGGGCAGTTACTTAAATACTGGATTCATCAGTCGCCAGGTGGCTGGAGCTGACGGAAGATTCGCGGATCCGCCTAAGCTGTCAATCCAGCTGGAAGCAGCCATGAAGTATTACGGCCTGTCCATGGAGTTTGGGGGCAATCACCCGGTGGAGATGGTGATCCATACCTACAAGGCTGATGTCCTGCAGGAGAGTTACACGCAGGAGATAACCGGCAGCAAGATGGTAGTGGAGCATGAGTTTCCGGAGTTTGACACCATAGTTTTTGAGTTTACGCAGGCGCACCCAAACAACGATGTGATCGTCAATTATGTTAAGTTCGGGGACGTGAGCGACTATGAACTTAACTATCACAACATGCGGAAACCGCCTACAGGTATCCAGGTCGATAGGTATAAGGATCTCCGGGTGCAGATGACCAACTACTATGAGGGCACTGATCGTAAGGAGCTGTTTAAGGACGTGGTGCAGGGCGGCGGCCGCTATGTGGCTACGATGCTTAATGCGAGCCACGGGTATACAGTTAATATTGGATCTATTGTGGAGTCTACGGCCTATGAGGTGATTGTGGATCTGAGCAGTGTAACCGGCTCTGTGGAGTTGATAATCACCGGCTGTGAATACCTCCAGACACCGTCTGACTATGTGCTGAGACTTAACCCGTCCGGCCAGAGTAAGACCTGGACTAATCCTCTAATCAACGATGCGGCTCATGCGCAGCTTGTAGCGGAGTGGATTGGAAATTACCTGAACAACAATATCAACTATGAGATCAGCTACCGTGGGGATTTTAGACTGGATCCTGGGGATATCACGTTTCTGGAAAATCAATATGTGGATAAGTTCCAGATCAACATCGGGGAGCATACGATCAATTACGACGGGGGAGCCGTAACCGGTACCGTGAAAGCAAGGAGGGCTGTTAATGGCGTGGGTAACACCTAAAACCAATTGGACTAAGACCGATCGGATCAACTATGCGGATTATAACCGGATTAAGAATAATCTGGCTTACCTGCGGGATCTGGCCGGACAGCTGTATAAGGAATTTGATATCACAGTGGATCCGGACAAAGACAAGTATAGTCTCTGGCCCTATCCATCGGAGATCAACCGCCTAGAGGAGAATCTGGAGACGATCAGCAGTCATACATATCTTTTCCAGACAGGTCAGCGCCGGATGTATTACGGCAACGTCCCCACCATCGACTGGCAGGAACTCAACCGCCTGGAATCGGCCTGCAAGCTGATCCACGACAACCTACAAGGCCAGGCAGTCGGCAAGCGGCGGTTATCTTTTAGATTAGGAGGTTTAAGAGGACTATGAAGACAGACTGGAAAGATGATATCTTCACCCAGCGCAAGATCCGGCTGACTGAGAACAGTGACGGCACGGTTACGCCGGTTGACGCGACGACGTACACCCAGAAGGGGGACAGCTTCGGGGCGAAGGAGCTGAATGCGATCGGGACGGAGATCAACGAAGTAAAAAAATCTGTGAGTGATGGGAAAGCCGAGATAGCCGCCGCCATCACTCTGAAACGTGTCACCACGGCGGCGTCAGCAACCTTCCATCAGATGGCCGAGAACATCAAAAAGATTGTGTTAGGATCCGGGAATGCGCAGCCGGCGGACGTCCGGAAGGGAAAAACCTTTACGAACGATGAGGGAATAGAAAAAGCCGGAACGATGCCAGAATACATATCCGGGACAAAAGGTATATCCTGCGGACTAAACGACAGCGGCCTGTACTACTACATGGGGGCCGGTTACTGGATTCAAGACGGGTCTGGAAAGTCGTGGGTCTATATGAGCCGTGATGATGTTGCGGCCACGATCGGGCTTAACCCAGATGCCATGCTGGACAGTATCAACGTGTTGGGGAAGCAGGGCAAGATCCAGTCCATGGCGGGGGCGACGATCACGCCGCAGACTTATGCACAGACGGTTTGGAGCGCGTGGAAGCGCCTGACCGGGAACGTGGACATAGCAGCCGTACCACTCCCTCCGGCGAATGTAATCAAGAAGGGGTACCGGTATTGGATCGGCGGCAGCTATGTGGACGGAACTTATGTCTACTCGGATATCACCGGTTATTACTATCAGGCACCGAACGAGATGTTGGGAGTTACCGGCGGCTGGAACTGGATTCTGCCGACTGACCAAAAACCAAATCCTGGTACGCTCTCACGGCAGCAAAGTTATATGGAAATAAAAATGAATCCGGGATCATGGTCAGGAGGGTCCAGTAGTGGATCGAATAATGTTGCTGCATTCCTGTGTACAGCTTATAAATTAAACCTGACTAATGTGAGAACTATCTATCTGCCTTTTATTGACGGATCTTATGGTAATTATCCAACGTATTTCGGGATTGCAAATGAGGTACCTTACAATGCAACCTGGAACAATTTTGTTTTTAACGTTAGCGCTCATGCAGATAGTAATACACAGCTTGTACTCGATGTAAGCAATATCACTGGTAGTTATTATCTTGTTATGAAGGTCTCAGCTTATTATGGATCAACTTCTGGTATCAAGAGCAATAACACAAGATTCTCGGAAATCCGCTATGAAACAATGGAGCGATAGGAGGAAACAATCATGAAATCATTAATCATCTACGACGCCACCGGCACAATCTGGTCGGTGATCCACGGGCAGGACACAGTCCCGGCCGGAGTCCTCGGTCTGGTCGTCACGATCCCGGACGGCGCGGCAGTTACCAGCGTGGACGTCAGCAATCCAGCCAGTCCACAGCCGGTCTATCAGTACGACAGCGATGGAGTCGATCTGCACGAGGAGGTCAAGACAATCAAGGCCATGATCGACGACATGTCCCTGATCCTGGCCGATGTGATTGGAGGTGCGTACCATGCTTAGTACAGCGGCGAAAAATATAATTATCTATGCGCTTAAGATCAGGCGCGGACAGGGGAAAGATGTGGAAGAGATCCTGAAGGGATACCGCAACCTGACCGACGCCGGGAAATATGAGGTTTTACGGGCAGTGACAGAGGAGGGATAAGATGGACGGTACAATACAGGCGTATGTACTCGACATGGCAGCCGATACCAAAAAGGAGCCATTGAGAGTCAAGCAGTACGACACCAACAGCCGGCAGGCACGCATCATGCTAAAGATGGGTGGTGAGCCATGGACGATCCCCTTTGGCTGTCAGATACACATCAATGTCAGAAAGACAGACGGCAAACTGGCAGACGCGACCTGTACGCGGGAGGACGAGCACACAGTACTGGCGCCGGTCACGGAGCAGATGACGGCAGTGACGGGAACGCAGTCAGGTGAGTTGTACTTTCTGGCACCAGACGGGGATATCAAATCACAGACTTTCCCCATAGCAGTATATCCAATGGTGATGGATCAGGCCCGTATCGAGTCCTCGGACGACTTCCAGTCATTGCAGGAAGCACTTCGGGACGTCAAGGCGTCAACCGATACGGCCGACATTGCCGCGCAGTACGCCACAGAGCAGGGCAACTCTGCTAGAGACGGAGCCCAGCGCGCAAATGATGCAGCGGATAGCATACAGGTGGCGGTCGATGCGGCGGCAGCGGCGAAGGAATGTGAATCGAATGCAAAGGACAGTGAGACAGCCGCGGCGCAGACTCAGCAGGAGGTCACTGGTTATGTTGAGGCGCAGAAGGCAGCCTTTGTGGGATATAGCCAGCGTGAGTCTGACAGCAAGTATGCCAACGCCCTGACAGAGACCGCGACGGGAGAGGGCAGTATAACCGTAGAGGACGCATGGACGGCGCCGGTGCTGGGGCTGGAAGTGGCGGGGAAGAGCGAGCAGGTGGTGACGACGGGGAAAAATCTGTTTGGCGGAAAAGCCTTAGCAGAGAAATTATTAATTGAAGTTGAGGCAACCGTAGATAAGGCCAATAAAACGGTTGAATATAATTCCTCTAAAATGGAAGGGAAAGTGCTATGTATAGATTTTGAGGAAGGAAAAGAATATACGATAATACTTTATGGAAGGAATAAGAGTTCGCAGTATAAATCTTGCAACATAAAAATTGTATATGTCGATGGGGTTGCAGTTACTATGGATTTTGAAACTGTTGGATCATATTCATATTGTGTTTTTCATACAAATTCGCAAAGAAACGTTAAAAATCTTTCTGGATCTTGGTCAGCAGATAGCACTATTTTATATTACGAGAAATGCGGCATATTTGAAGGGAACATCGCTCTTGAAGATTTCGAGCCTTACACAGGCGGCGCACCCTCCCCCAGCCCGGATTACCCGCAGGACATTATCAGCACAGGGACGGTGAGCACGGGGGCGCAGTTATGGAATCCAATTTCTGGCATGAATGCTCGTTATTGCACCTACACAGTAGATGATAATCAGGAAATAACTTTGGTATCTACTGGCGGCGCTTCTTACATCGGAGAAGTCGTAGACGAAGGTAGTGCAAGCTATGATGAAACTACGCGTGGCTTTTTTACTAGAATCTCTGACAATGAAAAGTATTGCTTGATTTCCGCAAATGCCACTTTTACAAAAAATTATGTTACTTTTTTTGATGTCGATAAAAAATCATTAGGTTATGTTATGGTTTCAAACGGCGAAATAATAACACCTCCGATAGGTAGTATGTATGCCGCTATCAGAATCGGCATTGCCCAAAGTGTTGCGGGATCAGTATATAAAACCAAAGTGATGTTCAGGAATATTAAATCAAAAGCTGAGTGGGAGCCGTACACCGGAGGCAAGCCTGCCCCGTCGGTGGAGTATCCGCAGACGTTGGAGGTGACGGCGACAGGGACAAATTTGCTGGATTTACGAAACGGTAAATCTGGTACAGGTGACGGAGTGACATACACTAATAACGGTGATGGCACGTATAAGCGGAGCGGTATGGCCACGGGCGACGCTGGAAATGTATGGTTTCTAGGAGGATATGGTATTGTTCCTGCGGATAATAGCGGTAATGTAATTATGACACTGGCTGTCGGAAAAACATACACAGTCACAGACTGTAGTGTGTTCACCGTGGAACGTGGGACAATATTGACCATTAAAGGTACTGTAACTATTGACGCTTCTATATATCCCAATGGATTCCGTGTGACAGGAGTGCGAAACAGTTCGCAAAAAGTCGGAACTGTAATTGATGATACGGTATATCCAATGCTTAATGTAGGAGATACCCCGGCCCCATACGAACCATACCGTTCCAGCATAGCCTCCATCACCCTGACCGAGCCATTATGCGACCGTGACCGGATCATGTGCAGAGATGGAGTGTGGGGGATTGAACGGCAGATAGGTAAAAAAGTCCTTACTGGTAACGAAAATGCACACATCTACACGAACGAAACGTTAATTGTTGATACTGTATCCTTGACCATTGCAGGGGCGGCTATAGGTGATGGAAAACCTGCAAAGTGTACCCATAGTGATTTTATGATATTAAGATACCGAGGAGACCGAGGGGAGGGGCTTACAAGCTTTGTCACCGTAACCTCGACAGTGTTATGGACGAAAGCCGGGATAACTCCAGAAACATTTAAGGCGTTTTTGAAAGAACAGTACGAAGCTGGGACTCCGGTTACTATCTTATATCTGCTCGCCACTCCCACCTGGGAGCCCTTTCCCGACGCCACCCAGCAGGCCCTCAACGAGCTGACCACCTACGCAGGCACAACGCACTTGACGATCACGGCTGGCGGCCCGGCCGCAGAGGTAACACTGGATTATGTCCAGGACACCCACAAGGCCCTTGAGCAGTGCCAGGAGGCGGCCAAAGAGTACACCGACAACCAGATAGCGGCAATAGTAGCAGCCCTGCCGACAGCGACGCAGGCGGCTATTGTAGATAACCAGACAACCAGATTATTACAGGAGGTATGAGATTATGAGTAACACAGTGATTTACACGTTGATGGAGAGTCTTATCAGCAAAAAGTATTATGCAACCAAAGAGGAGGTTATGGACAAGTTAAGTGTATACTTTGCGTTTAACATGATTGACACCGCACAGATGACCGAGCTTGCCTTGCTGGCCGAGGGCGTGTATGCGCCGCCGGTAGAGTCGACACCAGAACCCGAAAACCCAGAAACACCAACCGTATAAGGAGGACACACCATGAACAAGCCAGACATGAACTACAAGACACCCGTATCCTATGGACCAGCAACAGGAAAAGAGGATCCTGGCCGGCAGCCAGTGATTGCAGACACGCCGTATGAAGGAGATTATAGCCCGGATCACAAGCAGTTTAAGGCAGGCCATGTGCCAGGCGGCCCGGGGCATAAAGATTGTGAGCATGAATAAAGAGAGGTAAACGGTGTGGGAAGATACGATGTAATTATCATCGTTGTAGGACTGGTCACAACGGCCCTGACAATCGGCGCTCCGGTGATTAAGCTTAACACGGCGATCACCCGGCTGATTGTAAAGTTGGACGGCCTGGGTAAGGACATGGACGATCTGGAGTTACATAACCGTGAATCGCACAAAAGATTGTGGGACCACAACGATGAACAGGACGAGAAGCTGGCAGATCATGAGAGCCGGCTGAAAGTAATTGAAAATGAGAAAGAGAGGAATTGACTATGGATTTTGGAATTGCGAGTGTTGCAGGAATTACAGTGATCTGCTATTTGGCCGCTATGGCCGTCAAAGCTACAGAGGTGGACAATAAGTGGCTGCCGGTGATCTGCGGTGTTATTGGGGCGGTCCTGGGCGTTGTGGGTATGTATTACATGCCTGGGTATCCGGCTGCCGACATTATTACAGCAATAGCAATCGGCATCGTCTCCGGACTGGCGGCGACTGGTGCGGACCAGGTATACAAGCAGCTGACGAAATAAGCTATTGCGATATCGCAACGGTTGTAATATCACAACTTTTTATGGGCCTGGGATTCCGGGCCCTTTTTTGATTGGAGGTTAAATATGAGCAAGACAAGAAATGGACTGATAGAGCATTGCAAAAATAAGATCGGTACGCCCTATGTCTATGGCGCGAAGGGAGAGATCCTCACACAGGAGGTACTGGATCGACTGGCCCGGGAGAATCCGGGTACATATACATCAACCTATAAAGCTAAGGCTGCCAAATACATAGGCCAGCGCTGCACGGACTGCAGCGGACTTATCAGCTGGTACACGGGCCGGATCAGGGGAAGTTACAACTATCATGATACTGCAGCAGAGCGGGTGAGTATCGACCACCTGGACGAGTCTATGATCGGCTGGGCGCTCTGGAAGCCAGGGCACATCGGCGTGTATATTGGTGACGGATATTGTATTGAGGCCAAAGGGATCAACTATGGAACGATCCGGAGCAGGGTATCCGCCACGCCTTGGCAGAAGGTGCTGAAACTCTGTGATATCGACTACACAGCAGAACAGGCGCCGGTGACATATCATGAGGGCTTTCAGCCGGCGGCAGACGGCCAGAGATGGTGGTATCAGTATTCTGACGGCTCTTATGCCTGCAACGGCTGGTACTGGCTCAGGGAGGCCACAGACGGCACGTGTGGGTGGTACCTGTTTGATGCTGAGGGCTATATGCTCACTGGCTACCAGGTGGATCCGGCGGGGGAGACTTTCATGCTCTGTCCGGTCAAGGGATCTGACGAGGGCAAGTGTATGATTACCGATGCCAGGGGAGTGCTGCGGATCGCAGAGGAGTACGACTTTGATCGGCGTCGGTATAAGTTTGATTGGTAATAAAAAGGGCGGTCCGCGTGGGCCGCCTAATTATCTTTGGTGTATTGTATTATATCTGTAATATCACAGTCTAACATATTACATAGTTCATTTAGCGTTTTTAAGGTGATACTCCTGTTATGCTTTAAATTATCTAGCATTCCCCTGCTCATTTTGCAGTGCTCTATCAAATCATATTGCGTTATCTTCTTCTTTTCCAGCGTTTTCCATAACGGATCAAATGTAATCATAGCATATCCCCTTTTGCAATAAGTTTACCGTGGCAAGATGATAAATAGTATTGCCAAAATTATGGGAATATGTGTATACTGTAATTATTGTTATTAATAAGGTAAGGGGGCGATAGATTATGGAAGGATTTGATAGACTATTGGATAAGATGAGAGAGCGCAGAATCACGCCGCGGATCCACTATGAACTGATAGCGATCCGGGTGCTGAAGGTGGCGGCGGTGGTGCTGATCGGCGTGGGGATTGTGTGGTTGGTGGCAAAATAGTAGGGCGGTCCTTTGCGGGACCGCCTAATTAAAAACACTATTTTATTTTTTTACGGCATTTCCGTATCCGCATGGCGTTGATTGTTGGATATTCCGATCCATATACCCCTTTTTTGTATGGAAGGTACATATTTACACATGATTTGCTTATATTCAAAGTTTCAGCAATTTCCTGAGCACTTTTCCCGGCTACAGATAATTCTATAACCCGCTTTGAGGTTTCACTTTCAAAGGCCCTTTCTGAGACTAGAATCTTTTTGACTTTCGCCACGCTGATTTTGAATTCACAGGCCACTTTTTTTATGGAGTGAACGTTTTCATATGCCTTGACAATGTTTTCAGGATTCATGGCTTTCACGCTTTCTCTTGTCTCTCTCTTTCTGTTTCCTCAATTTTTCTTCCCGATGTTCCTGGTAGTATTTTTTATCATACTCCTTAAAATAATTTTTAAAGTATTCTTTATGTTCCTGATAATATTTTTTTCCATAATCAGAATACTTTTCCTTATTATTCGAAATCACTTTTTTTACTTTTTCGTAATGCGTCTTAGGATCTTTTTTATAATGATCCCTTGCGTACTGCCGTTGTTTCTCTGCATCAAAAGTTCCGTCGAGTTTTTGGCGTGCTTTCGATAAATTATTTGATACCGTACTTTTTTTAATTCCTAATTTTGCAGCTATCTCGGAGTTATTCATGCCATTTAGTTTCATCAGTAATGTTTCACGTTCTGCCTGAGCCAGAATTGATAAATCCCTATTACGATAATTTTCATAGTTTACTCTAGGTCCCTTTTTTGGCGGAGGCTCTTTTTTAACTGGTGGATTGAGAAGTCTTTTTACGGAATTTTTTAATATTAATGATACGTTTTGGCGTGAGCAACCTAGTGTCTCTGCTATTTCTGCGCCTGTTTTTCCGTCCAGCGCCATAGTGACCACAGTCCTTTGCTTTTTCGTGAGTGCGCTCAAGTCCTTTCCCTCGAAAATGCTTAAGTCAAATTGTAATTTATTTGACATTATGTTCTCCTCATTAATTCCTCTCAATAGAGGCAATGGCCCACATTACAGATTCTTCGAGCTTTGTCATTGCGAGAGATTTCTCGCGGCTCCCTGGGCACAATTCATCTATCAGATACGCCAGCTCTTTCGCCTTACTTCTAATGGCTTCGTATTTTTCCTGCTGTCCGTCCTTCGGTGCGTGGTACATAAAATTATTCTCGATCTGATTGTTCATAATCCTACTTTCTCCGGCACTCGGCAGCCGGCGGCCTAAAATATTAATTTTCCGTTGCATAGTGATAATGAATACGTACTGAAAAACCTACTATGTCACTAATCATTTTTTGAGCAGAATCTAAAATATTTCCTTGGGGCCCAATGCATGCATATTTATACCAGCCTTCCGGTAAGACGATATCAATATGACGCTTTACTGCAATTTTTTGTATGTCTATATAGCCTATGTCTCGATAACTATCTGTATTGCCCCCATTAAAATTAGGCAAGCAAATGGGTATAATAGTCTCTTTCCGAATCACCGGCTCTGTATGTTTGTGCGCTTCATCCAAATATTGCCTGCGCGTATAAAAAATTTGATTCGTGTTTGGAACTTCTGTTAAAGTCAAAAGGAACTTAGCTTTTAAATATTCGATGTATTGTTCCTCTAAGCTTTCCAATAATGTGCTGGAACATTCCTCAATTATACAATAATTACGGTCTGGATAGCAGGACGCCCCCTGATGTCTGACAGTAATATTATTGTCTAACAATATCTCGGTTAATTTTGCGTGGTTAGCTCTATAACAGTATTGAGATTCTTTCCATTTTTCAATGTATTTCATATTAATTCTCCTTTCTGGTTTGATCGGCGGACAAGAAATCAATCGTGTCACAATCAAGAGCTTTCGCCAATGCTACAGCATTGCTTAATGTAATGTTTCCGAGATTGCTCTCACCGGATTCAAACTTCTGGATTTGGCGAATATTAATGCCAGCGGCGTCAGCTACCTCTTGTTGCGTCATACCGGCAAGAGAGCGCTGATATAGCAGCTTGTTGATCGGTTTATTATGACAGTCTCTTCCATAGCTGGAGGCGGAGCAAGCTCCGCACAAACCGTCAGTTCTGATACAATCTGGATATCTTCTCATGTTTTCCTCCTATCTGGAATTTCGTTTACCTTTTAATCCTTGACATATATTCTTTATTCATGTAAAATATAACTATCAACAGCACATGGAGTTGTTGTGTGTCATTCCTCTCCAATGTGGGGATGTTGGATTGAAATAAATAATAAAATTTTTAAGAAAGGAAGCAGTTATATTATGACTGCTTCTTTTTTTTCGTATAGCTTTTATAAATCGCACTAGCAGCACCGTTTAAGACCTCTTCTTCCGTTTCTTCACGGATTGTTCCGGAATTTTCAAAATATGCAATCTTATCGGTTTCCTTTTGTAAAACTTCGCAGGCAGACAAGGTATAAAATGGACTACATTTTTCTCTGTAATCTTCGGCCCTTTGAAGCGTTTCGCAAAGCAGGCATATTTGATGCAATGAAAATTGTTCAAGGACTTCGTCCGATATGGTGTTTTTTAAATACCAGGTTAAACTTTCAGCCATGCGCCTTTTCTTCTGTAACAAAAGTTCTTTTCTCATTTCGTATCCTCCTATTTGATAATATACAATACTTCTGCATCTTTTAAAATGATTTCTCCTACATCCTGTCCGTATTCATAACTATCACTGGCAATTAAAGCGATATGATTGCCAAAGTATCCGTATCCGTTAAGACATTCAACAGCTTCAGGGGCATCTAAGTTAATAGAGCATACACCATCGAGTTCTTCATCGGTTTCTTCACCGTCGATCCATACTTTTGAATTATGGTCAATGGAGCCGAGGTCAAAAGGCTGTTCTTGAATGCGGATTCCGAATTTCTCAAATTCGATGTCCCAATCGTTATTATCAATCATTTCTTTTAACTCTGCTATGGTCATTTTTGTGATCCCCTTTCCTTATCTTGTAATTACATTATACGCCAATATTGGCGTAAAGTCAATAGCTTTCAACAAGAATAAATAAAAAATCCTCCAGGAGTTTTATCTCTCGGAGGACAAAGCGTCACAACATAGTCTGCAAAACGTTATATAAGTATGCTCATTAATCAGCAGGGCGGTAGCCACCCCATTAGCTCCGCCCTGCCGTCCTATCGTTGCTCATAGTATTTCTCGTACCACTTCACCCGGCGCTCCATCTGCTCTGGTTTTGCCTTTTGTGGCTCGATCTCAAGAAAAAGGCATTGCTGTTCGGGCTTCCCGCAGCCACACGTTTCCTTGTAGTAGTACTGGCACTGATTAATGTCTTCTGCTAGGGTGCATATTCCTGCCATATTGCTATCTCCTTTTTTCTTTTATCATAACAAACAAATGTTCGAAAGACAATAGTTAAAAAATGCCATGGATAATGTGTGAGATTATCCTCTATTATAGAAGAAACGGCGAAGCCGATTACAGACATCGCCGTGTTGCATTTTTGTGTTGCATAGCACTATCAAATATGATGTTTTTACTATCAAATTTGAGTGATATGACTCATTTTTGATATCCCGGAAGTGTAGTGTTTATCAGCATTCTCGTATTTATGCGGGTTCCGGGGGTTTTGCCTTTACGGGTTCGATCCCCGTCTCGCGCTCTTTTTATTTGGTGACCGGAGGCCTGCAGTTATGCAGGAGTCCGGTCTATTTGTTTTATAAGCAAGCAGAATTCTTTTTTACATTTCTTAAAAATCCGAAACTTTTCATTGAAATCTCACATAAAACCAATCATAATATGAAATAAAATTTCATAACAACCCCGTATAATTGACACAATTATTTCATATGCTATGATGAAGGAGAGGTAGGAAATATGGCAGCAAAAGGATTGCTGCTGCGTCTGAAAGACTATCAGGTCAAGGCAAGCGCAGCGGAAAAGAATGCAGTAACAATCATCTTGAATCATCCGGATATGGTGATTGGAAAGAGTATACACGAGTTTGCAGATTTGGCCTATGCGTCGCCGGCGACCATTATCAGACTCTGCAGAAAACTGGGCTGCGCGGGATACCGCGATTTCCAGCATGCGCTTGTATACGAAAACGCTCTGTTTAAGGACAGCAGGGAGATATCCGTTCAGGAGATCATCCCCACGCCGTCGACAGAGGATATTATTCAAAAGGTTACACGAAAAAACATCGAGTCTCTTGAGACGTCAAGAAAGCTGGTAGAACCGGAGATTATTGACACCTGCGTCAAAATGATCGAAGAGAGCAGGATTATCCAGCTGTTTGGACTCGGCTCCTCCTTACTTGTTGCACGAGACCTGTATTTAAAATTGATACGTGTGGAGAAACTGTGTAATATCTGCGACGACTGGCACGCTCAGCTGCTGGCCGCAAGAACCATGAAAAGGGGCGATCTCGGTATCGTAATCAGCTATTCCGGACTGACGGAGGAGATGATCACCTGTGCCAAGGCCGCAAAAGCCAACGGCGCCAGAATTATCGTGCTCACAAGGGCCGCTGATTCCAAGCTGGCGGCCGAGGCGGACTGCGTGCTGGCCGTGGCTGCTACGGAGCTGATTCTGCGCAGCGGAGCCATGTCGTCCAGAATTTCACAATTAAACATGGTAGATATCCTCTATGTTGCCTATGTAAATAAACATTATGAGAGCTGCATGAGGAGTTTTCCAAAAACACACATTCAAAAACCATTGGAGGAATATTAGAATGCTTGATTTGACAAAGCTGACAACAGAGACAAGAAATGATAAAACCATGAATTTAGATCAGATGACTCCTGCTGAGCTGGCAGCCGTGATGAATGAGGAAGACGGCAATGTCGTCAAAGCCGTAAAGGAGGTTATCCCGGAGATCGCCACAGCGATCGAATGGGCAACCGAAAGCTTAAATCGCGGCGGAAGAATCATATACATGGGAGCAGGAACCAGCGGCAGGCTGGGAGTTCTGGATGCCGTTGAGTGTCCGCCCACCTTTGGAGTGTCTCCTGATCTGGTAGTTGGTCTGATTGCCGGCGGTGAAGGGGCGTTCGTAAAGGCGGTGGAAGGCGCGGAGGACAGTCAGACCCTGGGAGTACAGGAGTTAAAGGATTTAGCTCTCAACAATAATGACATCGTGATCGGTCTCGCCGCAAGCGGAAGGACGCCCTATGTGATCCATGGTCTCGCATACGCTGATTCCATCGGATGCAAAACGGTTGCAATCGCATGCAACCGGCAGTCAGATGTAGGAAAGGCCGCACGGCTTGCTATCGAGCCGGTAACAGGCCCGGAGGTCCTGACCGGTTCCACAAGGCTGAAGGCCGGTACTGCCCAGAAAATGATTCTGAATATGATATCAACCGGCAGTATGGTGGGATTCGGAAAGGTATATCAGAATCTCATGGTGGATGTTCAGCAGACCAACGAGAAGCTGGTCGTAAGGGCTCAAAATATCACCATGACTGCCACCGGCTGTACGAGAGAAGAGGCGAAAGCCGCTCTTTCAGAGGCTGACGGTCATGTGAAAACGGCCATTGTCATGATCCTGCTGAGCTGCGGCGCGAAGGACGCGAAAACGCATCTGGATGCGGCCGGCGGCCATGTAAGGAATGCTTTATAACACATAATAGACGATCGGACAGGACGTCTGATTTTATAAACAGGAGGGACCATATGAACTACAGGGAATTGAGTGAAAAGCTTCTCTCGCTGCTTGGCGGAAAAGACAATATTCTGGGCAATGCCGCGTGCATGACCCGTCTGCGCATCAGCGTGAGAGATTTAAGCATTGTAGACATCGAAGCAATTAAAAAAGTGGAAGGCGTGCTCGGTGTCGTGGAATCGGAAACGCTTCAGATTATCCTGGGGCCGGGAAAGGTGAATAAGGCGCTGGAGGAGTTTTCCAAGCTGACAGGACTGGCCAAGGGCGCAGTCTCAGACGCCCCGGCTTCCACCGCTGGAAACGTGGAGGATCTGGCTAAGGAAAATAAAGCCGCACAGAAGGCCAAATACGATAAACCGCTCCAGAATTTTTTGAAGAAGATTGCCAATATTTTCGTGGCGCTTCTTCCGGGCATCATCGCAGCCGGTTTAATCAACGGAATCAGCAATGTTGTCAACGTCTCCACAGGCGGCGCGCTTAGCGGAATCTGGTGGTACGAATGCATCCGCACCATGGGCTGGGCTCTGTTTGCCTATTTGCCAATCCTGGTCGGCTACAATGCCGCAAGAGAATTCGGCGGTTCCGCATCCCTGGGAGGAATTGCGGGCGCTATGTGTATCGCCAATACAGCGATGCCGCTTTTAGCCAAATATAACGATGCGCAGATCCTTCTGCCGATCACCGGTAATGTGTTCAATCCGGCAGCAGGCGGTATGCTTGCCGCTCTGATCGCAGGCGTATTTTTCGCATTCTTAGAGAAACACATCCGTAAGATCATGCCTGATCTGATCGATACGTTTATCAGTCCACTGCTCGTATTAATCATCGGCGGCCTTGTGATTCTTCTGATCATACAGCCGGTCGGCGCGGCTCTGACATCTGGTATTTATACTGTGCTGACATTTGTATATGAAAAACTCGGTGTTGTGGGCGGATATATCCTCTCGGCAGGCTTCCTTCCGCTGGTTGCGGTCGGGCTTCATCAGGCGCTGACGCCGATCCATGCCATGCTAAATGATCCGGCCGGCGCGACGCAGGGCATCAACTACCTTCTTCCTATCCTGATGATGGCTGGCGGCGGACAGGTAGGCGCAGGCCTGGCTCTCTACTTTAAGACAAAGAATAAAAAGCTGAAAGGCTATATCCGCGATTCGATCCCGGTAGGTATCCTGGGCGTGGGCGAGCCGCTCATGTATGCGGTAACGCTTCCGCTTGGAAAGTCCTTTATCACCGCCTGTTTAGGCGCCGGTGTCGGCGGTGTTCTCTCCGCGCTGTTTCATTTGGGAACCGTATCTCAGGGGGTATCGGGGCTGTTCGGCCTGCTGATCGTAAAACCGGGACAGCAGATTCCATATATTATCGCTATGGCTGCGGCTTACGCCGGCGGTTTTATTCTGACCTGGTTCTTTGGTGTGGATGAGAAGCGGATCAACGAAGTCTATGGGGAATAAATTTATGAAAACAGGAATTTCACTCTATTTTAGCAATGGCGTGGAAAAGAACGAGGCGATGATCAGGAAAGCACAGAAAGCCGGCATCAGATACGCGTTTACCTCCATGCATATCCCGGAGGAGACGGGTATCGATTATAAAAGGGATGCCAGAAAGCTTTTGGAGCAGTGCAGAGATGCCGGCATCAATCTGATTGTCGATGTCAGCCCGGTAACTTTAGAAAAGCTGGGCTGCACCTCTTTCGATGAACTGCTGTCACTGGGGATTACTTATATCCGTCTCGACTTTGGATTTACGGCAGAGAAAACGGTCGCGCTTTCAGAAAAATTTCATATCGTTTTCAACGCCTCTACGATTTCGCAGGAAGATATTCAGGACTGGGCGGCAGCAGGGGCAGATTTTACCCGATTTGCCGCCTGCCACAATTACTACCCGAAACCATATACCGGTTTGTCACTTGACCATGTAAAGGAGATGAATCAAAGGCTCAAAATCCTCGGCTTTACCACGATGGCATTTGTTCCGGGCAATGCCGGGCTGCGCGGCCCTCTCTGTGAAGGCCTTCCCACGGTGGAGGAACACCGTTTTTCCAGGGATGAGGTGCTCCTTCACATGCTGGAGCTTTACCAGGCGGATTCCGATATTGTTCTGGTAGGCGACAACGATGTGACGGAGGAGGTATGGACGCAGGTGGCTGCACTGAGCAAGGGATACGTGGCCCTGCATGCGGATATACTGCCCGGTTATGAATTCGAGAGAGCGATAATCCATCATGACCGGCCGGATTCCAGCGAATATGTGATCCGATCCCAGGAATCCCGTTTTAACTGCAGGGACCGGGTCATCGCGGCAGACACAGCGGGAGATCTTTCTGACCAGAGGCTGGCCGGAAATATCTGTATTGCCAATGAAGCGTATTTGCGGTACATGGGAGAGCTTGAAATTTCCAGGGTTGACATGCCTTCTGATCCGCGCGTGAATGTGATCGGACAGGTGGCCGGGAAGGACAGAAAATACCTTCCGTATATCAGGGAAGGGCTGGGATTTTATCTCTGCCCGGCTGACGGACAGTGATGAGAATCAGGAAGAAATCTTGTTTGACGGATTTCTTCCTGATTTTTTTGATTCTATAATTTCATACCTGTTGCAATTCCCCTCCGCCCTGTGATAAACTTTCCTCATAAACAGCCGCCGCCAAAACGGCGGCGGAAACGGAAAGAAGGAGAGCCTTTTATGAATACGAAACTGGTTCGTTTTACAAAATATATGCTGGATGCCATGTTTTATATTGGGATTGTGCTGACGGCGGCGATCCCGGTCCTGTTTTATTTTTTTGGGAATTACATCGAGAGCTTCCGGAAATACTATGTGTTTCAATGCGTGATCTATATGGCTTCCGGCGTGATGGCGCTGTTCATCATAAAGGAACTGCGGAAGATGTTTCTCACTGTTCTGACGGATAATCCGTTTGTCATGGAAAATGCCGGTTCGCTTAAAAAGATGGGCAAATGCAGCTTCATGATTGCGCTTCTCTCCATCGTCCGCCTGCCGGTATCGCTCACTCCGGCAACGGCTGTCATCATCATCGTGTTTACCATTGCCGGACTCTTTTCCATTGTGCTCTGCCAGGTGTTTGAGAAGGCGGTGCAGTACAAGCTGGAAAACGACTTGACAATATAGGAGGGATAGAATGGCGATTGTAGTAAATCTTGATGTCATGATGGCAAAGAGGAAAAAGGGATTGACGGAGCTTGCGGGCGAAGTGGATATCACCATGGCCAACTTATCCATTCTGAAGAATAATAAGGCGAAAGCCGTCCGTTTTACCACGCTGGAGGCGATCTGCAGGGCGCTGGACTGCCAGCCGGGAGACATTCTGGAATACGTTCCGGATGATCCGGCCGAATAAACCGCTGCCGCGCAGGGCAGACGGGGCCGTGAATGGAAACAAATAAATTAAAAAACTTTTCGAAAGTACTTGACAATATTAACTGTAACTTTTATAATAACAGTACAAACTGAAACAAATAAAATTACAGTTAATAACACTTTCAGGAGGCGATATGGGATTTTCAGTCGAAGTCGGAATACCGGCAATTACAGTATTTATTCAGGGACTTTTAAGCTTTTTCTCACCCTGCGTGCTGCCACTTGTACCGCTTTACATCGGATATCTGGCAGGAGGAACGAGGACCGTTGATGAAGAGGGACGCGTCCGGTATTCGAGAAAAAAAGTTATGATCAATACGCTGTTTTTCGTAATCGGCGTCAGCTTTGCATTTTTCCTGCTGGGCTTTGGATTTACGGCAGCGGGCCGGTTCTTTGGCAGCAACAGAACCCTGTTCGCACGGATCGGCGGCATTATCGTCGTCCTGTTCGGATTATTCCAGCTGGGTGTGTTCGGAAGCTCCGTGCTGGGGCAGGAACACCGGCTTCCTTTCCGGCTGAATCAGCTGGCGATGAATCCGCTCCTGGCATTAGTGCTCGGCTTTACCTTCAGCTTCGCATGGACTCCCTGTGTGGGACCTGCGCTTGCAAGCGTTCTTTTGATGGCTTCCTCGGCAACCTCCCAGGGAACCGGATTTTTACTGATCGGCGTCTATACGCTGGGCTTCGTCATTCCGTTTCTGGCAGTGGGACTGTTCACCGGATCGGTGCTCGATTTCTTTAAGAAGCATCAGAATGTGGTGAAGTATACGACAAAGGCCGGCGGCGTGCTGATGATCGCCATGGGCGTCATGATGTTTACCGGCTGGATGAACGGAATTACCGGGTACTTATCAAGCTTTGGCGTGGGCGGCCAGACCGTGACCGAGTCCCAGGCGTCTTCGGGCGGCGGGGATGGTGCTTCTGACAGCAGAGAGACGGCGCCGCGGACCGAGACGCAGAGTCCGGCTGATAACGATCAGAATCAGGATCAGAGCGCGGGACAGAGCGGGGATAACGGACAGGTTAGCGAAAGCGCGGCTGCCGGCGAGACAGAGAGCAGTCTTCCGGATACATCGGACCGTGTGGAAGCTCCCGATTTCACTCTGGTGGATCAGTTCGGAGAAGAACATAAACTTTCGGATTATAAGGGAAAAGTCGTATTTTTAAATTTCTGGGCGACCTGGTGTCCGCCATGCCGCGAGGAGATGCCTGATATCGAGGCACTTTATAAGGAATACGGAGAGAATTCAGAGGATCTTATCATTTTAAGCGTGGCAAATCCAAAAACGAAGGATAATCCGAACAATAATGACAAAACTATAGAAGAAGTGACAAAGTTTATGGAGGATAACGGATATTCTTATCCCACACTTATGGACACGACAGGTGATGTTCTGTTACAATACTATATAACAGCATTCCCAACCACGTTCATGATTGACCGTGAAGGACGCGTCATCGGCTACGCAAGCGGCGCGCTGACAAAAGACATTATGAAAAATATAATTACGCAGGCGCTTTCAGAAAGCGCAGAATAAGGAGGAACCATATTATGGCAGTAGTAACATTTACACAGGATAATTTTGATCAGGAAGTATTAAAGAGCAGTGACATCGCGATCGTCGATTTCTGGGCGACCTGGTGCGGACCGTGCAAGATGTTTTCACCGATTATTGATGAGATCGCGGAGGAGAATCATCCGGGTCTGAAGGTTGGCAAGGTAAACGTCGATGAGCAGCCTGATTTAGCCGGACAGTACCGCGTTATGAGCATACCGACTCTGCTTGTATTCAAGGGCGGCAAGGTCGTAGCGACCAGCGTCGGCGTACAGAGCAAGAAGGCCGTTCTGGATATGGTGGAAAAGGCCAGATAGCCTATAAAGGACTGCGTTAAGAATATGGACTATGGACCGCCGGTTGAGTGTCCGGTTCGGAAGAGATTCCGGGCCGGACGCTTACCCGGCGGTTTTTTGTTTCCCGGAAATGAAATATCTGCGCAGGAGAAGTTATGCGGCGCAGGTTTATTGTGCATTTAATCATATGGATTTCCGGCAGGCACTGTGGTAAAATTTTCAGTATACATACTAGAAAGCCGAAGTGAGGCAGCTGCAGGAAAGGAGGAGGCGTCATGGTGTTAAAACGGGAGGCGGCAGCATACAGGGCCTGGAAGGAGGGGGTGGTACACACGACTCTGAATCCGAAAGGGCCGGGCGCGGTGCGGATTCATCTGATTCCCCCGAAATATCGCCCATTTGGAAAAAATCCTTATGCGATGATTTTAAATGGATATTACATTCTTCCGCTGGGATACTCCTGGGCCGTTCTCCTGGGGGATTTTATCCGTGAGGTGAACCGGTATGACGGCCGTCCCATGGATGAAAAAGATATGGAAAAGGTCGTGACGGCGGCCGTGGAGAGGATGGGGAAGTCATACCGGGTGCCAGAGAAACAGCTGCGCGGCGATCTGGAGGAAATGCTGGCCATGCTTTACGGCGTCGCCGGCGGAGAGGAACCCGCCGGGGAGATAGAGCCGCTGTCCCTGCGGGAGTATGCACCCCACATGACGGCGCCCCACCGGATGGATCTGATGGTGAGTGCCATGACGAAGGCGGACGGAGGCTGGAACTGTAATTTACAGTGCCGCCACTGCTACGCTGCCGGACAGCCGGAGGCAGAAGGAAAAGAGCTTAATACGGAACAATGGAAGAAAATTATCGACAGGCTGAAAAGCGCCGGTGTGCCGCAGGTTACTTTTACGGGCGGGGAACCGACGCTGCGCAGGGACTTAGTGGAGCTGGTCGCGTACTCGCGGTGGTTTGTGACGCGCCTCAATACCAATGGAATCCTGCTTACGCCGGGTTTATGCCGGGAGCTTTACGAGGCCAGCCTGGACAGCGTACAGATCACGCTTTATTCCTGGGACAGCGGGATTCACGATTCCCTTGTCGGCCATAAAGGCGGCTTTCACAAAACCACAGAAGGCATCCGGAACGCATTAAACGCAGGGCTTAATGTCAGCGTAAATACACCGCTGTGCAGGGACAACCAGGATTACGGGAAGACTCTGGCGTTTTTAAACGGACTGGGGGTCCGGTATATCACCTGCTCCGGACTGATCGAGACAGGCAACGCCTCCTCCGGCGGCTCAGTCTCCAGTCAGCTTTCCGTCAGGGAGATGGGAGAGATTCTGACAGCAGCGGCGGAAATCTGCCGGGAAACGGGGATGGAGATCGGTTTTACGTCACCCGGCCGGGCGGAGGTGAAGCTCTTAAAGCGGCTGGGGATACCGGCGCCCATGTGCGGCGCCTGTCTGTCCAACATGGCCGTGACACCCGACGGGCTGGCCGTTCCGTGTCAGAGCTGGCTGGGCGGTGTGGTTCTGGGGGATATGAAAAAAGATTCCTGGAAAAGCATATGGAACCATGCAATGTGCAAAAAAATCCGGGCCATGGGAGAAGAGGAAAGCCTGTTCTGCCCGCTCAGAACCGGGAAATCCGAAAAGGGTGGTGATACGTAATGGCCAAATCGAGGGCAAAAGCAGAGGAAGAGGAAAAGAAAAAACAGAAAAAAGAGAGAATCCGTAAGGCCCTGATCCTGGCGGCCATCGGTCTGGCTGTACTGATTATTTATCTGATTATCGCCTGTATGCCGTTAGATGAGATGACGGACTACCGTGTTCACGTGACGCCCCAGGACGATGGAAGCCTGGAGATTACATACAGCTATGAGTGGAAGGTCTTAAACGATTCAAGGGAAGGGCCTCTCAGCTGGGTGAAGCTGGGCATGGCCAATCCAAGCTATGTGGTGAAGGAGTTTGGCGGAGCGGCCCATGGAATCCGTTACCAGCCGTCAGAATCTTCCGAGAATCCCATGCTGGAACTGAATCTGGACCGGTCATATTACAAGGGTGAGACGGCCAGCTTCTGGTTTACGGTACACCAGAGAAACATGCTGTGTGAAAACAGCGCTGACCCGGAAGCGCCATTTTACGATTTCACACCGGGCTGGTTTGATGAAATGCGTGTAAAACACTATGAGTTTACCTGGGAGCAGAAGCGGAATATCGTGACCCACAACGCGGACCGGACGGAAGACGGAGACCTGGTGTGGGAGGGAACCCTGAAAAAAGGGGAGAGCAGACAGATGAAGCTGACCTGCGCCCTGGAGGGCTTCCGGCGGCCGGAGCTGGTAGTCTGGAGGGAGTACCGCAATGGTGTGGAGGGGGACAGCCCCATCGTCGGAGCCATTACCATCGTCCTGTTTTTCGGTGCGCTGTGCGCTGTATTCGGCTTCCTGGGGGATTCCGACCAGAGCCATTATAACGGAGGCCGCGGCTATCACGGCTATCACGGGCCCCGAAGCGGGGGAGGCGGCTGTGCGTGCGCGTGCGCCTGTGCGGGCTGCGCGTGTGCCTGCGCCTGCGCGGGAGGCGGAAGAGCCGGATGCAGTAAGAAGGATTTCTACCATACGGCAGATAAAAAAGAAGAGAAATAGCGGAAAAAGCCTAAAAAAATTTTAGAATTTGAATAAAAAAGTGGGAATCGGGGTAAGATATAGCAAACCGGCTCCCCTTTTTTTGTACTAAAAAATGTACAAAAACCCGCAATTTGTATACGATCCAATATTATCCAGTAAAATTTACGTACATAATAGACAAAATCAAAATTTTTAGGTATAATACCATGTATATGTGCAAAATGCAGAAAGCAGGTGGATTCATGCGCCATAAAAAGAGCGTAATGAGGAATATGATGATGGTTACCCAACTGGGTCTCAGCGTCATGGTGCCTGTGTTTGTCTGTATTCTTGCCGGCAGCTGGATTGACCGGCATGCCGGAACGAACCTGACGATCTTTCTGATGTTTCTGGGATTCCTGGCAGGCGGATGGAATGGCTACAAGGTAGCCATGACGACGCTTCGGATGAATGAACAGGAAGAGAAAAAAGAGGATCAGGAGGCACGTCGGGAGCAAATGGGAGAGCCGCGTCCGCCGGTGCATAAGCCGAAGCAGAAGAGCCGCGTAAGGAGACATGAGGATGATGAAAAGCTTTAGAAAACAGGAGGATTTGTGAATTGGGGAAGGAAACAAAGAATCTGGTGCTTGAGGTTTCATCAGGAATCGTGATTTTTACCGTGGCAGCCATGCTGGTTGCGCTTATTGTGTATCCGAAGCCGTCGGTTTTTGCCGGGCTCCTGCTGGGGATGGTCCTGGCTCTTGCCATGTTTTTTTCCATGGCGGAGGTGCTGGACCGCTCCATGAAGACGGAAGACTCGAAGACTGTCCAGAAAAGGACGGTGATCAGTTCGGTCATCCGTTATGTCGTGCTTTTTGCTGTTCTGGTTATCGTCGTGGTCTGGTTTCCGGATCAGGTCAATGCGGTTGCCCTAGTAATCGGAGTCCTCGGACTCAAGGCTGGTGCATATCTGCAGCCGGTTATACACAGGATCGTGTCACGTGGGAAAAAAGAGGAGTAATTTTCGTGTACAGGAGCCGGTGTGATCAAGTAAGAAAGGAGGCTTAAGCGTATGGGCATAGCTAGTGCCAATAATGTGGACTTTATGATCAAGGGCGTTTTCAAGTTTCAGGCATTCGGCCAGGAACTCTGGGTAACAACGACCGAGATCGGTTTAAGTATCGTGACCATTGTCATATTGCTGATCGCAATTGTAACCAATGTTAAGATGAAGAAAGCGACGGAAGTACCGGGTACATTTCAGAATATCATGGAATTCGCTGTCGAGACGCTTGATAACATGGTAAACGGCACAATGGGCCATAATGCGAAAAAGTTCGTTAACTATATCGGAACTATATTTATTTTCATATTGTTCTGCAATATTGGCGGCTTATTTGGACTCAGAACACCAACAGGAGACTTTGGTGTAACGTTTATGCTGGGTATCTTCACATTCTGCATTACACAGTATCAGGGTATTAAAAACCACGGAATCGGTCATCTGACGAGCATGTTCAAACCGTTCCCGATCCTATTCCCGATTAACCTGATCGGAGAGATTACAAATCCACTGTCTCAGGCGCTTCGTCTGTTCGGTAATATGATGTCAGGCGTTGTAATCATGGGATTGTGGTACGGCATGATGCCAATCTTTGTAAAAATTGGTATCCCGTCATTTTTACATGTATATTGTGACCTGTTCTCGGGATGTATACAGACATATGTATTCTGTATGCTGACCATGGTATATGTCAATGATAAGATGGATTAACAGGGATTGTTTTCACAATCAAAAAGCGCAGGAGCGCGTAATACAAAATTGATTTCAGGAGGAAGTTATCTATGAACGGAATTTCAGGACAGGATTTTATCTTAGGTTGTTCAGCAATCGGTGCGGGCCTTGCGATGATCGCAGGTATCGGACCTGGTATTGGACAGGGTATCGCAGCAGGACACGCAGCAGCAGCAGTAGGCCGCAATCCGGGCGCGAAGTCTGATATCACATCTACCATGCTTTTAGGCCAGGCCGTTGCCGAGACAACAGGTCTTTACGGTTTCGCTGTCGCTGCTATCCTTATGTTCTTAAAGCCATTCAGCTAAAGAGAAGAACGGATAAGAATAGAGAGCGAGAGGAGGCGAAACCTTGGAACGATTATTGGGATTTGACCCACAGCTGCTTTTCGATGCGTTTGTGACGGGCATTAACGTCTTTATCCTGTTTTTCGCATTATCCTATCTGCTGTTCAACACCGTGCGTGACGTTCTGGAGAGAAGACGACAGAAGATCGCCGGAGAACTGAAGTCCGCTGCTGATGACAAAGAAGCTGCGAAAGCCATGAAGGAAGAGTATCAGACACGGCTTACCAGTGTGAACAAAGAGGCGGAACAGATTTTAGAGGATGCGAGAAAGAGAGCAAAGCAGCGCGAAGCAGAAATACTTACAGAAGCCAGGGAAGAAGCGAACCGCATTATTGAGAGGGGTAACCGCGAAGTAGAGCTGGAGAGAAAGAAAGCGCTTGACGATATGAAGGAACAGATCATATCCATCGCTTCTGTCATGGCCGGCAAGGTTGTGGCTGCGTCCATTGATACGACGGTATCGGATGCCCTGATTGAGGAAACTTTGAAAGAGATGGGTGAGAGCACATGGCAAAGCTAGTATCAAAAGTATACGGCGATGCATTGTTTGAAGAGTCCATCGAAAAGCAGAGTGTCGACACCCTGTTTCATGAGGTGAAGGCGCTGCTTGCCATTTGGCGGGAGAACCGGGAACTGGCGGAACTTCTGGATAATCCAAAGATTGTGAAGGAAGAGAAGATCGGTATCATAACGAATATTTTCGCCGGCCGGGTGTCAGACGATCTGATGGGTTTTCTGGCAGTCATTGTCGACAAGGGCAGACAGAAGGACATTCCTGCAATCTGCACGTATTTTATCGATACGGTCAAAGAATATAAGAAAATCGGCGTGGCCCATGTGGCGAGCGCCGTGGAATTAAAGAGTGAACAGAAAGCCATGATCGAACAGAGGCTTTTAGAAACCACGGAGTACGTGGAATTTGAGATGGAGTATTCGGTGGACCCGTCCTTAATCGGCGGTCTGGTTATCCGGATCGGAGACCGCGTCGTGGACTCCAGCATTAAAACGCAGATTAACGAGCTGCACCGCAGCCTGTCAAAACTGCAGTTATCGTAACAAATAGAAAGATAGAAGGAAGGTGCAAACCTTAATGAATTTAAGACCAGAAGAGATCAGTTCTGTCATCAAGGAACAGATTGAAAGATATTCTACAAAGCTGGAAGTCTCTGATGTTGGTACAGTCATTCAGGTAGCGGACGGAATTGCACGTATCCACGGTCTTGAGAACGCCATGCAGGGTGAACTTTTAGAGTTCCCGGGAGAGATCTACGGCATGGTTCTCAACCTGGAAGAGGATAACGTGGGCGCCGTTTTACTCGGTGCCGGAGACATCAGCGAGGGCGATACCGTTAAGACGACCGGCCGCGTGGTGGAAGTTCCTGTCGGCGATGCGATGACCGGCCGCGTGGTGAACGCGCTGGGACAGCCGGTAGATGGCAAGGGACCGGTCCAGACAGACAAATTCCGTCAGATCGAGCGAGTTGCTCACGGCGTAATTGACAGAAAATCAGTAGACACACCGCTTCAGACCGGTATTAAGGCGATCGACGCCATGATCCCCATCGGAAGAGGACAGCGTGAATTAATCATCGGCGACCGTCAGACAGGTAAGACGGCGATTGCCATCGATACCATCATCAACCAGAGGGGCCAGGGAGTTCACTGTATCTACGTGGCCATCGGCCAGAAGGCTTCTACGGTTGCTACCATTGTAAAGACTCTTGAGGAGTACGGCGCTATGGATTACACCACCATCGTGGTATCCACAGCTTCCGACTTGGCTCCTCTTCAGTATATTGCTCCATACTCCGGATGCGCCATCGGCGAGGAGTGGATGGAGAACGGCGAGGACGTGCTGGTTGTTTACGATGACTTAAGTAAACATGCGGCGGCTTACCGTACCCTGTCCTTACTGCTCAAGAGACCACCGGGACGTGAGGCATATCCGGGCGATGTATTCTATCTCCATTCAAGACTTTTAGAGAGAGCAAGTAAGTTATCCGACGCTTTAGGCGGCGGTTCCTTAACGGCTCTTCCGATTATTGAGACTCAGGCAGGTGACGTTTCGGCCTATATTCCGACAAACGTTATCTCTATTACTGACGGCCAGATTTATCTGGAGACAGAGATGTTCAACTCCGGCTTCCGTCCGGCTATCAACGCAGGTCTGTCCGTATCCCGTGTAGGCGGCGCGGCTCAGATCAAGGCGATGAAGAAGATTGCCGCTCCCATCCGTGTGGAGCTGGCTCAGTACCGTGAGCTTGCAAGCTTTGCCCAGTTCGGCTCAGAGCTTGACAAGGAGACCACGGAACAGCTGGCACAGGGCGAGAGAATCAAGGAAGTGTTAAAGCAGGGCCAGTATCAGCCGATGCCGGTAGAATATCAGGTCATGATTATTTTCGCGGCAACCAGAAAACTGCTGCTTGACATTCCGACTCACCGCATTCTTGATTTTGAAAGGGCATTATTCAGCTTTATCGACGGCAAGTATCCGCAGATTCCGGCTTCCATCCGTGAGACGAAGCAGATTACCGAGGAGACGGATGCACTGCTGACGAAGGCGATTAACGAGTGTAAAGCGGAGGCTTATTAAAGGCAGGTGAAGAATCATGGCATCCATGAGGGATATCAAACATAGAAAAGAAAGTATTCAAAGCACCGAGCAGATTACGAAAGCCATGAAGCTTGTATCCACCGTGAAGCTGCAGAAGTCCAGAGCGAAGGCGGAAGAATCAAAACCGTATTACGACCTGATGTACGATACCATCTGTTCCATGCTGCGCAAATCCGGCAGTATTGAGCATAAGTATTTAAAGGCGGGAGACTCGAAGAAGAAGGCGGTAATCGCCATCACTTCCAACCGTGGACTGGCGGGCGGTTATAACAACAACATCGTCAAGCTGGTAACGGGCACGGAGGGACTTACTCCGGAGAACACCGTCATCTATGCAATCGGCCGTAAGGGAAAGGATTCCTTTGTGAGAAAAGGCTATGCGATCGCCGAGGACTATTCCGAGGTTATCAATGAGCCGATCTACCGCGACGCGGCGGATGTGACTGCGGAACTTCTGGATGCGTTTGGTCAGAACCAGATCGGTGAAATCTATCTGGCCTACACTTCATTCAAAAATACGGTGACCCATATTCCGACGCTGAAGAAGCTGCTTCCCGTGGAAGCCGGCAAAGACAGCGAAAAGACGGACCTGGTGCTCATGAACTACGAACCGAATGAAGATCAGGTGCTGGATTCCATCATTCCGAAATATATGAGCAGCTTGATTTATGGCGCGCTTTTAGAGGCTGTGGCAAGTGAGAACGGCGCTCGAATGACAGCCATGGATTCAGCGACGAATAACGCGGAAGAGATGATTGAAGAACTTGGTTTGGCATACAACCGTGCAAGACAGGGCTCCATTACGCAGGAGCTTACTGAGATCATTGCAGGTGCCAATGCGATATCATAGGTATAGCGGGTTCGGGGAGCGCGAAGGCGAACCGAACTTCATTATAAAATAAAGGAGAAACAAGATGGCAGAACAAAATATTGGTAAGATCACCCAGATCATCGGTGCCGTACTGGATATCAAGTTCAGCCAGGGCAGGCTTCCGAGCATCAATGATGCGATCGACATCACGATGAAGAACGGAAACCGACTGGTTGTGGAAGTATCCCAGCACCTTGGCGATGATACCGTAAGATGTATCGCCATGGGCTCGACCGATGGACTGGTGCGTGGTATGGAAGCCGTCGCAACGGGTGCGCCGATCACGATACCGGTCGGTGAAGAGACCCTGGGACGTATCTTTAACGTACTGGGTGATCCCATCGATAATAAACCAAAGCCGGTAGTGAAAGAGTACTTACCGATCCACAGACCGGCTCCTACATTTGAAGAGCAGTCCACAGAGACCGAGATCCTAGAGACAGGTATCAAGGTAGTCGACCTTCTCTGCCCCTATCAAAAGGGCGGTAAGATCGGTCTGTTCGGCGGCGCCGGTGTAGGTAAAACCGTATTAATTCAGGAGCTGATTCGTAACATCGCTACAGAGCACGGCGGATATTCCGTATTCACCGGCGTTGGTGAGCGTACCCGTGAGGGCAACGACTTATACTATGAGATGCAGGAATCAGGCGTTATCAATAAGACGACCATGGTGTTCGGACAGATGAACGAGCCGCCGGGAGCCCGTATGAGAGTCGGACTGACGGGACTGACCATGGCAGAGTATTTCCGTGACCAGGCAGGAAAGGACGTCCTTCTGTTCATCGACAACATCTTCCGTTTCACGCAGGCAGGTTCCGAGGTTTCCGCTCTGCTTGGCCGTATGCCATCCGCGGTTGGATACCAGCCGACCCTGCAGACGGAGATGGGCGCTCTCCAGGAGCGTATTACATCGACAAAGAACGGTTCCATCACATCCGTACAGGCTGTTTACGTGCCGGCCGATGACTTGACTGACCCGGCTCCGGCAAATACATTCGCCCATCTGGATGCGACCACCGTTTTAAGCCGTGCGATCGTAGAGCTTGGTATCTATCCGGCTGTAGATCCGCTGGAGTCCACCTCCCGTATCTTAGACCCGCGTATCGTGGGTGAAGAACACTACAAGGTAGCCCGCGGCGTGCAGGAAGTACTTCAGAAGTATAAAGAGTTACAGGATATCATCGCCATGCTGGGTATGGATGAGCTTTCAGAAGAGGATAAGCTTACCGTTTCCCGTGCGAGAAAGATTCAGAGATTCTTATCCCAGCCTTTCTTCGTGGCAGGACAGTTTACTGGTCTGGAAGGCCGTTACGTTCCGCTTGCCGATACGATTCAGGGCTTCAAGGAGATTCTGGAAGGCAAACATGACGATATTCCTGAAAGCTATTTCTTAAATGCAGGTAGTATGGATGATGTTCTTGCCCGTGTGAAATAGGGGGTGGGAATATGGCTGATTTATTCAAACTGCATGTGATTACTCCCGAGCGGAGATTTTACGATGGAGAAGCTTCCATGGTGGAACTTACGACAACGGAGGGGGACATCGGTGTATACAGAAATCATATCCCGCTGACAGCCATCGTGGCTCCCGGAGTCTTAAAGATTCATGAGGAGGGCGAGGTTAAGGAGGCGGCTCTGATATCCGGATTTATTGAGATTCTCCCGGAGAGAATCACCATTATGGCCGAAGTGGCCGAGTGGCCGGATGAGATCGATGGTAACCGTGCGGAGGAAGCGAGAATCCGTGCGGAGCGCCGCTTGAAAGAAGAGAGCGGTGAAATTGATACCATGAGGGCGGAACTGGCACTCAGAAGAGCGCTTGTAAGACTTTCCCTCAGAAAATAGAATTGATGAGAATGGACTGGTGTCCGATACGTGATGTGTCGGATGCCGGTCTTTTTATTTTGCTGCTGCAGGTTACAGAATTTGGAGTATTTTAGTAATTTATTCTTAATTTGAAATTATTCCCCAGCTATGGTACACTGATATCAGCAAACGGTTACAACGTTTATAATTATGATATGAGTCAGGGGATTACAAATGATGGGGCATCAGAAACCGGTTCAGTGCTGCCGTTTTCTTTTTTATGTAACCGCAGCGGTCTGCCTGGGGCAGATGCTTTCATTTGCTTCGGCTGCCTCGCCCATATCCGAAGCGGAGCGGCAGAAAAAGGAAGCGGAGGAGAGGTACGAGGCGGTAAACGGGGAAGCGGAGAAACTGGAGAAGAAAAAAGGGGAAGCCGCGGTGCAGGCGGGCCAGCTGGATCAGGAGCTGACAGACTTGCTGACCGATATGGACTTGCTGGAGACAGACATGTCCGATATGACGCGGCAGATTGAGAAAGAGGAAGAGGAATACCAGAAGGCGGAGGAAATGCGGAAGCGTCAGTACGAGATACTGAAGAAGCGGATCCAGTATATTTATGAAGAAGGCGATGTCACCTATCTGGACATCCTCCTGAAAGCGAAAACCATCGGCGATGTGATCAATGGGAATGAGTATTTTCAGCAGCTCTATGAGTATGACAGGAAGCTGATCACAGAGTATGAGAAGACGAAGAACGATGCGCTGGGCCGGAAGGAAGTGCTGGAGGAGCGGCAGTCGGAGCTTCAGAGCTTAAAACAGGAATATGGAGTCCGGGAAAAGACGCTCCGGACCATGATTACGAAAAAAAGGGCGGAAGAGTCTGATTTTGACCGCAGACTCAGGGCGGCAAAGGCGGAAGCCGGCAGCCAGGCCGAGATTATAAGGAAGAGGACGGAGGAGATCCGGCTTCTTCAAAAAGAAGAGGAAAGAAAGCGGGAAGAGGAACGCAGGGCGGAAGAACTTCGGAGGAATGCCGGGTCGGCGCAAAACAGCGGCCCCGGAATGATCAAGAGCACGGGTGGTTCGGAATTCGGACGGAATGTCGCGGACTACGCACTGCAGTTTATCGGGAATCCCTATGTGTGGGGCGGCACCAGCCTGACTTCGGGAGCGGACTGCTCCGGTTTCGTTCAGTCGGTCTACCGCCACTTCGGTGTTTCTATCCCGAGAACGTCCGCTGAGCAGGCCGGTTTTGGCAGGGAAATAGCATATGAAGAGATGGAACCGGGAGATCTGGTCTGTTATCCGGGCCATGTAGCCATGTATATCGGAGGCGGCAGAATTGTCCACGCTCGCTCGGCAAAAGCGGGAATCCGGGTGGATGACAACCCGGCGTACCGTACGATTGTGTCGATACGGAGGCCGTGGTAGGCGGCCTGCGGAGAGTGGATCAACGGAGAGTATGAAAGAATAGAAAATTTTAAACAAATGACATGAGCAGGGGGAAAACAAGATGAGATACAATAACAAATCCGGCAGGCTGTGGCTGCTTCTTGCCGCTATAACGATCATGGCAGCCGGTTTTACCATGGTTACTTACGCAGAGGAGGCAATCAAGACCGTGTCGGTCACAGTCACCTCTTCGGTGGAAGCGGAAGCCGATGAGGGAACGGTTTCGGCCACATCAAACAGCTCAAAGTATCGGGTGGTATCGTGCGATTTCGCCAATTCCAGGGGAAGCTGGAAGGCGGGGGAGACTCCGAAGGTAAACATCAGGCTGGAAGCGGAAGAGGGATACTATTTCAACTCCATTAATGCCGGAAAGGCCACCGTAAAGGGAGCTGTCTATTCGTCGGCAAAGAAGGAGACGGACAACCATTCCCTGATACTGTCGGTAAAACTGAAGGGCGTGAAAGGAACGCTGGGAACCGTGGAGAGCGCTTACTGGGAGTCTACGCCACTGGGCAAGGCGAGATGGAGCAAGGTGGAAAACGCTCCGGCCTATGAAGTAAAGCTTTACTGCGGAGACAGCATGGTGTACCGGGTGGAAAAGACGTCCTCCACCAATTATGATTTTTTCTCTCATATGACGACGCGGGGCGATTACTATTTCAAAGTGAGAGCCGTGGCGAAGACGGAGTCGGAAGCGGATTATTTAAAGGCCGGAGAGTGGACGGAATCCGATAATCAGGAGATTACAAAACGGGATGCTGAGGCGGCGGAGACACGGAAGTCCTCAGGAAACGGCAGTTCCGGCGGCAGCTCGGGCAGCGGCAGCCAGGGACCTGGGCAGGGAGACGGCCCCGGTTCGCAGAATCCCGGATGGGAACAGGACAGGAATGGCTGGTGGTACCGGAACGCGGACGGAACGTACCCGGTAAACAGCTGGCAGTTAATCAATGATAAATGGTATTTATTTGACATGGGCGGCTATATGCTGACCGGATGGCAGACGAAGGACGGCCGGGAATATTACCTGACGACCAACGGCGACATGGTGACCGGATGGTTCCAGTACAACCGGGTATGGTATTATCTGGATCCGCAGGTGGGAAAAGTGTCCGGCGGATGGCTTCAGCAGGGCGGCGACTGGTATTACATGAATCCGGACGGCAGCATGGCGGTTGGCTGGATCCGCTATAAGGACAACTGGTACTATCTGGATCCGGACAGCGGACGGATGGTGAAGGACAGAGTCGTTGAAAAGTATTACATTAATCCGGATGGTATCTGGATACCGTAGCAGACAGGAGGATAAGATATGTTACGCAGGTTAAGACGGGCCGCCGCGGCTGTTCTGGCGTGTGGCTTGCTGACGGCAGCGCTGCCGGGCGCTTCAGGCACAGCTCTGGCAGCGGTAAAAAATGAGACGAGAACACCGATCACTTCCGTGTCGATCAAGGTGCGTTCCGATGTGAAGGCCGACTACGATCTGGATGCGGCTACGGTCTATGTGACGACTGACAGTAATCTCTATACCATCGGAGCTTACACGTGGGTCAGCGGCAATAAGGAATACTGGGAACCGGGCGACGTGCCAAAGGTACAGATCGAGATCCATGCCAGAAGCGGCTGTTATTTCGAAAAGACCACAGGAGCGGGGAAGTTCCAGATCTCGGGAGCGACCTATGGCTCGGTAAAACGCCAGAATAATAACGAGACACTCCTTCTGACTGTAAAACTGACACCGGCTTCCGGTACGCTGGATATTACGAATTCCGCGGAGTGGGTAGGCTATCCGCTGGGAAAAGGTACCTGGGAAGAGGTTCCCTACGCTGGAGCGTATGAACTGAAGCTGTACCGCGATGGCCAGATGATTCAGGGTGTGGCAAAGGTCAACGCCACCGCCTATGATTTCTATCCCTTTATGACCCAGGCGGGCCGCTACCAGTTCCGTGTCCGTGCAATCCCGAAGGATACGGAGGAACAGGGTTACATAACCAGCGGTGACTGGGTATATTCCGATGAACAGGATATCGATGACGACCAGACATACAGTCTGGGAGCGGGCAGGCAGAATGCAAATCTGACACCGGCTAATATCGGATGGGTGAAGAATTCAGACGGATGGTGGTACCGCAACGCGGACGGAAGCTATCCTGCAAATACGTGGCAGAACATCGGCGGCTTATGGTATCTGTTCGATTACGATGGCTACATTTTAACCGGATGGCAGATGAAAAGCGGCAAATATTATTACATGGACAGCAACGGGGCGATGCAGACCGGCTGGTTCCAGGATAACCGGAAATGGTATTACCTGGCGGCCGACGGAAGCATGCAGACCGGCTGGATGACACTGGGCGGCAATACTTACTACTTCGACAGCGACGGAAGCATGCACACCGGGTGGCTCCTGGACAACGGAAAGTGGTATTACTTCGCACCGGATACCGGAATGATGGTGCGCGGGACGAGCGTCGGCGGCTACTATCTGAACTCTGACGGAGTCTGGGTTCATTAAGAAATGATTACAAACCACTGTATTTTATGGCTGAAACAGAAAACTGCCATAAAATATGGTGGTTTTTTGTGCGAAATAAATATTTGCATTATCTATTTGGGCAGTTGATGGTAAGTTATGGAAAAACGTAAGAATTATTACAAAAACCGACTTTTTTCTTAAGTTTTAAGTTGACGTAACGATATTAAAAAGTTATACTAAAAATAACCAAATTTTGTAACCAAAACAAAATAAGAGGGGTGCTTGGAGGGGGAAATATGTTTATAGTGCCAATTACGAGGCTGGAAGGAGTTTCATCTTTGGAGGAGATGAAAAAACTTGACAAGACCCCGCAGAAACAGGTGAAAAACAGTTTTCAGAATATATTGACGGACGCGGTAAAGGAAGCGGATCAGGCAGTAAAAGATACCAGAGAAATGGACGTGAAGCTTGCTGCCGGACAGATCGATAATTTACATACAGCCTTGATTCAGGCAGAACAATCCGCTGCTGCAATTGAGTTTACGACCCAGCTGACCAGTAAGGCAGTCAGTGCGTACACTCAGATTATGGGAATGCAGATATAAAATAACAGAAAGATAGCAGTGGTGGAACTATGGGTATGAAAGAAAAAGTGAAAACGGCAGTCGATGGCAATGATACGATCGGCCGTCTTTTGGGCAGCAAAAAAAGAAAGCCGCAGCAGCGGGGATACTGGCAGCGGTCATAATCGCACTGGCAGCGGCAATTCTGTTAAATACGAATAAAGACGGGGAATACGTGGTGCTCTTCCCCGGTATTTCAAGAGAAGAGAATAACGAGATACTCGCAGTGCTGAACGGTCGTGGAGTCGGCGCGAAGAGAAATGCAGAAGGAGAAGTGACGGTTCCGGAGAACCAGGTCGGTGACATTATGCTTGATATGTCAGAACTGGGATATCCGAAAACGGCACTTCCTTTTGACATTTTTTCGGATAATATGGGCTTTACAACAACGGAATTTGAGAAGCGCCAGTACCTGCTGTTAAACCTTCAGGACAGAATTGAGCGGACACTGAAGGATATGAACGGCATCAAGAACGCCATAGTGACGTTAAACGTATCCGACGACAGCAACTACGTGTGGGACGATCAGGGTGCTGACAGTACAGGCGCGGTCTCACTGACTCTGATGCCCTCCTGTGAGCTGTCGCCGGAGAAGGTGGGCGCGATCAAGAACCTGATTGCCAACAGCGTTCCCAGGCTTCTGCCGGAGAATGTAACCGTAGTCAACGCTGAGACCATGCAGGAAATGGTATCGGACGATGTGGGTGGTCTGACCAGCTACGGTCTGGGCCGTCTGGATTTTGAGACAAAGGTGGAGAAGCGGCTTCAGGATAAGATTATGAACGTGCTGACTCTTGCGTATCCTCCAGGACAGATCCGCGTATCTGCTACCGTAGTCATCGATTACGATAAGATGATCACCGAGGACCTGCAGTATGAGCCTCAGGACAACGGTCAGGGCGTGGTGGATCACTATAAGTCGGGCCAGTCGGTAAACGGCCAGGGCGGAGGCGCCGGCGGTGTGGCCGGGGAAGAGAATAACACGGATATTCCGACTTACGGTGCGGCAGGAACCGGCGGAGCCAATGGGGCTAACGGAGATTACTACCGCGATGTGGATTATCTGGTGGGCTATATTAAGAAACAGATTGAAAAAGACAATGTGAAGCTGCAGAAGGCCACCGTGGCCATCACAGTGAATGACAATAATCTGACGGAGTCGAAGAAACAGCAGCTGATCGACGCGGCGTCGAAGGCTGCCAATATCGCACAGGAAGACATTGTGGTATCCAGCTTCCAGCAGATTGCAACGGATAAAACTCCGGAACCGGAAAAACCGGTGATTCCGGTGACGGCTCCGGGAGTCGGGGGAATCGATCCGCGCGTGCTGGTGGCGGGAGCCGCGGCCGGCGTTTTCCTATTCCTCGTGCTTCTGTTCCTCATATTACGCCACAGAAGAAAGAAACAGAAAAAAGAAGACCAGGAGCTTTTCGGACCGTTTGAGGGAGATGCTTTTGATCTGGACAGCGACATTGCGGAACGCGCCGAAGAGCGCGCAGTGGAGAACCAGATTGCCGACGTTCCGGTAAAACCCCAGGACCCGGTGAATCAGGTTCGTTCCTTCGCAGAGGACAATCCCGAGATTATCGCATCCATGATAAGTACCTGGCTGAAGGAGGAGAAGAAGTAATATGCCGGCAGAAGAAAGAAGACCAGCAGAAAAAGCTGCGGCCGTCATATCCATGCTCGGTACGGAACGAGCCTCCGAGGTGTTCCGGTATCTGACAGAGAATGAAGTGGAGCAGCTGTCCATGGAGATTACGAGACTCCCTCACCTGGCACCGGATGAGATGGAAGACATTGCCAAGGACTTTTATAATTGTTGTGTGACGGAAAAGGTGATTACCGAGGGCGGAAAAGACTACGCCAAGGAAGTTCTGGAAAAAGCATTTGGCCAGCAGCAGGCCAGAAATTTGATGGACCGGGTCAGCAAGGCGCTTAAGACCAAGGCATTCAGTTTTATCAGAAAAGTGGATTATAAGACCCTGATGACTGCTATACAGAACGAGCATCCGCAGACGCTGGCGCTCATACTGTCATACGCCACGCCGGAGCAGGCGTCTAAGATCATCGCTAATCTGCCCCAGGAGACACGGGTGGATGTGGTGGAGCGCATCGCAGGCATGGACCGGGCTCTGCCGATGGCAATCAAGATTGCGGAAGAGGTGCTGGAGAAGAAGATCGGCTCCTCATCTTCGGAGGAGACCATGGAGGTGGGCGGACTCAACTACATCGCCGACATTATGAACCATGTGGACCGCAGCACGGAGAGACATTTTTGACGAACTGAACTTAAAGAATCCCCAGCTTGCCGAGGATGTGCGCAAGCTGATGTTTGTATTTGAAGATATCGCATACCTGGATCCGCTGTCTATCCAACGCTTCTTAAGAGAGACAGATTCCAAGGATCTGGCGGTTGCGTTAAAGGTGTCCAACAAGGATGTGATGAGCGCAATTTTTGCCAATATGTCCAGCCGTATGAGAGAATCCATACAGAGCGACATGGAGTACCTGCATAATATTCGTATGAGCGACGTGGAAGAGGCGCAGCAGAGAATCGTGGCTGTGATCCGCCGTCTGGAGGAAGAGGGCGAGATCGTAATCTCCAAGGATGGAAAGGATGAGATCATTGTATAGGGTAATCAAGTCCGGACAGACGGTGCTGGGGGAAGGAAGAGTTCCGGCCTATCAGATGACCGGCCCCGAGACCGCCCAGGCGGAGGAGATAAGCGGGGAACCGGGTAATACGGCCAGAGAAGCCGCGGATGGAGCGGTGCCCCGTTATGCACTGATATCCGAAGAAAAGAGAAAGATTCTGGAACATGCCAGAAACCAGGCAGAACAGTCTGCCGCCAGGATCTTAGAGGACGCTTACGCCCAGCGGGATAAGATTGTGAACACGGCCCTGACGGAAGCGGAACGGCTGAAGCAGCAGGCAGAGGAACACGGCTATGAAGACGGAATAAACCGGGCCGAAGCCGACATATCCGATGAACTAAAAAAGATTGGACGGTCCGTGGAACAGGCGGGACGCCAGCTGGAAGAGCACTCGGAGGAGATAAAGGCCAGAATTACAGAGATGGCCCTTGTGATCGCAGAAAAAATTTTGCAGAGAGAAGTAGGCGCCGGCGCAGAGGGACTGGCCGATTTAGTGGAGCAGGCCGTGATGTCGGAGCGTGATAAGAATGAGATTACCGTGCATTTATCGGACGACTCCATCGTTCTGGTGGAGGAACTGGAGAGACGTCTGGAACCATTGAGAGACAGAAACGGCGGATACGTCCGCATCAGACCGGAGCAGCAGCAGCCTGGCTATGTACAGATTGAGACGGAGGAAGGAATCGTGGACGCCTCCGTGTTTGTGCAATTGGAGAATTTAAAGCGGCAGCTGGCGGAATTGCTGAAATAGTGTGACAGGCGGCGCATAAGATGATAGAGAATGTGAGACAGGCGGTTCAGAACGCCAATTTGTATACATATCTGGGGAAAATAGACAAGATCGTAGGAACCACGGTGGAAGCCATGGGGCCTGCCTGCAGGATCGGGGATGTCTGTACCATCGACGTTCCGGGAGACAATCCGCCGGTGAAGGCGGAGGTCGTGGGATTTCGTGAAAACAGGGTACTCCTGATGCCCTACGAGGAGACAGAAGGCATTGGATACGGAAGCGCGGTCTGCAATACGGGGGAGCGTCTTCTCATACCGGTCTCCAATGAGCTGATCGGCCGTACCGTGGATGCTATGGGAATGCCCATCGATGGGCAGGGGCCTTTGGGAGAAGTCGCTTATTATCCCATAACGGGAAAACGTTCCAACCCCATGGAACGGCCCAGAATCGACACCGTGATTCAGATGGGTGTCAAGGCCATCGACGGCCTCTTAACCATTGGCAAGGGGCAAAGAATGGGAATTTTTGCCGGAAGCGGCGTGGGAAAGAGTACGCTGATGGGTATGATCGCCAAGAATGTGAAGGCTGATGTCAATGTCATTGCGCTTGTTGGTGAGAGGAGCCGTGAGGTTGTGGAATTTATCAACCGGGATCTGGGAGAAGAGGGCTTAAAGCGCTCGGTTCTGGTAGTGGCCACCTCCAACCAGTCCGCTATGATGCGTTCCAAATGCACCATGACGGCCACTACAATCGCGGAGTATTTCAAGGATCAGGGCATGGATGTGCTTTTGATGATGGATTCCCTCACCCGATTCGCCATGGCGCAGCGGGAAGTGGGACTAAGTATCGGAGAACCGCCGGTAGCGAGGGGGTACACGCCCTCCATTTACTCGGAGCTTCCGAAGCTGCTGGAGCGCTCGGGCAATTTTGAGACAGGCTCCATCACCGGAATCTACACGGTTCTGGTGGAAGGCGACGACGCCAATGAACCGGTGTCCGATACGGTGCGCGGCATTATCGACGGCCATATCATGCTGTCGAGAAAGGTGGCGACGCAGAACCGGTATCCGGCCATCGACATCTTATCCAGCGTCAGCCGTCTGATGAGCGACATTGTGATGCCGGAGCACAAAGCGGCGGCCGGAAAGATCCGGAAACTTCTCTCGGTTTATGAGAGCAACATCGATCTCGTTTCCATCGGAGCGTATAAGAAGGGGACCAATAAGGAACTGGACGACGCGCTGATGAGAATTGATAAAATATATGAGTTTTTGCAGCAGAAGACGGATGAGAGCTTCTCCCTTGATGAGGCCGTCATCCGTATGATCCAACTGACCGAATAGAGAGGTTCTTATGAAAAAGTTTGCATTTTCACTGGAGCGTATGCTGAATTTCCAGAGTCAGAATCTGGAAAAAGAGATGGGAATCTTAGGCAGGATGACCGCAGAGCGGGATGCACTGGAAGCCCAAAAACAGGATATGGCAGAGAAGGCCGCCGGAGTGCAGGCGGATATGGCCAGGCGGGAGGCAGAGGGAACGACGATATTTATGCTGAAAGCCTGCTTCTCTATCCTGGAAAGTGCAAGGAACCAGCTGGAGGAGATGGAGGAGGAGCTGAAGCTTTTACAGGCAGGGCTGGAACGGCAGCGTCAGATTGTGACGGAGGCCTCCAGAGAGGTAAAGAAGCTGGAAAAGCTGAAGGAAAAACAGTTAGAGGAATACCACCGCGGCGAAGCGAAGGAGCAGCAGGAGACCATAGCGGAGCATGTTGCGGGTAATTTCGTGCGGCGTGGTGCTTCCCAATAGATATGTCACAGAGAGAAAGGCGGTGAGAAGAGAATGAATATGGGAACAGCCATGAAGGCTGTGGGAACCGGCTGGAAGCAGTCTGGAACCACAGACAATGGAAAAGGCAGAGATGCAGGGAAAGCCGATTTTGCCGATACCTTCAGCGAGATGTTAAAGTCGGGCAAAAAGGTGTCAGAGTGCAGAAAACAGACACGGAATACGCAGAAGGCAGCGGAGGCGCAGAAGATCACAGACGCGCAGGCGGATCAGAAGGCGGCCGACACCGGAAAGGATGCGGTGAAGGCGGAAACCTCCGGACAGGATGACACGGCAGTAAAGAAAACGCCGGAAAATAAGCAGGAGCCGGAAAAAGCCGATGACAGAACCGTGCAGGATGAAGCCGCGGCAGCGGCAGCCGCTCTGGAAGGTATGGCAGAGCAGCCGGCAGTTATGGCAGAAGACCCGGCCGAAGCAATGGTGCACGGTATGGAAGCAGAAGATGGCGGACTGCTGGCGGTAACAGAGGCTGGAGGGATACTGGATCAAACCGCACCCACAGCAGAGGCCGGAGTGGAACAGCGCACCGGAAGTGCGGAGGTTCAGCAGGCAGCAGCTGTAAATGAGGACACATCAGAAGCACTTAAGAATCAGGAGGCGCTTTACCAGACGGCGGCCCAGAAACCAGAGGAAACAGGAAACGGCCGAAAGACAGAAGCTATGGAGCCCGCAGCAGCGGAAACCCAGGTTACTGCCGATGATATGGCGGTGCAGGCGAAGAGCGGCACAGGCAGAGATGAGGGAACATTTTCCGATCTGCTGAAGGACCAGTCGGACCAGATGAAGGCCATGGGAGTCGGAAAACGGGTTCAGACAGAAGAAGAGACCGATGGTGATGAGGCACTGGACAACCAGATGCTGGAGGAGCTGAAGAAGAATTCAGACGGAAAAGGCGTGACGTATCTCGATAAGATAAACGCGTCGAGACAGGGCGGATTCCGGAGCGTGCCAGCGGTGGACAATACCGCTTCCGATATCCACACACCGGCAGCAGAACAGCTGAAGGCAGGCGTGGAGCAGGGCATGAAACGGGAACTGTCAGAATTTACCATCAAGCTGAAGCCCGAAGGCTTGGGAGAGATCATCGTACATATGGCCAGTGCGAACGGCAGGACGTCGGTCAGCATCGGAGTATCCAATCCGGAGACTGAGAAGCTGGTGAACAGCCAGATGATGAGCTTAAAAGAGATGCTGCAGCCGCTTCACGCGGAGGTGGAGGAGGTATACCACAACAGCCAGGGCGGAATGGATTTTGCAGGATTTGGCCAGGAGCTTTACCAGAATCAGGGGCAGCAGACCCGGGGGCATTATCACCACGGTATGAATCAGGGACTGACGGCCGACGACGGCGTGTTTGCACAGGAAACAGAGCGGATGGCGGCGGAAAGCCTGGTACGCAGACTGTATGCATATGTGTAAATACCCCATGAGGACAGGGATGATAAGGACAGGGATGAAAAGAAAAGGAGAGACATGTCAGTACAGATACCAGACTATACGAATCCGTACTTAAGGACTGCATCTTCCGGCAGCAGCGGGCCAGGAGCACTGGGAGACAACACACCGGCAAAGGCATCGAACGACAGCGATAAAGGCACGGAAGGCACCGATGGCACTTCTGGGAGCAATGATGTCATAGACGCGGTGTTTGGAGACGCATCCGACAAGGCCGTCAGTATGGACGATTTCCTGACTCTGATGGTAGCCCAGCTGAAAAACCAGGATTTTATGAATCCGGTGGACGATACCCAGTATGTAACGCAGCTGGCCCAGATATCGACCATGCAGCAGATGGAGGAGATGGCATATAACGCCAAGAGCACCTATGTGACCTCACTTGTCGGCAAGACGGTTACGGCAGCAAAATTTACGGTCGCCGGGGACTTAAAGAAGACGGAGGGCATCGTAAACAAGGTTTCTCTTCTGGACGGGAAATTCGTGATCTATGTGGAGGGAGAATCCTACAGCATGGATGAGATTATGGAGATCAGGACAGAGGAAGCAAAGAAGGATGACGGCAAGGACCCGGATGCAGGCAGCGACGGGGACAAGGACGGAAGCGATCCGGGAGATAAAGATCCGAAGGTATGAGAGAATGTGAGGTAAGGAGGTAAGAGAATGGATTCCATGATATACAACAAAATGCTTCATACCCCCATATGTACAGGAAAACCGTGGGAAGCCGCGAGAAACAAGCCGGCGGAGGGCACGGAAGAAAGCAGCGCATTCAAGGAACTGCTGGAACAGAAATTAAAGGAAGAAAGCCAGGTGACGTTCTCCAGGCACGCGGTAGAACGGGTGATGGAGCGGAGCGTGGATGTGTCTTCTGATAAGCTGGAACGATTGAATGAGGGCGTGAAACTGGCCGGAGAAAAGGGGCTTAAGGCTCCGTTAATCCTGATGGATTCCACGGCATTTGTTGTAAATGTAAAGAATAACAGAGTAGTGACAGTTGTGAACGAGGAGAGCTTAAAAGGCACTGTCTTCACAAACATTGACGGAACCGTTATGGTATAGCCGGTCCTTTTGGAGGCTATTCTTACCCCGATTGACGGACGGGTAAGGCGGTTAGAAAAGGAGATATAAACTATGTTAAGATCATTATATTCCGCAGTGTCAGGTATGAAAGCACACCAGACGAAGCTGGATGTTATCGGCAATAATATTGCCAACGTGAACACGTACGGATTTAAATCCAGCCGTGCGCGTTTCCAGGATGTATTTTATCAGACATTACAGAGCGCCGCAGGCGGCGACAACAATAAAGGCGGAACCAATGCCAGCCAGGTTGGATACGGTTCCCAGTTAGGCGGCATCGATCTGGATATGAGCCGTTCGGCGCTGCAGTCCACCGGCAGACCTATGGACGTGGCGATCACAGGCGAGGGCTTCTTCCAGGTTATGGATGCGGACGGAAATATCTTTTACACGAGAGCGGGAAACTTAATGCTGGATTCCAACAGCGGCAACCTGGTGGACTCCAACGGCTACACGGTTCTCGGCGTGTCCGGTGATCCGCTCGGAAAGGCGCCATCCTCCGACAAGATCCATTTGAACATTCCGACCAAATCCAGCGGGCTGGCATCCAAGACGCTGAATATCAACGGAACTCAGTTTACGATCACTTCGGAAAAGGCGACGACGGACGCCAACGTATCCATTACCTTCAAGGCGGAGGATAATCTGCCTTCCGGTTCCGATATCGTCGTGAATTCTTCCGATATCAACGATTCCAGCATTACCGTGCATGTGAATAAAAATGCCATATTTACAAGTCTTTCAGACTTTAACAGCAAGATGAACAGCGCCATCACCCGTGGCTGCGGCGGAAAGGCCCATCCGGGCGGAAACTTTACCATCACCGCGACACCGGCGGAGAATGTATTCCAGAAGCCGCTGACCGGCGCGGAGCTGCTGGGCGACCATTTTGGAATCAACGAAGGAACCTTCGAATTTGCCACCTCCACAGATGCGGCTGACGGTATCTTCGGCGGACTGAAGTTTTCCGGGATGAGCACGAGCCCGGCCTTTGACGCGGCGGGACCGGTGGACTTCAAATCAGAATTGAAGCCGGGCACAGGCGGTAAGATGGCCTGGGTGGTAACAGCGACGGTCGGCGGACGGGAGTTTGTCGGTGAAATAAATGAGAACACCACAACCGCAGGCAAGATGTGGCTGAAGGAATCCGGTACGGGACAGTACATCGAGATGAGCCATCCGGGTTACACCGCAATTACATCTTCTTTTAACGGTGGTTCAGGAAACACGGCTCAGTCCTTTCACAATGTGACGATGCCTGCGGCAGCGGGAACCGGATTCTTCAATAAGAGCATGAGTCTCAAGGACTATGGTACTTCGGGAATCAACCCTGGCGACAACATAGAATACAGCGCGGTAAAGATTCCTGCCAGCGCAGGCAACAAGGCAAAATGGCATGTGACCGCAGTAAGCGGCGGCAAGACGTATTCCGGTGATATCAGCGAAGGCGACGCTGCAGGAGATCTGGTGCTTACGGAAGACGGCGGCGGTACCCTGACCATCGACCATAAGGGCTATTCAGATATTAATAACGCATTTTTAAACGCAGATGAGGCGGATAAAACATACGCTTCTTTCATACCCAAGGATAACGCGGGTACCATCACGGCCGCTACACAGTCCAACGATGTAGGCCTCGGAAGCGGTACCTTTACGCTGGAAAACGGTACGGAAGGCGGCGCAATCTCACTCTCCGGCGCATCGATTGCCATTCTTGGAAACGGTATCATCGAAGCGACCCATCCGGACAAGGGAAAAATTCAGATTGGACGTATCGATCTCGTTACCTTTGAAAATCCTTACGGCCTGGAAGAGAACGGCAACTCCTATTTCCGGGCAACCTCCAACTCCGGCGAGGCCAAGGCCTGCCAGGCTGGTGAGGACGGAACAGGAGCGTTAAAGACGTCTTCACTGGAGATGTCCAACGTGGATATATCCACAGAGTTTTCCGATATGATCGTAACACAGAGAGGTTTCCAGGCCAACTCGCGTATCATTACGGTGTCGGACTCGATTCTGGAGGAACTTGTAAATCTGAAACGATAACAGGAGGTGGTATCGGTGATTCCCTTAAGTAAGTTAAATGGCGAGGAGTTCATCCTCAACTGTGATTTAATCGAGATGATTATGGAAAATCCCGATACCACGATTCTTCTGACCAACGGCAAACACTTGATTGTGCGGGAATCAAAGGAAGAGGTAGTCGAACGGGTAGCGGCATTCCGGAGAAAGACGTTCAGCGATCTGATTGAACAGATAAAAGGATAGCCGCGGCGGAAATACAACAAGAAAAGTTTAGAAAAGGATGTAGCAGATATGGATATCATGTCAATTCTGGGTTTTATTTTGGCGGTAGCGCTGGTACTGTTCGGTATGACCTTTGATCAGGAGGCCATGAAACTGGTCTTACACAATTTAAGGGCGTTTATCGATATTCCAAGTATGGCCATTACCTTAGGAGGCACCATCGGAGTTATGATGCTGTCCTTCCCCTCCGGGGCATTTAAAAAGATAGGGAAACATTTAAAGATCATTATAAAACCGTATAAGTTCGATCCGGAGCAGTCCATTGAACAGATCGTGGAGCTGGCGACAGAGGCCCGAATGAAGGGACTCCTCTCCCTGGAGGACAAATTAAATGAGATTGACGAGCCATTTATGCACAACAGCCTCTTACTGGTGGTGGACTCCGTAGATTCGGAAAAGGTCCGCCAGGTTATGGAGACGGAGCTGGATCAGTTAGATGAGCGTCATGCGCTGGACCGGGGATTCTATGAGAAAGCGGCCAGCTTTGCGCCGGCGTTTGGTATGATCGGTACGCTGGTCGGCTTAATCCTGATGCTGGGCAACATGCAGGACGTCAACGCCCTGGCAAAGGGCATGGCGACGGCCCTGATCACCACCCTGTATGGCTCTCTTCTGGCCAACATTGTGTGTCTGCCGGTGGCGAGCAAACTGAAGGCGAGACACGATGAGGAGTTTTTATGTAAACAACTGGTCCTGGAAGGCGTTCTGGCAATCCAGGACGGGGAAAACCCAAAATTCATAGAAGAAAAACTTTATAAACTGCTTCCGGCCAGCCGCAAGAAGACGGACGAGGATAAGAATCCTGTGAAGGAAGAGGGAAAGCAGAAGAAAAAGAGCAGACGGAAGAACAGAAAGAATGAGGAATAAAAGGAGCTTATGGCGATGGCGAAGGAAGTAGAAAACCAGGGGATCATAAATATGACGGACCGGCAGGTGTTTGATGAACTGATTAATCTGCACGCGAAGGCGGCGGGGGAGTCCCTGTCATCGATTCTGAAGGCGGATATAGAGATCAGCGGCCCGGAGATTACGGAGATAACGGTGAAGGAAGTGGAATACGGGATTCTGGAACCGGCCATTTTCGTGAAGAGCTGTCTGACCTCCGGAGTTGCCGGCAATATGGTCATTATCCTGCGCCAGCGGGATATGCAGGCGTTCCTAAATGAGCTGATGGGAATCGATGATCTGCCCGACCCGGATTTCGAGTTCGATGAGGTCGCCATGAGCGCGGCCACGGAGCTGATGAACCAGATGGTCCATGCATCCGTGGAGGTCATGGCTGAATACCTGGGCAATACCATGGAGTCATCGGACTGCCAGCTGATCTTATCGGACGGCAGGCAGAATCTGTCCCCAGCCATCGGTGAAGCTCCCGAATCAAAGACGATCGTGATTCATTACCGTGTGAAGATCAAGGACATGGTGGAATCTGAGTTTATGGAATGCATATCCACCACGGCGGCAGACTGTATGTATCAGGAGATAGAGGCCAGGAGGGAAGCGGATAAGAAGGCGGAGGCCGAGGCGAAAGCCATGGAGGAAAGTCTTCTCGTGAAACCGGTGCAGCCGGGCGCTGTTCCGGCGCCGGCCGGGAGAGCGCACTTACAGTCCGCAGCTGAGAGCCGCACGGTGAATTCCGCTGCGGTGGACGGCGGGCGGACAGTATTCCAGGCTTCTCCGTCGATAAACGGCAATCTGGGCCTCATCATGGATGTCCCCTTAAACGTCTCCGTTGAGATCGGAAAGACCAGACGAAGACTGAAGGACGTTCTGAACTTTAACAACGGCACGGTGGTGGAGCTTGACAAGCAGGCGGATGCACCGGTGGATATCATCGTAAATGGACAGCTGATCGCCCGCGGGGAGGTCGTCGTGATTGACGATAATTTCGGGGTCCGTATCAGTGAAATCGTAAATACAAGAAGTATTATTGGAAATGGTGAATAAATTTGAAACGGTTTAATATCCTTGTGACAGCGGGAATCATCGGAATCATTTTCCTGATTCTGATCCCCCTGCCGACGCCCATACTGGATTTTTTATTTATACTGAATATCACGTTGTCGCTGCTGATCCTTGTCATGACGATGTATATCCGGGAAACGCTGGAGTTCTCCGTGTTCCCGTCCCTTTTGCTGATCACAACGCTGTTCCGGCTGGGGCTCAACATCTCCTCGACGAGGAAGATCCTGTTTGACAACGGTTACGCGGGGCAGGTGGTTAAAACCTTCGGACAGTTCGTAATCCGGGGGAACGCAGTCATCGGTTTCATCATATTCCTGATTATCGTGCTGGTACAGTTTATCGTTATCACCAAAGGTTCGGAACGTGTGGCCGAGGTTGCGGCCAGATTCACGCTGGACGCCATGCCGGGCAAGCAGATGGCTATCGACGCCGATCTAAACAGCGGTCTGATCGATGAACAGCAGGCCAGGGAGCGGCGCTCGAAGATCCAGAGGGAAGCCGATTTCTTCGGTTCCATGGATGGCGCTACCAAATTCGTAAAAGGTGATGCGATCATATCCATCATCATCACGCTGATCAATTTCGTAGGCGGCATTGTCGTCGGTATGATGAACGGCCAGGGGAGTATCTCCGAGATCATGCAGATTTACACCACGTCAACAATCGGAGACGGTCTGGTATCCCAGATCCCGGCGCTTCTGATCTCTGTGGCAACCGGTATGGTGGTGACGCGTTCCGCATCGGAGAACAGCTTAAGCGAGGACCTGACGAGCCAGTTTCTGGCGCAGCCCAAGGTGCTTATGACGGCCGGCGGCGCGGCAGCCTGCCTGTGTCTGATTCCGGGATTCCCGGTGCCCCAGATTCTCATGATATCAGCAATGATGATCGGAGGCGGATACGTGCTTTTGAAACGGCAGAAGACCATCGTGGCAGAGGCGGCGGAAGGATATGTGGAAGCGGAAGTTACCAGTGAAGCTTCCTTCTATAAAAATATTGAAAATGTATACGGTCTTTTGACCGTGGAACAGATTGAGATGGAATTCGGCTACAGCCTGATACCGCTGGCGGATGAGAGCAACGGCGGCAACTTCATCGACCGTGTTGTCATGTTCCGTAAGCAGATGGCTCTGGATATGGGCTTCGTAATCCCGTCGGTCCGAATTAAGGACAGCGGGCAGCTTAATCCCAACCAGTACAGCATCCTGCTGAAGGGCGAGGAGGTGGCCAGAGGGGATATCCTGATGGATCACTATCTGGCGCTGCCGCCGGGAGGGGATGCGGATGACATTCCGGGCATCGATACCATCGACCCCGCATTCCACATTCCGGCCAAATGGATCAGCGAAGATAAGAAGATCCAGGCGGAACTGGCGGGCTATACACTGATTGATCCCACTTCGGTGGTTATCACCCATTTATCCGAGGTGGTGAAGGAACATTTACATGAGCTCTTAAACCGCCAGGAAGTCAACAATCTGCTGGAAACACTGAAAAAAACAAACGCCAGCATTATCGAGGACACGATTCCCGCTGTGATTACGGTGGGAGAGCTTCAGAAGGTGCTTTCCAATCTGCTGCGCGAAGGAATACCGATCCGCGACATGGAGACGATCGTGGAGACGCTGGGCGACTATGGAACCCAGATAAAGGATACGGATATGCTGACGGAATATGTGCGTCAGGCTCTGAAGAGGACCATTTCCCATCGTTTCTCCGAAGCGGGGCAGATGAAGGTCTTAAGCCTGGACGACAAGATCGAGAATATGATTATGTCATCCGTAAAGAAGGTGGATACGGGGTCCTATCTGGCGCTGGAGCCATCGGCTATTCAGAATATCGTGGCGTCGGCCACCGGAGAGATCAATAAAATCAAGGATCTTGTCAATGTGCCGATCGTGCTTACGTCTCCGGTTGTGCGGATTTATTTTAAGAAACTGATCGACCAGTTTTACCCCAATGTGACAGTGGTGTCGTTCAGTGAGATCGATAATAACATACAGATACAGGCTTTGGGGAATATCGCCCTGGGCCAGAGGTAACGGTTTATGCAGATGGAACAGATGAGCAGAGAAGAGGGGAAGGCGGTGCTTTCGGTTTACTTAAAAAACGGAAGCCAGGAGCTGCGGAATAAGCTTATCGTCCACTTCCTCCCCATCGTCCGTTCCGCGGCGGCACAGCTTCGCGGCATGGCGGGCAGCTTTACGGAAGAGGAGGATTTGATCGACCAGGGAGTGCTGGCGCTGATGGAGTGCCTTGACCGGTATGATGCGTCGAAGGGAGCCCAGTTTGAAACGTACGCGTTTATCCGCGTGCGTGGTGCCATGATCGACTATATCAGGAGCCAGGACTGGGTGCCTCACAGGGCCCGCAGTTTCCAGAAAAAGGTAGATGAGGCGTATTCCATGCTGTCCCATGAGAAAATGCGGGAACCGGATGCGGATGAAGTCGCGGGTTTTCTGGATATTCCGGTGGAAAAGGTGGAGAACCACTTAAAGTACATGAACCACGCAGCGATTCTTTCTTTTGAAGCGGTGCTGCAGGACATGACAGGCGTGATTGCAAAAGGGGAACTGGAAGCGACAGACGTCGATACGAAGCCGGAGGAAAGCCTGTTTTATAAAGAACTTCAAAGAACGCTGGCGGAGGCGGTAGAGGCGCTGGGCGATAAAGAACGGCTCGTGGTGTCGCTGTACTACTATGAGGAACTGAAATATTCGGAGATTGCCGAGGTCATGGGCATCGGCCAGTCCCGGGTGTGCCAGATTCATACGAAGGCAATGAAAAAACTAAAGAACAGTCTGGAAGAATATGTGAGAGGATAGGAAACCATATGTTTTCAGGATTTTATACAGCCGCCTCGGGCGTGCTGATGAACCAGAGGGCGCTTAACATTTCGGCCAACAATATTGCAAATGTGAAGACCAGCGGATACCAGAGCAAACGTCTGGTAAAGACCACCTTTGACGAGCAGCTGGTGCGTCAGATGAACGGACAGACCACAGGAATCGGCGGCGGTTCCACCATATCCGTGGCGGAGCGCGAGATGACGACCCACAGACAGGGCGCGCTGGTGGATACCGGTAAGAATTTTGACATGGCGATCAGCGGCGACGGTCTCTTCGTTATTCAGGGCGAAGACCGGCAGTATCTGACACGCAACGGCCATTTTACCCAGGATGAGGACGGTTATCTCGTTCTAAAAGGAATCGGCCGTGTCATGGGAGACGGCGGCCCTATTCAGGTGGAAGAGGGCGGTTTCCGCGTGGGTGAAAATGGAATCATCTACGATAACGAGGACGGTGAGCTGGAGCAGATCCAGATCATGGTACCGGATAATTACGATAACCTGGCATTTTACGACAACGGTACATACGGCGCCGAAAACGGTGTAGTTTTGACGCAGGTGTATCCGGAGGTCTATCAGGGGAAGCTGGAAGAATCGGGCGTGGATTTAAATTCCGAGATGACGCGGGCCATGGAGGTTCAGCGTGCGTTCCAGTCATGCAGCAGGGCTCTGACGATCGTGGATCAGATGAACCAGAAATCAGCTTCGGAGATCGGGAAGTTGTAGGAGGAAATAGCAGATGAATATATCATACTATACAGCGATTTCGGCCATGAACGCGTTTCAGTCGGAGCTTGATGTGACTGCCAATAACATGGCAAATGTCAGCACACCGGGCTACAAAGTGCTGCGAAGCTCCTTTGACGACCTGCTCTATACGCAGATGGATACGAGAAACGCAGACCAGAAGGTGGGCCACGGCGTGAAAACCAACGGCGCGGAGACCGTGTTTGAGCAGGGAATCTTCGAGAAAACGGAGCGGGATCTGGATTTTGCCATTCTCGGAAAAGCGTATTTCGCGGTGGAATCCGAGGATGAAGACGCGGAGGAGCCATATTATACAAGAGACGGGTCGTTTCAGATATCGGCCACAGATGAAGGAAACTATCTTACGACACGGGACGGCCATTATGTGCTCAGCCGTGATGGAGACCGCATCGAGCTGGAATACAAGACGGTGGAGGGCAGCAACGGAAAGAAGCAGTCTACCAATGAGCTGGATTTGAGCGGACTCAGCGAGGTGATCGGCTTATATACGTGTGAGAATCCGGATGGACTGATTCCAGTGGGAAAGAACTTATACGGGACAGGCGCCGTTTCCGGAGAATGGGTCCCGATAGATGACATGGACGAGAATGAGGCGGGAAGTCGTCTGTTAAGCGGTACACTGGAGCTTTCCAGTACGTATGTCCCCACGGAAATGATTAATCTGCTCCAGGCCCAGAGGGCATTCCAGTTAAACAGCCGGATTGTCAGCGCGGCGGATCAGATGGAGGAAATGATCAACAATCTTCGCTAATCGAAACTTGAAGTATCTACATAAAAAGGGGGAATCCCATGAGCGATAAGAGCCTGATTTTTAGCATGTTTTCAAAATTCCTTGACAATGGCGGGGAAGACGAGCAGGCCGAGCGCGAAGTCCGGCCCCAGACCGAAGACAGTAAAATGGCGGCGGGCAGAGATCAGCGCATAGAGACAGTCGAAGACTGGAATGACGCGGAACGAACGCGCAGAGAACGGCTGGAACGAGAACTGACAGGCGAAAACGGCTCTGAGGAGACGGAGTATACGGCAGGCACAGAGGCGGAAGCAGATGGTTTGGGCGTAAAGGATTCTGGCGGTTCGGATTACATCGGTTCGGAGAACCGCGTTACGGACGATGGAAGCGCTGGCAGAATGAGCCGCAGTAATCTGGAAAATGGGAGTGCGGCCGAGAGCTGGAAGGCCTCCGGTGAGGAAGAATACCGCGACGCCGGTGTCGAGCTGACGGTGTCAGACGACCGTATGGCGGTGTCTCTGATGCTTATAGAACCTTCAGGCGGCGGCAGTGATATTACCCGGGAACAGATCGAACAGGAGCTGGAAGCACATCGAATCACACACGGAATCGACGAGGAAAAGGTAAACGCCATAGCGGCGGAGAAATTGTACCGCCAGATGTTTCTCATAGCCAGGGGAACCCCGGCGATCGATGGAAATGACGGCCGCATTAAGGACTATTTTCCCCGTGAAGCAAAAATAAAGTATGCCTCAAAAGGAAACGGCGGCATCGATTTTAAGAGCATGAACCTGATCCATAATGTGCAGAAGGGGGAACTGGTCTGCGAACTGACTATGCCCACCGAGCCGCAGGATGGGATGGATGTCTTCGGACAGCCGGTCAGGGGGAAGAATGGTACCATGCCCCCGATTCCGCAAGGAAAAAATGTTGTCTACTCTCCGGAACGCGACAAGCTTCTGACCGCCTGCGAAGGCAACTTAACCTTTCGCAGCGGCAGGTTTCAGGTGGAAAACGTCTTCGTCGTGTCGGGAAATGTGGATAATTCCATAGGAAATATTGATTTTACAGGGAGTGTCACCATTCACGGTGACGTCTTTGAAGGATATACCGTTAAAGCTAAGGGTGACATCACTGTCATGGGAATCGTGGAAGGCGCGGTTCTGCAGGCGGGCGGAAGTATCTTACTCCATAAGGGGATGCGGGGAATGAAGAGCGGCGTTCTGGAAGCAGGCGTGGATATTACCGCTAAATTCCTGGAGGATTGTACTATTTATGCGCAGCACAATATTCAGGCTGAGTATATCATCAACTCAGAGGTATCCTGCGGCAATGATCTGACTCTGATCGGAAAGCGGGGGGCATTTATTGCCGGAAGCTGTGCAGTTCATAACTGCATGAATGTGAAGACTGTGGGAGCTTCCAGCCATGTATCCACGATAGTAACGCTGGGCGTGACGCCGCAGCTGATGGAGGAAGTGGAGAAGATCAGCGTCGATCTGGTGGCTGTCTCCAGGAAACAGGCGGAGACGGCTAAGGACATCAGCTACCTGAACGGAAAGCTGAAGGATGGCAGCATTACACCGAGGCAGAAGGAGCGCCTGGCAAAGCTTAAGTTAGAGGCGCCGATTCACAATTTAAAGGAGAAACGGTTAAAGACGCAGGCTGCCGATCTGGCACGCCAGCTCCGTGAGGTGGGCAAATGCCGCCTGACAGCGGCCGAGGTTCATCCGGGAACCGTGATCAATATCGGGGACTGTAAGATGACCATTGTAAAGCGGGAAGAGAGCTGTTCCTTCTATTATCTTGACGGAGAAATCAGGAAAGGAATCAGGTAATGGCAGATATTTTACGGGTGACGTCCCCTGTGATTAACAAGAATATCATTCAGCCCGACAGGGCGCAGAAAGACCCATCCGTGCCATTCGATATGCAGGAAATCCGGCATATCACGAAGAACCCGTCGGGAAGTGCGCTGCTGGGCCAGCACAACGTGTTCCAGAAGGAGGCGGGGGCAGCGACGCTCATGAACCTTTTGAAGGATCCGGCTGTGACTGTCAACTATTTAAAGAATATCTATATGCTGGAGGAGATTATCAGCCTTCTTCCAGTGAACAACAACACCATGACGCAGGAAATCAGGCAGCTGTTTCATTCGCTGCTCATCAATCCCGATGATATCGTTGGAGAACTGGTGGATCAGGAATATGCGTCCACGCTGTTTAAGGGACCGCTGTTCGATTTCCTGAGAAACCTGTTGTATGAAAAGCCGGAACTGCGGCTGGAAATGGCCGATTTCCTGAAGGCGGTAAATGGAAGCGTGTCGAGAAATGATGTTCTCGATTCCGTGGCTAACAGTCTGGAGTACTTATCCAGTCAGCTGGCGGGAAGCCGGAATTTATCCGGGATTTTTGGAATGCTGTCGGACCGGGTCCGCGCCATGATCGAGGGGGCCGGAGGACAGCGGGATATGGAAGGCAGTGAGACTGGCGAGGCCGGTGCGCGGCAGGCCGGCGGAATGTGGCAGAGCAGCGGCGTGTATGGACGCGGTTCAGAGGTAGAAAATAGTCTGACGGAATGGGAAGCAGTCAAAGCGGATATTTTAGATGCTCTGAAGGAGTTGGAGAACAGCGTTTTATTCTCCCCTCAGACGGAACGGATGATACCGAATCTTCTCTATAATATGTCGCGGTATCAGGATAATGAGTCCTATTTGCAGGAGGCGTTACTGAATCTCCTGATTCATGTAAACAGCCGGGAGGACAAGGACCAGCTGAAAAACCTTCTTAAAGATTATGTAAACCAGTTCGGCAGCCCGGAATACCGGGAGAACCGTTCCCGAATCATGGATACGTTGGCGGAGATCATCAGGAAGCAGGATCGGGAGACTCCTATGAACAGCTTAAACGGTGAGAAAATCGAGAAAATTATTACAAGCCTTCTGTCTTCACCATGCAACTATACGCCGCTGCTTCATTTTGTTATACCAGTGGAATACCAGGGGATGAAGGCATTTTCAGAACTTTGGATCGATCCAAAAGATGAAGGCGGCAGCGGGCAGGAGCGCGATGGAGAAGACCATGTCCATGTGCTGATCACTTTCGATATTCCGGGAATCGGCCAGATGGAGGCGGAGTTTCAGGTGGCCGGCAGGGAGATGGAGTTTTATCTGTACTGTCCGGAATCATACGCAGCCGTGTTTGGGCGGCTTACGCCTGATTTCAGAAAGATTATGGAGGAGTATGGATACCATGCGGCGGAAGTAGAAGTCAGTGGACTGGACCATGTGCGTTCACTGATGGATGTATTTAAAAATCTTCCGTACAGGAGGACAGGCGTCGATGTCAAAATATAAGAAAAACAAGGCGGTTGCCTTAAAATATAACGCGGAAGAAGACGCTTCCCCGGTTGTCATCGCCTCTGGCTATGGAACCGTGGCGGAGCATATCATAGATATTGCAGAGAAAAAGGGGATTCCGGTGTTCAAGGACGACAGCGCTGCTTCACTTCTCTGCATGCTGGAGGTTGGGAGCAACATACCGGTGGAGCTGTACGAGGTGGTGGCCGCTATTTACTGCAAGCTGATCGAAACCTCGGCGTCAATCCGGGGAGTGGAGGCGGCCGCAGCTACGGCGGCTATGCCGGCTCGCGGCAAGGAGAACGCAGCGGGCGAAAGGATTCGGAGAAATCTGGCCTCTGGAAAGAAAAAAGAGGAACCTGCAAAATAGTGCAATAGAGAGACTGAATGGTAACGATAAGAATGAAATGACAGAAAAACGGGGGTACGCGACATGGTTGACTTGTCAGACGGATATGTTGGATCTTCCTGTGTGATAAAGGCCAAGAACAATGATTTAATCACCATGGGGGTCATGCACCGGATTGGAAAGAATTTTATTGATATCGGCAGTTCGAGAAATGAACTTCCTTCCATACCGTATAATCTACTGGTCAAGATCGAGATTTATAACACACAGATCGGTTTTAAAGTGCTGATTGGGCGTGTTTATTTATCATCTCCAAAGCTGGCCCGTGTGATCGATTTGAACGAGGCGACAAATGATGAGCGCCGGGAGTATTTCCGTATCAGTACCAGGGACACAGGTGTCATCTATAACTGCATGCGAGGGGATGATATCCTCGATATGGAAGAGGAATCCACAGACTATAACGGTTTAAAAGTACATTTGGTGGACATCAGCCTGGGCGGACTCATGTTCCGCAGCCGGGAGGCGTTTAAGGTGAATGACCGTTTTAATATTGTGATACCTGCCATGGGGGACTCTATGCTCTTTACCTGTGAGGTGCGCAGAAGCGTGGACCGTCCGGATGGGGAATTTGGGTATGGCTGTGAGTTTATGGAGATGGCCACAAAGCAGGAGGATCTGCTTTACCGGTATATTTTGAAACGGCAGAGTGATCAGTTGAGACGGATTCGGTAGATAAAAGGACGCAGTGCGGGAAACGATAGGGCTGGCTGATTACGGACCTGTTAAAAAGGTGTGGCGGCTATGATAAATGGGCGTTAGTCTGGCAGGCAGGAGGAAGCGTAGTAGATGGGAAAGAAGAAGCCGGAGGACCGGAAGGTGGTTAGAAACCGGCGGGTTATGATATATACATTTTTACTGATTTTTATGCTTCTGTATATTTCTGCGCATTTTACTGTGCAGGAGCGGAAGACAGCGGAGGCAGAACAGCGTACAGAGGATGTGATTATGGCGGCAGTGGAGATCAGGGAAGATGGTAACGTGGAAAACAGTGTTGCAGAAGAAAGAAGAAAAGAAGAGGCAGAATCATCAGAAGCGGAAGGGAAACTAAAGCAGGAAAGTTCGGACCAGCATACTCCGGCAGGGGAATTAAAGGAAGGCGGTTCGATGGAGGAGACTGCTGACGGAGGAATTTCTGAATCAAAAGAGCTGGTAATCAATCCGGAAGATATGTGGTGCCTGATCCTGACCAATGCGGAGTATCCGGTACCGGAAGATTATGCGGTAACGTTGAAAGATGTGCCGGGAACGGATCAAACAGTGGATGAGAGGATTTACGAACCGCTGATGAATATGTTGGAGGCCATGAAGGCAGAAGGTCTGTCGCCTGTAGTATGTTCTGGTTACCGGACCCTGGATAAACAGGAGAAACTGTTTAACAGAAAGATCTCATCGTATGTGAAAAAAGGGCATTCAAAGGAAGAAGCAAACGCGCTGGCCCGTCAGACACTGTCTATACCAGGCTCGGGTGAACATTGTCTCGGACTGGCTGTTGATTTTTATACACGATCCTACCATCAGCTGGAACAGGCGTTTGAGAGGACTCCCGAAGGAAAATGGCTGCGGGAACATGCGCAGGATTATGGATTTACCCTGCGTTATGAGGAGGGAAAAGAGGAAATAACGGGGATTGGATATGAGCCGTGGCATTTCCGGTATGTGGGCGTTGATGTGGCGCGGTATTTGAAGGAACATAATTTGTCGCTGGAAGAGTTTTATATTGAAGAAAGTCTTTATGGATAGAGTGCACAAAAATCAAAACGATTTTTGTGCATTTTTACGATGAAAGAAAAAGTTAAATCGTACGATATATATTACAGAGTGGAAAAGATGGTATGTTTTGGAAACTCGGTCCGGTGTCAGACAGGGCCCGTCCGACATTGGAGGCACTTATTTATTATGAGGGACAGGGAAGTCTCGGTGAAAAAATTACATGGAGGTAATTATTATGAGGATTCAGCACAACATTATGGCACTTAATTCCAATAGGCAGTTGGGCGTAAACAACAGTGCAGTAGCAAGATCATTGGAGAAATTGTCATCGGGTTACAGAATTAACCGTGCAGGTGATGATGCCGCTGGTTTGGCAATTTCTGAGAAAATGAGAGCGCAGATCAAGGGATTGGAAGCAGCAACGGATAACTCACAGGACGCGATCTCCTTAGTTCAGACGGCAGAAGGTGGATTACAGGAAGTTCATTCCATGCTGAACCGTATGACTGAGTTAGCCACAAAATCTGCTAATGGAACTTATACCGACAACGTAGATCGTCAGGCTTTACAGGACGAGATTTCTGCATTGAAAGATGAGATTAATCGTATTGCTGATGGTACAGACTTTAATGGAATTAAGTTGTTAGATGGAAGTATGGGTGTAGGTACAGCAGGAGGAACAAAGGCGAATGTTGCGGTAGATGGAATTGCTGCAGGTGCTTTTAATTTGACGGTATCCGGCGGAGAGGGAACAACAGTTACTGTAGCCACAAAAGCTTATGTAGCTGGTGATGCGAAAGTAACAGCATCTTGGGGAAATGATGGAAATTTAACATTAACTATGAGCGCAGATGATGGAGATACAATTACACAAAAGGATATTGATGCTGCAATTGCTAAAGTATCAGCTCCGGAGACTGCAAAGGACTTAAAGATATCTTTAGATTCAGATATTACCATGACAGATGCGTCTGCGGCAGGAACCGCATTAACATTGAAATCTGAAAAAGCTGTGAAGGCATCATCTGTGGATAAAACGGGAACTGGTATAGTACTGACTGCAACAAAAGCCGGAAATAATAGTTCAACGCTTACAACTTCTATTACACCAGGAAATCCAGTTGGGGCAACAGCCGCTGCTGATGGGTCTGTAAAACTGAATCTTGATGCAACAAAAACATATTCAGCAAGTGAGATTAACAAGTTGTTATCTGATGCTGGCGCAGAAATGAGAATTAGCTTTGAGGGAGTAAAAACAGGTACAGAAATATATGGCGCAGCGTCTGATACAACAGCTGGTAAGGAGCACATACTACAGCTAGGCCAGAATGGAGTTACGGGAACGGGGCTTGCTGTAGGTGGCGGTCTTACGCTTCAAATTGGAGATACTAATGAAATTTATAATCAATTAGAACTTAGTATTGGAGATATGCATGTCAATGCATTAGACTTAAGTTCTGTTGACATCAGCACCAGAGACGGCGCATCCGCGGCCATGGCCAAAATCAAAACAGCCATCAACACCGTATCCACCAGTCGTGGCAAACTTGGTGCCATCCAGAACCGTCTTGAACACACCATTAACAACTTGGGTGTAACTACAGAGAACATCACTTCCGCGGAGTCTCGTATCCGTGACGTAGACATGGCGAAAGAAATGATGAACTATACAAAGAACAGCGTACTGGTCCAGTCTGCGCAGGCTATGCTTGCCCAGGCAAATCAGCAGCCACAGTCCGTATTACAGTTATTACAGTAATATATAATAAAGTATTTTACATTATATATAACCGTAATCCTCAAGAAGGGGGCTGTAAAATAAGTCCTTAATAAAGAATCGCCAGTTCCGGTAGATGCCGGTTCTGGCGATTCTTTATTTTATTATACATTATTTGCCGTAATTATTGCTTTTTCTGGTAAAAAGTGTGCACTTAATAAGGCTAAGTAAATTTTCAAATTAAATGCAACCCACATATTCTCTACCCGTTGCATTTAATTTAGGAATCCAGAAGGTTGCATTAAGTATGGCAAATTCTGTATAATTCTTTTTGTCGTGTCTGGGAATACGATTGGAGGATTTTATCATGAAGAATACACATTTATCTTTAGATGACCGCATCATTATCTTTCATATGCTTTCTGAGCAGCATTCCTTTAAACAGATAGCACTTTCTGTCGGCAAAAACTGCACCTCTATATCCAGGGAAGTCAAAAACCATATGGTATTCAAACGGACTGGCGGGTTTGGGCGCCCATACAATGCCTGCCTCCACCGCAGAGACTGCTCTCATCACTCACTGTGCTCTGCTTGCAGTTTACCACGAAAAGATCATTGCTCCTTCTGCGACAAAGGCAACTTTAACTGTCCTGACTTTGAACTGGAAACATGTCACAGGCTGAAGAAGCCCCCTTATGTCTGCAACGGCTGCCCTGACAGACGCAGATGCACACTGGAAAAACGCCTTTATCATGCGGCCCTGGCTGATAGGAAATACCGCGATCTGCTTTCTGAATCCAGAACTGGGATTTCTTATTCAGACGAGGAAATCCGACGGCTGGATGCAATTGTTTCTCCTCTTATCTTCCGCGAACAATCCCTCCATCACATCTGTACCAACAACAGGGACTCCCTCATGGTCAATAAGAGCACCCTCTACCGTTTAGTTGGCTACAACTTGTTCCGCGCCAAAAATATCGACCTTCCCAGAAAGGTCAGGTACGGCAGACGTAAAAAAATAAAGGATATCAAGGTGGATAAGGCGTGCCGGGGCGGGCGCACCTACGAAGATTACATCAGCTTCTGCAACGGACATCTGGATCTGCCTGTCACCCAGATCGATTCCGTAGAGGGGAAAAAGGAAGGCAAAGTCCTGCTGACTATCCACTTTGTTAAAGCGGAACTGATGCTCGCCTTCCTGCGGGATTCCAATGATTCACAGTCCGTCATTGACATTTTTGAACGGCTCTGCCTGGAACTCCGCCCGGATATTTTCATGTCCCTTATGCCACTGATCCTTACGGACAACGGAAGTGAATTCTCAAATCCCAGGGCAATCGAATACCACCGGCAGGGAAATTTGAGAACGCGTATCTTTTACTGTGACCCATCTTCTCCCGGCCAGAAAGGTTCTGCTGAGAAAAACCACGAATTCATCCGCTATGTCCTTCCCAAAGGTACACCCTTCGACAGCCTGACACAGGAAGATATCTCTCTGCTCATGGACCATATCAATTCCTACAGCAGGGAAAGTCTTGGGAATAAATGCCCTAACGAAATGTTCGAATTTCTATATGGGACAGAAGTGCTTCATGCATTGGGATGCCATAGGATTCCACCAAATGATGTGAATCTTACACCATCACTTTTAGGCAGATCCTAATAAAAACGCCGGAAAGCCGGGGGTGGCACTGCCATCTCCGGCTTTCCGGCATAACAAACGTTAAGGGCCACGCTTTCACCAGACAAATCCCTTAACCATTCCCCCAGACCCGGCCTTACATAAGATAACGCATATACAGGGGTGGCATTTACTTTGGCAAAAAACAGGTAAATCCCACTTCCGGTACATTACGCCCATTTTTAAGGCTTATCATGGTGGATTACTCTTATTTTACACGATATATAATAGAAAAAACAGTCCCATTTCACATTTTTTGTAAAATAGGACTGATAAGGTTGCATTTACTTTAAAATTCAACCTAATTTTATAGGACATTTTTTACCTATATTTAGAGTGAGAATATTATCGTGCTATATTTCAAATTTCCGGAATTATCTATCATTTCTCATCTGCCTATCTGCCCATCAGCGCATCTCACCTCTCAACATTTAATTTTTCTATTCCTGCAGGCCGCCGCCACTATAACTGGACTGGTCATTTTCATACACTCTGGGTATTTATGACCAGTCCAATATTTGTTATACTTCACTGTAACAAATATACATATAAGGAGGATTTGATAAATGAAACGAATTGTTACGCTACAGGATATATCCTGTGTTGGCTGCTGTTCTATTACCGTTGCGCTTCCGGTTATTTCTGCTATGGGAGTGGAATGCGGTATCCTTCCAACGGCGGTGTTGTCCACGCATACGATGTTTAAGAATTTTACCTGTAAGGACTTATCCGATCAGATTGCGCCGATCTCCGAGGCATGGAAGACGGAACAGATTTCATTTGATGGTATTTATACCGGTTACCTTGCATCGGCGGAACAGTGCGGGCAGATTTGTGATTTCTTTGATCAGTTTGCCACTGGGGAAAATCTGGTGCTGGTTGATCCGGCTATGGCGGACAATGGGAAGCTATATCCTGCATTTGATGAGAATTTTCCGGCGGCTATGGCGAAGGTTTGCGCGAAGGCGGAAGTGATTCTGCCCAATATTACGGAGGCCAGTCTGCTTACTGGTATGCCTTACCGTACGGATTATGATGAGGCTTATATCCGGGAAATGCTGGAGCGGCTGTTGGAGCTGGGATGTAAAACGGCAGTTCTGACCGGTGTCAGCTTTGAACCTGAAAAATTGGGAGTAGCCTATCTGAATCGTGACGGAGAGAGCTTTTCCTACTTTACTCATCGTTGTCCTCAAAGTTACCATGGAACTGGTGATCTCTACTCCTCGGTGGTATTGGGAGGTGTAATGCGTGGATTGTGCCTTGCGAGCGCGTTGGCACTGGCTGCGGATTTTGTCGTTCTCTGTATTGAGGCAACCGCTGCTTCCGGCAGCTCCAGATGGTATGGCGTGGAGTTTGAGTCTCAGATTCTGAGGCTGTGCGAAATGCTGGAGAAACACCTGAAGGAAGTGTAAGTGTGCCAAAATAAGCGGTAAATGCCTCTAACCGGAAGAAAAATCCAATTGTATGTTTTCCTGTTTCTTGCTATAATAACAATAATGTCATATTGTGTGGAAAATTGTAAGTTATGGGGGAATTCTCATGGCAGCTACCATTGCGTTGTCAAATCAAAAGGGCGGTGTCGGTAAGACGACATCGGCGTATGTGCTGGCCTCGGTATTTAAGTCAAAAGGCTACCGGGTACTGGCGGTGGATATGGATCCACAGGGGAATTTAAGTTTCAGTATGGGCGCTGAAACAGATGGCTGTGCAACGATTTACGATGTTTTGAAGGGAGAATTAAAGCCTAAGTATGCGGTTCAGAGATCGTCTTTGGTGGACCTGATTCCTTCCAATATTTTGCTCAGCAGTATTGAACTTGAATTTACAGGGGCAAGAAGAGAGTTCCTTTTGAAGATGGCCCTGGATTCGCTGAAGCCCTATTACGATTACATATTTATTGATTCTCCTCCGGCATTGGGAATTCTGACGGTAAATGCATTTACAGCGGCTGATTATATTTTGATGCCGATGCTGTCGGACATTTTCAGCCTGCAGGGAATTATGCAGTTAAACGAGACAATTGAACGGGTGAGAAGCTACTGTAATCCTGATATAAAGGTTTTGGGGGCTTTTTTAACGAAGCATAACCCGAGAACCCGGTTCAGCAGAGAAGTGGAAGGCACGCTTAATATGGTGGCTGCTGATTTGGATTTCCCGGTCATGAACGCCTACATCCGGGAAAGCGTGGCACTTCGTGAAGCCCAGTCGCTGCAGAAATCAGTGCTGGAATATGCTCCTGCCTGCAATGCAGTAAAGGACTATGAGAAACTGGCGGACGAACTCTTCCAAAGGGGGCTTGAAGCAAATGGCTAAGAGCAGATCAGAAATAGATAAAGAGATGATGTACCGGAAGATTATGCCTTCTGCCGCGAAAAAGGGAGGAAATGTCGTTACCGGGGCAGATGAAAGCGCCGTCACCATGGAAGCGGGAGCTGCCGGACTTATGGGAAATATACCTCCCGTTCCGACTGCCGCCAGTATGGCGAAGGCTATTCGCCGGCCAGCTGTTTCCATTCCGGTAAAGGAAGAGCAGAATATGGTACTGGTCAACCTGATGGAGGAACTGGTTATATCGAAGCTGGATGCGACACTCGACCGCTTTAACTGCTGCAAATGCGATAAGTGCAAAAAAGATATTGCTGCTCTGGCATTGAACCGCCTGAAACCACACTATGTGGTTATGAATGAACAGGATGACGAACGCAGAAGAAAGAATGAGGAGATGTTCGCCTCAGAGGTGACCAGCGCACTGATTCAGGCAATCCTGATGGTGAAAAAGGAACCTCGCCATTGAATCACTTCAAAACAAACTATCTCAAAAACGAACCAGTCAAACGGCGCCAGCCTCAGAAATTATTCTCTGAGCCCTCCTGCCGCAGCAGGTTCGTTTTTTTATCCATAAAAGTACGTCAACCCGCCAATAAATTCAAAAAAACTAAAAAAATATCCCTCAAACTATAAAGTTTCCGGGATACCGTCCGATAAATATTATAGAGTTAGCAGAACAATCAGTGAGAGAAAGGAAGTCGGGGATATGGATGTGAAGGTTACGAGGAATTATTCCGTTTATCAAAATGCGGTAAACAGTGGCAGGCATACAGAAAAATCCGTTTCTGTCCCGGCATCGGCCGATAAAAAAATGCGTGGTGACGCCATCTGCATCAGCAGTGACGGCGCGAAAAAGAGCGAGGCATCGTCATTTGCGGCGACGCTTAGGAAGTCCATGGACGAGGGCGCCCCGGCGGATAAGATCGCGGCGTTAAAACAGCAGGTGTCCGAAGGTACGTACCAGGTGTCGGCGGAACAGATTGCGAAAAGGCTGATGAGCGGTTTATAGAGAGGGAAAAATATTGGAAGAAATAATTCGTTTTCTGACGGAATATACAGAAATGTTTGAAAAAATGGAACAGAAGCAGGTGGAAAAACTGGGACTTCTGATGACAAAGGAACTTGACAAGATCGAGGAATCCATTATGATGCAGCAGGCCATGGATAAACAGCTTCAGAATATGGAACAGAGACGTCAGGAACTGTTTGCGAGAACGGGGCTTACCGGAAAGACACTGCAGGAGGTCGCGGAGTCGTGCGGCGGAGAGGAACGGAAACAGCTGACAGACTTATACCGGCGTTTGGATGGGGCGATCGGTAATATACGCTTTTATAATGAAAAGGCGGAAAGCCTGGCAAAGTCGGAACTGGAAAAGATGGGACTGGATGCGCGGATGGTGGGAAATCCAACCGGTATCTACGGGAAGACAGTGGGACCCAAAGGCCAGCGGTTTGAGAAAAAGGTCTGATGGGAGACCGGTATAGGAGAGTGAAGAATTGAGACCGACATTTATGGGGCTGGAAACGGCCAAACGCGGGCTGATGGTGAACCAGAAGGCTCTCGATATCATCGGCAACAACATCAGCAATATCAATACAAAGGGCTATACGAGACAGCGCCTCGATACCGTTTCCGTACAGGTTTACGGAAGTGACAGGTTCCAGTACAGCTCCATACCGCTGGCTGGCCAGGGCGTGGACGCAAGCGGTGTGAGCCAGATCAGAAATCCCTACCTGGACACGAAATTCCGGGAGCAGTATTCGGATGTGGGTTATTTCGACCAGAAGGCCGCTGTCATGGAGCAGATGGAAGGTATCTTGAGTGATCCCGAGGTGGAAGGGACCGGTATCAAGGATGCGCTTACCGTGCTTTCTCAGGCGCTGGCGGATTTCAGCCAGCATCCGTACCAGGAGACCAACGCCAATATCGTGCTGAATGCATTTAAGGGCATTACCCAGGTGCTGAATGAATATGATACCAACTTAAAAAGTCTGGAGGAACAGACGAAAAATGATCTGTCTATCGCTGTGGATGACATTAACACGAAGTTAAAACAGCTCAGCGATTTGAATAAGTCCATTGCCCACGAGATATTTGTCAACGACGATTACGACGGCGTGAACTATGGACCGAATGATCTTCTGGATCAGAGAAATACCATTCTCGACGATTTGTCACGATACGGGAAGCTGGAAGTCATTTCACTGGATCAGGGAAGAATTCAGGTGAAGCTGGGCGGGAAGCTGGTGGTCGACGCCAACGGCGGAAATTACAGCAATGATGCGGTGAGAATCGGACTGGATGGAACCACGCTTTCCTGGGGAGATGGGACGACGGCCAATCTGGGGGCGGGAGCGATTAAGGGGTTTGAAGATATGCTGACCGGCAATAATTCGTTGAACGCGGGAATTCCCTACTATGAGCGCAAACTGGACGATTTCGCGCAGACCATGGCAAATGTATTTAACAGCATGGTTCACGAGGATGATCCGAATAAGCCGGGACCGTTTAAGACTCTTATCCAGGGGGATTTTAATGGAAAGGTCAGCGCCGGCAATATCCGGATCAGTGATATGTGGACAAAGGATTCCGCCTATATTATCCGAAAAAAGAATCCGGATGGAGATCTCGATAATGAGGATATTCTCGCCATGAAAGCGGCTCTGGAGAAGGATTTTGAGTTCGGGGAAGGCAGTGACAAATTTACTGGGACCTTCAGTGAGTTTATCACGGGATACACCAATACACTGGGAACCGATAAAAAGACCAATGACTCCAGGCTCAAGGCGTCTCTTGCAATTGCGGAGAGCGTGGAATCGGACCGCATGGGCGTGTCGGGAGTGTCACTGAATGAAGAAGGCATTAACATGATGACCTATAATAAGGCATACTCGGCACTGGGAAGACTGATGACAACCATGGATGAACAGCTGGATATGATTATCAACCAGATGGGGTTGGTAGGAAGGTAAAGAGGGGCATATGAGAATTACAGAAAATATGATGACGGCAATGTATAACAGGAACCTCCAGAGAAATGTAGTAAATCTGGCGTCCTCAAACCTGAAGCTGACTTCTCAGAGGCAGTATAATCACGTTTCCGAGGACCCGGCGGCCGCAGCCAAGGCATTTACCGTGCGTGATCAGATCGCCAGGAGCGAAGAACACATCAATACAGTAAAAAATGCAGTGGGGGAGCTGGACACGGCGGATTCCAATATTGCAACGATTAATTCTATACTGGAGACCGTTTTCGAGAAGGCAACCAGGGCGGGAGGCGCCAGCAGCCAGGACAGTCTGGATGCGATTGCCGAGGAGCTGGGAGGACTGAAGGAAGAGATTCTTCAGACCATGAATGCCAGATATGGAGATAAATTCCTGTTTTCCGGTTCGGCAAACGGGGAGGCGCCATTTACGCTGGACGCGGATGGAAACCTGCTGTTTAACGGCAAGGCGGTAGACGCCTATGATCCGGATGATCCGGCTACCCATTTCAATGAAAACAAACCGGTTTATCTGGATATTGGCTTCGGAACCTACGCCAGCGGCACGAATACGGCGGGAACCGGAATCCGGATTTCCACATCGGGCGTCGATGTGCTGGGCTATGGTACCGATGATCAGGGACTCCCCAATAACCTGTATAGCCTGATCGGAAAGATGGAAGGTCAGTTGAAGGACGGAGATAAGAGCGGCGCCATGGACACGCTCACACAGCTTAAGAAGAAGCAGAGCAATATATCGATAGCAACCTCTGAGATCGGTACCAGGGAAAAGCTTTTAGACCGCACGAAGGATCGTCTGGAGAGCGGCCTTGTCAATCTCAAGGAGACCCAGAAGAATCTGGAGGCGGTAAGCGTGGAGACGGAGGCCGTCAATAACAAGTCTTATGAAACAGCCTGGATGGTAACCCTGCAGCTTGGATCCAGCATCATACCACCCTCGATTTTTGATTTCATGAAATAATATCAGGAGAAGAGGTGTCATGACATGAATGTATTGAAAATTACGACAACGCCCATCAGGTTGTCTATGACGTCGCAGCGGGCCAGACTGGACAGCGAGATTCCGGACCCGGAGATCGGCATCATACAGAACCCGGGGCGCCTGAATATGAAATCTGAAAATATTAAAGTAAATATTGATACCTCACGTTCCAGAGACAGCATGGGATTTAAGACGGCCAGGGGACTGATGAGTGATGCGGCCCAGGCGGGGCTGAAGGCCGCCGCCGATGCGACAGCCCAGTATTCGAGAGTCGGCAACCAGATGATGCAGATTCAGGATGGAGTCACCGTGGCGGATATCATGAAAAATCAGATGCTCGCGCAGACGAATGTGACGACAGGAATCGGATTTATCCCTTCCGTGGGAGCGGATATTTCCTGGACTCCGGCGGATCTGGCCATTGATTTCGCACCGGCCTCCGTGAATTTCGAGCCGAAGGTACAGAAGACGGAATCGGTCTACGTGCCGGGCGAGCTGAATGTAAATGTGGAGCAGTATCCAAGAGTGGATATCGAGTACATAGGTGACCCCATGTACGTTCCGCCGAGTGCAAATCCGGCTTATGAAGAATAACATGGTGAAAGATGCGGAGGGAAAAACTTGAAGATAGAGACAAGAGATTTTGGAATCCTCGAAATAGAAGAGAAAAATATCATAACGTTTAAGCAGCCGATCTTTGGCTTTGAGGAGTTCACCCAGTTCGTTCTGGTCAATGATTCCAACATGGGAAATGGAATCTGCTGGCTGCAGTCGATTGAACAGAAGAGTGTCTGCTTTATCATGCTGAATCCCCTGGAGGTAAGGCGGGATTACGCACCGGTGGTCATGCAGGACGTTCTGATCATGCTTCAGGCAGTGCCCGAGGACGATTTAGACTGCTGGGTCCTCATGGTCATAGGGGATACCTTCCGCAAATCTACAGTCAATTTAAAGAGTCCGATTATCATCAACCACAAGACAAATCTGGCGGTACAGGTGATCCTGGAACAGGATTACGCCATACGACAGCCCATTTTCGATGAGGAAGCGGGGGATGACGTATGCTGATACTATCCAGAAAAAAGGGCGAATCAATCAAAATCGGCGACGATATCGAGATATTCGTTACCGAGGTAAAGGGAGACAAGGTGCGTCTGGGAATATCAGCTCCCGAGGATATGAAGATCTGCCGTACAGAGCTGTATTTGACAGTTGAGAATAATAAAGAGGCATCGGATAAGGTCGACTTATTAAAGGTGTTCCAGCTGTCCAGAAATTTACGGGCAATGACGGCCGAAGAAGAGGAAGAGAAGCAGGAGGAAAATCATGGAGATGCTTGATGAGATGCGGAAACTTCTCCATGAGAAGAAAGCCTGCTTTCTTCAGTATGAGGAGGAGACCAGCCGCATCGCCTCGCAGGAGTACAGGGAGGCGGAAGAGTTTGAGGCCGGGATAGCGGCCCGGCAGCGCCTGATCGAAGAGATAGACGGGATTGATGAGCGGATGAAGGCGATGAAGCATTTTTCCCCGGAGGGCAGGCGGCTCTATGAGATTTCGAAGAACAGGTGGGATTTCAGGACATTAAATGAAGAGGAACAGGCACTTTTTTCGGAGGGACAGGAAATCTTCCGTGTGATATCGAGAATACAGGAACTGGAGCCCAGCGCGCGGGTCGAGATGGAACGGGTCAGGGATCTTCTGCAGGAGAAAATCAGGAAGAACAACACAAATACGAAATTTACAGGATATTTAAAACAGATGGACCAGGGAGCGAAGGGCATGCTCTATAATCAGAAAAGATAGGGGGAGGCGCGATGTCATCGACGTCATCGATTAATACCGTCAGCAACAGCGGCAATAAAAACTATATAGCGGGGCTTGCCTCCGGTATGGATACGGAAAGCATGGTACAGAGTATGCTGTCAGGAACCCAGTCCAAGATCGACAAGCAGACCGGACTAAAACAGCAGCTGGAGTGGAAACAGGATATCTACCGCAGCCTCATAACGAAGATCAATACCTTCAGCGATAAGTATTTCTCTTATTATGGAAGCGGCGACACGAACCTGATGAGCAGCAGCTTATACAATACCATGACCGGTGTCAGCAGTTCGTCGAATATCAAGGTCACATCGGTTTCAGGAAATGCGGTCAGCAGCATGAAGATTGACTCGATTGACCGTCTCGCCACGGCCTGTACTGTGAAAACGACGGGAAATGTGACAGGAGCACCGGTTGGCAGCGGCGCGGATTTAAGCCAGTTTACAAATGGCAGTACATATTCTTTCTCCGCTACGCTGGATGGGGTGAATCGTACAATCACATTTACGGCAGGTGCAGATGATACGGACACGTTAAAGAATATTAACCAGGCGCTGTATCGGAATTTCGGTACTGCGGTTGGTATGAAATATACACCGGCATCGGGAAGCAATAGCGGAACCATGGAATTAGTGCAGTTGGATGCAGCGGGAAATCCAACCTCCAATTCTGTGGACTCTTCGAGAAGAGTGATTATTCAGTCCTCAGGAGATGCGGATACCGTGAAAAATCTTGGATTTGGGACTGGATTCTCCAATAAGCTCGATTACGGAACTTCCCTGAAAAACATGAACTTTGCCAATAAACCCCAGGGCGGGAGATACGAGTTTGAGATTAACGGTGTGTCAATTAAAGGACTGACGGATGATTCTACGCTGAGCGATGTCATCAGTGCCATTAATAACAGCGATGCGGGTGTAAAAGTGTCGTATTCTTCGGCGGCGGATAAGTTTATTATGGAATCGACTTCGACTGGTGCGATATCAAACATTACAATGAAGCAGACTTATGGAACTCTGCTTACTTCAATGTTTGGCGTGGAAGCTACCGGCGTTCAGTCCTCTCTTTTTTCAAAGGAGCTGACGGGAAGCACTGCAATCGGTTTAGAAGAGGTCAGGAGAGTATTAAACAGCGGAAATGATGAGAAGCTGGTGTTTCAGGTCGATGGAAAAGATGTAGAGATTACGCTGGAGGGGAAAACCGGAAACAGTAAATATGAGACCTCACAGAGCGTTTTAGATGCGATTAATTCACAGCTGGACCGGAAATTTGGGACAGAGGCAGTACGATTTAGTACAAGAGAAAATCCTGCTGTGCCTGGAACCGATATGGTTGTGTTGACGTCTGCGGAACATAAGGTCGGTTTTACTGCGGATAATTTGACTAAAGGATTTGCAGCCGGTCTCGGATTCAGCGCGGGTGATAACCTGTTATCCGGGTCTGATCCGGTAGGGCTGCGGGGCAAAATTACGGTAAAAGGAACCGCAGGAGACGTAACAATTGATTTAAACAGAAGTATTGATTCACTGGTTCAGAAACTGAATGCAGTGGCAGGAGTCAGTGCCTCCTTCCAGGATGGAAGGCTTAATATTACCGGAACTTCCGGTCCTCTGGAAATTAAGGCAGGCGCAGATTCCACGGGAACGGACAGTGAGGGAAAAAAGTCGCTTAAGGCGCTGTTTGGTTCGGAAAATATTTCTTTGGTGCAAACGGCTCGTACCGTTCAGTCCAATGTAGTGTCACCCAGGCCCAATTCTGGATTCATTCAGATTACTTCACCGGATGGCACATTGCAGGTCATTGATCTGTCCGGTTCGAACGCGGATACGGAGATTGTGAATGCGATTCAAACTGCATCTGGAGCCAGTGTGACATTTTCGAATGGAAAACTGGAAATCTCAGGCGGAGGAGGCAGTGTCTCCATATCCGGCACAGATGATGCGACAGACCAGTACATCAAAGATTTATTTGGTACATCTGTTTATACTTATGACCCGAAAATGACCGCCCAAATCACCGCTGGCCAAAACGCTAAAATCACCGTCGACGGCGTTACCATGGAGCGGAATACCAATACCTTCGAATTGGATGGAATTACCATGGAATTAACGGGCACAACCGGTGCCGGTGACCCCCCAATTAGCTTGACTACGTCTCGGGATACTGATAAAATAATAGATAGTTTAAAGAGTTTTGTAGAAGATTATAACACTCTGATTGAAGAGCTGAACAGCTATGTGGCGGAGGAGGCAACTTACAAGAAGTACGCCCCGCTGACAGACGCCCAGAAGAAAGAGATGAGCGACCGGGAGATCGAACTCTGGGAGGAAAAATCGAAGAAGGGGCTCCTTCATAACGATTCCAACGTCTCCAGCTTTTTGAGTGATATGAGAATGGTGCTTTACAGCAGTGTAGAGGACGCGGGGCTTGCGCTTTACGATATCGGGATCGAGACATCCGATAACTGGCGCGACAATGGCAAGCTGATCATCGACGAGGAGACGTTAAAGTCCATGGTGGCGACAAATGCTGACAATATCCGGAAGCTTTTTACGGATAAGGAGCAGGGCGTCGCGGTAAAGCTGCAGGAGGCAATAAAGGAAGCTGCGAATGTCAGCAGCGGAAGTCCGGGAAGCATGGTTCGCTACGCGGGTACCAAGGATGTGCTGATCACCAGCAACACGATCTATGATGAGATGAAGCGCATATCCGAGACACTGTCGAAGTTAAATACCAAGTATGAACTGGAGAGGACCCGTTACTGGAAGCAGTTTAACGCCATGGAGCAGGCCATTTCCAACATGAACAGCCAGAGCTCCTGGCTGACCCAGCAGTTCTCATCATGATAAAGGAGTAATCATTATGCAAAACCCATATGCAAGATATAAAGAACAGTCCGTCATGACCATGACCCAGGGCGATATGATCAATCTGCTGTTTGACGAGGTGATCAACCGCTTGAACAAGGGGCTCGTGAGTCTGGAACAGAACGATTATGAAGGAAGCAACGCCCATTTTAAGAAGGCGCAGGCTATCGTCACCCACTTATCAACCACACTGGATCACCAGTATGAGGTGTCGGGAGGACTGGCTTCCCTTTATGAATATTTTAACTATCAGATCCTTCAGGCGAACATTAAGAAGAGTCCGGAACCGGTGGAGGAAGTCCTCCCTATGATTACCGAACTGAAGGAGGCATTTTCCCAGGCGGATAAGCAGGTTCGGATGGGACATACCGGATGAGATAAGGAGCGTACATATGCCATTATTTGAGGACGCAGCGTTTCAGGCGCTGCAGAGCGGGCTGGATGCGATGTGGCTGAAGCAGCAGGTCGCCAGCCATAACATCGCTAACGTGGAGACACCGGATTTTAAGGCGAAAAAGGTGGAGTTTAAGCAGGTGTTAAAAGAGGCGGCAGACGGGAACGGTCCTGTGTACCAGGCGGTCGTCGGAACAGATAACGACACGGAGGCCAGGCCGGACGGGAATAACGTACAGGTGGAAAAAGAGGAACTGGACTTATGGAAGGCGTACACCGAGTATTCAGCGATGACGTCCCGGATGTCGGGAAAGCTTTCCACGCTCAGATATGTGATTAACAATACGGGTAAATAAAAGGAGCGGCTTATGGGGTATTTGGATTCTCTCAATATAACGGGTTCGGCCCTGACGGCAGAACGGTTCCGCACGGATATCATCCTGCAGAACCTGGCGAACCAGAATACGACAAGAACGGCAGAGGGAGGCCCCTACCGTAGGAAACAGGTGGTGCTGCGGGAAAATCAGCTGGATTTTAAGTCCGAGCTGGGTAAGGCTATGACGAAGGCGGACCGCGGCGGAGTCTATGTGGAGGAAGTGGTGGAGAGCCAGAATCCTCTCGTTCCGGTGTACGATCCGGATCATCCAGACGCCAATGAGGAGGGATATGTCATGATGCCGAACGTGAACAGCGCTGAGGAGATGGTGGATTTGATGGCCGCCACCCGTGCCTATGAGGCCAATGTGACAGCGCTGAATATTGCAAAGAGCATGGCATTAAAAGCCCTGGAGATTGGTAAATAACATGAAGAAACGAAGAGAAGAAGGAGGCGGTCAGGAGTGGTTAAATACCTACGCGGATATGATAACCCTTGTTCTGACCTTCTTTGTACTGCTATACAGTATTTCCAATGTAAATATCAGCAAGCTGGAAGAGATCGCGGCGGCGATGCAGCGTCAGCTGGGAATTGAGACGACCAGCGACTTAGAGGATGTACCGCAGGATCTGAAGTACCCCAGCATCAGTGAGGGAGCCAATGCCCCGGAGGGAGAAGGTTCTCAGTTTAACACCGGCAGCGGTGCGGGATCACAGTCTGCCTCGTCTCTGGCCATGGCCGATATGGCGAAGGATATCCAGTCTTATTTCCAGATGGAGAATCTGGATGCCGTTGTTTCCGACAGCGAGAACGCGGTCTACATCCGGTTTAAGAATGATCTGCTGTTCGCCCCGGACAGCGCGGTCTTACAGGAGAACAGCAAATCCATGCTGGAGGCTTTGGGAATTATGCTGAAGGACAGGCAGGATGAGATTATGGCCATCTATATTAACGGGCACACGGCTCAGGCGGCTAATTCTCTGATCAACGACCGGCTGCTTTCCTCTGAACGCGCCGATAACGTGGCGATCTACTTAGAGGAGAATGTCGGGATGGAACCGAAGAAGCTGATCTGCCGCGGTTACGGCAAATACTACCCCATCGCGGACAACAGCACGAAGGAAGGGCGGGAGATGAACCGCCGGGTGGACATGATCATATTGGGAAATGAATATAAGGTTTCTGAGGATAACATAGACGGTATGGAGACGATGGATCCGCTGTTTCCGGTCGACATGCCGGCGGATATGAGCGGGGGACAGGAAGGTACAGCACAGTGATAAAGACATACGATTTTAAATCGCCCAAGAAATTTACGAAAGAGCGCATGAGCACGGTGGAGAACTTATATGACAGTTTTGCACGTGCTCTCGCACCGTATCTGACGGGACTGATGCAGTCCTACTGCGAAATAAGCGTAACGGGTATTGTGGAGAGACGGTATCAGGAATTCAGCAATTCAGTTCCTGACCGGTCTCTTTTTGGCATGATTACCTTAAGCCCTGACAACAAGGATTATAATGAGGCTCCTCTGGTGCTCGAAGTGGACACCAGACTGGCCTTTTTCATGATTGAACGCCTTCTCGGCGGCGCAGGCACGGAGTATGAGCTGAGCCGTGATTTTACAGACATTGAAAAGGCGATTCTCCAGTATTTACTGGGAAAGATTACGGAATTTATCGGTGACTCCTGGAAGGAATATCTGGACGTGGATGCGGCGCTGACCGGCCTTCAGACGAATCCTCACCTGCTTCAGGTGAGCGCGCCCGAGGACGTGGTGATACAGGTGGAGCTGGAGGTGCTGATCGATAAGCTTTCGGCGGTATTAAATCTGGTGATGCCGGCGCCTAACGTGGAGGAGCTGACTTCGAAGTTTGGGTATACCTACGCGGTCAGCCAGAAGAAGGACGAGGCGAAGCAGCTGGCCAAGAGAGGCTATATCGAGCAGCATCTGCTGGAATCGGAAGTGGAGCTGCGGGCGATTTTCCACGAATTTTCTCTGGATGCCCAGGATATTCTCCAGCTTCAGCCGGGGGACGTAGTGCCTCTCAATAAAAAAGTGGACAGCAGCATTGATATTTACGTGGAAGACGTGGCCTGCTTCGAGGCGAAGCTTGGCCATACGAAGCTGCGCAAGGCGGTCGAGATTAATAAGGTATTATAGCCGGGAGGAAGAGTATGGGATATTTGGATCAGGAAGCGTTGACAGAGCTTTTGGAAATGGAAGCGGTGCCTGTCTGCAATACGCTGGCTTCTCTTCTTGGCAGGAATGCCAGGGCGACGGTGACAGAGCTTGGCGAGACGGATATGGAGGCCCTGGCGGAATATCTGCCCCATTTCAATGTGGTGATTGAGGCAGAACGGACGGCCGAGGGGCTGCGTGTTCCGCAGCTGTACGTATTTGACAGGGCGGATATGGTGAAGATCTCCAATTTTATTATGGGGCTGCCGGTAAATACGGAGAGTCCGCTTGACGAGATCGCTTTAAGTACATTAAAAGAGGTGGCGTCCCAGTGTATGGGCGCGGCGATGGATGATCTGGGTGATTTCCTGGGGCGTGAGATGGGCGAGGTACTGACCCGGGTCACGGCATTTGACAGTGCGGAACGGATTCTGGATACGATCCGCCGGTGGGACAGGGAGCAGCAGCTGGTGCTGATCCGCCTCCATCTGGAGATCGACGGTGTTCTGGCAGCCGAGGTTATTGGAATCGCCACGGAGGAGCTTCAGGAAATCTTCGGAATTCCGGTCATGGGACAGGAGACGGCAGCAGAGGAACCGGTGCAGGCGGAGGATCTGGCTTTTAAGAAAAAAGAGAAGACGGTATCGTTCCGGGAGGTGTCATTTCCGGAATTTAAGTATGTGCCTGTGGACAATCAGGTGGAAAGCATCGGTGAGGAGAGGAAAAAACTCCGGGATATTACGCTTGACGTGTCTGTCCGCATCGGCGGTACGGTCTGCAGCGTAAAGGACATTCTGGCCCTGCAGAAGGGGCAGATTCTGACGCTGGATAAGCAGGCGGGTTCGCCGGCTGACGTGGTGGTCAATGGTAAACTGATAGGAAAAGGCGACGTTTTAGTGACAGATGAGAAGTTTGCCGCAAGAATCATTGAGATAGTCGGCAAGAGGGATTAATATGGCGGTTCTTAAAGTGTTATTTTATCTGATTGTACTGATACTGGTTCTCGTTCTGGCATACATCACCACAAGAATGCTGGGGAGAGGGATGAACGGAAGGCAGCAGTCCGGCGATATGAAGATTCTGGACCGCCTGGCGGTGGGGCGGGACAGCTACTTAATGATTGTCGATGTTCAGGGACGGATTCTGCTTGTGGGAGTATCTCCGGCCGGTATCACCAGACTGGAGGAACTGGAGACTTATGAGAAAAAGAGTCCGGCGGAGGTTTCGCCGGACTTTGCGTCTGTATTTACGGAACAGCTCAAAACGCTGGTCAAAAAAGACGGACGGCAGCAGGACGGAAGACAGAAGAGAAACGGGAGAGACTTATGATGAAGGGGAAAAGGAAAATTGCCAGGGGGCTTCTCTGTCTGGCGGCATTTATCAGGGTGTCCGCGGCATGCGGACAGATCGCATATGCGTCGGATATCTCTCTGACGCTGGAGGGAAGCTCCGGAAGCGGAAAGCCCATGGATATGCTGGATATCATGTTCCTGTTTCTTTTTCTGGCTGTGGTGCCGTCTCTGCTGATTATGATGACGAGTTTTACCCGGATTATCATTGTTCTCTCATTTCTGCGCAATGCGCTGGGCACACAGCAGTCTCCGCCTAACCAGGTGATGATTGGACTGGCTCTGTTTCTGACGCTGTTCATCATGAGCCCCGTCTTTTCCAAGGTAAATACGCAGGCTTACGAGCCTTATAAGGCAGGGGAGATCACGAGGGAGGAGGCATTTACCCGGGCACAGGAGCCGATGAAGGAATTTATGTTAAAGCAGACGGAGAAGAAGAGTCTGGATCTCTTTCTCTCCATTTCAAAGGCTGAGGTGCCGGATGTGTCGGGAGGACCGGAAGCTTACATGAAACTGGGACTGACGGTGCTGGTTCCATCCTTTATTTTAAGCGAGTTAAATAAGGCGTTCACCATGGGATTTCTGATCTATATCCCATTTTTGATTATCGATCTGGTGGTGTCCAGCACCCTGATGTCTATGGGTATGGTGATGCTGCCGCCTACCATGATCGCACTGCCATTTAAGATTATGATGTTTGTTCTGGTAGACGGCTGGAGTCTTGTGATCAAGACACTGGTTGCCGGATTCCGATGATGAGGGGGTACATAGTATGACTGCGGACCAGGTGATGGAAGTGATGAAGGAAGCTATGATGGTTGCATTTGAAATAGCAGGGCCGCTGTTAATCGTCAGTATTGTCGTGGGTCTGATCGTTGCTATTTTTCAGGCGGCGACGCAGATTCATGAGCAGACGCTTACGTTTGTCCCAAAGCTTCTGGTGATTGCACTGGTGCTTCTGGCGCTGGGGTCCTGGATGTTTAAGGTGATGGACGAGTTTGTGGTGGAGCTGTTTGCGATCATGGCGTCGCTCTAACGCGGGGAACAGGCGATGGACAGCGGCGTTTTAGAGTATTTCGATGTGTTTTTGCTGGTGTTTGCGCGGATGGGCGGACTGATCTTTGTCCATCCGGTGTTTGCCAGGAGGGGGATTCCTGCCATGGTGAAGACCGGTCTGGTGCTGACGCTTAGCCTGGTGATCGCGCCGGCGGCGGCTCAGGGAGTTACCGCCATACAGGCCTACAGCACCTTTCAGATGGCGGAGGCTCTGATCCGCGAGGTGATCATGGGGCTGGTGATTGGAAGCGTGTTCCAGCTGTTTTTCTATATGGTTTACGTGGCGGGAGATTTGATGGATACGGTGTTCGGACTGTCCATGGGCAAGGTCATGGATCCGGCGGGAGGTGTCCAGACCGCTATCTTAGGCCAGTTTATCAATGTGTTCTTTTTTCTGTATTTCTTTGCGACTGGCTGTCATCTTTTGACGGTGAAGCTGTTTGCCTATACGTATGAGGTGATACCCGTGGGGGCGGCCAGACTGGTGACTCAGGATATTGCCTGGTATCTAGTGAGTATATTTGGCAGTGTTTTTCTGATGGTGATCAAGCTGGCCCTGCCTTTTGTGGCAGCGGAGTTCGTGCTGGAGGTGTCCATGGGTGTGCTCATGAAGCTGATTCCCCAGATTCACGTGTTTGTTATTAATATCCAGTCAAAGATTCTGCTGGGTATTTTATTAATGATGCTGTTCGCGCGTCCGATTGGGGCGTTTATTGACTCCTATTACGGGATGATGATGAGTGAGGTACAGAAGGTCATGATGATGTTCGCATCATAGGGCGTACCAGGTTTTATTCTGTATACAGAAGGGAGTGATGAACGTGGCGGCAGACGAAAAGACTGAGAAAGCCACCCCGAAACGGCGGCAGGACGAACGAAAAAAAGGAAATGTATTTCAGAGCAACGACGTCATCGCCGTCTGTTCTCTGCTGGTGCTGTTTAATTCCCTGAATGCGCTGGCCCCCAAGATCTACCGCACGCTGAAGACGGCTATGGAGCTGTTCTTTTCTTATGCGGCCTCCACGACGCCCCTGGCGGCGGACGATTTGTCCGACAAGCTGTTAAAGGCCTTGCTCCTGTTCGGACAGGCGGCGCTTCCCTTGCTTTTTATCGGAGTGGCAGTCGCAGTGGTCACGACGTTCTTTCAGACCAGGATGTCATTTTCCACGGATGTCATGAAGTTTAAGATGGACCGGATCAGCCTTCTAAAAGGCTTTAAACGGATGTTTTCCATCCGCTCGGTGGTGGAGCTTTTAAAGGCGCTGATTAAGATTACCATCCTGGCCTGGGTGATTTACAGTTATATAGAGGGGAGAATCCACGAGTTTGCACGTCTGATGGACGGTACGGTACAGGCGGCTTTCGTGTACGTTGGGGACACTGCGGTGTCGCTGGTGAACACGGTGGGGGTCGCCTTTATTTTTCTGGCCGCCTTCGATTACTTATACCAGTGGTGGGAGTATGAGAAGAATCTGCGCATGAGCAAGCAGGAAATTAAGGAAGAGTACAAGCAGACGGAAGGTGATCCGCAGATCAAGGGACGGATTCGGGAGAAACAGCGCCAGATGGCGTCCATGCGTATGATGCAGAATGTCCCGAAGGCGGATGTGATCATCAGGAATCCGACCCATTTCGCGGTAGCGCTGGGATACGATTCCAATGCGAACCGGGCTCCCGTGGTACTGGCGAAAGGCGCGGATCATCTTGCGCTCAAGATTGTGGAGGTCGGCGAAGCCAACGGAGTTTATATTATGGAAGACAAGCCGCTGGCAAGGGGGCTGTATGCCAGTGTTGAGGTGGATATGGAAATTCCTGAGGAATTCTACCAGACCGTGGCGAAGGTGCTGGCATTTGTTTATAAGCTGAAGAAGAAAGACATCTGATCCCGGGGAAAGGTATTTAATTTCGTGGATAACCGTTATGGAAAAGAGGAGTACTGTGGATAACACCATGATTTTATTCGACAGAGTGACAAAGACATATGAAACGGGGCAAAAAGCCCTCGATGATGTGAGCCTTCAGATCGAAAAGGGGGAGTTCGTCTTTCTGGTGGGTAACAGCGGAGCCGGAAAGACGACGCTTCTGGAGCTGATCCTGAGGGAGACGGAGGCGGACCAGGGAAATATCGTGGTGAACGGCATCGATTTGAGGCAGCTGAAGGAGCGGCAGGTGTGCCGTTACCGGCGGTATATCGGCATGGTATTTCAGGATTTCTGCCTGTTTCCGGATTTTACGGTCTACGAGAATGTGGCATTTGCCCAGCGTGTCATCGAGGCGGACCATAAACGTATGCGGAGCCGGGTCATGGAGGTCTTAAGTCAGGTGGGCCTGGAGAAAAAGGCCGGATGCTATCCGGGACAGCTCTCAGGCGGGGAAAAACAGCGGACGGCCCTGGCGCGGGCGGTGGTAAACCAGCCGGTCCTTCTTCTGGCCGATGAGCCTACGGGAAATCTGGATCAGAAGAACGCGGAAGAGATTATGCGCCTGCTGGAGAAAATTAACCGTCAGGGTACGACTGTGCTGGTGGTATCCCATAACCAGGAGCTGGTGAAATACATGCATAAGCGTCAGATTGCGCTGCGGTATGGCAGGGTGATTAAGGATAACAGCAGGGGAGGTCTGATGTATGGCTTTTAGGACGTGGCTGTATTTATGCCGGCTGGGCTTTAAAAATCTATGGCATAACAAGGTTTACACGGCGGCCTCTGTTCTTACCATGGCGGCGTGTATTTTTCTCTTTGGCATCTTTTATATTGCTGTCTTAAATCTGGACGGCGTACTGCAGAAGACGGAGGAAGAGGTCTATGTGGCCGTGTTCTTCGAGGAGACGGTATCCCTTGAACGGGTGGAGGAGATCGGGGGCTTAATCCGTGAGAGACCGGAGGTCGTGAGAACGGTCTATACTTCTGCGGATGACGCCTGGGAGGGCTTTCGAAATGATTACTTCAAGGACGGCGAGCTGCTGGATGGAATCTTTGATGGGGATAACCCGCTGGCGGCGTCCAACCACTATCAGGTCTACATCGGAGGGATCGAACAGCAGGAGGGCTTCGTGGAGTATGTGAAAAATCTGGAGGGAGTCCGCAAGGTGACGCACTCGGCGGATACGGTGCGTGCGCTGCTGCGTATCAAGACGGTCATATCAAGGCTGATTGCGGGGAGCGCGGCGATTCTGCTCCTGATCTCCATCTTGCTGATTCACAACACCCTCTCCGTCGGTATTGAGTCTCAGAAGGGGAAGACCAGAGTCATGCGGCTGATGGGGGCCAGGGAAGAGTTTATCAGTGTGCCGTTTCTGGTGGAGGGTCTCGTTATGGGGCTGGCAGGAATGTGCATCCCTCTTTTCCTGCTGTTTGCAGGGTACCGCTGGGGGCTGGAGCTGGTGGCGGCCGGGCTCAATCTGTATGGCGGCGCAGTGAGCCTGCTGCCGTCGTCGGAGGTGTTTCCGAAACTGACGCTGGCGTCTGTGCTTCTGGGGCTGGCAACGGGAGTTGCGGGGGGCTGTTCGGTAATGGGGAAATTGAAGAAGTGAGTAAATCAGCGGTAGGATAACCGGATCAGGTTCCCTGCCGCTTAAAATATGATTGACGCCGGAGTATATATGTAGTATGCTGAATCTATCGTTTCGCACGGACATTCTGTCCGCGAAAATCTGATAATCTATATTTTAACAAGTCAAAAAATTATCCAAATGCAGTGAAAAAATTGAATAGAGGCGGGTGATGCGGTTTGGTGAATTAAGATGGATACACTTGAATCTGTTGTCATATTAAAATATAATAAAAGGAGAACGGTATGAGTGAAATCGTATATCAGAATAAGGACGTTACAGCGAAAGTGATGGCCGAAACCTTGAAAGGAAAAAGCCTGGCGGCGTTCGGACTTCCGCACTTGAAGATCATGGATATTCTGCCGACGAATCTGCCCGCCATTGAGAGCAATGAATTAAGGCTGGATAATTTATTTTTGCTCAGTGATGGGTCACTGGCGATTATCGATTATGAGTCGTCATTTGACAGAGAAAATTTCGTCAAGTACTTAAATTATATTGCCCGGGTGATTAAAAGGTTTGCAGTCCGCGGAGAACTTAATCAATTAAAACGGGTGAAGATGGTGGTTATCTACACTGCAGATGTGGAGTGTGCAGAAGAAATATATGATCTGGAGGGGCTGATTCTGCTGGTAGAGTCGGCGTATCTTGTGAATCGAGACAGTGATGAGATATACAGGCGGCTGAAAGGAAAAATAGAATGGGGACAGCGGCTGACTGAAGAAGAAATAATGGAACTGATGATTTTGCCTTTGACAGTAAAGGGGAGGACTGGTAAGCAGGAGGCTATTGAAAAGGCAGTGGGGCTGGCGAGAAATTTGCCGGAGAAGGAGGAGCAGTTAAAGGTTCTGGCAGGAATTTTAACGTTTACAGATAAAGTGATTGATAAAATGTATGCCAAACGGCTGAAGGAGGAGATGCAGATGACACTGGTTGGACAAATGCTTATGGATGAGGGAATTCAGAAGGGCAGAGAGGAAGGCCTCCGGGCTTTGATTCAGGATAATATTGAGACCGGGATTTCCAGAGAGCAGATCCTTGAGAAACTGCAGAAAAGGTTTTAATTGAGTGAAGCTCAGGCAGAAGAGTATTACAACCGATTTTCAGAAGAGTCATGAATGGAAGGGACTTCCATGATAGAAAGTAAATAGAAGGAAGGCGGTATTTTTGGCGTTTGTTGAACTTAAGGATGTGAGAAAAAGCTATCATATGGGCGAGATCACCATCCACGCGGTGGACGGAATCAGCTTTACCATAGAGAAGGGGGAATTCGTGGTAATCGTGGGTCCCAGTGGTGCGGGAAAGACCACAGTGTTAAATATTCTCGGAGGGATGGACACCGCCACCTCGGGGGAAATCCGGGTGGACGGCGTCAACATTGCATCATACTCGGAGAAGAAGCTGACGGGTTACCGGAGGAATGATATCGGCTTTGTATTTCAGTTTTATAATCTGCTTCAGAATCTGACAGCTCTGGAAAATGTGGAGCTGGCGCTTCAGATCTGCAGAAATCCCCTCGACGCGGAGCGGGTTCTGATTGATGTGGGACTGGGAGAGCGGCTTAATAACTTCCCGGCACAGCTTTCCGGAGGGGAGCAGCAGCGGGTGTCCATTGCCAGGGCGCTGGCGAAGAATCCCAAGCTTCTGCTCTGTGATGAGCCAACGGGGGCGCTGGATTATCAGACCGGAAAGGCTATCTTGAAGCTGCTTCAGGATACCTGCAGGGAGAAAAAAATGACGGTGATTGTTATCACCCATAATTCGGCGCTGGCGCCGATGGCTGACAGGGTGATACAGATAAAGAACGGGAAGACGGGGAGTATTGTGCTGAACGAAAGGCCGCTTTCTGTGGAAAAGATCGAGTGGTAGGGGAATATACATGTAAGACCGGCTGGAGCGGACTGCTGGAAGAAACTGCTGGAAGAAACTGCTGGAATGGACTGCTGGATCGAGGGCGGATGGTGTTTGAATGAAGAACGTAAAACGCAAGGACTTCATGGTGGAAATAGGGCGCAGCATGAACCGGTTTTTATCGATTCTTTTTATTGTTGCGCTCGGAGTTGCGTTTTTTGCGGGAATCCGCTCCACAAGACCAGACATGGAGCTGTCAGCCGATGCCTATTATGATGAAACGAATTTGATGGATATCCGCATAGTCGGCACCCTGGGCCTGACGGAGGATGACGTGGAGGCGGTGCGCCAGCTCCCGGAGACGGAGTACGCGGAAGGCGCCTATACCACAGATGTGCTCTGCGAAGGCGCGGACCGGGAGAAGACTGTGCGGATTTTTTCGATGAGCAGATCGATCAACCAGTTTACACTGCTGGAGGGCCGGATGCCGGAGCGGGCCGGCGAATGCATGATGGACAGGGGAAAGGCGTATCAGGGACAGTTCGCACTGGGGGACACGGTAAAAGTCTATTCCGGCACGGATGATGCGCTTTCCGACACGCTGAAATACGATACGTTTACAATCGTGGGTATCGGCATGTCTTCCCGGTACCTGTCTCTGGAACGGGGGACGACGACCATCGGAAATGGAAGTCTCGATACTTTTATGGCTGTAACACCTGATAATTTCAGCATGGAGGTATTTACCGACATTTATGTCCAGACGAAGGAGGGAAAAGCTTTTCTGTCCTATTCGGATGAGTACCAGGACTATATGGACCGCGTAACGAAAGAGATTGAGGATACGCTCTCAGAACCGCGTTCTGCCGTACGGTACCGCGAGGTGACAGACGAGGCGAACCGAAAGCTGAATGACGCCAGAAGAGAGCTGACGGAAAAGACGGCGGAGACGGACCGGAAGCTCGACGACGCGGCCCGGCAGATCGCAGACGCGCAGAAGAAGATCGACGAGGGAAAGACAGACATTTTAAAAGGCCGGGCGGATCTGGAAAAGGGGAAAAATGATTTAGAAAATGCAAAAAACGATCTGGAAGACGGAAAGCGGACACTGGCGGAAAAGGAGCAGGAGTTAGAGGACGCCAAAGTGACACTGGCGGAGAAAGAACAGGAACTGGAAGACGGGAAAGTGACGCTGGCGGAAAAGGAACAGGAGCTGGAGGACGCCAGGAAGGAAGTTGCCGACAAGGAACAGGAGCTGGAGGACGCCCGCAGGAAATTCGACGAGGAGCTGCCGGGAGCCCGTATGGAACTGGATGACGGATGGCTGGATTACGAGATCGGGCTGGAAGAATACGAAGAGGGAAAGGAAGAGCTGGAGGAACAGCAGGAAACCCTGAAGGAGGGCTGGAAAGAGTACCGGAAGAACGCGCCGGAGGTGGAACGGAATTTAAAGAAAGCTTTAAATGGGCTTCTGTCCATGGGCATACCCCTGGATATAACGCCTTCTGAGATCGGCCGCATCCAGGTGGAGGACTTTTTAATTGATGCGTATGCGCCTTATCTGGAGATGATACCAGGCGGTGAGGGGGCGCTTCTGGTGGAAGGTGTACATACGATACAGGCATCCTACCAGGAACTGACTTACGGTGACACGGCCGTGAAAGAAGGAAAAAAGGAGCTGGCGAAGGCGAAGAGGGAGCTGGCAAAGGGGAAAAAGAAGCTGGATCAGGGCGAGATGAAGCTGAAAAATGCCCGGCGCAAGCTGGATGAGGGAGAAGAACAGTTGGCGGATGCCCGACAGAAGATTATAGACGGCGAGCAGAAGGTGACGGATGCAAAACAGGATATTGCCGATGGCGAGGGAAAGATCGCAGATGCTCACCGGGACATTGCCGATGGGGAAGTGAAGATCGCGGATGCCCACCGTGACATAGCAGACGGAGAGGCAAAGATCCCGAAGGCGGAGAAGGATATCGCAAAGGGTGAGGCGGATATTGAGGAGGCACAGAAGAAGCTGGACGACGGCGAGGCGGATTTGGCGGAGGCGAAGGTCAAGTACGAGGATTCCAGGCAGGAGGCGGAGGAAAAGATCGCGGATGCGGGTAAGAAGATTGACGACGCCCAGAAGGACATTGACGATATCAAGGAGCCGGAGTGGTACGTGCTGGACAGAAACGCGATCCAGACGTATGTGGAGTTTGGCAGCGACGCAGAACGGATCGGGGCGATCGGGAAGGTATTCCCCTTTATCTTCTTCCTAGTGGCGGCTCTCGTCAGCCTGACCACTATGACCCGTATGGTGGAGGAACAGCGGCTGCAGATCGGAACGCTAAAAGCGCTGGGATACGGGAAATGGAGCATTGCCTCCAAGTATATCGGCTACGCCCTGGCGGCCACGCTGGCCGGAAGCATTCTGGGTGCGGCGGCGGGAGAGAAGCTGCTTCCCTACGTTATTATGACGGCGTATTTTATCCTGTATGAGAATCTTCCGGTTATGCTGACTCCGTTTAACCTCTATTATGCGTTTCTGGCCTCCGGTCTGGCTCTGGCGTGTACGGTTCTGGCAACCGTATTTTCCAGTTACAAGGAGCTGCTGTCGTCCCCGGCGGCGCTGATGCGGCCGGTACCGCCGAAGCAGGGAAAACGGGTGCTGCTGGAATACGTGACACCGCTGTGGAAACGGCTTAAGTTCATACAAAAGGCCACTGTGCGCAATTTGTTCCGCTATAAAAAACGATGCCTGATGACAATCTTCGGTACCGGCGGATGCATGGCGCTGCTCCTGGTGGGGTTTGGTTTAAATGACTCCATTTCCACACTGGGAGAGAAGCAGTATAACGATATCTGGACGTACGATGTGCTGGTACAGACAGACGACGAGGCGGATGAAGCGGAACAGAAGGCGCTCCGGTCCTTTATCTCCCAGGGAGATGTGGACGCGTGGCTCCGGGTGGAGGAAACCATCCTCGATGTCTCGGCAGGCGATGTGACGAAGGAAGCCTATTTATTTGTTCCGGAGGGCTTGGAGGAGATGGACCGGTTCGTCCACCTGCGCAGCAGAGAGAGCCGGGAGGCGTATGCTCTGGATGACGACCACGTGCTGATTACGGAGAAAATGGCGGGGCTGTTGAATGTAAAGGAAGGCGATACCATTTATCTGAAGGAGGATGAGGGGGTGCTTTATCCTGTGGTGGTGGGAGGAATTGCAGAAAATTATCTTCATCATTACGTGTATATGACACCGGCTCTGTATGAGAAGGTCTATGGAAAGGCGCCTGAGTATAACACCATGTTTCTCGATATAAAGGATTTGAATGAGGAGACGCAGAACCGGCTGGGGACGGAGCTTTTGTCTTTCGATTCCGTGATGACGGTGACCTTTATCGGCACGATGCGGGGGCAGATCAGCGATATGCTGGACAGTCTGAATGTGGTAATCTGGGTACTCATTATATCGGCGGGGCTTCTGGCCTTTGTAGTGCTCTATAACCTGAATAATATCAATATCAACGAGCGCCAGCGGGAACTTGCGACAATGAAGGTGCTGGGATTTTACAATCCGGAGCTGGCGGCCTACGTATACCGGGAAAATATTATGCTTACCATACTCGGGAGCATGGTTGGCATCGTGATGGGATATTTCCTGCACCGCTACGTGATGACCACGGTGGAGGTGGATATGCTGATGTTTGGGAGGCAGATCAGACCTATAAGCTACGCTTATAGTGTTTTGATGACTTATGCGTTTTCCGCGTTCGTAAATCTCGTCATGTATTATAAGCTGAAGGGAATTGATATGGTGGAATCGCTCAAGAGTGTGGAATAATCACGTTTTTTGTGTTATACTAAGGGCACTTAATAAAAAAACAGACCGGAACACCCCGGCAGGATGCGTCCGGCCCGAGGTGTTCCGGTCTGTGAAAGAACAAAAACAGAGGAGAAGCATTATGAAAAATACGGCATTAGTGATTATGGCGGCAGGCATCGGAAGCCGGTTCGGCGGCGGAATCAAGCAGTTGGAGCCGGTAGGACCCAGTGGTGAGATTATCATGGACTATTCGATTCATGACGCGCTGGAAGCCGGATTTAACAAGATCGTGTTCATCATCCGGAAGGACCTGGAGGAGGACTTTAAGGAGATCATAGGGAGACGGATCGAGAAGATTGCCCCTGTAGAGTACGCGTATCAGGAACTTACCGATCTTCCGGCTGGATATGAGAAGCCCGCAGACAGGACGAAACCATGGGGAACGGGCCAGGCGATTCTGTGCGCGAAGCAGGTGATCCATGAGCCGTTTATCGTCATCAATGCGGACGATTATTATGGAAAAGAGGGATTTAAGAAGATCCACGAGTACATGGTGAATCAGATGGATACGGAATCAGAGGTATTCGATATCTGCATGGGCGGATTTATCCTGGGAAACACATTGAGTGAGAACGGCGGAGTTACCCGCGGAGTATGCCAGGTGGACGATAACGGCGTGCTGATCGACGTAACCGAGACGTATGAGCTTCAGAAGGACGGGGATGTGGCGAGAGGCCGTGACGACGACGGCAATCCGGTGGAAGTGCCGATCGGCCAGCATGTGTCCATGAACATGTGGGGACTCGCCCCGGCATTTTTAGAGGAACTGGAGCGCGGATTCCCTGTGTTTTTAGACGGCCTGAAGGAGGGCGACATCAAGACGGAATATCTGCTTCCGAGGATTATCGACCGTCTTGTACGTGCGGGACGTGCCCGTGTGACGGTTCTGGAGACACCGGATAAGTGGTTTGGTGTTACTTATCGGGAAGACAAGCCAACGGTAGCGGCGGCGATTCAGGAACTGGTAGCAGACGGGGTTTATCCGGAGAAGCTGTTCGAGGATTAAAAAGAGTTAGAAAAGGGTGCGGCAGGATGTGGATTTTGTTCATTTGTATCTGAGAAAACAAAATCTGAAGCCTGCCGTATCTTTTTCTTTTTTATCGCTGGCGGATTCTGTATTTGCGGGCGAAGTCTACGGGGCAGTAGGACAGCTTTGCCTGCCTCAGACCGGGATCACCAAGATCATCCTCGCGGTTTATCAGGACGGCGTCAGGAAATTCATGGATGAGAAACTGCTGGTTGATAAACTGGTACAGCCCTTTTATCTCAGGATTGGCCTTCTCAATGTGTATGACAGCCATCTGCTCCAGGGGATTGCAGCTGCCAATGGTAAATGCCTCCAGGGTACCGTCTATATAGACTCCGGCCATCGTGATATCGAGGAGAGAGCAGCAGCGCAGAATCTCATGGATGCCCAGAATCTCATGCTCCAGCTGGCCTTCCATGCGCTCTTCCCTGGCGACACCCCAGCGTGCGAGAAAACTCTTGATCTCGGCGCCTTCTGCACAGGTCAGCCTGCGGTATTCGAAGCGTCCCTCCCAGGTTCTGACGAAGGAGTTGACCAGATTTTTCTTCTTGTGCAGCTTTCGGCCGGCGAGAGAACGAAGGGCATCTCCGGAATATAAGTAGTCACGGGCATCCTCCAGCTCTTCGACATCGAATTCGTCCTCCGGCAGGTTCAGGAGGCGGACAGCGGCCTCGTCGGCCAGGAAGATATTTAGCTTTAATCCCAGGGTTTGATTAAAATAGTCCTTCAGCACATCGAAGGAATGGGACAGGCCGGCCGCTTTACAAATGGGAAGGGCCGCGTATTCCTTTCCGTCCGCGGCAATACGAAGGAAGATCGTATTATCATCTCCGACCGCGTAACGTACCTGATAGTAATCTTTCCAGAGGAAAAGGCCTAAAAATACGCTGTCGCAGGTCTTGTTTTCTCTGAAGGTAAAAAGGGGTGCCAGCGTTTTCAGCGCGCTGGAGTCCAGATCTTTAAATTGCAGTTCCATATATTTCCTCACTTTATCGTTCAATGTTCTTGCTATTCTCCTATCATTTCCAGATAAGGCATTTGCCATTCTGTAATTATGTGGACAGCCTGATTTTCCAAAAGGCCATTATATGACAAAAGTGGGATGAAATCCACTGCTTTTTTATGGCAGATCATTCAGAACGGCAGATTAGCCTTTCCTTAGAGATGTACAGCCTTCGCTCCCAGATGTAGCAGCCGGGAGCGAAGGCTGTACTGTTACGGGGGAAAATACCGGTAAACAGAGCAGCAACAGGAAAAAAAATGTTTTTCCCATCACATCCCGATAAAATGCGCATAAGATGGTTATGTATAGAAAGAAGCAGGGAGTGATAACCGCTGTGCAGGATAATTTAGAGCATACTTATGGGAATAACTTCCAGGTGCTGGAGCCGTATATGCTGTACGGAGACAGAAGCGCTATGGAGAATCTGCCGAAGATGCAGAGGGAACATATGTTACAGGATTTAGAGTATCTGCAGGGAATGTATCCGGGACATATGAAGCGGATTCAGGAATATGTGATGGCAGCCTGCGATCGTCTGGATTATAAAAACAGTCCGCTGTATGATGAATTTCCGGACCGCCTGATGGTGAATCAGGTGTGCGATTCCGTATGCCGCCAGATTTTGGAGGACGGAATTATAAACGGAGCAGAGCTTGGACTGCAGAATACATCGGAACAGCCGGGAGAAGAGACTGCGGAAACGGTAGAAGAGGTGGAAGAAGTAGAAGTGTACGAGGTAAACAGCGTGAACACCCAGGATGCGGATTGGAGAATGCAGCAGGTAGTACCGCAGACTCCGACGACATGGGGCCCGCCGTCAGGCCAGCGCCCACCGTCAGGTCAGCGCCCGCCGCAGGGCCCGCCGCCATGGGGCCCGCCACCCGGTCCGCAGCCACCGCGTCCACCGCAGCCGCCACGTCCGCCGCAGCCACCACGCCCGCCGCAGCCACCACGTCCGCCGCAGCCACCGCGTCCACCGCAGCCGCCGCGTCCGCCGCAACCGCCGCAGCCACCGCGCCCGCCGCAGCCACCGCGTCCGCCGCAGCCACCACGTCCGCCGCAGCCGCCACGCCCGCCGCAACCGCAGCCACCGTGGGGGCCGCCGCCATGGGGACCGCCGCCACGTCCGCAGCCGCAGCCGCAACCACCGCGCCCGCCTCAGAATCCGGGAAATAACTGGCTGAATGATATTGTAAAGATTCTGCTTTTGAATGAGATGCATCGCAGACGGTGCCGTACAGGGTTCTGTTTTTAAAGTTTCGCTTTTCTGAAAGAATCACCTCCTGGACTGACCTTGGATAACGGATCAGGGATTACGGCAGCAGGATATGGGATAAGGCCCGGGATTTCCTTTTATTACAGGATATCCCGGGCCTTATTCCGTGTTACGTCTGCGAGGCTGGTCGTAGATCTGCTGGGCCGCCGTTGCCGCTGTCATTGTCGCCGCTGCTGCCGTCATTGTCGCTGTCATCGCCGTTGTAACGTCTCTGGCGGAAAGCAATGTTCAAACATGCTCTAAGTGTGAAACAGGTGCGGAAAGGTGAGCTGCCTTCCCTTCCATATATTTTCTTTCCCCTTCAGCAAAAAGAGCGTGTCCTCCTCTTCTTCCGTGGGAACGCAGGTGTCCCCGGATATTGGCGAAAAGCCCAGATCTGCAAATTCAGTGTCTTCTTTTGCTGCCGCGGAGAGAATGGCATCCAGTTCCTGATAGGGATCGCAGAAGATATCGTAACATGTCATAACCGTATCCTCATACTCCGCTATTATAACCGCACCAAATTTTTTCAAATAAAATATACAGTTTTTCATAAAACTGATAGAATAAAACATTAGAAGCTCAAAATTGTTTACGACTGTCATCTGTGAAAAAAGATTGGATTTCAAATAGCAGGAACGAAGCAGTTCCCTGTCGGCACTGCATTCCATATTCAGCCTTCTCATGCCGCCGGGATTGGGAATCACCGGCCGGCGGAACTGATACGTGGATTCCCTGATAAAGCCAAATCTGGGATAGAAGTCCAGAACGGAGTCATTGGCAAAGAGAAACATGGCATCGCACCGGTCCCACCAGTCTTTTAAAATCTCACTGATCAGAATACGCGCCAGCCCTCTGCCCCGGTATTCCGGATCCGTCATGACAGTCCCCAACTGCACATACCTCCGCATTTCCCCATTCCACAGGATATCCATGGGGTTGACGGATACATTTGATATCACTTTCGTCCCATCACGCAGCGCATAAGGGACATTTTTGTCAGTCCAGAATCCCTGGCGGTACCATTCTTCAAACGTAAATCCGAATGTTTTCGCCGTCAGTTCATTGTAGGATGCCCGAACTGCGTCGTTTCCCCTTACAGACTTGTCCAGTATATAACGGTCAGTCATCATCCCATCCTTTCCGCACAGTGCAGCACAATGGCACATGCGCCGGATTAACTCGTTGTTATCAACCGCGCTTCAGAAAACAGAGTCAGTTTTTTGCTGCGGCTTTCAGACTTATAGTATAGAATCCGGATCATGTGATGTCAAATATTTTATGTATATGGACTGTAAAATGGCCAGCCGCTGCAGATTTCACCATCTTCCCAATCTTTTTCTTAATTCCTCCCTGATTTGTGGAACAATGTTCCTTTTTTTCATCTCCGCAATTATTTTTTCGAATTCACCTTTTGGAGCAGGCGGTATCACCGTGTCACAATACCTGTCCACACATTCAAATTCCTGTAGCAGCTCCCTTTCCTCTTTTGGTGTGAGTTCCCCCGTGTTTTTTCTTATCATGCCGTATCAATCCTTTCTATATCACTAATATATTACATAAACGGACAAAATATGACTGGATTAAAACAGTAAATGAATATTGCTCCGTATATAGAGCAATTATAGAACCTGGATAAGATAGAATCAATTGAAAATGTTCGTTATAAGGAGCAAAACAGGATGGAGCAGAAGATTAAACAGGATATTGTAATCGGTTATAATATCAGAAAATTACGGAAACGGGCGGGACTTACGCAGGAACAAACTGTGGCGCGGCTGCAGTTGATGGAGTGCAACATAACAAGGGGAAATTATGCAAAAATCGAAGTCGGCCTGGCGAATATCCGGGCCACGGAAATGATGGCGTTAAAACGGATATTCGGAGCTGACTACAGCGAGTTCTTTGTACCGATTCCGGATCAAAGAAAATCCTGATATTTTCGGAGAATGCCGGCTTTATCCCTCTTCCCGGCTGCAGGTTAATAAAGTTTTAAGTTGTAGTTTTGTTGGATATTGTATAGAATAAAAGGGAAACATAGGGAAAATAGAGGAAGTCGGACATGAAACGATTAGGAAAAAAGATAGGAATACTATTTATTATATTTATTGCGGCAATCGCAATCTACTTTGTGTGGAATCAGAAAAGAACGGAAAAACCAGACTCCATTGTTTATACTGCTATGGATGAGGCGGCTCTTCCGGTGGTTTCGGCCACCATGTTCGGGAGAGACGTTAATTTTCTGCACGGTTATACGCAGGATATGAAGCAGGCGGTGGCGAGAGATTCGCTTACCGTCCTTCCGTCTGACCGCGCGTTAAATATCCGGATCGCGGACTTTGGCGGCAGCATACGCGGCATCAATTATGAGGTGAGAAGTCTGAATCTGGAGCGCCTCGTGGAACGCACGAGCCTGACTGAATGGGATACGGCGGATGGGAAGACGACGGCTGTGCTTCCTATTCAGAATCTTCTGTCCAAGGACAGGGAGTATTTGCTGATCCTCTCTCTGGACACGGCGGAACAGGGCGAGGTCCGCTATTACACCCGTATTCTGTGGACGGACAATGAGAATGTCAGGGATATGATAGACTTTGCCGTAAACTTCACCACGAAGACCTTTGACTACGATCAGGCGAGAGAGCTGACGACGTATCTGGAGACAAATGCGACGGAGGACAACAGCTCTCTGGGTCACGTGACCATACGATCCAGCTTTTCCCAGCTTACCTGGGCCGGCTTGGACGTGAAGCCTGTCGGGGATATCCGTGTGACGCTGAAGGATTTAGACGGAATTATGTGTACTGTCCGCCTGGATTACCAGATCACGAGGACTGCGGAAAACGGAATCAACGAGCTTTACGAGGTGGAAGATGATTTCACCATGAAGTGGGACAGCAAGCGCATTTATCTGATGGATTTTGAGCGAAATACCAACCAGATTTTTTCCGGACAGCGCGATCTGTTTTCCGGCAAGCGTATTATGCTGGGGATCATGAATGACAGTGAAGTCCGGACGGAAGCGAGTCCGGATGGACGCCATATCGCATATGTGGTCAACAGAGACTTGTGGTCCTATGACCAGTCCTCCGAGAAGGCGGTCAAGATATTCTCCTTCCGCAGCGGCGACGAAGATGAGATCCGCAACGGCTACGACCAGCACGATATCAGGATTCTGTCCATCGGCGATAACGGCGATGTGAATTTTATCGTTTACGGATATATGAACCGGGGGATTCACGAGGGGGCCATGGGAATCGCCATGTACCAGTACAGCAGTGACGAGAACGCCATTAAAGAGAAATTCTTTACGCCTGTGACCCAGTCCTTTGAGATGCTGAAGGATGACATCGATAAGCTGGCCCATCTGGGAAGCAACGGTATGCTGTATATGATGGCGGACCACGCTGTCTACGGCATCGATTTAAACAGCAACGAATATATGGTTCTGGCAGATTCTCTGACGGATGGAAGCTTCGCGGTGAGCAGAAGCGAACGGCGTTTCGCATGGCAGGAGGGCAGTGATCCCTACGGCTCCAGGGTGATCCATCTGATGGACTTAGACACGGGAAGCAAGAAGGAGATTACCGGGGAAGACGGCAGTCTCTGCCGGCCTCTGGGCTTTGTCGGCGATGATTTCATCTATGGCCTGGCGAGGGAAGGCGATATGTGGATTGAAAACGGACGTGTAAAGGATGCCCCCATGTACCGCCTGGAGATCATGGACGATACGGGAGCGATCGTCAACCAGTACGAGTATCCCGATACGTATATTGCCGATGTGGAGGTGGAGGAGAACCGGATTCGTCTGACGAAGATCGCGGGGACTGGAGAGCAGTCCTATACGAAATTAAAAGATGATATTATTGTCTGCAATGAGGAGCTGAAGGAAGATCCGTTAAAGGGGATCGGCTGGTACGCATCTGAAGACCGGAGAAAGCTGTATTTTGTGCAGCTCGATAAGGAGGCCGCGTCTCATGACGTGAAGGTTTCCGTACCGAAGAAGATGGCATATGAGTCCGCCGAGGTGGTGGAGTTAAAGTCAAATGCAGGGCCATCAGAAAGTCTGTTTTACGCCTATGGCGCCGGCCATTATCTGGGAAGCAGCAGGAGCTTTACGGAGGCGCTGAATCTGGCATACGATAAGATGGGCGTGGTGACGGACAAAAACCAGGAGATCGTCTGGAACCGTGTAAACCGTTCGCCTGCCCGCAGCATCAAGGATCCGGAGAACAAGGGAGCCCTGCTGATCCGCCATATGGACGAATTCAGCGGAAGCATGCATTACGATGACGGAATCCTGATGCTGGATGCCCGCGGCTGTATCTTAAATCAGGTTCTGTACTTTATCAGCAAGGGCTGTCCGGTGGCCGTCTATACGGAAAACGGCGGTTACGAGCTGATCAGCGGATACGATCAGTATAATGTAACCATTTATAACCCAACGACAAAGGAAGCCCGTAAAATGGGCTTAAACGACGCCTCTCAGTATTTTTCAAATGTCGGAAATGACTTCGTCTGCGGCGTTTTTACGGAATAAGAAAGTGCGTTCTCTTTACAAATCCGCAGGATATGTTATAATCATTAAAGACACAAAAGAAAAACTTAATAAATTTGTAATAGATTAGATCATAATCAGAGGTGTGGAATGGAACAATATATTATGAAAGGCGGCAATCCGCTGGCTGGAGAAGTAACCATCGGCGGAGCCAAGAATGCTGCCCTGGGTATTCTTGCTGCTTCCATCATGACGGACGAAGACGTTGTTATCGAGAATCTTCCTGACGTCAGGGATATCAATGTATTACTGGAAGCCATCGAGGAAATCGGAGCTGATGTTGAGCGTATTGACAGACATACCGTCCGTATTAATGGGAAGTACATCCACGAAGTTTCCGTGGATGACGAATATATCCGTAAAATCAGAGCCTCTTATTATTTTATCGGGGCTATGCTGGGCAAGTATAAGAGCGCTCAGGTACCGCTTCCGGGCGGCTGCAACATCGGCAGCAGGCCGATTGACCAGCATTTAAAGGGCTTTCGTGCATTAGGTGCGGAAGTGAAGATCGAGCGCGGCGCAGTGATTGCGCATGCCATCGATTTAGTTGCCAGCCATATTTATCTGGACGTGGTCTCTGTGGGTGCGACCATTAATATCATGATGGCGGCAACCCTTGCAGAAGGACAGACCATATTGGAGAATGTGGCTAAGGAACCCCATGTGGTTGACGTGGCGAACTTCTTAAACAGTATGGGAGCCAATATCAAGGGAGCCGGTACGGATACCATCCGTATCAAGGGTGTAAGAAAGCTTCACGGCACAGAATATTCCATTATTCCAGACCAGATCGAGGCGGGCACCTTTATGTGCGCTGCGGCGATTACCCGCGGTGACGTTACCGTAAAGAATGTGATACCGAAGCATTTGGAGGCTATTTCAGCCAAGCTTCTTGAGATGGGCTGTGAAGTGGTGGAGTTTGACGACGCGGTGCGCGTGGTAGGCAAGACACTTCAGAGACATACCGATATCAAGACACTGCCATATCCGGGATTTCCGACCGATATGCAGCCGCAGATGACGGTAACACTTGCGCTTGCGGAAGGAGCCAGTGTTGTAACCGAAAGTATTTTTGAGAATCGTTTCCGCTACGTAGATGAGCTGTCCCGTATGGGCGGCAACGTAAAGGTAGAAGGCAACGTAGCCGTTATTGACGGCGTCAAGAAGCTTACCGGTGCATCAGTGAACGCGCCTGACCTGCGTGCTGGAGCGGCGCTTGTGATCGCAGGACTCGCGGCGGATGGCTATACGATTGTGGAAGAGATCGGATATATACAGCGTGGTTACGAGTGCTTTGAAGAGAAGCTTCAGGGGCTCGGCGCGATGATTGAAAAAGTGGATTCCGAAAAAGACGCGAAGAAATTCAAATTGAAGGTCGGATGAGTGAAAACAGCAAATGAATTTTTAAATTTATTCTGCATAGAATATCATGAACTGGATTGTATATCGCTTTAATAAATAATAAAGACCTTTGGAAATTTTCATTGACAGCTTTATTATAATACGCTATACTAAATTCAGTGAATAGATTGCAGTAGCTTGCGAGGCCTGCGATCGGGGGAGTCCCTGCGGGGGCTCCTTTTAAGTTTATACGGAGGTGATTTATGCCAAAGCCATTCATGACTTATGAACAGCAAATACAAAAACTCCGGGACAAGAATCTTACAATAACAGATGAAGATGAAGCTATGTCCATATTGAAGCAGGATGGTTATTATGCTTTAATTACAGGATACAAGGATTTATTTAAAAATTCATCAACCAAAGACTATCGTGATGGTACAACATTACATGATATTCTGACTTTATACCAGTTTGATGAGCGGCTGCGTGAATTAACCCTTCGGCATCTTTTACATATAGAAAGACATATTCGCTCATCTCTCAGTTATGCTTTTTGTGAGAGATTTGGTGATCAGCAGAGTGCATATCTGAATTCAGCAAACTATGATAATACGGTGAAAAAAAAGAACGCAATCAATCGTCTGATTACGAAACACCTCACACCATTACTAAAAACACAGACAAGATATCCATTTCTGGAACATAATAAGAAAGCTCATGGAAATGTTCCACTCTGGGTTTTGGTAAATGCACTTTCCTTTGGAACATTGTCAAAAATGTATGAGTTATCTGCTCCTCAAATCCAATATGCGATAAGTCGGGATTTTATTGCCGTTAATGAAAAACAATTAGGACAGATTCTGGACGTATTAACAGACTATAGAAATTTATGTGCGCATAATGAACGAATGTTTTCTCACAGATGCGGCAAAAAAGATATCCCGGATCTTCCACTCCACAAAAAGCTTGGTATTCCTATGCGTGGCAATTATTATCTTCATGGAAAGCGAGATTATTTTGCTGTCGTTCTTGCTTTTCGTTATCTACTTCCGAATTCGGAATTTTTGCGGTATAAATTGCATTTAAATCAATTAATAGAAAAAGCTGTCAATGATAATCAGCAGATTTCCCGTAATAATCTGCTTAGCATTATGGGATTTCCGCAAAATTGGAAAAAAGTCACTTCCTATCGGAAAGTATAAAAATCGTGCAGATACAGGATTGCAAAATTTGGATAATCGTGCTATACTGTGCAAGGTAAGGGGCATTAGCGCAGCTGGGAGCGCGTTCGCTTCGCATGTGAAAGGTCGTGGGTTCGAATCCCATATGCTCCACGGTAAGGGTCTGGTAGATACCAGGCCTTTTTCTTTTATGCGTGATCGGAAAGCCTATACTTTCCTGCTTATGCAGAAAGCTGTCCGAGGAAATGATTTTGTACGCCTTGCAAAAAAAGAGAGTGTCACATCAGCCGGTATCGTTGATGTGACACTCTTTTTGTCTATTCTACTCTGTCAAGCAGGGCCAGTGCGCCCTGATAGTCGGCCTGTTTCTCCAGCAGTCCCCGGAAGAGTACGGCTGCTTTCTCCTTTTCACCCAGTCCCAGAGCTCCGAGCGCCCGCAGATAATTGCAGTACTGTGTGCTGCGCAGCTGGATATCATCCTGGAAAACCTCAATTTCAGGAAGGGATACGGCAAAAAAGTCATAGGCTGCCTGATCAAATAAATGTTTTTCTCCATAAAAGATCAGCTGATGGAATGCTTTTCTGGCAGCTTCGGGCCGTCCCAGTTCCAGATTTGCCAGACCCTGATAGAAAATAAAGTCTGAAGGCTGATCGTTATAGTATAGTACGCTTCCCGGTTCTGAAGGACCCGAGGCGGCCAGGAGAAAATACTCAGTGGCTTTTTCTTCTTCTTTCATTTGACGGTAAGCGATTCCCATGTAATAGTGTGCTTCATTGTCAGGCACATTGGGCAGCTTTCCCTCACCCAGGTTTTCCGGATAGGAGAGCGTCGCCGTCAAACAGGTCAGGGCATTGTGAGGGCGTCCTGCCTCCAGCTCCCGGTGAGCCAGCCGGATCAGCGCATAACGGTACTGGGCGCTTGCCTTGCCTTCTCCGCCTTCCCATGGATGGAAACGGTGGGTGCAAAGCGCATCCAGGGCAGCCTCCCATTTCCCGGTACAGTTCAGCAGGGTTATATAGCGCAGATACAAATCGTCGCGGTCACGGACCAGATCAGGCCGGGACTCCAGCCGTGCCAGTCTCTCTGTATTAGACTGGTTCAGTCTGGCCGCCAGTTGATCGTATTCCAACAGAAAACGCGGATAATCAGGATCAATGGCGCAGGCCGTTTTCATCTCCTTTTCAGCCCTGGTTCCATCCTGCTGTTTGTTATAGCAGGCAATGGCCAGATTCCGGTGGGCTAAGGCTAAAGAGTCTTTCTGTTCCACGGCTTTCTCCCAGTGGGCGATCGCGGATTCATACTGTTTCTTATCGTATAACAGGTTTCCAAGGTAGTAGTGAGCCATGGGCGCCTCAGGCAGTAACCCGACCGCTGTTTCCAGAATACGTATTTCCTCCACACGATTGGGGAAACAGTAGTCCGGCGAGGCCGTTTCCGCCTGGGTGAAGCAGGATATGGCTTTATCCGGATCGTTCAGTCTGGTATGGATATAGCCCTGATAGTACTGACACATGGGATTGCTGTCTTTGCAGGCATTGAGAACACAGAGCGCATCCTCATAGAAGCCGGCATTTACATAGTCCAGAGAGACCTCCAGGTAATTGTGGGATTCTCCGCGCATCTTTTCTTTCCAGTAGTCAAAGTGGCCGTCGTATACAGCCTGTTCATAAAGACAGCTCATATAAAGCGGATCAATCTCAAGACTTTCCTTTAACAGGGCGGAGGGATCCAGTCCGAGCTTGCGAAGGAGAGCCGCTTTTAAGGATCGGGCCTTCATATTATGCCAGTTTCTGAGCATGGACTTAGAGGCGAAATCCAGTGCATCCTCGTACACGCCCTTCTCCGAGGCCAGACAGGCCAGCCAGTAAAAGGCGGAGCTTTGTGTTTCTGCGCTCCAGGTGGCCTTATAGAAGGCATCGTAAGCCTCTTCCTTCTGTCCGTCGGCCATCAGGGCCAGACCCAGGTTAAACCAGCACTCTCCCGAATAGGGATTCGGATTCTTCCACGTCTGCTTTTTAATGGCAGCCCGGAAATAAGGGATGCTGTCTTTGATACGTCCTCTCTTATAGAGCAGAAGACCGTAGCTGTTGTTCAGACGGATATCCGTGGAATCTCTTTTCAGCCCCTCCAGATAATAATCCGCAGGTTCAAAGGTGGCGTGACGGTACTGCTCCAAATGAGTCCCGGCCAGATACAGCTCTTCCGTGGACTTCATTTCCTCCGGGGATTTCATCGGTTCCGCCGGCTCTGGTATCGGCTCGGGCTGTTTCTCATAGACGGTGTATTCCACTAATACTTTATTCCCACAGGAAACCGTCACGGTGCAGCCGCTCAGCCTGTCCGGCGCGGGGAAGGAAGCTGCGTAGCTAGTTTCCGGGCTTAAGTCTGCGGTGCTCTCATAAAGAAGGGCTTGGGGATTTTTCTGTGTAACCTGGATTTTTGCCTGTTCATATACGCCGGTCGCGTAAACTTTTAGAACGGCAGTCCCATCCGTGCCTTCAGACAGGCTTACGGCGGCCTCTCTGGTGGCGTTTCCTACCCGTCCCACCCCTTTATATGGCATGAAATACTGTACAAAAGTCTTTTCCTCGTGAGGCTTCAGCCATGTAAAATCAGGCTGATTGTCGGTGAATACGCCGGTCATCAGCTCAATATAGGGTCCGTCGGTTTCTGTTAAATTCCTGTCCCAGGTACGGCCGAAGTCGCCGTTTCCCCAGGTCCACTGTTTTTTGCCTGGAGAGACATGGTGATCCGCGACATGAAGCAGTCCCGCTTCCAGATTCTCGTCGTAATTTCCGATAAAATCATAATCGGAGTGAGCGGCCATGTAGGATGTCGGAACCTTTACATTCTTATAGCGGGAGATGTCCACACCTGCGGAATAGTCACATTTGTAATACTCACCTGTGGCGATGGGAAATGTGGAAACAGCCCGTTTTCCATGGTCCATGACTGCATGTACATCCGGAGGAAAGACGGAAAATGTATCATCATTAACCGGAACTGCGGGATTTGCCCACCACAAAAAGGTCTGGGGAAGATCCGTATGATTATAAAGCTGGCCTTTGATTTCAATATAGGCTTTTCCCGGATAAAGGGAGATAGCGGCCATCCCTTTTGTGCCATACATCTTGTCCGTCTCACCGACATATATGGTGCAGGAACCGTCGTCATTGGAGGTAAATGTATAATCGACTGGTGAGTAGGTGGATGGCCTGTGATGCTGGGGCCAGTTAAATTCGATTCCGCCGGAGATCCATGGTCCGGTGAGCCCGACGAGGGCGGGTTTGATCACATGATTGTAATAGACAAAATCGTACCCGTTCGTCTTATCATAGGCCCTTTGAATCCTGCCGCCCAGTTCAGGAAGCACACAGACCTTTAGATATTCGTTTTCCAGATATACGGCACGATAGGATACATCCTTTTTATCGTCCAATACCTTTTCAGTGACAGGAAGGGGATATACCTTGCCCGTGCTTCCCTGATAAGCTCTTTTTTCAATAAATAAAGGACTTTTTTCCGGAGGAGCCATCGAATAGGTAGGGATGATACAATCCTCCTCCCAGATTCTTACATGTTTTGCCATAATAAATCCCTCTTTCTACTTTAATTATAACGCTATTTTATCATGGCAAAAATAGAAATAGAAATGCCTTATCATGAATAAAGATGGACAATATTCCGCAAATATGATATTCTCGATTCATGGATAATTTTATGGGATGGAAAAGAGACGGGTTTAAGGGAGAGCGGATGTTTGTGCTTCCTACGGAATCCTTCCGGGATTATGTGGAGCATCCTCAGGTAAGAAGAATGTATCTGACCGATGTGGGATTTTTCCCCTGTGCGGCGCACCATTACCGGGAGAGAAGAGATGGAATTGAAGAATTTATCTTCATTTACTGCATGGAGGGCAGTGGTACCATTGAAGTAGCCGGCAGCAAATATGTGCTCCATGAAAATGAGGCGTTCTGTATTCCGCAGTTTACGGGACACCGTTACTATGCGTGTGAGGAAGATCCATGGAGTATATTGTGGGTGCATTTTAAGGGAGAGGACGTCCAGTATTTCCCCCTGATGGAGTATCGTGTGGTAAAACTGAACTCTCAGAATGCCACGAACCGCATGCTGTTTCTGTTTGAACTGCTGTTCCGGGTTCTGGAGGCGAACTATACTCTGGGTAATTTCATCTATATTTCACAGGTCCTGTCCCTGATTCTGGCGGAGACCTACGACCGGGAAAAGCACAATTCGACCCAGGAACAGAACCGGCACGTGACCAATGTGATCCGGTATATGTACAAGCATTTGAATGAAAATCTTACGCTTAAGATGATTGTGGATGAATTTGAGCTGTCCAGGAGTTACCTGAATTCTATTTTTCAGAAATATACCCGCCATGCGCCTCTGGACTTCTTTATACATCTGAAGATGAAAAAGGCGTGTGCCATGCTGCGCACCACCGACATGTACATCTATGAAGTGGCTCAGAATCTGGGGTACTCAGACCAGTATTATTTTTCCCGTGTATTTAAAAATGTGGTGGGGATGTCGCCGAAGGAATATAAAAACAGCGACTATTTTCATTATAAAGAATGACGGGCCTGGAGGGAGGAATGCTGCGTGAAAGTAAACGAAAACCGGATCGCGCCGGAATCTGAATATTTTGTTTATTCTCCCAGTGCGGTGGCACGAAATACATTTTTCTATCCAGTATGCACCGGACACTTTATTTATGAACCCCATTACGAGCTGCGCCGGACCTCCTATGACAGCTATTTGCTGATGTACGTACAAAAAGGGCAGTTTATACTGGAATATGAGGGGAAAAAGCAGACGGCCGGTATGGGCAGTTTTGTCCTCCTGGACTGTTACCGCCCTCATGCCTATTACTCAGACACGGGATGGGAGAGCATCTGGTGTCATTTTGACGGGCAAATGGCCAGGGCGTATTACGATCTGACGGTGTCTTATCTGGGCAATATTTTTACGCTTGTCGATGATTATCCTGTGCTGAATAAGATGACGGCCATTTATCAGACCTTTGCACAGGGAAGGCCCATACGTGAGGCGCTGTTGTCCAAGCAGCTGACCGACATCTGGACCGCTCTTCTTATGGATCAGGCGGAGCGTCCCGGATCCAGGAAGGTTGGGAGAGTCTCCGTGTGGGACGGGGATTCCATTGGAATGGAAAATGTAATTTCTTATATCAATGAACATTTTACCGGAAAAATTACGATTCAGACGCTGGCCGAACAGGCGATGCTCAGCCAGTACCACTTTATCCGCATGTTTAAGAGCTATACCAGTTTTACGCCTCACGAATACATCGTAAATATCAGAATCAGCGCGGCAAAGTATATGCTGAAGAACACCGGCCTTTCGGTTAAGGATATTGGCCTGGACGCGGGTTTTCCCAGTGAGAGCGCGTTCTGCACGGCTTTTAAGAAGAAAATGGGGATTACACCTACGGAGTACCGCAACAGTATGGCATAGGGAATAACCGCATTTTTTTGAAACAAATTCCGCAACATTAGGAAATACTTCTGCTTTTGTTTATAGTATAGTAAAAACAGTTGCAGCAGTTACAGAAAAAGGCTTAAGTATTTCAGCAGAAGGAGCGGGACATGTATTATTCATTAGAGGGGAATTGGAAAGCGGTTTTAAGTGACGGAACAGAGGGGGATATCAGACTGCCGGGAACGTTGGATGAAAACAGGCTGGGGCATAAGGATCTGGGGCTGAATCAGTGGCATTCTGACGCAGAGAATGGCGGCGAAGGGTTTAATCCCGATGCACCCATTGCCACGCGTTTTACCAGAAAGTATACGTATGAAGGAGAGGCGCTTTTTTCCCGCAGAATATCCTTTAAACAGGAGGAGGGGGAACGGGTCTTTTTGGAGGCGGAGCGATCACGCTGTCTGAAATTGCTGGTGGATGGCAATGAGGTGCCTCATTTTATTCCGGCCTCCATCAATACGCCTCAGGTGTTTGAGGTGACGGGAATGCTGGGTGAGGATACAGAGCTGACCCTTGTTTCGGATAACAGCTATCCCGGACTGCCCCATGATGCCATTGTATTTTCCTCGGCGGCCACGGACGAGACACAGACAAACTGGAACGGAGTTCTGGGATACGTGAGGCTTCGCACAGAAAAAGAGATCTTTTTATCGTCGCTGCGGGTATACCCTGTGCAGCAGACCCTTACGGTGGCAGCCGATCTGTCTGTGAGTGGGATGGGGCTGAGGGCTGTCACGGGTATGCCGGAGGCGGACGGTGCATGGCATGGTACTCTGACGATTCGGTCGGAAGCTCTGGCGGAGACGTGTATTAACACTCCCGTCACGTTATCGGAAGGCATGAATGAGATCAGAATAGAGGGACTTCCCCTCGCTGAACATGTAAAACGCTGGGATGAATATGAAGGAAACTTATATGAACTGTCGGCACTGCTGACCGGAGATGAAGAAAAAAGGGTGACCTTTGGAGTGCGGGATTTCGGGGATAATGGAAAGGGAAGACTCGCTCTGAATGGGAGAACCATTTTCCTGCGAAGCGAGGCAAACTGCGCGGAATTCCCGGAAACCGGCTATACGCCTATGACGGAAAAAGAATGGACAGACATTCTGAATACTTACAAGGCTTATGGAATTAACTGCGTCCGTTTCCACTCTCACTGCCCATCGGAAGCGGCGTTTGCGGCGGCTGACCGGCTCGGTATGATGATGCAGCCGGAACTGTCCCACTGGAATCCCAATGACGCCTTTGAGTCCGGGGAGAGCTTTTCCTATTACCAGCAGGAGCTTGCCTTGACGATCCGATGGCTGGCCAATCATCCCTCTTTTGTTATGCTTACCTTTGGCAATGAGCTGTGTACCGGCGAGACGGGGCGTGAGCGGATGAGCCGTATGCTGGAGCAGGCGCGCGCTCTGGACAGCACGCGGCTGTACGCGAACGGATCCAACGTACATTATGGAAGAATTGGCTGTGATCCGGACAGCGACTTTTATACGTCCCAGTCTTATTTTGAAGCGCCTCTGCGCGGAACCTTTGCAGGAGAAGCAGAGCCGCAGAAGAAGACCGGGCGTATCCGCGGGTATATTAATAATCAGTACCCCAATACCAGAACTAATTATGACGCTTCGATGGAGAAACTGCGGCAGACATTCCAAAAGCCTGTGTTCAGCTTTGAGGTGGGGCAGTTTGAGGTTCTTCCGGATTTTGAGGAGCTGACCGCTTTCCAGGGAATTTCTGATCCGGCAAATTTCCGTATAATCCAGGAAAAAGCGGACATGCTGGGGCTTTCCCCTGTATGGAAACGGTATGTGGAGGCATCGGGGGAGCTTTCCCGCATTGGATACCGGGAGGAGATAGAAGCAGCCATGCGCACGAAAGAGCTGTCCGGGATTTCACTCCTGGGGCTTCAGGATTTCCCGGGACAGGGGACGGCGCTTGTAGGCATGATGAATTCCCATATGCAGCCCAAGCCATATCCCTTCGCCAGACCGGAGCTGTTCCAGTCCTTCTTCAGAGACCAGCTTCCTCTGGTACAGATGGAAAAGTATACGTACTGCGCGGATGAAGTGCTGAAGGCGGACATTCTGGCGGCGAATTTCGGCAAAAAGGATGTCTGTGAAAGACCTGTGTATGAGTTAAAAGGAAGCGGAATCTCAGTAGAAGGGACGCTGCCCGAAGCTGACTGCCGGATGGGAGAGCTGAGCCATGCCGGGACATTGGAAATTCCGCTGAATATGGTTAAAAAAGCAGCCCGCCTCGATTTGACCGTAAGAATTGGAGAGATGAGCAATACATATCCGGTATGGGTTTATCCTGCCGAAAATCCAGTGTGTCCTGAATCCGTCTATGAGACAGGGCGTCTGGACAGCAGGGCGAAAGAAGTTCTGGAGGCAGGCGGGCGTGTGTACCTGACACCGCCTTCCAGAGAAGAGAATCTGCCCCACTCCATTCGGGCTCAGTTTACTACAGACTTCTGGTCTGTCGGTAATTTCGCCGCTCAGGAGGGCGGAATGGGGCAGCTCATTGATGAGAAACACCCTCTGTTTGAGGAATTTCCTACGGAATTTCATACAAACTGGCAGTGGTGGCCGATGGCCGGCCAGCGGGCGGTCATTCTGCCTCAGCCGATGAAGGCGATTATCACGGAGATGGACAGCTATGCCTATATGCGTCCCATGATCCAGCTGATGGAATGCCGCTGCGGGAACGGAAAACTGATGCTTTCCTCTCTGGGACTGCAGGAGCTGCAGCAGTACCCCGAAGCGAGGGCGCTTCTGTCTGCCATTTACCGTTATATGGACTCAGAAAGATTTGATCCTGAACAGAGTATGGAGGCGGAGATCATTGAGGAACTGGTAAGATAAATATAGTACGTGGTATTTAGAGGAAAAGGGCTGTCTCCCGGATTATGGGAGATGGCCCTTTTCTGAGTGTGGTGACTCGTGAAAAGAGGGGGACCGCGATCGTTTATAATACTAAAATAGTAAGAAAAAATATCTTATAAATGATCAGAATGACGAATAAATGACACTTTCAAAAAACGGAGCAGTGTAAAATAATCCATCAAAAGGAAATATACATCATTTCTGTTGTGCATAAATGATGATATACTTGTTTTATTCAAAGCAGGCAGGAACCTTCAAGGGTTCAGCAAAAAATTAAGAAATGGTAACTGTCGACAAGTTTTACAAGCCGCTGTACTAAGCGTCCAAAGGACGCCCGAAGAGTGACAGTGGCATGTATCGCACGTAAGAGACCAGAATACAGCCTCTAAGTGCTCATAACGAGGAGAAGGAAAGGAGTAATTGTTATGAAGAAAAGAATGTTTGCTATTTTGCTTACAGCGGCCATGGTGATGACGTCTCTCAGCGGCTGCAAAAGCTCTGACAGTGGTGACGGTAAAAAAACGACGGCTGCGGAAGAAAGTACATTATCTGATACCAAGGGCGGAGACGGAGAGGAAGTGACTCTGACCATCTGGGACTGGGACGAAGCCCATCTGACTCATATGACGGAGTGGTATCATGAGCGCCATCCAAATGTAAATTTTGATACGCTGGTAGTCTCGACAGACGATTACTTCCAGAAGCTGCAGAGCGCTCTGGCCAGCGGAAGCGGCGCCCCCGACATCATATTGAGTGAGATCGGTTACAGAGGCAAAGTGTTCGATTTAGGTATTCTGGATGACCTCTATAAAGAACCGTATAATGTAAAAGCGGATGAGATGTTTGACTTTGTTACCCAGCTGGGAGCAGGGCCAAACGGTGAACTGTACGGCGTGGAACAGCAGATCTGTCCGAGCGGTTTTGCATACCGCAGGGATCTGGCCAAAGAATATTTGGGAACGGATGATCCGGACGAAATAAGCGCCATGATTTCCGACTGGGACAAGGTATTTGAAGTTGGTGAGCAGATCAGGGAAAAGAGCGGCGGCAAGGTAACGATATTCCCTGGAATGACAATATTTCTGAATGGTATTTTAGTGAACCAGAATGTAAGCAATTATATCGATGGAGATACGGTTGACCTTACAGGACGGTATCAATCCGTTCTGGAAACGGCAGCCCGGTTTAACCAGGCGGGACTTCTGGGAAAACAGGAGGATAATACACCGGCATACAATAACAGCTATTCATCGGGAGAGATTATGTTCTACCCCTGCGCTCCATGGAGTGTAAAATGGGGAATTGCCAGCAACGATCCCAATGGTTCCGGCAACTGGGGACTGACCAAGGCACCGGGAAATGGATATACATACGGCGGCACATCGGTAAGTATTTATTCAGGAAGTAAAAATAAAGAAGCTGCATGGGAGTATATCCAGGAAGTCTACTGTACGGGAGACGGTGTGAAGGAAGCATATGAGCAGTATGGCTTCATGACAGGCTTCAAGGCGCCGTATGAAGATGAGAATTCCTATTTCTTCTCAGAAAAAGGACAGTATGATGAGTTCTTCGGCGGCCAGAAGCTGGCTGATTACTTTATCAATACAATCGCCGTTACGACTCAGGGCCAGGTTCAGACCAAGCATGAGGCAAATGTGAAGACCGCTCTGAGAAGTGTGGCTGCCCAGATGACTGCCAATTCATCCATGACAGCGGATCAGGCTCTGGAAATACTGAAAACAGAGACCCAGACACTGATTCCGGGCGCGACCTTAAAATAGAACGATTAAGGGAAAGCTGCCGGGAATGGCAGCTTTCCTGATTATCACAGCGGCTCACGCGAGTGATCGTTCAAACAGGAGCAAAATGTAAAATGCACAGATTGGAGCTAATCATGAATAAAAAGAAAAAAAGTGCCCTGCATAAAGCGGGTAAATGGCCTTATCTATTTTGCCTTCCCTTTCTGTCTGCCTATTTTCTGTTTAGCATGTTTCCCATGCTGTATTCTTTGAAAATCAGCTTTTATGACTGGAATGGTTTTGGGACAAAGACCTTTGTGGGAATAAAGAATTACCTGGATCTGTTTACCAAAGATCCTCTGTTTCTCAAATCTCTTGGAAATACAATTATTTTAATGGCGTTTTCCACTCCCATTACCGTGCTGCTTGGCTTAGGCGTTGCCTATCTTCTCTTTGATATTGGGCGGGGCAAGAGAATCTATCAAACCGTAAACTTTTTCCCGTATATTACAACGCCTGTGGCAATCGGCTTCATCTTTTCTTACTTATTCGACTGGCAGTCGGGATACGTAAATAAACTGTTGATCTGGCTGGGGGCTTTAAACGAACCGTTTTTCTGGCTTGGAAGTGAGATTGCTTCTAAAGTAATTATAGTTATCATGATTGTGTGGAGGTATCTGGGATACTACATGACCATTTATCTGGCGGCGATGACGTCCATTTCGTCAGAGGTATACGAGGCCGCAGCTGTTGATGGAGCCAGTAATTTTAAGATATTTACGAAGATTACCGTGCCCATGCTGCGCAATACGACCAGATTCTTAATTATCACATCTCTGATCGGCGGCCTGCAGATGTTCGAGGAACCTAAGCTTTTATTCAGCGGATGGGCTTCTCTGGGGAACGGGCAGACCGGAGGCCCCGGCCACACGGCTCTTACTACCGTATGGAAATTCTTTAACGATGCATTCAGTCAGGATTCCAGACTGGGTTACGGTTCCGCCATGGCCTACACACTGTTTGTCATTATCATGCTGTTTTCTGTGGTTGGCTTCAGACTCAGCAGGGGAAAGGATGGGAAAGGTGAATAATAAAGCAAGAAGACGTATAGGTTCCGTTGTAAAACAGCTCCTTCTGATTTTTATGACACTGATCATGTTTTTCCCGCTCTACATCGTATTTATCATGGGTACCTATTACAGTGAAGATATATTTAAGGCAATGCCGATCCTGCCGAGCAGCTATCTGCTGAATAATCTTCGTATGGTGATCTCGAAGGGGTATTTTCAGGCGTATTTAAACTCTATCATCGTTTCTGTCTGTTCGGTAGCGATCAGTGTACTCATCTCCACGATGATTGGCTTCGCCCTTGCAAAGTATAATTTCAAAGGAAAAAAAATCATCTTTGCGTTTGTCATGGCTATTATGATGATACCCGGACAGATTTCACTGATCGGCTACATGCTGGAAATGAGAACGCTGCGGCTTTCCAGTACGCTGCTTCCGCTGATCTTCGCATGGGCGGCTCATCCGCTGGGCGTGTTTCTCATGACTCAGTTTATCAGTGACGGAGTACCTGATGAACTCCTGGAATCGGGACGGCTGGACGGCTGTTCGGAGCCGGGCATCTTTTTCAGGCTCGTTGTTCCCTGTGTGAAGCCGGGGATTCTTACACTTTCCACACTGGTATTTCTATGGTCCTGGAACAATTATGTGCTGCCGGTTATCATGATTAACAAACAGGAACTCTTCACGATTCCGCTGATGGTGAATAACCTGTCTAATTCCTTCAGAAGCGACTATGGCGCCATTATGTGCGCACTGGCGCTGTCTGTTCTGCCCATGATCGTGATCTTCAGCCTCTGTTCCAAAACATTTATCAAAGGAATAGCGGCAGGTGCGGTAAAAGGGTAGGCGCGTCCAGAACATTATAATATAAGGAGCAAAAATTATGGCATTGGAAAGAATAAGCTTGAAAAACTGGAAATTCAATCTGGGAGAGGAAATGATCTGTCCGGAACAGGCGGCCGAAGTGTCGGTTCCTCATACGTGGAATGTGGAGGAAGGGACAGAGGATTACTGGGGGATAGGGTGGTATGGTTATACCTTTATCCCGGAGGAAGACTGGAAGAATAAGAGAGTACAGATTCTGTTTCACGCGGTCTATCATGACGCCTGTGTCTGGCTGAACGGAGAGGAAGTGGTCTGCCACCAGAACTCCGGTTATACGCCGTTTGCGGCAGAGCTTACGGATTATCTGAAGTTCGGGGAGGAGAATCTGCTTTCGGTGAAGGCGGACAATCGTTTCTCTCCTGACATGCTCCCTTATGAAAGGAGCTTCGACTGGGCGAATGACGGAGGTCTGATCCGGCCTGTGGAACTGCTGGTTACGGGCGGAAGTTTCCTGACCAGTCCCCAGGTGACGGCCAGGCCTGTGATTACGGTAAGTGACTGCCGCCAGGACAGAGGCAGCGCCGTATTTGGCTTAAAGGCCGGAATCAATGGAAGAACGTCTGAGCAGCATACTCTGGAATGGGAGCTGTACGAGGGCTGCGATGGTGCAGAGACCCTGATGACCGGAGGCTGCGAGGTATGCAGGGGAAGCGAGGCAGAGATTTCCGGGAGACTTCTGGATTCTATAAGATTCTGGCATTTCGACAGTCCCAGCCTCTATACGCTGAAGCTGGTGCTGAAGGCGGAGGACGCTGTTACAGACCGGCAGTCCATTGTTTTCGGTTTCCGGGACATTCATGTGAGAGGCAGTCAGATTATACTGAATGGAGAGCCGGTCCGTCTCACCGGTACAGAGTGGATGCCGGGCTCAGACCCCGCATGCGGAATGGCAGAACCCAAAGAAGCGCTTGAAAAAATGCTGCTCTGCCTGAAGGAATCCAACAGTATCCTCACCCGCTTTCACTGGCAGCAGGATGATTGGGTGTATGACTGGTGTGACCGGCATGGTATGCTGGTGCAGGAGGAGGTTCCCTTCTGGGGGGCAACCCCTTCCGTAGCAGGGGAGCAGCAGTGGAAAATATTTAAAGAACAGCTTCAGGAAATGGTAAGTGCTCACCGGAATCATCCCTCTGTTTTTGCGTGGGGTGTCGGAAATGAGCTGGATGGCCAGGCGGAGGAAACGATTCAGTACATCAAGGATGCAGTGGCTTATACCCACCGTATGGATCCGGACAGGCCGGCAAATTACGTCTCTAACTCAATTTTCAAAGCTCCTGCGCTGGACGGAACTGCACACGGGGATATCATGATGGTCAATGATTACATCGGAACCTGGCACGGAGATCTGGACCAGTATGGGGAATGGGACCGTATTGTTGCCGCCAATCCGGATAAACCGGTCATACCGTCTGAGTTTGGCCTGTGCGAACCAGCCTTTTCGGGGGGAGACGAACGAAGAGAAGAGATTTTTCTGGAAAAACTGAGCTGCTATAGGAACTATCCGAACGTTGCAGGAACCATTTATTTCTGCCTGAATGACTACCGGACCCAGATGGGGGAAGACGGTGAAGGAAAATGGAAGAAGCGGGTTCATGGTTCCGCCGGGCTTAAGGGAGAGACGAAGCCTTCCTATTACGCGGTGCAAAGAGAGTATGCTCCGGTAGAGGTATCCGTCCAGGAGGGTGAGATTACTCTGATATGCAGGGATACTCTTCCATGCTATGAGGTAAAAGGATACCGGATGAGAATCGGGACACAGGTGTTTGATATTCCGGATCTGAAGCCGGGGAACCGGTGGTGTATGCCTGTGGAAGGGATCGGGGCAGAAGAAAGAATTGAAATATTCCGGCCAAATGGCGAACGGGTTAAGTAGGGGGAAATGGAGAAAGAGGAGCTGGCGCACTGACATGGTGCGCCAGCTCCCTATTTAAGCTCCTGAATAAATTTTTTGTTGAATATTATTGACTTGTTTTATAAATGAAATTACTGGTATAATAGAAAAGAATACTATATGCTGATAATCATATTGGAAGGGGATTTTATGAATTATCTAAATGCACTTGCACCATATACGCTGTATAAAGAAATCTGCGAAGGAGATTATTTTGTTGACAAAACGATAATGATTGAAGAAGTGCTAAATGAGTTATCTGCGGCTAATAAGTATATCTGTGTCACAAGGCCGAGGCGGTTTGGTAAGACCGTCATGGCACATATGTTAACGGCTTTCCTGGAAAAGGGCGTAGATTCTGGTTCCATATTCGCAGACCTGAATATTGGAAAAAGCAGTTGTTACGAAAAGCATCTGAATAAACATGATGTTATATTCATCGATTTCAGCAATATGCCATGGAATTGTGATTCTTATCAGACGTATATCAATTTTGTCGGAAAAAAGATATCCGATGATTTGGAAGCAGAATACCCGGAGTGTGGTATCATACCGGAGGCTGGCCCGTGGGAAGCCCTTGACAGGGTTTTCTCCAGGACAGGAAAACAATTTGTTTTTATTATGGATGAGTGGGATTCTATGTTCCATAATAAACTGTTCTCAAAAGATGACCAGGCAAAATTCCTGCAGTTTCTAAGATTACTTTTAAAATCAAAAGGGTATGTGGAGTTGGCATACATGACTGGAATACTGCCAATTGCCAAGTACAGCAGCGGTTCCGAACTTAATATGTTTGTGGAATACAATATGGCTACATCTATAAAATATTCGGAATATTTCGGTTTCACCGAAGAAGAAACAGCGGAATTGTATGAGCGTTATGTGGCTCTGGAGAAAACTCCGCATTTTGATTTTGATAGTTTAAGAGAGTGGTACAATGGTTACCAGACAGCAAATGGTGACAGGATTTTTAATCCGCGGGCGGTTATCTGTGCATTGAGCTCTAATCAGATTCAAAGCTATTGGACCGGTTCCGGACCATATGACGAGATTTTTTACTACATCAAAAACAATATCGCAGAGGTTCGGGAAGACCTGGTGCGTATGGTTGCAGGAGAGGCAATTTCCGTAAGAATTCAAAATTATGCTGCGGTCTCCATGGATTTGGAAACGAAAGATGAAATATTTTCCGCAATGGTCGTGTACGGTTTCCTTAGTTACTATGACGGCCGGGTATCAATCCCTAACAGGGAGCTGATGCAAAAGTTTGAGGACGTTCTGACCAATAAAAATATGGGGTATATATCGAAATTAGCATTGGAGTCTGACCGGATGCTGGCGGCTACGCTGAATGGGGATACGAAAGAAATGGAGCGAATTTTGTCATTTGCTCACGATACAGAGATCCCTATTTTAAACTATAACGATGAAGGCGACCTTGCTGCATTGGTAAATCTGGTTTATCTGTCAGCGAGGAACGAATATCGAATAGAGAGAGAGGAGCGGGCCGGCAAAGGGTTTGCAGACTTTCTTTTTTATCCGCTTAATCCAAAGAAAGACTGCATAATCCTTGAACTAAAGGTAGATAGGAATCCCGACGACGCAATCGGCCAAATCGTCGATAAGAAGTACGCTCTGAAATTCCGAGGGCGTCTTGGAGACGAGAGTGCGTATACAGGCAGAATACTGGCTGTCGGAATGACTTATAATAGAGACAGCAAAGAACACTACTGCAAAGTGATTGCGATAAGGTAGAGCCGGTTCCCAGGCCGATGACCATACCATCCCGCAGTTCACCCGCGGCCATGACGGCCGCGGCTTTTTTCTGTTCTTCTTTTGTGAATGGTACCATGGATCCCTCCTTATTCCAGCCAGTGGTGGCCAAAGGTGTTTAAGAGCGTTTCCGCCTCCCTGGGGCCACGGGTTCCGGGGAGATAGGGATGCAGCGGCAGATTCCGGGAGGCCGCAAGCTGTTTTAACTGTTCAATGTAGTTCCAGCTGATCTCGATCTGATCCCACTGGGAAAACCAGGAACGTTCGCCTTCGATACAGGCGGTGAGGAGCCGTTCGTAGGCCTCCGGTGTATTGACCTGATTTTCTAAAATACAGTTCTGACAGAAGTCCATGCTGGCGGTAATCACCTCTTCCGAATCGCCCGGCCGTTTGATGTTGAACCGGAGATAGATGCCTTCCGTCGGCTGAATCTTGATCAGAAGAATATCGGGCTCTGTTTCGGGATCGGGGCGGCGGAAGATGACTGCCACCTCAGTTTCACGAAGCCCGGTCTTCTTGCCGGTGCGGATATAGAAGGGCGTCCCGTTCCAGCGGTCATTGTCGATAAAGAGCCGCATACAGGCGTAGGTTTCCGTACCGGAATCCGGGGATACCAGAGGTTCGCTTCGGTAGCCGTCGTACTGTCCCAGGATGAGGGACTGCTCCAGATCTTCCGGCGCCACCGGCTTAAGTGCCCTTAAGATCTCCAGCTGCCGCGCGTGCATCTCCTCGCTTGTGAATGCGCCGGGCCGTTCCATTGCCAGAATGGACAGTATTTGAAACAGATGGTTCTGCACCATGTCCTTGAGGGCTCCGCTGGCATCGTAATAGCCGCCGCGGGTTTCCACCCCCACGTCCTCCAGCGCGGAGATTTCCACTGCCTCGATCATTTTCCCGTTCCAGGCATTTGCGAAGACAGGATTGGAAAAACGGATTGTCTGTATGTTTCGTATCATTTCTTTTCCGAGATAATGGTCGATGCGGTAGATGTTTTCCGGGCCAAAGCACGATTCCAGCTGACGGTTTAACTCTTTCGCCGAGGAAAGCGTTTCTCCGAACGGCTTTTCAATGATGATTTTTCCTTCTTTTAAATTGGAAATCGTCTTCAGTCCAGCTGCAATGACGGAAAAAAAGCGGGGGGCGACGGCAAAATAGAAGATATGGGACGCCGCCTGCATTGCCTCGTACGCTTGTCCCAGTCCTTCATAGGCTGTCCCGTCGGAAAAATCCATCCGGTAATATTCCAGATGCCCGGAGAAGTCTTCAAAAGACTCCTCCGAATAGGGAAGACGGGAAAATTTGCGGATCCAGTCCCGGGCCAGGGCGGTATAGGAGGCGGTATCGTAATCGCGGCGGCCGATCAGAAGGATCTTGCTGCGGGCGGGCAGTTTTCTGGTCCGGCTCATGGTATACAGAGCCGGAAGCAGCTTGCGGAAGGTCAAATCGCCGGTCCCGCCGAAGATGGTAATGCAGGTGTCATACTTCATGGCCAGCCCTCCATTCGTGATGGAATATGCCTTTCCTGTCAGTGCGCTCAAAAGTATGTGCGCCGAAGAAGTCTCGCTGCGCCTGAATCAAATTGGCTCCGGCCGCCTTCGCGCGGAAGCTGTCTAAATACGAAACTGCGTTAAAGAATGCCGGAACAGGCAGACCCGAGGAGACGGCCAGGCCTGTGGTCTTCCTTAAATTCTCCTGGTACCGGTTGATGCGGGATAAGAAGAAATCGTCAAAGATCAGACTCTCCAGCTCCGGATCCTTTAAAAAGGCTTTGGTAATGTCGTTTAAAAACTCAGCCTGAATAATGCAGCCGGCGCGAAAGATGGAGGCGATGCTGCCGAGGTCTAAATTCCAGCCAAAACGGTGGGAAGCATCCTGCATCAGCGAAAACCCCTGTGCGTAGGCGATGATTTTACCCGTATAGAGCGCCTCGCGGACCATTTCTGCAAAAGCCTGCTTGTCTTCGACGGCCGTGACTGCGGGGGCATGGATCAGGGAAGATGCCTTTTGGCGCCGCTCCAGATGGTTTGACATGACGCGGGCATTGCAGGCAGCGGTGATCATGGAGATATCGACGCCCTGTTTCAGGGATTCGATGCTGGCCCAGCGGCCCGTTCCCTTCTGTCCCGCACTGTCGAGAATATGATCGATGATATCCCCGTCAGCCATGTCGTCGGCTTCGAGGAAAATGTCGGAAGTGATTCCGATGAGATAACTGTGCAGTTCCCCCTCGTTCCAGGTGCGGTAGATGTCCGCCAGCTCCCTGTTGGTGAAGCCGCCGGCGTACTTGAGCAGGAGGCAGGATTCGGCGATCAGCTGCATGTCGGCGTATTCGATGCCGTTATGAACCATTTTTACGTAATGTCCGGCGCCCTCGGGGCCGATATAGGCGCAGCAGGGTTCATTTTTTGCCTTAGCGGCAATGGTTTCGAGGATCTGATGAACCGATTCATAGGCTTCGCGGGAGCCGCCGGGCATGATGGAAGGGCCGAACCGCGCGCCTTCCTCCCCTCCGGATATACCGACGCCGAGGTAGCGCAGCCCCTTTTCTTTCAGCAGCGCCGCGCGGCGGTTCGTGTCTCCAAAATAGGAATTGCCGCCGTCCATGATAAAATCACCTTCCTCCAGAAGCGGAATCAGCTGGTCGATCACGGCATCCACGGGCGCGCCGGCCTGAATCATCAGCATGATTTTTCTGGGCCTTCTAAGGGCGGAAACCAGTTCCGGCAGACTGAAAAAGGGGATCAGATTATGATGCGGATGTTCTTCCATGACCTTCTGCGTGACTTCAGGACTGCGGTTATAGCCCGCAACCAGGTAGCCGTGATCAGCCATGTTCAGGGCGAGGCTGCGCCCCATGACGGACAGGCCGATCAGGCCAATGTCCAAAAGCTCGGAAGTGGGTTCTGTCTTATTAAAATTTTCTTTCATAGGTTGTACGTTCCTTTCTTTAAAAGCTGTCAAAAATGAGTGATCGATTCGTTTAGACCGCCAGAACCCCGGCCTCAGGAGCCAGGACCACGGATACGGCCTCGGGAGCCGGGACTCTGGAACACAGTTCGGTAAGCGTGCCGGTGTCTGGATCCAGCCGGAAGCTTACCAGGCCGCCCTCATAGCGGTTGACTGCCAGCAGATATTTACTGTCACCGGTGATTATGAAATCTCTGGGATAGCCGCCGCCGCTTTCTGTCTGCTGAATCTTTTCCGCTTCGAAGCCATGCAGCCGGTAAACGGTTATAAGGTCCGCGTACCGGGTTGACAGATAGAGAAAGCGTTCATCGGGAGAGAGGCGGATGGCCGCGGATATGGCGGCCGGAGACCAGACTCTGCCCTCCGGAAGAAGGCTTTGTACGCTCTTTAAAGTGAATTGCGGGCCGTTTCCGGCCTCGTACAGGAACAATTCATTGGAGAGTTCGCTGACAAGGAAAAAACGTTTGTGAGCCTGGTCAAAGACACCGTGTCTTGGACCGGTGCCCTTCGGAAAGGTGATGGAACCGGCTTCGGCAAAGTCTCGGTCCATATCGAACAGCAGGATCCGGTCACGAAGAAGGCAGGGAACCATCATAATGCGGCCGTGAAACAGGATCTGGTGGCAGCCCGCTTTATATCCGGCCTCTAAGCGTTTGTAAAGGGTAATGCCGTGAGGTTCTTTCTGATAAATGAGAATGCTGCCCTCATGGTAATTAGCCGTATAGATAAATGCGTCATCCTGAATGACGTAACAGGCGCTTCCTGTTTCCTCGAATAATTCGCCTGTCAGCCGCGGGCGCTCTCCTGCGGTATCAATAAGGCAGACGCCAGCTTTCCCGTCTTTTACGATAGGTGAAGCAAGCTGCCCGTGATATAGGGACAGGTATTTGGAATCGGGGGCTGTATAATACAATTCCGGTCCGGTTATGATACCCGTATCAGAATCAAACTGAAAACGGTAAATACCGTCACTTTGCGCAGAGAAGTATGTTCCGAGATAACCATTTTGTACTTGCAAACTTTTGCCTCCTGACTTATAATAAGATATGTAATAAAAATAGTTACAGTTTCTAACTGTTATTATAATGATTACAGTTAAGGATGTCAATGGTTTTCCTATAATTTCTATAGAAAAGGAGGAGATTAATACGATATCACTCATTTGGGAGTATTTTGGCAGTCATATGGGAGACTATCTTACCGTGCTCCGGGAGCATGTGGTAATCAGTCTCATGGCGCTGGCCATATCCGTGCTTCTGGGAATATCCATAGGATACGTCTGTGTCCGCACTCCAAAGCTGGAAAAATGGCTGGTTGGGACATTTCAGACCCTGCGTATCGTTCCCAGCCTGGCGATTCTGATTCTGCTGATTCCATTGCTGGGAACAGGAGTGAAACCGGCTTTGGTAGCACTGGTATTGCTGGCGGTTCCGCCCATACTGCTCAATACAGTTACAGGGTTGACGGAAGTGCCGGATTTTATGCTGGAAACGGCGAGAGGATTGGGAATGACAGAAAAGCAGGTGATGTTCCGCGTGAAGTTTCCGATGGCATTTCCCCTCATCATGACCGGTGTGAAGACCGCCATGATCGAGATCGTGGCCAGTGCCGCCCTTGCGGCTAAGATCGGAGCGGGCGGGCTCGGCGGCCTGATATTTACCGGCCTGGGCTTAAACCGCCTGGATCTGCTTCTGGTGGGAGGCATCTCCGTGGCCCTGCTGTCCCTTGCATCGGGAGCGATTCTGGATGGGATCGAAAAAATGCTGACGCCGTATCTTCGGACGGCGCCGCGCAGAAGGAATATAAGAGAGAGAAAGAGAGGAATCATATGAAAACACAGAATAGAATCAAGAAAATAGCTGCCCTGGCTCTTGCCGGCGTGATGGCGGCAGGACTGACCGCGTGCGGGGGATCCGCTTCCGGAGGGGAGGCCATCCGGGTAGGCTCCAAAGATTTCACCGAGAGCCTGGTGGTCTCGGAAATCTATGCGCTGGCCCTGGAGAATGCCGGTTATAAGGTGGAAAGAAAACAGGATATCGCGGGATCGGTTGTTCATACATCCCTGATTAATAATGAGATTGATCTGTATCCGGAGTATACGGGAACCGGTCTGCTTTCGATTTTACAGATGGACATGATAACGGATCCGGAGGAAGTATACCGGACGGTTAAGGATGAATATGAGAAGCGTTTCAGCGTGACATGGCTGGATTATTCGAAGGCGAACGACGGACAGGGTCTGGTGATCCGGACGGATGTGGCAAAACAGCTGGGGATCAGCACCATTTCTGATTTACAGGAGCATGCTCCGGAACTGCGCTTCGCCTCTCAGGGGGAATTTGACGCGAGAGAGGATGGCCTCCCGGCGCTGGAAAATAAGTACGGCGCTTTTGACTGGAAATCCAGCCGTGTATACGACGGCGGCTTGAAGTATGAGGTGCTTTTAAATGGAGAAGCCGATGTGGCGCCTGCCTATACGACGGAAGGGCAGCTGGCAGAGAAGGACAAGTTTATACTTCTGGAAGACGACAAACAGGTGTGGCCGCCGTATAATCTGGCTCCGGTGGTCCGTGACGACACGCTCGCAAAGAATCCCGAGATTGCGGATATCTTAAATAAGATCAGCGCATCTCTGGACACGGATACGGTTACCGCGCTGAATGCAGAGGTAGATGTGGACAAACGGGAGTATGAGGAAGTCGCCCAGGAATATTATGATACGATTAAATGAGTACTCTCGGAAACTCCTTGTGTTCAGCTTTGTGAGGTGATTTTTCGTCAGATGTGCACAAATTTACGAGGCGTACACGGCGTGTACGTTGAATAAATTTGTGTACATATGGAGGAAAATCAGCCACAAAGATGAGTGCAAGGGAGTTTCCGAGAGTGCTCTAAATAAGGAGAGGAGGGACTCATGTCTCAGACTGCCATTGAATTTCAGAATGTAACGAAACAATTTGACAACGCCGCTCTTCCTTCGGTGGATCAGGTCAGCCTGACCATCGAAGAGGGCGAGTTTATAACGATTCTCGGATCATCTGGAAGCGGAAAAACCACTCTTCTGAAGATGGTAAACCGCTTATATGAGCCAACAGGTGGAAAGATATTTCTGTTTGGTGAGGACATATCCACGGTGGATGTGGTAAAGGTGCGCAGACGGATCGGTTACGTCATACAGCAGATCGGTCTTTTTCCCCACATGACCATAGCGGATAACATCTCCGTGGTTCCCAAACTGCTTAACTGGGATAAGAAACAGACCGATGAGCGGGTGGATGAGCTCCTTAACCTGGTGGGACTCCTGCCGTTGGAGTTCAAACACCGGTATCCATCCCAGTTGTCCGGCGGCCAGCAGCAGCGTGTGGGGCTGGCCCGGGCGCTGGCGGTGAACCCGAAGATTATGCTTTTGGATGAGCCGTTCGGAGCGATCGACGCGATCACGCGCATGAAGCTGCAGGATGAGCTTCTTCGAATCCACGGAGGGCTTAAGAGGACCTTCCTGTTCGTGACTCACGATATCAACGAGGCGTTCAAGCTGGGAAGCCGCGTGATTGTGATGAATGAGGGAACGGTCAGGCAGTTCGATACTCCCGCCCGTATCGTGAAGAATCCGGCGGATGACTTTGTGGCCTCCCTGATCCGATCGGCCAGGGAGCAGGAAGAATTCTGGAGGATGACCATTGATTGAATATGCGTTAAAATATCCCGAGAAACTGTATGGGGCGCTGGGGCAGCATCTGGTACTGGTCGGCGTCACGCTGGTGCTTTCTCTGGTGCTGGCGGCCGTGCTGACCGTCTGTGCCATGTATTATAAGACCGTGTCAAATGCCCTGGTCCATCTGTTTTCCGTAGTCTATTCGATCCCGAGTCTGGCCATGTTCGCCATGCTGATTCCCGTGACAGGGCTGGGAACGAAAACGGCTTTGATTGTACTTACTCTTTATAACCAGTACCTGCTCCTGCGCAATTTCACGGCAGGTTTAAATGGCGTCGATTCCGCCATCATCGAGGCGGCCGCGGGAATGGGGATGACGACCATGCAGATCCTGTTAAAGATCCGTCTGCCTCTGGCAAAACGGTCCATCTTTACAGGAATCCGCCTCGCCATTGTCTCGACTACCGGAATCGCCACGATCGCGGCTACCATCAACGCAGGCGGCCTGGGCACAATCCTTTTTGACGGTCTCCGGACGCTGAATGTGGTGAAAATACTTTGGGGAACCGTGTTGTCCGCAGGTCTGGCTATCGCGTTAAATGCAGGGCTGGAGCGGATTGAGAGGAGACTTTAGACGGCGGGGCGAGGTCAGCTGTTCACGCCGTCATCCGGTTGGCTCCGGCTCCCGAACGAACTGTATTCCGACAGGCGTCGTATGGAGGTGGCGTACTCGGAAGGCGTCATCCCCGTCAGCTTCTTAAACTGTCTGGAAAAGTAGTGTACCGAGGTATAGCCGAGCCGGTCCGATATCTCGGTAAAATTTAAATGATTGTCGCGGATCAGCTGTTTGGCCGTTTCGATCTTCATAGAAGAGAAATAGTCGATCACTCCGCACCCGTGCGCCTCCCGGAAAATCTTCTGGAGCTGGGAACGCCCTGTCAGCGTATCGTGGCAGATGGTATCGATGGAGAGACGCTCTCCGATGTGTTCCTCCATGTAGCGCACGATCCGGCTGTAGGCGTCGCTCTTAATGCGGACCTCCGGCTGCCGCCGGGGCCCGAACTGTCCCGGATTTTCAAAATATCTGCGGTAGAGATGAATGATCAGTTCTTCCAGATAGTTGGCGATCATCTGCTCCGCCCCGAATGCCAGAGGGGCGGACTGCCGTACCAGTTCTTCCTGATAAGGGTCGTCCATCCGGCCGGAAAATGCGTTGCGGGCTTCTATGATAATTCTTGCCAGCAGCTCCCGCTCCGCCTCTGAAACGGTGAGCATTTTCCCCTCAAATGCCTTCATGCAGGGAGAATGACACTCAAATCCAATAACCACCAGGTTCGGCGCCACTTCTCCGTTAGTAATGATGTTATGGAATTCCCCCGGTTTGTGGAAGATAATATTTCCACGTTTCAGCGGGACTCGTTTCTCTCCAGCCATTACGTCAATCACGCCCTTGTCCACACAGACAAATTCCCAAAATTCATGACTCTCACCCGGAAATGAGAAATTACTCATATATTCGAAATAGTGTATGGAAATAACTTTGCGTACAACGGCGCTGGTCCGGAGCACCGTGCTCTTGTATTCCATGTACGCCTCCTTTCAAACTGTACGTACCGTTCACGCCCGCGCCACCCCCTGTTTGCCGCGGGCTGTGAACGGTAACGACTGTACCTGTGTGAAATGTAAAACAACTCCGTTTCATATTTACAGTATATCATATTCTGTGGTAAAATAGTAAAATGTGTACGATAATGCAAATAAAATAGCAGATAGTGCAAATATATTTTCCTGTGTATTCACTATACTGGAGTTAGTAAAACGTGTTCGGCAATCAAGTCACTACGGACTGCCGGGGCGAGTTGAAAATAAGGAGGTAGTTGCGATGACTAAGAAACCAGTTCTGGTAATTATGGCAGCAGGGATGGGGAGCCGTTACGGCGGTCTTAAGCAGATTGACCCGGTAGACCCATACGGTAACAAGATCATTGACTTTTCTATTTACGATGCGGTGGAAGCCGGGTTCGAGAAGGTGGTATTCATTATTAAAAAGGCCATCGAAAAAGAGTTTAAGGAGCAGATCGGAGACCGCATGGCGAAATATGTGCAGGTGGAATACGTGTTCCAGGAGCTCGATAAGCTGCCGGAGGGCTACAGCGTACCGGAAGGCCGTGTGAAGCCATGGGGAACGGCTCATGCGATTCTGTGCTGCAAGGATGCGGTAGACGGACCGTTTGCAGTGATCAATGCCGATGATTACTATGGCAAGAGCGCATTTAAATCCATTTATGACCAGCTGGTTGAATATTCAGACAACGAAAAGTATCAGTACACCATGGTGGGCTACAAGCTTTATAACACTTTGACAGAGAACGGACATGTGGCGCGCGGCGTCTGCACCACGGACGAGAGCAGCCATCTGGTGGATATCCACGAGAGAACCAGAATTGAAAAGCACGGTGACATCGCGGAATTTACAGAGGATGACGGTGCGACCTGGACGGAACTTCCGGAGGAGACCATCGTTTCCATGAATATGTGGGGCTTTACGGCCAGTGTTTTAAAGGAGATCGATGCCAGATTTGCCGCCTTCTTAGATCGTGAACTGCCAAAGAATCCGATTAAATGCGAATATTTCCTGCCATTTGTGGTAGATGAACTGTTAAAAGAGGGGAAAGCCGACGTGACGGTGCTGAAGAGCATTGACCGCTGGTATGGAGTTACTTATAAAGAGGACAAGGAAACGGTTGTGAACGCCATAAAGGGGCTCAAGGAAGCCGGATTCTATCCAGAAAAATTATGGGAGGAAGCGTGATGGGAGACGCACAGTGTGGTAAAATCAGAGAGGCCATCGACCTTTTAAGCTTTGAAGGGGAACCGATTTCCTGGGAACGTTACGGAAGCGGTCACATCAATGACACGTTTCGGCTGGTATGCAGAGACGGTGAGAAGGAGCATTTATACATACTCCAGAGAATCAACCATGAAATCTTTACCGATCCGGTGTCTCTGATGAGAAACATCGCCGGCGTCACTTCCTTCCTGCGTGAGAAAATCATCGCACAGGGCGGTGATCCGTACCGTGAGACATTAAACATCGTAAAATCCAGAGACGGCAAAGATTACGTGACAGACAGCGACGGAAATTACTGGAGAGGTTACTTATTTATCTCTGGCGCCACCTGCTTTGACAAGGTGCGCAATCCAGATGACTTCTATCAGAGCGGTAAGGCGTTCGGCCATTTCCAGCGTCAGCTGGCCGAATATCCGGCAGAAGAGCTGACGGAGACGATTGTAAACTTCCATAACACACCGGTCCGTCTGGAGACATTTAAGAAGGCGGTGGAAGAGGATGTGTGCGGACGCGCTCATCTGGTGGAAGAGGAGATCAAGTTTGTCATGGACCGCGCCGATGAGGCCGGAGCTGCCATGAACATGCTGAAGGAAGGAACGCTTCCGCTCCGCGTAACCCACAACGATACGAAGTTAAACAATATTATGATTGACGATGTTACGGGTGAGGCCCTGTGCATCATCGATCTGGATACCATTATGCCGGGACTGTCCATTTTCGATTTCGGCGACTCCATCCGTTTCGGCGCCAATACAGCCGATGAGGATGAGCCGGATGTCAGCCTTGTTTCGCTGTCCCTTCCGCTGTATGAAATCTATACAAAGGGATTCCTGGAGGGCTGCCAGGGCAGCTTAACCCAGGCGGAGCGCGATATGCTCCCTATGGGTGCAAAACTCATGACCTTTGAATGCGGTGTGCGTTTCCTGACTGATTTTCTGCAGGGTGATACGTATTTCCGTATCAGCCGTGAGAATCATAACCTGGACAGAACCAGAACCCAGTTCGCTCTCGTCGCCGACATGGAGAAGAAGTGGGCCGATATGGAAGCGATCGTGTGTAAATATTAAGGATATCAGGAGGAAAATAAATGAGAATTTTAGTGACCGGAGGCGCCGGATATATCGGAAGCCATACATGTATAGAACTGCTGAATCAGGGACAGGAAGTCGTTGTTGTCGATAATTTATGCAACTCTTCAGAGGAATCCTTAAACCGGGTAAAACAGATTACAGGAAAAGACGTGACCTTCTATAAGGCAGATTTACTGGATAAGGCTGCTATGGAGGAGATCTTCAGCAAAGAGACAATCGATGCGGTGATTCATTTCGCCGGCTTAAAGGCAGTAGGCGAATCCGTGGCAAAGCCGCTGGAATACTACCATAACAATATTACCGGCACGCTCGTTCTGTGTGACGTGATGAGAAACCATGGTGTGAAGAAGATCATTTTCAGCTCCTCCGCCACCGTATACGGAGACCCGGCGTTCGTTCCGATCACCGAGGACTGCCCGAAGGGAAAGATTACTAATCCATACGGACAGACAAAGAGCATGCTGGAGCAGATTCTGACTGATTTACATACCGCGGATCCGGAATGGAGTGTGATTTTACTCCGCTACTTCAATCCGGTGGGAGCTCATAAGAGCGGTCTGATCGGAGAAGATCCGGCAGGTATTCCGAACAATTTAACTCCATACATCACCCAGGTTGCCGTAGGCAAACTGAAGGAAGTGGGCGTATTCGGCAATGACTACGATACATCGGATGGAACGGGTGTCCGTGACTACATTCACGTCGTGGATCTGGCCATCGGCCACGTAAAGGCAGTCGATAAACTGGCTCAGTCCGAGCCGGACGTACGTATCTACAATCTGGGAACCGGCAAGGGCTTCAGCGTGCTTCAGATGATAGAGGCATTCTCCAAAGCCTGCGGAAAACAGATTCCATATGCAATCAAACCAAGAAGACCTGGCGATATCGCCGAGTGCTACGCGGATGCTGCACTTGCTAAGAAGGAACTGGGCTGGGAAGCAGAAAGAGGAATTGACGAGATGTGCGAGGATTCCTGGAGATGGCAGTCCAATAATCCGAACGGATACAGATAAGATTGATCCCGGGAAGAAGAGATTCTTCCCGGGATATTTATTCCCGCGAGCAACGAGTCAGGTGGGCGCGCTTGCGGGTGATCGTGACGGATTTTTCAGGCTGTCATACCACGCCTCGACTTCTCCCGGCGTTTTGCTGTTGATAAAAACGGTGTATTCCGGCAGATGAATGGCCAGTATAGGCTGGACATTCCTGTAAATATAGAGCCGGCACTCACCAGTCTGATTCCCGTAGAATTTGCCGAGAAGATAGTCGTTAGTGGCTGCGCCATTGGTCCGGCGGAGCGGTTCTTCCGGAAGGCTGTCGAGGAGCTCTGCCTCCAGAATATCGTCTCTGGAAAAGGAGATATCATACATCCCTGCGGTTACCTCCACGTTGGCGCCGCGGAGGGAAAGCTGCGGCTGCACAAAATCCATCCGCACAAAGACGGCGCAGATCCAGACGAGGAGAAGGACGGTCCCCGCCGTTATGGTGCCGGTTATGGCTTTTGCAGCCGGTTTGGCCATGTTCATGCTGAAGTTGGCGCTGCACATCCGGTCCTGAACGAAGAAACGTTTATCGTCAGGATTGCTGTACCAGCCATTTTTCCAGTACAGGTCATCGTCTACCAGGAGCGGTGAGCGGTCGGCGGACAGGATATCATTCCGTTTATTTTCCAGCCACAGGATGGCGGCGGTAATCAGCACGATTACGGTGATCTGAATGGCCAGAAAGAGGAAGAATTCCAGTGTAGTTGTCGAACCGCGTACGGCCAGTGGAATCAGCAGAATGGCCATGGAGAGAAGCATAAGGTAATTGGAGGCGATCCACATCCCGGACCAGACACGCTTCGTTAAACGGTTGACTGCCAGATTGATCTTACTGTCATTGCTGTATACCACATTCTCCCGGTGACTGTACCAGACGTGTACAGACCAGAACATCGCTTCCGTGAGAAGAACCGCGCCTGGTAAAAGAAACCGCAGATAGCTGTCTCCGAAATATTCCCGGAGATGAGGAAGGAAAAACAGCGCCAGGATGCTGGCCAGAATTACCGGTAAGTGCCACCAGTGGGAAAACGGCAGCTTTTCAGACACGGAGGAGACTGAGGTATCCACGATCACCGTCCGGACGGGCTCGCCTACAATCCATTTCTTTGATACTTTCAGGTCATACATGCGGCGGTGGGCAAAAAACAGGAGCCCCATGGACACGATGCAGAATTCCAGGAGCCAGAGTGTCCAAACGATCATAAAGATGGAAAGATGTCCCAGGGAGAGAAGCGCGGCTCCCGTTCCTGCCACCAGATTGATGATGTAAAAATTCCGGTTTGCTTTCCTGTAATGAGCGGTCAATGCAGCGGTGTCTTCATCCAGAACCGCCGATTCCGGGACATGGACACCGAATATCATGCCTTCCCGGTAGCGGTGTTTTCCGCCGTAAACTGCGGCAAAGATTCCCACGATGCTCCAATCTGTGATTAAGAAAATGACTAATAGCGCAATATCCATGTCTGTCCTCCGTTGTTTCTGTCAGTGCCCTTATGAATGTGTCTTTATGAGCGTATCCTTATGAATGTGTCCTTATGAGTGTATCTTTATGATGGCTCGATCGCCGGTTCCATATGCGCAAAAATTTCTTCGCAGATCGTCAGAAATTCCTTCTTATCCATTCCCTTTAAGCAGGCTTCGGCTCCGATCAACTCCAGCTCTTCCTTTAGTTTTTCGCGGTACTGTAAAGTCGTGTCCTTCATCGGACGCACGGTCGCGCCGTTTCTCCGGTCTATCTCGATAAAACCTTCCGCACGGAGAATCTGATAAGTCTTGTTTACCGTCATAGTGTTGACGCCCGCATCGAGGGCCAGCTGACGTACCGTAGGAAGCTTTTCACCGACTTTCAGTTCCCCTTTTCCGATTCCGGTAACAATCTGGTTCCGCAGCTGGACGTATATAGGGACAGTGCTGGCCGTGTTCAGACGAATAATCATGGAATTACCTCCTTTCTGAAATAAGTATTATTTGTATTATATATAGTAATACAAATAATACTTATTGTCAATAGTAACAGAAATGGCCGCCGGACAATTCCGACGGCCATTCGTATGACTGTTACAGGGTTGGATAAACCAGTTCGTGCAGGAGTTTAGGAAGCTGTTCCTCCATGTTTTCATCGCCAAACTGGCAGGTGCCGACGTTCTTGTGACCGCCGCCGCCGTATTTTAACATCAGGCTTCCGACATCAAGAGACGCGGTACGGTTTAAGACGCTGTAACCGACTGCGACAGAGCAGCCGATGCCGCCCTTTCCATTGACGATCCATGCGGAAATATTCTGCTCCGGATACATGCTGTAGATCAGGAAACGGTTGCCCGTATAGATGGGATCGACTCCCCGCAGGTCTGAGATGATCACATCCTGTTCCACTCTGGTATGTTTGGCAATCATGGCCCTGAATTTCTCTGTCTGCTCAAAATAGACCTCGATCCGCTCCTGTACATCCGGAAGATTTAAGATTTCCTCGGTGTTCATGGTGCGGCAGGCGTCGATCAAACGCTCCATTAACTGGTAGTTGGAGATCGTAAAGTTCCTCCAGCGTCCCAGACCGGTTCTCGGGTCCATCAGAAAGCCGATCAGTATCCAGCCCTTCGGATTCTGGATTTCATCGATGGTGAGATGGCCGGAGTCCACCTTGTCCACGGCCTCCATCATCTCATTAAAATGAGAGAAACGCTCATTTCCGCCGTAGTATTCATAGATAATCCTGGCACAGGAAGGGGCCAGACGGCTCTCTCCTTTGTATTTGCCTTCCAACTCGAGCCTCTCGAACTCGCTGGAATGATGATCGAACCAAAGGCCGCAGCCTTCTACAAAGGGGACGTTTGCCAGACAGTCCTCCTCTGTAATCTCGACGAGACCGTCCTGTAAGTCCTTCGGATGAGCAAATTTCCAATGGTCGATGACGCCTGCCTCTTTTAGAAGAGCGCCGCAGACGAGACCATCAAAGTCAGAACGTGTTACTAATCTCATGGTTTCATTTCCTCCTGCTTTTGACATTTTCGTACATTTTATGTAATTACTGCCTCTATCATATCACTTTTGAGGGCAGTTGAACAGTAAATAAAAAAGTTTGCTTCCTATGGAAAATGCTTGACAAGGCTCTTTTCATACGATAATATTAATATCGCAACAGAAGTAACAGGAAACAGAATAACAATTGAAAAGTACGTAATATCCCTTATTCAGAGTGATGGAGATAAAAGGATCTGTGAAGTCACGGCAACCCCGGCCTGAATGGCGCACATTGGTGTGCAGTCAGGAGAGGGCGGAAGGTGCCAACCTGAGCGAGAAATCGAGCAATAAGAGGATTTGATACATGATTTATCAAGTCCGCATTGCTGCGGGCTTTTCTTTTTGTTATTCCCGCGGGCAGCGAGCCAAAGTCAAGCTTGTTTGAATTTGGCGACTGCCGCGAGGGTCAGAAAACCGGCAGCTGGCTGCAGGTTTTCTGACTCCCCCATGTACATAAGGAGGAAATGACAACATGGAAAAATTATTATTTACATCCGAGTCCGTGACGGAAGGCCATCCGGACAAAATGTGCGACCAGATTTCCGATGCGATTCTGGACGAGATGTTAAAGCAGGATCCGATGAGCCGTGTGGCCTGTGAGACTTGCTGTACCACAGGTCTTGTACTGGTTATGGGTGAGGTGACCACTCACGCATACGTGGATATCCAGAAGGTAGTCCGCGAGACGATTCGCCAGATCGGCTATGACCGCGCGAAATACGGCTTTGACTGCGATACCTGCGGTGTGGTCGTATCCCTGGACGAACAGTCCCCGGATATCGCTATGGGCGTAAACAAGGCTCTGGAAGCGAAGGAACACACGATGTCTGAGGCTGAGCTGGATGCAATCGGTGCCGGCGACCAGGGCATGATGTTCGGTTTTGCCAGCAATGAGACGGAAGAGTATATGCCTTATCCGATCGCCCTGGCTCACAAACTGGCACTCCAGCTGACGAAGGTGCGCAAAGACGGCACGTTAAAGTACCTGCGTCCGGATGGAAAGACTCAGGTTACGGTGGAATACGATCAGAATGGCCGTCCGATCCGTCTGGAAGCAGTGGTTTTATCAACCCAGCACGACGAGGCCGTTACTCAGGAGCAGATTCACAAGGATATCAAAGAGTATGTATTTGACGCCATTATCCCGGCTGATATGATCGATGAGGAGACCAAGTTCTTCATCAACCCGACAGGACGTTTCGTTATCGGCGGACCGCAGGGAGACAGCGGACTGACAGGAAGAAAGATCATCGTGGACAGCTACGGCGGATATGCGCGCCACGGCGGCGGCGCCTTCTCCGGTAAGGACTGCACCAAGGTAGACCGTTCAGCGGCCTACGCGGCCCGCTACGTGGCTAAAAACATGGTGGCCGCAGGTCTGGCGGATAAATGCGAGATTCAGTTGTCCTATGCCATTGGTGTGGCACATCCGACTTCCATCATGGTGGATACGTTCGGAACGGGTAAGTTAAGCGACGACAAACTGGTTGAGATCATCCGTGAAAACTTTGACCTCCGTCCGGCGGGAATTATCCGCATGCTCGATCTTCGCAGACCGCTTTACAAGCAGACTGCCGCATACGGACATTTCGGAAGAAATGATCTGGATCTGCCGTGGGAGAAGCTGGATAAGGTGGAGCTATTGAAGAAGTATTTATAAAGGGAATAACGCGATCACTCCGGTGTCCGGCCGGGGTGGGAAATTAGTGAGAAAAGACAGGTGAGAAAGAATTGGCAAAGCGTCTCAAAGCGCTTGAAAGATTCCTTTTCACCTGTTTTTTGTGTGATAATCCGTATGGGCCTGACAAGTGACTATCCTCCCGAGCGCCGCCGCGTGACTTTCCGCCATGAATATGTTATAGTCAGCTCAACAGATTATTAGGGGAAAATAAGGGATACATGAGCGTACAAGGACGCATGGTATCCATGAGAATGGAGGAATCGCTATGGGCTGTGATATACATCTTTTTGCAGAAGGGTATACCGCTGATGTTCGTAACAACGCGCTCCGGAACAGGGGACCCGGTAACCGGCGCTGGAAGAACATCGAACACTGGTATCGGGACGATGTGTGGGCGGATTTAAGGATTCAGGGCGATGGCGGCTTCAGCCGTCGTGATTTGATCGATGGGCACCGCGATTATGGGTTGTTTTATCTGCTGGCCGGAGTCCGGGGAGAAGAGGAGGAAATCTCCTGGCCCCCGATTGCGAAGCCGCGAGGCCTGCCGGAGCAGATGGACGAACTGGTTTTTCGGTATGAGACAGACGAGATGGAGATCGGAAGCATTGACTGCCACGATCTCTCCTGGCTGACGCTGAGAGAACTGAAGGAAAGCGGTTACGGAGGACGATTGCCGTTAAAAGGCTGGGTCAGGGAAGATGAATATGAGAAAATGCTGGAGTTTGATGCGGCTGGTAAACCTTACCAGCTGGCGTTCTGTGATGAAAAGAGCAAGGAGACACCGAAGGCCGGGCTGGTCTACCGGGAATGGCTGGGGTACTTAAATCTGAACCTGACCATGCTGATCAGCCGGCTGGAGGCGCTGAAAGAGGAGTGGAGAATCAAAAGTGACGATGAGGTACGCATCGTGTTCTGGTTTGACAATTAGAGAAAGGCCCGCAATTCAGACGGAACTGGAGCTGGATGACGGAGCCGTGAGAATGAGTGCACTCCAGGGCGGCGCAGAACCGTCAGTCAGACCATTTGCAGTGATTCCGGCCGCATGCGGCGGACATGCATACGTAAATCAGTACACGGTTCGGAATCTGGAGGCAAACGGCCTTCTGCTGACCGATGAAATGATGACAGAAGGGAACGGCAGTTTATAAAGGGACAGGCAAATTTTATAATAGTTTTATAAATGCGGTCTTCATTCTGTGTTATAATATTTTTGTATAAAATGGAATACTATAAGCAGAGGAGAGACGCACGTTGTGAAACTAAAATTAAGAACACGTCTGGCGGTCGCTTTTGTGATCATTACCGTGGTGCCGCTGGCGCTGATTTACGCGGTTGTGGCGGGACTCAGCAATTATCAGATGAAATCGTTCCGCAAGGCGTATAATTTAACAGAGCAGGTAAATCTCTTTTCCGGCAATTCCCTTCAGATTTTTAACCGAATGACGCAGGTTGAACAGAAAGAAATCGAGAAGATTTTAGACAGCAGCCCGGAGAAGTTTAGTGATATGGAATATATGCAGAAGCTGAATGAAAAGCTGTCGAATAAATATGCATATATGATTGTACGAAAAGACGACCAGATCGTATTTGACGGAAACAGTCATGTGACCCAGGAGCTCCTCGATCAGCTGCCCAAGTATGAAGACGTGGACAGCAGCATTGACGGAGCCATCTATCTGGATGGGGATACGCAGCATCTGGTCAAGCAGATGGATTTCCTTTACCCGGATGAGGGAAAGGGCAGTGTGTTCATTGTATCCAATGTAGACGGACTTCTTCCGGAGATTAAGGCCATGATGGCGGAGATGCTTCTGGCGGTAATTCTGATCATCGTGTTTACGGACGCGATCCTGATGATGTGGGTCTACAGTTCTGTGGTACACCCGCTGGGGCGGCTCCAGGAGGCCACGAAGAAGATCAGGGACGGCAATCTGGATTTTGCACTGGAAGTGGAGAATGACGACGAGATCGGCCAGCTGTGCCAGGATTTCGAAGAGATGCGCATGAGGCTGAAGGAGAACGCGGAAGAGAAGATCCAGTATGACAAGGAAAATAAAGAGTTAATCAGCAATATTTCCCACGATTTGAAGACCCCGATCACGGCCATCAAGGGTTACGTGGAAGGGATTATGGACGGAGTCGCGTCCTCACCGGAGAAGTTAGACCGGTATATACGGACCATTTATAATAAGGCGAATGACATGGATAAGCTGATCGATGAGCTGACATTCTACTCGAAGATCGATACGAACAAGATCCCGTATACATTTTCCAAGATCAATGTGGCAAGCTACTTCAGAGACTGTGTCGATGAGGTGGGGCTGGAGATGGAAGCGAGAAATATCGAACTGGGATATTTCAACTATGTGGACGAGGACGTGATGGTCATCGCCGACGCGGAGCAGATGAGACGCGTCATCAACAATATTGTCAGCAATTCAGTGAAGTATATTGACAAGAAGAGCGGAATTATCAATATCCGCATCAAGGACGTGGGAGATTTTATCCAGATTGAGATTGAGGATAATGGAAAAGGCATTGCGGCTAAAGATCTGCCCAACATTTTCGACCGGTTCTACCGGACAGACTCTTCCAGGAACTCCTCTCAGGGTGGAAGTGGTATCGGGCTTTCTATCGTAAAGAAGATTATCGAGGACCACGGCGGAAGGATCTGGGCGACCAGTAAGGAAGGCATAGGCACAGAGATACACTTTGTGCTAAGAAAATATCAGGAGGTTATTGCAGAATGAGCAGGATACTGATTATTGAAGACGAAGAGAGCATTGCAGAGCTCGAGAAGGATTATCTGGAACTGAGCGGCTTTGAGGTGGAGATTGAGAATGATGGAGAAGCCGGACTTACGAAGGCTCTTCATGAAGACTTCGATCTGCTGATTCTGGATCTGATGCTTCCGGGCGTGGATGGATTTGAGATCTGCCGCAAGGTCCGGGAAGTGAAGAACACCCCGATTATCATGGTATCTGCGAAAAAAGAGGATATCGATAAGATCCGCGGGCTGGGACTGGGCGCCGACGATTACATCACGAAGCCATTCAGCCCAAGTGAGATGGTAGCCCGTGTCAAGGCTCATCTGGCCAGATACGAAAGACTGATCGGAAGCGGAACTCCGGATAATGAAATTGTCGAGATCCGCGGCCTGAAGATTGACAAGACCGCGAGACGCGTGTGGGTCAACGGAGAGGAAAAGAGCTTTACGACCAAGGAATTTGATTTGCTGACCTTCCTGGCACAGAATCCGAACCACGTATTTACCAAGGAAGAACTGTTCAGCAAAATCTGGGACATGGAATCCATCGGAGATATCGCTACAGTCACGGTTCATATCAAGAAGATCCGCGAGAAGATCGAGTTTAATACGGCGAAGCCGCAGTATATCGAGACGATCTGGGGCGTGGGGTACCGGTTTAAGGTGTAAGACGGGGCGATAACAATGAAGGAAAAACTATATGAAATACCAATGAATGACGCGATGGATGCGGATGACGAATGTCCATTCTGTTACGTGGAACGGAAGACGGAGCAGGAGTTAATGGACTTTGTTCTCGGTTCCTGTGCTTCCTATATGGAAAGTGACACAAGGGAGGCGACGGATAAGGCCGGATTCTGCCGGGTCCATCAGAAGAAGATGTTTGATTATGGCAATGCACTGGGGAACGGATGGATTTTAAAGACGTATTATAAGAAACTGATTCAGGAGATGAAGTCCGAGTTTAAAGATTATACGCCGGGAAAAACCTCCATGATGGACCGGATCACGGGAAAGGCCGGAAAACGGGACGGCGGTAATGGGAATCCCATTGAGAGATGGGTGAATGAAAAGGAACGGACCTGTTATATTTGTGACCGTTTTAATCAGGTCTATGAGAGATATATTGCCACTTTTTTTCATCTGTATAAAAAGGATGCAGCTTTTCGTGAGAAGGTTAAGAACGGAAAGGGCGTCTGTCTCCACCATTTTGCAGAGCTGTGCGCAGGCGCGGACCAGTATTTAAACGACGCCGAACGCAGGGATTTTTATCCTATGATCTTTGATGTGATGCAGCGCAACATGGAGCGCCTGTCCGCGGATGTGGACTGGTTTATTGAAAAATACGATTACTTAAATCGTGATGCAGACTGGAAGCAGTCCAAGGATGCTATTCAGCGGGGAATGCAAAAGATCCGCGGCGGATATCCGGCGGATCCGGTTTACCGGATGAAATAGGATATCGGATGTGCCGAATAGGATATAGAGTATGTCAAATAGAATATAGGATCTGTTACACCTAATTGGATCTATGTAACGGGGCGTTGTAATACAGATGAGTAACCATCTGTTTTACAACGCTCCATTTTTGTGCCTTAAAACAGAAAGGGTGTCGCACAATCACCAAAACCGATCATTGAGCGATCCCCGACCCTAATAAGGAAGACGGCCGGCGTCCGGTCAGAAGACCAACGCCGCATTGAACCTGTCTTTTCTATAGGGATCGTAAAAACCGTCGCTGATATCCCAGCCCTCGAATTCCTCCGGAGCAAACAGTAAATGCTCCGTTCTGTGGGAACGGATGGGAAGCTCACCGATCAGTACACTCTTTTTTGCCACCCGTAAAAGTTCCTCCGCAGCCCTCTGAGCGTATTCCTTGTCATCAAAATAAAGAAATACGCCATAGCAGATGACCTTGTCAAAGGTCTTGTCTTTAAACGGCAGATTGGCGGCCTCGCCGACCAAAACCGGATTGTGCAGCAGCTCGATGTGGCGTCTGACGAGTGTAGGGGAATAGTCTATGCCCGTATAATCGCAGTCCAGGTACTGGGCCAGCGCTCCGGCGCCGCATCCGACCTCCAGTACCTTATCTTCCTTCTGAATATCGAGGCGTCGGCTGATCTCAGCAGCCACCTCTTTCATATCAACCTGAGTGCGTTCGTATCCGTCGAAGGCCAGAAGATCCTCTATGCCGCCCTCAGCCCTTCCCTTGCGCGTCCAGATCTGCTTCCAGGTTTCTTCTTCTGCGGGTACGATCTGCCCTGCACCCGTTTGTATGATGGTGTGATCCGTCACTGATTTCTTGCTGATGTTATCCAATCCGTTCATGATTTGTCCTCCTTAAGGTGTGCACTGGAATAAAGATGTTGTTCAAAAATATATTATTTTATAAATTATTGAACAACCTAACAGCAAAAAAGCAGTTTGTCAATAGCATTTTACATTAAAATATTTTTACGCCTTTTTCTTTTCCTTCATAATCAGAAAGATACTGATACACATAGCCGCCAGCTGCGAGACCGGTACTGATAGCCATGTTCCGCCGATCCCTGTCATTTGCGGCAAAATGAGCAGCAGCAGGAATAGGATTATTACTTCCCCATAGATCATAATGTAGGCCTGCAAGTCTTTGTCCGTAGCGTAGAAATAGGCGGTCGTCACCCTGGATATGCTGACAAATAAGTAACCGCTCAGGAAAACAGGAAGAATATCTGCAACGCGCGCTGTAATCTGGGGAGAGGCGCCGAACAGCGCGGCTGCCTGTCCACGAAGGAGAAACAGCACTCCCATACACAGGAGTGAGACCGCGGCGGCAAAGCTATACGCCAGGTTACGGAACTGCTTTGTGCGGTCGTGACGTCCCTCACCGTAGGAGAGACTGATCAGCGGCTGACAGCCGTCACTGACACCCTGCAGCAGGAGGATGATGACGGCGGAAATATAGCTGACCGGCGCATAGCAGGTGACAGCCGCAGCACCGCCTACCAGGGCCGCGCTTTTATTGATCAGGATCAGCGTGATATTAGGTGAAAATGTGAGTCCGAAGGGAGAGAGCCCTACCTTCAGAATCGTTTTGAAGAGAAATGTACCATCTTCTCCAAACCGGAGCAAAGGTTTCTTCTTTTTCGCAATGAAAAATGCCACGCACACCAGAAAGGTTACCGCCTGCCCAATAACCGTCGCTACGGCGGCTCCCATCATACCGAAGGGAAGATGCCATACGAACAGGTAATCGAGAAATATGTTTGTTAAAAAACCTGCGATCATAGCGGCCATGGCCGAAACTGCGCCTCCCATATTGCGAATGAAAGGGACAAGCCCCGTTCCCAGAACCTGAAAAATGGCTCCAAAAGCAATATAAAGAATGTATTCCCGCGCCAGCTCCCCGATCGCGCCAGACGCACCAAAAAAGCGGAGGACCACAGGGGCGCTTAACAGCAGCAGCGCGGATAAAAGAATTCCGGAAATGGTTAACATAATGAGAGACATACCAAAATACTGGCGGCCCCGTTTATGATTTTCCGTGCCGGCGCTGATGGCGTACTGGATTGCGCCGCCCATGCCGATTCCGGTGCCGACGGCCTGTAAAAAAGCTGTCAGCGGGTATGCAATATTGACCGCGGCCAGGGCGCTGTCGCCCAGGGCGTTGCCGACGAAAAATCCATCGGCGATGGCATAGACGCCTGACAGCGCAAAGGCCAGCATGGAGGGAATGACGTAGTGAAAAAACTCTTTATGCAGTTTCATTTGAGTCTGTCTCCTTAAATAGTTTGTTATAGAGTGCGGTGCTCTCTAACAGTGCGCTGGCATTCTCCTGGCCCATCTTTTGCCAGACGGACCTTTCATGGGCCTGAAGATCGGAAGCAGTGGCTTCCATAAATAACCGGCCTGCGTCAGTCAGCAGAATGACCCTGCCCCGCCGGTCTTCCTCCGAAGGCACAAGTGTAATCCAGGCGCGTCCGGCAAAGTTTTTCAGGATGGTGTTGACCGTCTGTTTCGGAAGCTGCCAGTGGGTGCAGATGTCTTTCTGAAGACACGGGCCGTCCGGCTCCATGATGGAAAGGATAACCAGGAGTTCATAATAGGACAGACCACGTTTTTTGGCCCATTCTTCGTACAGGGCGCTGGTTTCCCGCCAGAGTACGGTGTAGTGTGTTAGCTGTTCCGTCAGAATATCGTACATGATCGTGTTGACCTCCGTTTTATAGATAAATAGTCCGGTGACGGACTAATTGTAACATGCAGGGAGAATTTTTGTCAAGGAAATATTTTGTGAATATTTTTGTTTAGATGGCTTATTTTCAGAGCTGGGGGATTTGTGACTTGCGGCAGCTTCTTCTATAACATATAATGGGTGGGAGAGGTGCTATGAAATGGAAGAGATATTTTGAAGAGGAAGAGATAGGACGACAGGAAAGAAATGCATCAAGTACTGCGATAATATAAAGGATAGGGGGGATTGCCAATGCGTGAACTCGAAGTTCAGCTTTCCAAAAAGGATATTCTGCGCATGATGTCGGATATGAGGTTTAAGAAGGACGGGATGAAGGAGTCAAAGATTCAGGCTGTTATGCTTATCATAGCCGGAACATCCCTGATCTATACCGTGGGTGTTATGCTGCTTGGCGGTCATGACCCGTCCATTTTCTGGTGGCTAACCGATCTGTGCGCGGGAATCGGGCTGTGGCTTGGTTTTGCCGTGATGATCACGATTTTTATTAAAACGGTTCAATACTTCAGAATTATAAAAGGTCCGCTTATGCACAGGCAGCTGGTTCGGTTTGAAGAACATCGGATTGAGATGTGTACGGAGGAAGGCGTAAGCTGTTATCCTTACGCCTCCATTTTATATGCGGAAAAGACGAGGCATCAGATCCTGGTTTATATGAAACGGATTGGGACGGTAAAGACGCTGCTGACGCTTCCGGATTCTGCGTTTACCGGCGAAGCCGAAATGGACTGCTGCCTCGCCTTTCTGCAGGAAAAGCAGCAGCAGGAGGCCTTTATGGATCCTCTGGACCAGCAGGCGGAGATCATATGTCCTGAAGAACAGGTATATTCCTTTGCATTTATTCAGGAGGAGGCAGAATGGCTGGATGTGCTGACTGCGGGCAAGTATTATATGATGCGGACGAGGTATGCGCTTAAAATACCAGAAAGTATGACTATGATACTGTCGTTGTTTCTGCTTACCGGCGTTGGAATCTTTTCATTTATACGGGACAGAGATCCGGTGACTGCCGCGGTCTATGGAATTTTTATTATTCTGTTTATTGGTATGGCTTATCAGATGTTTTGCAGCAGGAAATGGATTTACCGCGGCGTAAAACGAGCCTTAAAACGCGGAAAAACGGTGCCGGACAGGACTGGGCGCCAGGTAATTTCCTTCGACCGGTCGGGAATCAGCCTCTGTACGGATAAGGAACAGTGGAACCTGACTTATCCCACGATTTACAAGGTGGTGGAGAGCAAAAAAGAGGTATTTATTTTTACGAAAGGTCCGTATTTTTTGAATATTCCAGTTTGGGCATTTCAGACAGAGAGGGAAATGCTGGAGGTACTGAACTACTTAAGAGCGCGCGGGATTTGCGTGTTACAGAAAAATATATAGTCGGGATATCATGGATATAAAGAAAACTCCTTGACATGAAAAAATATTTCTGTTATAGTTTAAACTTGTGAAACGAGAGGATGAAGGTCTGAAACGTATACCTGACACCTCTCGTTTTCTTTGCGAAAAGTGTGTGTGCGGCCGTCGGCAACAGGTGAACCCGGCAGGCCTAGAAAGGACTTATTTATTTATGGAGACATTGAGATTTGACGAATTACAGTTAGACGAAAGAATTTTGCGGGCAGTTGCGGACATGGGATTTGAGGAGGCTTCGCCGATTCAGGCACAGGCAATTCCGGTACAGATGGAGGGCAGGGACATCATTGGCCAGGCTCAGACAGGAACCGGTAAAACGGCCGCATTTGGTATTCCGCTGTTACAGAAAGTGGATCCGAAATCCAAGAAGCTTCAGGCGATCGCCCTGTGTCCCACCAGAGAACTCGCAATTCAGGTGGCTGACGAAATCCGTAGATTAGCAAAATATATGCACGGTGTCAAGGTTCTTCCAATTTATGGAGGACAGGACATTGTTAAACAGATACGTTCCTTAAAAGATGGTACCCAGATTATCATCGGAACACCGGGGCGTGTGATGGATCATATGCGCCGCAAGACGGTGAAATTCGACCATATTCATACCGTAGTTATGGATGAGGCCGACGAGATGCTGAACATGGGCTTCTTAGAGGATATGGAGACCATCTTAAGCCAGCTTCCGGAGGAGCGCCAGACGGTTATGTTTTCCGCTACCATGCCTCAGGCGATCGCAGACATCGCGCACAAGTTCCAGAAGGAACCGGTGACTGTGAAGGTGGTTAAGAAAGAACTGACTGTTCCGAAGGTAACCCAGTATTATTATGAAGTAAAGCCGAAGACAAAGGTAGAGGTTATGTGCCGTCTGTTAGACATGTACGCACCAAAGCTTTCCGTTGTATTCTGTAATACGAAGAAGGGCGTGGACGAACTGGTACAGGCACTTCAGGGACGTGGTTATTTCGCGGAAGGTCTTCACGGTGACTTAAAGCAGATTCAGCGTGACCGGGTTATGAACAGCTTCCGTAACGGAAGAACGGATATTCTGGTGGCCACCGATGTGGCGGCCCGCGGAATTGACGTAGATGACGTAGAAGCCGTATTTAACTACGATCTCCCGCAGGATGACGAGTACTACGTACACCGGATCGGCCGTACCGGTCGTGCCGGCCGTGAGGGGATTGCATTCAGCTTTGTCGTTGGAAAAGAAGTTTATAAGCTTCGCGATATCCAGCGTTACTGCAAGACCAAGATCATACCTCAGGCGATTCCTTCCCTGAACGACGTGACAGGAATTAAGGTCGATAAGATTTTAGAGAATGTGGCGGACACCATCGAAGAATCCGATTTAAGCGAAATGATCAATATTCTTGAAAAGAAGCTGCTGGAAGAAGATTATACTTCCCTGGATCTGGCAGCCGCTCTGTTAAAGATGATGATGGGCGAAGAGAGTGAGGACATTGTCGACACAAGAGAACCACGGTCTCTCGATGATTTAGACAGCTATTACAGCGGAGGAAGCCGTAATGGCAACGGACGCGGAAGAGGCAGAAGCGGCGGCGGCCGCGACAGCCGGTATGACAGCGGCCGTGAGGATATGGCCCGTCTGTTTATCAACATCGGAAAGAACCAGAACGTGAAGCCGGGCGACATCCTGGGAGCCATCGCAGGCGAGTCAGGCATGCCAGGCAAAATGGTCGGAAGCATCGACATGTATGACAAGTATACATTTGTGGAAGTGCCGAGAGAAAACGCCGATGCAGTGTTGAAGGCCATGAAAGATGTGAAGATTAAGGGTAAGAATATTCATATGGAGAAGGCTAACGGCGGCAAGGCGAAATAGGAAGCCGGAGACGAATTGGCGATAGTGGGCCGGTGAAGTCTGGATGGCGGATAGATAGAGCAGATGATGAATAGATGATAATTAGGAAGGCTGATAATTAGGGCAGCTGATAATTGGATTAGCTGTTAATTAGGGTAACTGATAATTAGAATCGTAAGAAACGGTTGTGTAAGGGCGTAATGAAGATCGCTCGTATACAGCCGTTTTTGATATGAATAAGTGGTTTGATGGTCTGATCTGGAAGAATAATTATGCTGTGTAATTTTGATATTTGGCAGAGACGGAGATATTTCTTGCGTATTGAAAAGAAAGAGGATAGAATAAAACTTAGCCGAAAGAAATTCATATATGTTGGAATTAAGGTGATATTCGGAGTATGCTGCCCGGAGGACGACAGGATGTCTGAAAGACGGATACGCGTTTTGCCAGTGTATCGAGATGGAATTAAAACGGATCGTATAGAACAATCGGGGAGAACGATTAATATGGAATGGAAAAAGAATGACAGGATTCAGGTGACAATAGAGGATATGGGAGATACAGGTGAAGGAATCGGCAAGACCGATGGTTATATCTGGTTTGTGAAGGATGCAGTGATTGGAGACGAGGTGGAAGCCAAGGTAATGAAGACAAAAAAGTCTTATGGCTTCGCCCGCTTAGAGAAAATCATCAATGCGTCGCCAAACCGTGTGACACCGCAGTGCCCGGTGGCCCGCCAGTGCGGCGGCTGTCAGCTCCAGGCAATGGACTACAAAGAACAGTTAAATTACAAAGAACGGAAAATCTATAATAATATTACACGAATCGGCGGATTTGACGAAGTTCCGATGCTGCCCATTATGGGGATGGACGAGCCATGGAGATACCGCAATAAGGCACAGTTTCCCTGGGGACTTGATAAGGACGGTAAGATTATAACCGGATTTTATGCAGGCCGGACACATGCCATTATTGAAAACGGGGATTGCCTGCTGGGGATTGAGGAAAACAGAGAGATACTGAAGATAATCAAAAATCATCTGGAACGCTACCATATAAGACCATACGATGAGGCATCCCATTCAGGCTTAATCCGCCATACCCTGATTCGAAAGGGATTTCATACCGGCGAACTGATGGTATGTCAGGTGATCAATGGAAAAAGCCTGCCTCACCAGGATGAGCTGACAGAGCAGCTGTTAAAGATACCGGGAATGACGAGTATTTCGATTAACATAAATCGTGATCAGACAAATGTGATACTTGGAAATGAAGTAGTCAATCTTTATGGGCCGGGTTATATCACGGATTCGATCGGCGGCGTGAAATACCGCATTTCCCCGCTGTCATTTTACCAGGTAAATCCGGTGCAGACGGAGAAACTCTACTCCGCAGCCCTGGAATATGCGGGACTGACTGGCGGAGAAACCGTGTGGGATTTGTATTGTGGGATCGGTACCATATCACTATTCCTTGCACAGAAGGCGAAGAAGGTCTATGGCGTGGAGATCGTGCCGCAGGCCATCGATGATGCCCGGGAGAACGCAAGGATTAATGGGATAGAGAACGTGGAGTTCTTCGTTGGAAAAGCGGAGGAGGTACTGCCCCGGGAATATGAGAAGAACCAGGTATATGCCGATGTGATCGTCGTGGACCCGCCGAGAAAAGGCTGTGATGGGGTCTGCCTGGATACGATCGTGAAAATGGGACCGAAGCGGGTGGTCTATGTCAGCTGTGACTCGGCTACGCTGGCGCGGGATATGAAGTATCTGGCGGAGAGAGGGTATGAGGTGGCGAAGGTTAGGGGGTGTGATATGTTTCCGCATTCGGGGCATTGCGAGGTCTGTGTGAAATTGGAGCGGGTGTGAAGGAGTTAATTATGGGGCATTGCAAAGTGATAGAAGATATGCCTAATGAAGTTGTACTTGAGACGCAAAGAGAGATAGCATTGAAGCTTATTATAAATACGGAATTGTCGCTTTAAGATATTGAAGAGATTACGGAGCTTTCCGTTAGTGATGTAGAAAGAATTAGTATAGAACAATGCCATAATTTATAGGATGTCAATGAAAGGGTGATCTAAACATGCTTGAACTATTGTTAGACGCTATCGCAACCCTTGGTTCTGCGGAAGTACAGAATATTCTGACTTCCGCTGGGGAGAGTACAGTAAAAAAAATTAAAGAATCACAGAAATGGAAGGAATTAATTGTTGGTACAGGGGAATTCTTTATTAAAAATGAACAGGAAGAGAATGCATTTTTTGAGGATTTAGCGCTTACATTATCGAGAGAAAATTTAACTCAAATAGCACAGGATTTAAATTCTGATGATGGATATGAGTTGAAACATAGATTATATAAGTCTTTTATGGCTTTGATGAGCAAGTATGAAATCCCTTATGAAGTTGCTGAAGCCTACACGATGAAAATAATTTATGCAGTGCTTGAACAATTAAGAACGATTGATCCTGATAAATATGAACACTATTTTTTGCAGGAATGGAGAGATGAGCAGGAAAACAATTTCTTAGAATTGCAAAAACGAATCGAAAAGATGTCGAATGAGCTTGTAATTTATAATCGTGAGCAAGTAGCAATAATATCTTCCGGACAAATGGATATCGAACTTAGAAGAAAAACTCAGAATCCATCGATTGGAATAGAATTTTTCATAGTTGACGATGAACATTTTCAAAATGAATTTGTAGACCAAAGATATGAGGAAATGGTCTTCGTAAGGGGACGCAGTAGAGAAGAAACTATTTACTGTGTTCTTAATGAATTATGGAGATTGAATGACAAACGTCCTGTCTACGTTGTCAGGAATTTGGAGTCGTGGAATAAACTTCTTGCATTGGAAAATAAAGGGAATGTGTACGTTCCCTGGTTCTATGAAGAAGAAATTGTAGCGATTGAGAATAACACTAATATTTTTGTAATAGATGAAAACACACCGGTATTTAACAAGCGTGTTTTAGAGATGCGTCCAAGAACACATGATACATTATCAAGATGCTTAAAAGAAGCAGGAATGGAGTATGACAAAGTTTATGCTCTTTTAGCGGATACTCATGGCTTATACATCCAGATTAAAAAACAACTGTTTAGAGGGGAGTATTTAAAATTTCCTTCTTGGATGGGCGGTGTCAGCGATAGAGCAAAAAAGACCTGTCTCCTTATTGGAAGCTGGGAAGAAATAGAAGGTGATAAATTAATCATTGAATCTTTGTATGGTGCTTCATATGATAGATTCCTAGAAGAGATTCTTCCATATGCGAAGGGAGAGGATCCTCTTATATACATGATTAAGCGTAGCGGAACTACTTCGTACTATTTGGCAAGTATGGAAAATATCTGGAGTTATTTTAATATTTTGATTAATGAAAAAATTTGGCAATCATTTGTCATGGCAGTATTTGAAGTACTTAATGAATCAGAAAATCTTTTTATATATGATAGCCGTGAAAGATTGATAGCAGAACTCAAGGGTGAAAGATTATTCTGGTCTGAAACAATACGAAAAGGTATGTTGAAGACACTACTCATTAAGGGTGCATATCAGAATGACGAAGAAACGCAACTGGCCTTAAATGGTTTGGTTTCAGAAGTATTAAAGTGTGTAAAAACTGAAAAACAATGGATTTACATATCTAAATTCTGGAGAGAACTCTGTGAGATATCTCCAGCAGCCACGTTGGAAAGACTTGAAAACGAGCTGCGTGAAGGTACAGGGCTTTTATCCCTATTTCAGAATCAATCAAGTGATTTTCTTTTTGGAAGAAATGCTTATATTGATATTCTATGGGGTATTGAAGAATTTCTTTGCCAGAAAGAATATTTTTGGAGGGCATTTCGATGGCTTTTGATATTAGATTCCTATAATTTTGAGTACAAATCGAACTCGCCTAAGGATATCTTTACAAAAGTATTCTGTACATGGATGAATTTCTCCTCTCTTGATACTTCAGAGAAGAAAATAATGGCAGCTAAAATTGCTTTTGATATTGATTATTGCAATACTTGGGAATACTTATATTCAGTCATTGATAATAGAGGAAGTATGGTTGGAGAGTTGTTATCGCCCCAATATAGGGAACATGAGAATATGCGAGCGACAACCGTAGCTGAAATGAGAAAGACACATTTGGGATATTTTGAGTTACTGATAAAACACATGGATTTTTCAGTAGATCGTTGGGAGAAAATGATCAATTTGTTAGAAGAGCTTCCTGAAGAACTGAGTAAGAAGGTTTTTGAACAACTTTTGTATGAACTTAGCCAAATGTCCGATGAAGAAGTAATGAGGATTAAAAATGGAATTCGACATCTTATCTATAGGCATAGATATTTTTCATCTTCAAATTGGTCAATGGCCGAGAAGAAAATTATTGAATATGAAAAACTCCTTGATAAAATTAATATCAAAACTCCTGAATACGAATATAGTTATCTGTTTACAAATAATCATGATTATCCACTTCTTCATCCTGTTCCGTACAAGCAGGAAGGGGGAAGAAATGATAATGAATTAGCTAAACAAGAATTGATTCGAGATAAACTAACAGAATTCCAATCATGTGGGTATGACTTAACTATATTAGCAAAGGTTTGTGCCCAAGAATCATATTCTCCTTTGGGAAATTATCTGGCAAAGTATTGGAATGATGGGAAATGGGATTTTGCAACGTTTAAAGACCTATCATCAGTTCAAGAATCAGGCGCAATTGCAATTGATTATTTAGGAAGTTTAGGAGGTAGAGAGTTTTTACCATACAACACAATTATCGAAGATTTATCAAATTCTGGTTGCTCGGCTGAAGTTTTGGCAGGAGTATATAGGATAGAAGCGCACAGTACCAAAGAAATTCCGCTGGTTACCTTTGCCTCAGAACCGATTAAAAAAGAATTTTGGAAAAACTGTGTTTATTGCAATGAGTGCAATAAGTCTTGGGTATTATCGGAATGCAAAAAATTTGCTACTCTTGATGTGTATCTGGATCAGATTCATGGAATTCACTATCGAAATTCCTTGTCAGCGGAACAGATTTATGAGTGCTTTGAAGATATTGAGAGTATGCCACATTCGGGTGGTAATCAGATGACAAGTTATCATGTTGAACACCTTATAAGTGTAATTCAAGAGGCTTATATTGATGAACCGAAAAAATGCATCAGAATTGCTCAGCTTGAGATTGTGTTTATAAATTTATTGGATTGGAAGAATATGAAATGCTTCTGCCATATGATCAAGCAGTCCCCAGAATTATTTGCACAACTCATAGAAGGGGTATTTAAAAAGGATCATTATACAGTAGAAAATCATTTAAAGGAAGCATACGCTCATAATATGCATATGATCTATGAGAAGGCTCAATTTTGCCCAGCAGAAAGTAATGGACAAGTATCTGAGGATAAGTTAGAACAATGGATAGAGAAATATAAACAATTATTGATTATGAACGATCAAGAAAGCTTGTTTACTGTAACTCTTGGACATTTGTTTTCATTCTCTCCGTTAGGTGCAGATGGTCATGAACCATGTGAAACGGTCAGAAAAATGATAGAGAAATACGGTGATGATATGTTGAACAGGCGTTATCAGACAGCCGTATGTAATCGTCGTGGCGTATTCAGTCCTTCGGCAGGAAAAGAAGAACTCAGGATGTCGGAGGAGTTTAGAGAGAATGCTCAGTATTTAGAACCATATTATCCCAAAACTGCAAAGATTTTCTACGGATTGTATGAAACTTATAAGAAAGAATCTGAAAGAGAAAGGATGGATGCAGAAAATGGCTGGTACTAGCATCTCTTTCAGAACATGTTTGAAGATGGCTAGGAAATATGGAACGTATCTTGTTAAGGGAAAAATAGGATGTGGTATGGTATCTAATGCCAAAAGCAGAACAGTATACCCCCAAGATGTTCTATATGGAACGAATCGTATTCTTGTATCTTGATTACGTGGAACTGTAGGTGGAACGCCAAATTCCTATGAGTATGGAAGATTGGGTGAAACAGTTGAATGTTTTTTTTGAGTTTAATGGAAATCAAATCCTCACAGATGAGGGAAAATTAGTGCGGAATAGGCAAAACTTTATGTAGAAAAAGAGTTTGAAAAGTATCGGATTGTGTGGGATGGAATTTTTCCATCAGACTAGGATTGATTTTTACTTGAACTGGAAAAGGAATAATTTGATACAGAATTGATATAAATTATTTCCGCCAAGAGCGAATTCTGTCTTTCGGGAATCTTTTTCACACACTCAACACATGTTGAATGCTGTGTGAAACTGGAACGGAGCAAAAAGTGAAGGAGAAGTTTTATGGAACCATCAAAAAAGGATTGGAAGCTATATAGAGAAAAAATTCCTGGTTGGCAGAAACATTATATGGAAAAGCTTATTAAAGGTTATATCGATTATTTAAACGGCGATGAGCCTGCCTCAACGAAGTTCTGGGAAATGGAAAAACGTATCAGGCATGATAAGAAAACGCCAGGGGTATATATAGAACTTAGTAAGAGGGATATGATGTTTGATTTGATTCGTCTTATGAAAGACGGAGTTATCTAATTTAATGATTTGGATGAATTTTCAGATGAACTTAAAGAAAACATAAAGCTTTTGAAGAAAAGGTTTTGCAGATAAAAATGTAAAAAGTTCGGCGTGTCTACGAAGTAACAAGGAGGGTACAGATATGTATACATGGAAAAATGTTACCAAATCATTTTCAGAATCACAAAGACATTATAAGGATTGTTACCTGGAAATAGATGAGGTGTATGACGAACGTGTCGAAGTGAGCTTATTTTCCGCACAGAAGAGATTATATGAAATATATGTTTCATATGGCTGTATGTATGGTATTATCTATGCTGAGGCAGAGGAGGCTGAAGCAAAGCGCAAGGAAATAAAAACTGTACTTGAAGAAGAATATCAAAAACACAAAGAGCCAACCAACGAATTTATAAATGAATTTGCTTCTAAATACAAACTGCGTATGCCAAACGATGTTTTGTTTGATGACTCAGGATTGTTTGGCTTCTAATCAAGTCAGAAGAACCATATTTTGCGGAATGTTATCAGAAAGGCTGGTTTGGCTCCTGCGCCCAAACACATAAAGGAGGAGCTCCGGCGGTTTGGAAAGGGGCAAGGAGGCCACTTTTGTAAAAAATATAGTAATTCCGCCAAGGCCCAACCACGCCTTCCGGTAATCTTTTTCACACACTCAACACATGTTGGGGCAGTGGCAATAATGATACGGTATTCTGGCTTGAGAGGAAAAAAGAGGGAGTGAACCACAAAATATAGTGGTTCGACGTTGGAAATAGGCTATTCTTATGGTAGAATCTTAGTTGTTTTACATGTTAATAGTATGGTTTTTACCAGAGTGATATGAAACATTATTATCTACACAACAGAAGATGGTTTGGCAAAGATAGATACAACTTTTGATGGAGATACGGTCTGGTTATCAATTGATCAGATGGCGGAGCTGTTCCAGAGAGATAGAAGTATAATTGGCAAGCATGTCAGGAATGTTTTTAAAGAAGGAGAATTGTCTAAAGAATCAGTATGGGAAAAATTTGCCTACACTGCTGCTGATGGAAAAGTTTATGATGTAAATTATTATAATCTTGACGTGATTATTTCGGTCGGTTATCGTGTGAAGTCAAAGCGCGGTACACAATTTAGGATTTGGGCAATAGGTATTTTAAAAGAATATATGAAAAAAGGTTTCGCACTGGACGATGAGAAAGAGTTTATGAGTCTTATGACGTTTGCAGGTATTCAACCAACTCTGAAGGAGGCTGTCATTGCCAAGAACTATCTAAATGAAAAAGAACTTCGGGCGATGGGACAACTTGTCTCTGGATATCTTGATTGTGCGGAACGTCAGACAGAGCGGGAACAGATCATGACCATGGGTGATTGGGCAGAGCATTTGGATCGTATTCTTACAATGAGTGGCGATCAGTTACTTCAAGGAAACGGAAGTGTTACTCATAAACAAGCAGTTGATAAAGCATCGATTGAATACAGGAAATATAAAACCAGAACCTTCAGTGGTGTGGAGAAGGATTATTTAGATTCGCTAAAAATGCTGGAACAAAAGACGGATGTTCAAAATTAAACTTTAATATGTACTATGCTGATTTACCGGATCGCATGTCCGAAACTAAAGAAACATTAATTCGAAATAATGATAAGGCATGAGAAGAAATTGAGTATCCAGTACATATTGAAGGAGATAATATTTATAGACATATAATGGATTTTATTGTTTCAATAGACAAAGTTCTAAAATTTAAAACAATGTTTTATTCGGATTCCATAATGTATTCAACAAAGAATTTACATTATAAATAAAGTAAACAAATGGATAAAAAGGAAGGAGAATAATTGTTGAAGTGCAATAACTGCGGCGGGAAAATGGTCAAATGGAAATACCTGGATTATGAGGAAATGGAGACTTATTTATTGAGTGAAGAAAAACAGTCAGCCAGCGCGGGTACATATGAAGAATGGCTTAGGTCACTGCACGCAGACGAACTGGTTTTAACTTCCTTAAAAAGGATAGATTTCAGCGGAGTAAAAGAGAAGTATTACGTAAGGGTAGTAGAAAAGACAACAAAGAACGGTATAAAACTGAAGCATCTTACTAAAATATTTCGTTATGGAACAGGGGAGGTCAGATATGAGGGGAAAAGCAGATTTGCTCCAACCGCAATCTATAAGATACTCCCGATTGATGAAACGATCGGCAAAGTTATTCGAAATTACTGCAAAGATGAGGTGAATTTTGACATTGATGTATTAAAAAACCTTATAACAAAAAAACGAAAAGATTGCGATCAGGGGGATAAATAAGATGGCGTCTGCCATGAATTTGAAAGAGTTTACATTAGCTGTGGATCAGGCCGCGCAGAATATGGACCAGGGGCAGCTGCAGCTTTTGATTCACAGTATTGCGCGAAAAATACCGGAAGAGAACCGTAAGTATTTTATGGAACTCCTTAAAACTGTGCAGGGAAGCAGTACCGCAGAGTGCAGCGGAGGCAAACTGAAAATTGATATTAAAAAAGCAGATGGAATTGAAATCAAAAGGGATATGGAGCGCCTGAAGAAACTTTTCCATGAGATTGAAGACGAAGAGATATGCCTGCAGGCCGATGGTTACGAAGATTATTCCATGGGGTATGGCGGTGATAACTGGGTATGGGAGTATGAGGAAACGGATGAAATAAAAAAGGTTTTTGAGGATTCCGGCAGACTGCTGATACGCTGCGTCAATGACGGATTTTATCACGAGGCAGTGGAGCTGTTTGATATTATGATGGAAGCAGAGGTAACGGTTGAAAACGACTGGGACCCGTTCACTATGGGACTGGAAGAATTGCTGGATGAAGGATTAATATCCGTAAATCTTGAAAATCTTGCACTTCATGTTTTGTTTGCGGTATATCAGAAAGCGGCTCCGGAAGAGAGGGCGCGGGTGCTGTATGATTATTTTTCGATTTCGTTTTTTAAGAACATAAATTTGGAGAACATGCTGAGCCTGGGAAAAGAAGAATTGAAAGACTTACCGCAGTTCTGGGAGGCGTGGATTGCTCTGCTGTCGGAAACACCCGGAGATACAGCGCAACGGCTATTGGAGGAGGCTGTTATTTACCAGCATGGAGAAGATGGATTGCTGGCGGCAGCGCGCCTGGCTTGTGAAAACCATCCGTCACTCTATTTGAGAACGCTTCAGGCGCTGGAACAGCTTCATGATAGTGAAAAATTACTGGAGATTGGAAAAGAAGCCCTTGAAAAAGTAAATAAAAAATATGTGGTACGCAGTGAAATCGCATTGAAAACTGGGGAAGCGGCTATTGATTTGGGAGGCGAAGAGGATGCTAAAGTCTATTGGCTGGAAGCATTCCGTTGTAATCCGTCTCCAGTGAATTGCCTGCGGCTTATGATAACAACCCAAACTCAGGACAACTGCCGAAAAGCCATGAAGGAGATTATAGATCAGCCGCACTCTTATAGCGGCCGTGAATATAATTCCGTAAAGGAACTGGCTGAAAATCTTGTCACGGCAGATCATAAAAATATACTAAGATTTCTGAACGGTGATTTTGACTTCGTGATGAATCAGTGCCGCCAGATAAAAGTATCCCTTGGCTGGTCTTCAACCTTTATGAAATGTGGGATTTCGTTACTGCTGCTGTTACTGTTAAAAGACGATGATTTAAAGCAGGGGTGTAAGAAACTGGCAGAAGCTGCACGCTGTTACATGAACTTCGATGCAGAAACTTATTTTAAAGGTACCGGACATGCAAGGGAGTACGGCAAAAACCGAACCGTTTCCCCGAATGAACAGAAGATTTTCTGGCAGTGTTTTCGTCAGTGGAAGACAGAATTTTCTGTAACGGATGAACAGGCAGCACTGTATTTAGCGGATTTAGAAACAATTATCGATAAAAGAGTAAGGGCAATTATATCCGGTCAGCACAGGGCGCATTATGGCAGTGTGGCAGTATTGGCGGCAGCTTTGGGCGAGGTAAAGGAGTCTCGTGGAGAGGCGTCCGCCAAAGAGGCAGTCCTGCAGAAGTATTGGGAAGCGTTTCCACGGTATTCAGCATTTCATGCAGAACTGAGAGAAAATGGGATGAAAGATATGCGGAAAAAGAAGACAAGGTGACAGGACGGAGGATTCATATGGCATATAAACCGGAATTATGTCCGGTAGCTTTTGAGATTTATGAACAGCTAAAAGAAGAGTACGGTTTTAGAAGAAACAGATAATTCAGAAATTAAATCTCAACCCCATGAAACCCCAGAAAATTCCGCGCCGCCCGAGACAGCGGATACTCCTTATTAATAATAAACGCGCTGGTAATAAACAGATTGTCATCAGAAAAATGTTTCACTGCCAGATCCTTAATCTGCTGAAAGTCGGCAGTCGTCAGCGAGGCCAGCGCGACGGTGCCGAAGGATCTGGCCCACTCGATGGCGGTTGCGTTGGATGAGGTAATGATAGAAATATTCGGCGCAAGCAGGCGGTGTCCAAAGGAAGAGCGGACCAGGTCCAGGCAGTCAAAGGGAACCGCCAGCGGGTAATCAGCCAGTTGAGCGATATCGAGAATATCACCTTTTTGCATCAGAGGATGATCTGGTTTACAGATAGCGACGATCACCTCTTTCTCATAGGGATAGACGGCCAGGGATGCATAACCAGGGAGGCTGGAACGTATGAGGCCGATCTCCGTTACGTGGTTTAGGACATTGGGAATCGCAAAATCACTGGGAATTTCATAAAAATCAAAATTGACATTAGGGTAAGCCGCCCGGAAATCATCGAAGAGATGGTGGAGAAAATAGGCGGAGTTTCCCGCAGGGATTGACAGCTTTAGCAGTTCGGAAAAAGCTGTCTTTTTGTTGTGAATCTCGTTGTGAAGTTTCTCCTCGGCCTGGCAGATCTCTCTGGCATGCAGATAAAAGACGCGCCCCGCATCGGTCAGTTCCAGTTTGTGCCGGTTTCGGATTAGCAGCTTCGCTCCATAATAGGCTTCTATATTTTTTAACTGATTGCTCAAAGATGGCTGAGCGATCAGCAATTGATTCGCCGCGGCCAAAATACTTCCGCATTCCACAATCGCAACAAAATTTCGGTAAGACTCTAAAGTCATAGAGCAACCCTCCTCATTAATATAATAAAAATATTATATAGTATATGTAAAAATGATAGTTTTATTATATTAAAAAATGTGCTACAATGCAAATTGTTTTTAAAAATGCATGCTTATAAAAGATATAATAATTATAAGCAATACTAATTAATAAAAATAAGGGGGACTAAAGATTACGATGAATGCTTTACTGACAGATTTACTTGCCGTATTTGGTGTTGTTTTGAATGCGCTTCCTCAGGGACTTTTGGCGTTGTCATTTGGATTTGCAGCTGTCCCAACGGCGATGGCATTTTTTATTGGAGCAGCAGGAAATGTAATTACGGGAAATGTGGCGCCTATCTCATTTCAGGCGGAGACCATAACCTATGCGGGAACCAGCGGCAGAAACCGCTCGGAGCGGTGTACCATGATCTTTATTGGTGCGGTCATTCTTGCGGTGGTCGGCGCTTGTGGGATGCTCACAAAAATTGTGGATTTTATTGGGACAGATATTGCGAACGGAATGATGGCCGGCGTGGGGCTGATTTTGACGAAAGCGGCTGTCAACATGGTAAAGGAAGATCACATTGCCGGCGGAGTGTCGCTGGCTGCGGCTGTTATCACTTATCTTTTGACCAGATCCAGCGCCAATACTCTGGTTTATACAATTGTTATTTCGGTTATCGCTTCCAGCATTGCTTCTGCGGTTCTGAATAAAGAAAAGAAGAATATTGTTATTGTCGATGATAAATTTAAGCGGCAGAAATTTACGATAAACGGAACGGTTATTTTTGGAGCACTCGGTATGGTATGCTTAAATATTGGGTCCAACATTTCCTTCGGGGCGATTACTGCCAGCATGGCGGGGGCAGATACTTTTAATGTGGATCATTTAACCCTGATCTCGTCCCTTGCGGACATCGGCTCCTCCTTCTTCGGCGGCGCGCCGGTTGAGTCAATTATTTCCGCTACCGCAAATGCGCCCCACCCGGTATGGGCCGGAGTTGCGATGATGGTAGTGGTAGGCGTGATTCTTTTAAGCGGCCTGCTTCCAAAGATCGGCAATTACGTTCCGTCCTCGTCCATCGCAGGCTTTCTGTTTGTGCTGGGCCTGTTCAAGACATTTGTGCTGGATGCGCCTGCGGCGCTTGCGGTTAATCCGGCAGTGGGCGGAAGTGCACTCGTTGTCACGGCAGTCTCCAATCCGTTTCTCGGAATGCTTGCCGGAATTGCAGCCAGAATTATTGGAATGTAAAGGAGAAAATTATTGATGAAAAACTATGAATTAAATCTATTTGGTGTGAAACGGAAACTGCCTTTTATCGATCTGGAGGATAATCTGGCATTTGCAAGTTTTGTCATTATGGGGGATACGGAGCTTATTATGGCCTGCGCGCCTAAGCTCGCCGAGATGATCGGGGATGTGGATGTCATTATAACCGCGGAAGCCAAAGGAATTGCGCTGACCTATGAAATCAGCAGAATTCTTGGAAAAAAAGAATTTATCGTTGCAAGGAAAAGCATAAAATCCTATATGAGCGGAGTCGTGTCGGTGTCGGTACACTCCATTACGACTTCAGGAGAGCAGCACCTGTACCTGGACGGCCATGATGCAGAGAGTCTCAAGGGGAAAAAGGTGTGTATTGTGGATGACGTCATTTCCACCGGAGAATCGCTTTACGCGCTGGAGGCACTGGTGGAGAGTGCCGGGGGAATCGTTACCAAAAAGGCAGCAGTGCTCGCGGAGGGAAATGCGGCGGAGCGGGATGATATTATCTTTTTGCAGAAACTGCCGCTGTTTCAGAAAATGGAAGATGACGAATATGAAATCAAGGAGTCATAGGGGCAGAAGAAGCTTCAAATAGGGTATAGAAAGACGGTGTATAGAGGCGGTATATAAAGGCAATATATAAAGAATAAAAAAGCAGATATCATATCATTCCAGAGGGAATGGATCATATCTGCTTTTTATATCAAAACAATTCATAAAAGCGTGTTTTGAAGGAATCGAAGGAATCTCTTTAAAACAACAATCCAGTCAGTATAGAAGAAACAAAAATAAACATTGATTATAAGCAAAAACGCCTTATAATAGAGATTAAGACAATTCAAAAGCAATAACAGGAGGTATTCTTGTGACAGACAGATTGGAAACGGACCGATTGATTCTCAGACCATGGGATGAGGCGGACGCGGAGTACTTATACAACTATGCAAAGGATGACAGAGTGGGCCCCATCGCGGGATGGCCGGTACATACAAGTGTGGAGAACAGCCGCGAGATCATTAAGGATGTCCTGTCCAGGGAGGGAACGTATGCGGTTGTTTTAAAGGAGACCATGCTTCCGGTGGGAAGTATTGGATTGATGGCAGGCAAAGACAGCAATCTCAATATTCCTGATACAGAAGCGGAAATCGGATACTGGATCGGAGTTCCTTATTGGGGCCAGGGGCTGATTCCGGAAGCGGCACGCGAACTGATTCGGTACAGTTTCGAGCAACTGCATATGGAAAAGCTGTGGTGCGGATATTTTGATGGAAATGAGAAATCCCGCCGCTCTCAGGAAAAGTGCGGCTTTCTTTATCACCATACCAATGAAAATATCCATTGGGAACTGATGAATGATACCCGTACAGAACATATCACCTGTATGACAAAGGAACAGTGGGAAAAGACAAATACACAGAGAGTTGAGGCAGAATTATGATATTTCAACTGATGGGATTAGCGGTGATGCTCCTTTTTTATGGGGTTTATTTTGGAAAGATGGCGGCTCAGAGGAAGCAGGGCATACAGACCGATCACATTGCCAAAGGCGGAAAAAAGGGACGTCTGTTCCGGGTGGAAATGGCTATGAAGGCGGCGACTTATGCGGTCCCTGTTGTGGAAATCATAAGCCTGTTCTCAGGGACCAGCCGGATGCCGACTTTGATCAGATATTTGGGGGCGTTGGCAGCATTTGCCGGAGCGGCGTGTTTTGCTGCTTCTGTTTATACAATGCGGGACAGCTGGCGGGCCGGGATACCGGAAGGTGATAAAACGGAGATTGTGACGACTGGAATCTACAGTATCAGCCGCAATCCTGCATTTCTGGGATTTGATCTGGTGTATATCGGCATGCTGCTCATGTTTTTTAATCCTGTGTTACTGGTGTTTTCGATTTTTGCAATGGTGATGCTGCACATGCAGATATTGCAGGAAGAAAAATATATGACAGATACATTTGGCGGCGAGTACGAGAAATACAGAGAACTCGTTTACAGATATATAGGGTCGAAATGAAGATATGGAGGGAGTACAAATGAAACGTGAAATGGGTATAGCAAGATGCGGGCTTGCCTGCTGTCTGTGTTCGGGGAACGACACATGCGCAGGCTGTAATTCCGGTGAATGTCCGGGCCGGGACTGGTGCGAAAATCGGAACTGTTCCATGGAAAAAGGAATTGAAGGCTGTTACGTCTGTGACAAATCCTGTTCAAAAGGGCTGCTGGGCAAAATAAAACCGCTTGGATTCCGCACATTTATTCAGCGATACGGCGTGGAAACGCTGCTGGACTGCCTGGAACGCAATGAAAAGAATGGAGTCCTGTACCACAGGGAGGGCATTAATGGGGATTACGATGATTTTGAAGATGTGGAAGCACTGATTTCCTTTATCCAGTCTGGAAAATAAATCGTAACGATGGTAGACAGGGAGACTCAGAGAGGAACTGCGGTATGAGTCTGAACAGTGCCCAGACTGACCGCGTATAATTTAGGACTGTCAGGGAGAAAATAGCAGGGTAACAATCAATCACAGATCATTCATAGGGGGTGTATTTGCAGCTGCAAATATACCCTCTTTTTACAGAAAGGAGGTGGTCCTGTGGACAATCATAAAAATATACCCAATAGGTTAATCAATGAAAAATCGCCTTATCTGCTGCAGCACGCTTACAATCCCGTGCAGTGGTATCCCTGGGGCGGGGATGCGTTTGAGAAAGCAGTGCTTGAGGATAAGCCTGTTTTCCTATCTATTGGGTATAGCTGACCTGTCTACAATGACGTACATGCCACTGGTGCCATGTGATGGAACAGGAATCATTTGAAAACAATACGATCGCGGAGCTTTTAAACAGGGAGTATATCTGTGTAAAGGTGGATCGGGAGGAACGGCCAGATGTGGATGCTGTATACATGTCAGTCTGCCAGGCCATGAATGGACAGGGCGGATGGCCGCTCACGATTATTATGACGCCTGCGTGCAGACCGTTTTTTTCGGGCACGTATATACCGCCTAAAGCACGGTATGGCCGGTTTGGGCTGGAAGAGCTGCTGACTGCGGTGGCAGGGCAGTGGAAAACGGACAGAGGAAAACTCTTAGACAGCGCCGGACGGATCGAAGCGTACCTGAAAGAGCAGGAGCGGGCGACAGTGTCGGCGGAGCCTGGAATGGATCTGGTTCATCAGGCATTTCGGCAGTTTGCAGGCAATTTCGATAAGAAGAATGGCGGCTTTGGCGGCGCACCTAAATTTCCGACACCCCATAATCTGATGTTTCTGATGGAATATGGAACGAGAGAGAAAAAGCGGGAAGCTTTGACTATGGCGGAAACAACGCTGGTGCAGATGTACCGGGGTGGAATTTTTGACCATATTGGCGGCGGATTCTCCAGATATTCCACGGACGAAAGGTGGCTGGTGCCGCACTTTGAAAAAATGCTTTATGATAATGCGTTGCTGGCGCTGACTTACGTGGATGCCTTCGGCCTGACCGGCCGTGAGTTATATGGAGGCGTGGCGCGGAAGATTCTTGCATATGTGGATGCGGAACTGACGGATGCACAGGGAGGATTCTATTGCGGACAGGATGCGGACAGCGACGGCGTAGAAGGAAAGTATTATGTTTTCACTCCAAAGGAAATATGCAGGGTCTTGGGCGAAAACGCAGGCACGGCATTTTGCGACCGTTATGGGATTACGGAGCATGGAAATTTCGAAGGAAAAAGCATACCGAATCTGTTGGGAAATGAAGCGTATGAGGAAGATGTAAAAGCAGGAAACACAAAAATGGAACACACAAAAGTCGAACAGGCAGAAAACGAACTGACAATAGCTGACCTTCAAAAACTATATGAATACCGCATCCATCGGACCCGGCTTCACAAGGATGATAAGATTCTGGTTTCCTGGAACGGCTGGATGATCTGCGCGTTTGCGAAGGCCGGAGCTGTGCTGGGTGAGACGGAATATGTGGATCTGGCTGTGCGGGCGGAAGCATTTATCCGTAAAAACCTTGCGAAGGACGGTCGGCTGATGGTGCGCTATCGTGATGGCGATGCTGCGGGAGAGGGAAAGCTGGACGATTATGCCTGCTATATTCTTGCGTTGCTGGAGCTTTACAGGGTGACCTTCCAGGAAGATTATCTCGCGCGTGCTTCCGTTTGGGCAGAAACGATGATTGAGCAGTTTTTTGACCGGGAGCGGGGCGGATTCTATCTTACGGCAAAAGACGGGGAACAGCTTATCGTAAGGACAAAGGAGACTTATGACGGTGCGATGCCTTCTGGAAATTCGGCTGCTGCCCGGGGACTTCAGCAGCTGGCTCAGATTACCGGGGAGTCAAAATGGCAGGAAATACTGGATCAACAGATGTGTTATCTGGCCGGCGCCATGGAGGGATACCCAGCCGGGCACAGCTATGCGCTGCTGACAATGATGAGTGTTCTGTATCCGTCAAAAGAACTGGTTTGTACGACTTCACCTGCTGTCCGCGATGCAGAGCAGAAAACTCTGTTTAACCGTCTGGCCTATCTGTCAGAAACGGTGCCGGGACTGGCCGTCGTGGTGAAGACTGCGGACAATGAAATGGAACTGGCAAAGCTGGCGCCATATACCAGAGATTATCCGGTGCCGAAAGACGGTATGCTGTTCTATCTCTGCAGCGGCAGCAGATGTTTGCCTCCTGTAGAGAAACTGGAGCAGTTGATGGAGAAATGGTTATGAGCTTAAAAAACAGAAACGAAAAAGAGATGTATGGGGAAGAGCAATACAGAAAAATAGAATCACATCTCCTTCTGGACGACCGTCCATCCGAGTATCTGGAGAAAGTAGGAGAAACGGAAGAATTTAATCATTTCCCCTTCGATCTTCTGAAACGAATGAAAAAGACAGAGCAATCGCCGAAATACCATCCGGAAGGCAACGTATGGATTCATACGATGATGGTGGTGGACGAGGCGGCTAAGCGCCGGGAACAAAGCCAAAATCCGCAGGTATTTATGTGGGCTGCCCTTCTTCATGATATTGGAAAGCCGTCCGTTACCAGATTCCGGAATGGAAAGATCACCTCCTACAATCATGACAGGGAAGGGGCGGAACTGGCGCGGGAGTTCCTTCTGGTCTTTACAGAAGATGAGGCGTTTATTGATGCAGTCTGCGGGCTGGTGCGATACCATATGCAAATCCTGTTTGTGACAAAAGGGACAGCACGCGCACAACTGAAGGAGATGAAGCGTTCCGTGGACATCCGGGAGGCGGCGCTGCTGGGACTTTGCGACAGGCTGGGACGCGCCGGTGTGGATATTGAGAAGGAGAAAGAGAGCGTCATGGCTTTTCTTCAGGTATGCGGCGTTCCAGGAAAGGATTTTGATTTCATCTAATAACCGGGCTTAAAAACAGCAAATTAAGCGGCATAGGCAATATTGGCTATGCCGCTTTGTTTGCTGCGGTATATCGGACTTGAGATTTAAACAGTGATCTGATATAGTGTAACTATTTAGAAAATTAAATTTCAGAAAACAGTGGTGAAACAAAGTATAAGCAGGAGGCAGCCTAAGCCGGATGCGCAGGGCTCTGCCTGGCGGTTCTGTGGAAAAAGAAAGAAGGGGATATTGAAAATGGACGCTGTAAATATCAATATTGAGGAGCTGGAGCACCTTCTCCGGCAGGCAGGAAACCTGTTTCAGGATAGAACGGCCGCCGGACAGGTTCAGACAAAGGGAATTGCGGATTACGTAACAGCAGTGGATTACGCGGTACAGCAGTATATTCAGGAGCATTTAGAGGCCTCTTATCCTCATATTCAGTTCTTGAGTGAGGAAAAGGCAAACCAGGAAATCGATCAATCCGGTCTCGTGTGGGTGCTCGATCCGGTGGATGGAACCACCAATCTGATTCACGATTACCATACCAGCTGCATTTCCCTGGCTCTGATGGGCGGGGGAGAGGTGGCGCTTGGTATGATCTACAATCCCTACAGCAAGGAACTATTTCAGGCGAAAAAGGGCGGCGGCAGCTATTTGAATGGGGAACGGATTACGGTAAGCGGTGCCACACGGATGGAGGAAAGTCTGATTGCCATAGGCACCTCGCCTTATCACAAAGAAATGGCAGATGAAAACTTTGAGCTGTTTAAACGCCTGTTCCTGGACTGCCAGGATATCAGAAGAAGCGGTTCCGCAGCCCTCGATCTCGCACATGTAGCCTGCGGGAGGCTGGAAGGCTATTTTGAAATTGGCCTGAAGATCTGGGATTTTGCGGCAGGTATGCTTTTGGTGCGGGAGGCTGGCGGAAGCGTCCTGGATTACAGCGGAGCCCAGGCAGATACCAGCATGGTTAATAACATTGTGGCGGGCAATTCTGAGATATGCCGTCTCTTGGCGTCTAAATACTTATAAAACCGGGTTTGGAGGGATACGGTATCCTGGGGGCCTGTGCATTTCCGGAGGAGGAATGATTGCTCCGCATCATGGCAGCTAAATTTGCTATTGAAACTATATCATTTTCTTCTGCCCAGCGGCCTTGGCAAGAGGATTTTCGATCAGATCCACGAAAGGAATCTACTATTTTAATGGTTAAAATATCGTTCAATCAGTTGGTGATTGAGCGGTATTTTTTGCCGGTCAGCAGGAGATTGACTCTGGGGCCGATCGTACAGTTTAACCGTCGGGCGATCATGCCTACCAGGACAGCGGCCACGATCGTCCCCTCCCTCACTCCGGCCAGTTCCCTGTAAAGGATGAGTCCGATGATGGCTGCGGCCACAGTGATCGAAGTATCGAAAGCCACCTTGGTCCTGCCGAAATCGGTATGAAATGTCCTGGAAATGGCGTTGACGAAGCATTCACCTGGCAGCATGACCACGCCTGCGGCCATTTCCATAAATACTCCGAAACCCAGGATGCCGCAGCCCAGCAGCAGGCATACCACCTTGGCAGCATAAACATCCGGTGTCAGGAATCCCAGCAGTTCCATAGTCATGTCAATGAACCAGGAAAACAGAAAGGACACGGGAATCTGCAGCAGATACTGCCGGGGAAAATCCCTGCGCAGCAAAATCATCTGAACCAGGATGAGCACAATACTCATATACAGGGTAAACATCCCCAGCGTGGGGGCTAAGCCGAGACTTAATGTATAGGGAACGCTGGATATGGGTGAAGTCCCCAGGGCGGCCTTGGTTATGAAGCTGACGCCGAACGAGTTAATAAAAAGCCCGGCCAGAAAAAACAGATAACGTCTGCACCATTCTCTTCGGGTCATTGCAGTACCTCCAAATCAGTCATATTGCGGCATAGGGAAATCAGGGTTTCCCTGAGTGCGTCCATCTGAGGGGCGCTTAGTCCGCCGCAGATTTGTTCTTCACATTCCTGAAACACATCCATTACTTCCCTATGCTTTTTCCAGCCAAGCGGCGTTAAATAGACGTGGAATGAGCGGCGGTCGCCGCCTTCGGTTCTGCGTTCAATCAGCTGTTTTTCCTCCATACGTGAAAGGAGGCCGGTCAGCGTGGCCGGATCAATCTGGCAGCCCTGGGCAATCTGCCGCTGCACGCTTCCGTCATGAAGCCCGAGATAGTCCAGAATTTTAGGCTGCCCGGGACCTAAATCGCTGAGACCGCTGAATACCTTTTTCTGAAACAGAGAGTGGGCTGCCATCAGTAAATAGTGAAGACTTGTATCCATAATACCTCCCCCAAAATAGAACCAGATAAAAAGTTTGTATAGAAATAATTTGTATACAAACTATTAAGAGCCAGATATTAGTCTACCACAAATAATTGATTTGTCAAGAACAGCCTGTCCGGAGCTAACCAGGATACAGCCTGTCCGGAGCTAACCAGGAATATCAAATATAAAACATAAAAATATAAATTATAAAATATAAAAACGGCCGGTTAGGCGGCCGCTTTTAATTCAGAACATAAACTTGTTTTAATCCACGCTCAATAATTCCCCTATCCACTCACGCAGATCCCCTATACCTCCAGCCAGTCAAATGATGCCGGTTTATTTAAGCGTACCAGGGAGACCGCTTTTAGATCGCCTCCGGACGCAGCAGGCAGTTTCGCTGCCGTAATCCGGCTGTCATCATATGTTTTAAAGAAATATTCTTTTGCGGTAAGATCGATAAACGCCGTGTACTGTGTATAGCTGGGAGTACCTCGGGAGGTCATGACGGCCCCTTTTGGGATGGTGACACTGTCCATGATATGAAAACAGGTGTTTACAGTGGCCTGTCTGTCAGCAGGAAGCGGAGTGTGACTCTTGAGCCATGCGGTCCGCACGAATCTCGACGGCGAGGTGTAATCCCCCGGAAGGCCAAAGGTTCCCCCTCCCTGTCCAAACGGCGTAAGCTTTACGGAATCCCACTCCCTTTCGGGGGTTTGGTCCGATGTCACATTCATGTAATTGCGTAGATTGGTCAAATGCCATGAAAGATCGGGGCTGTTGGTCAGCACACCCATGGGATTCTCCATGATGTGTAAGCCGTCCGCAGTTTTTTCCGCGACCATGCATTTTCCGCTTTGATCCGCCATGATCCAGTGAAGCGGAGCGATGGAGTGGGTGACAGAATCTTCCGCTCCTACGATCCTGACAGAGCGGAGCAGGGATACGGCCTGATCTACGGAGGGGCATAATCCCAGCAGAAAATTAACGACCTCCAGGGCAGTAATGGAAAGTCCCTTAGAATCCGGTGAGGCGATGGGATCGTAAACAGCATAACCTGGGAAATACAACATTGCAGCCGCAAACCCCATCTCGTTGACGCCATCGGCGAATATGATCCGTGAGATATCCTGGCCGATTCCCATAAAACTGTATTGATTCCTGATCTTGTGAGTGTTCAGGAGATTTTTCCACTCATACCCCTTTGGAATAAAATACAGCTCCGGCTCCAATTGATAGGAAAAATCCATGGTGCGGCCAAAGTATGCTTCTCTTTGCGGTGTCTGGACAGTAATTGCGGTGCACATTTCAATTCCTCCATGTCGGGTAACAATAAGATATGGTTATGTATATTCCCGCCGCCGCATAAATATTCAGCCAGGTATATCATCAGGAGGAATACGGCAGAGATACCGTAAAAGCAGAGCCGCCGCCGGGGCAGCTGTCCACCGTGACGGAGCCCGCGCAGAGCTCGACAATCCGTTTGACCAGGGCCAGCCCCAGGCCGTTGCCTTCCATATTCCGGTTGCGTTCCCCCTGATAAAATTTGTCGAAGATATGGTTTTGTATTTCTTTTGCCATGCCAACACCGGAGTCTCTGATTTCGACGGAAACGAAATCAGGGGTTTTTTCTATTTTAACGGATATCGTACCATTTTGAGGCGTGAATTTGACCGCGTTGGAAAACAGATTGGTCCACACCTGGTAGATCAGATCCTCATTCCCATAATATTCCACCTCGGGCAGGTCGATCTCAATATCCAAATTCTTTGCACTCCATAATGGCTCCAGGGACAGCACCGCCTGACGCAGCTGTTCGTCTAAGGAAAATAAGCTTTTCTCCGGTAAGATCTGCTGGTTTTCCAGCTTGGAGAGCCTCAGGATGTTGCCGGTGAGGGACGAGAGCTGCCGCGTGCTTTCCAGAATCCGGTTGGCGTACTCGTGGAGTTCTTCGTTAAGCGGTGCGGAATTCAACAGGGTAGCGTAGCCCTCGATGGCCGAAAGCGGGGTTTTAATCTCATGGGAGACATTCTGAATAAAATCGCTCTGAAGAAGCTCCATGGAATTTAATTCGCTTACCATCTTATTGAAATTTACATTCATCTCTGTCACTTCGGGAGTTTCGGACTGTTCCGGCAGGCGCACGTCAAAGTTGCCGGAGGCAACCTTTTTAAGTGCGGCAATCAGCCGTTCAATGGGGATAAAAAATGTCCTGGAAATCATAAATGTCAGAAATATGGAAACAACGACTGTGGCAGTAGCAAGCCCCAGCATTGGGAGCCAGGCGGCCGGCCGGCTGTATTGATCGGGAGCCGAGCGGAGGCTTAGATACGTCAGAAAACCGGTGGCGAAAAAAGCCATCGCCATAATCAGGGTAATTATGAAAAAGAATGCGACGGACAGCTTGAACTTACGGATCATTTCAGCACCACCTTATATCCCAGTCCGCGAACCGTGACGATCTCGAAATCAGGATTGTCACAAAAACGCTTGCGGAGCCGGTTGATATGGACGTCTATGGTCTGGACATCGGATGTACTGCCCCGGCCCCAGATCTCATCCATGAGCTGAAGGCGTGTAAATATTTTATTAGGATAGGAAACAAGCTTAAACAGTAAGTAAAATTCCTTCTGAGGGAGCATCAGAGGGGTGTCACCCACAGTCACGGTGAGCGCGTCATAATCCAGTACGGTACCTGAAAGCACCAGCTTTCTCTCAGACTCTATGTTCGCTCTGCGCAGCAGCGCCCTGACGCGAAGGACCATCTCATTAATATCGATGGGCTTTGTCATGTAATCGTCGGTTCCCAGTGAAAATCCCCGGCTTTTTGATGAAAAATCATCCTTTGCCGTGATCATTAACACCGGAAGCATGGGATTGCTTCTTCTCAGCAGTTCTACAAATTCATACCCATCCATGACAGGCATCATGATATCGGTCATGATTAAGTCAATGTGTTCTCTCTCAATCACATCCCACGCCTCCTGGCCGTTATGCGCCAGAAATGTGTCATATCCTTCCTTTCTCAGTGCAATGCTGTACAGCTGGAGAAGTGACGGATCATCCTCAATAATTAAAATTTTATGCATCAGCATAGAATTCACCTCCTGTTTATGGCGGGAAATAATTCCCGCCCACTGATAAGACGGCCGCTGTGCGGCCAGACGTTCCATTTCTTCTATTATACATGACCAACATGAATTAAAGATGAATGAAACGGCAATAAAACAGGAAAAGTGTGAAAAAAGTATGATTTCATGTTGCGTTCATCATGAGTTTAAAGAGGGTTCATCCAGGTGTGATAATATGTCATAAGCCGGAATTCAAAAGTTTCAGCCTGAGGGCTGTCAGACTCATGGAATTCAATAAAGGAGGATAACAGATGCCGACGCAAAGATTTACCCGGTTACAGGAAGAAAAAAAGAAGAAAATAAGCGAAGCGGTCATTCACGAATTTCAACGGACTTCCTATGGGGAACTTCAGATATCAAAGATTGCCAGAAGCGCCCACGTGTCCAGAGGAAGCCTGTATACATATTTCCGTGACAAGGAGGATATGTTCCTGTTTGCATTAAATCAGACGTGGAAAACCATGCTGGAATACAACAAACGAAAATTAATTGAAAACGGCGGCGACTACTGGGAAATGATGTTCTCGTCGCTGCAGTACCATTTGAGAATCTGTAAGACCAACCAGATCTACCGCCTGCTGTATCTGGCCTCGGAGAATGCGGTACTTCCGTATGAGGCAGCGTTCAGCAGGAAAAGGGATGAGGAGTACAGGAAATACAAAGAATGGATCTGTGAACATACGGCGAGAGACAGTTTTAAAGATCTGACGGAAACGGAATTCAGTGTCCTGCAGGATACCTGCCAGTCACTGCTCATGGTATCCGTTCAGATGTATTTACACGACAGCAGTGTGGAATCGGTAATCGAAAGAGATTTTAAGACCAGGCTGTTACAGATAAAAAAGGGAGCATGCTTAAGCAGGTGATTGAGAGGAGATAACCATGAAAAAGGGAATTATTACAGGATGCGTCGTGGCGGCGGTCCTGTGTGCAGTAATCGTACCAAAACTGTTGACAAAAAAAACATTTGCGGAGCCGGTGTCTGATCCGGTCGTGGAGGTGGAGAGTCCGAAAAACGGTGATATCATCCTGTCTTCCGGTCTTGTGGGAAGTGTGGAGCCGGAGGAAGTCGTCTATATCTATCCAAAAGCATCGGGAGATGTCACGGAGGTGAAAATAAAGGCAGGCCAGACTGTGGAAGCCGGGCAGGTCATCTGTGTGATTGATACGAAACAGATTGAGAGCGCCAAAAGTTCGCTGGAGTCTGCCCAGCTTGCGTTAAAGCAGGCAAACGAGGAACTGTCGAGACAGTCTGTTCTGTATGCCAGCGGAGGAATTTCCGAACAGGCCTACAGCCAGTATCAGGACAGTGTGAAATCAGCGCAGATTTCCTATAATAATGCAAAGACCAATTATGACAACCAGGTATTCTACAGCCAGATCACGGCCCCCATCACCGGAACCGTGGAAGTCTGCAATATAGAAACCTACGACACGGTTTCCCAGAATGACCTGATCTGTGTTATCTCCGGAGAGGGAGCGCGGATCGTTTCATTCTCCACATCGGAGCGGATCAAGAAGAATCTGACAGAGGGGGACCATATCATTGTCGAGAAGGACGGAGAACAGTTTGAAGGGACGATCTACGAGGTGAGTTCTATGGCAGATTCGTCCACAGGGCTTTTCAAAGTAAAGGCGAGGCTCGATGAAAATATGGATGAAACGAAGCTTTCCACCGGTTCGATGGTGAAGCTGTATGTCGTATCGGAGAGCGCACAGGATGTCATGATGGTTCCGGTTGACGCCGTATACTACGACGGCGGGCTGTCCTATGTCTATACATACGACAGGGAAACAGGAACACTGCATAAGATACAGGTGGAAACAGGACTGTACGATGCGGATTACATAGAAGTGAAGAGCGGTTTAAACGGAGAGGAAGAGGTGCTGGTAACCTGGAGCACGGAGCTGCATGAAGGGACCAGGGTCCGCTTAAAGGGGGACGAATGATATGGGAATTACGAAATTTGTCCTGAAACGGCCGGTTACAGCAGTATTGTGTATCCTGTGCCTGATTGTCTTTGGCTACCAGGCTATAACCGGAGCCACGCTGGAGCTGTCACCGGATATGGATATGTCCATGATGATCGTCTACACCTCCTACTCCGGCGCCAGTCCTGAGGATGTGAGCGAGCTGGTGACGAAGCCCATCGAGGAAAAAGTGAGTACGCTGAGCGGCCTCGACTCGATTTCATCTACCTCAAGCGAAGGTACCTCCATGATCATGCTGGAATATGAGTACGGCACAGACATGGCGGAGGCGTACGATGATTTGAAGAAGCAGATTGATATGGTTGTGCGGGAACTGCCGTCTGATGTGGAAACGCCTACCGTGATTGAGATGAACGCAAATTCTTCCTCGGATATTACGATGGTTATTGACAATCCAGAGAAAGATAATCTGTATGATTATGTAAACAATGATATTGTTCCCGAGTTTGAGAAGCTTTCCGATGTGGCCGAGGTCGTGGTGACAGGCGGTGCAGAAAACTATATCAGGGTGGAGCTTCTGGAAGAGAAGATGAAGCAGTATGGCGTAACCATTTCTTCCATTGCAAGTGACATTAAGGCTGCGGATATCGCTTATCCCGCCGGATCTGCAAAGGTGGGAAGCCAGGAACTGTCTGTATCCACAAGAATGAACTACGATACCGAGGAGCTGCTTAAGGAAATCCCGCTTACAACGGGAAGCAGCGACGTCGTATTTCTGGCCGATGTAGCCAATGTCTACACAGCTTCGGATGACGAGGACAGTGTTGCGCGCTATAACGGCAATGACACCATATCCGTGCAGATCACGAAGCAGCAGAGCGCAACGGCGATGAATCTTTCCTCCGCTGTGGAAAAAGTTATAAACTCTCTGGTAAGACAGGACCCGGCGCTGAATATCACCGTGGTAAGCGACAGTGCGGATTCCATTGTGGACTCCCTGTTGTCGGTTGTAGAGACCCTGGTGCTGGCTGTCATTATTTCCATGGTAATCATCTGGCTGTTTTTCGGGGATATTAAAGCCTCCCTGATTGTAGGAAGCTCGATTCCTGTATCCATCCTGGCATCACTAATCGCCATGAATCAGATGGGACTGTCCTTAAATGTCATTACGCTGTGTGCGCTGACGCTGGGCGTCGGCATGATGGTTGACAACTCCATTGTAGTGCTGGAGAGCTGTTTCCGGGTTTCAGTAAACAGAGAGTCAGGGCTGATTGAGTATATGAAGGATGCCCTGGAGGGAACGAAAATTGTTGGCGCCTCTGTTTTGGCCTCCACGGTGACCACCTGTGTCGTATTCCTTCCGCTGGCGTTTTTAAACGGAATGACTGGCCAGCTGTTTGGCCCGTTAGGCTTTACAATTGTATTCTGTATGGCGGCGTCTCTGCTTTCTTCCATTTCGGTGGTCCCGCTGTGCTATATGCTGTACCGGCCGAAGGAGAGAACAAGGGCTCCGTTATCCGGGCCAATCGTGAGACTGCAGGATTTATACAGAAGCGCCATGCGTGTGATTCTGCCGAAAAAGAAGACCGTCATGCTGACTTCCGTCCTCCTGCTGGTTCTCTCGTTTTTACTGCTTACGCAGCTGGATATGGAGCTGATGGCCTCCGATGACCAGGGGCAGGTGTCAATATCGGTAGAGACGAGGCCGGGACTGGAGACCGCGGGCGTGGATCAGGTACTGAGACAGATAGAAGAAATCATTTCCCAGCATTCGGACCTGGATTCCTATATGACCACCAGCGGAGGAAGCGGCATGATGAGCGGCGGAAGCTCGTCGATCACGGCTTACTTAAAGGATAACCGATCCATGTCCACGCAGGAGGTTGCAAGCCAGTGGAAAAAAGATTTGCAGGATGTGGCCAATTGTAATATCACGGTAGATGTCGGTGGTTCCATGAGCATGATGTCTTCCTTTGGAGAGAGCTTCGAAACCATTGTCCAGGGCGCCGATTACGATGAGGTAAAGGCCGCCTCCGATGCGATCGTATCAGATTTAATGGAGCGGGATGAGGTGGCAAAGGTTCACTCCGACGCAGAGAACTCCTCCCCCGTGGTCGAGATTACAGTGGATGCCATCAGGGCCAAGGCTGTTGGACTGACTGCTTCTTCCATCGGAAGCACGATCAACCATATGTTAAGCGGAATCGAGGCGACTGAGCTTGACGTGGATGGAGATAAAATATCCGTCATGGTAGAGTATACAAAGGGAACGTATGAAACGCTGGATCAGATCAAAGGAATTGTGCTGGACGCAGGGGCCAATGGCTCCGTTCTGCTGACAGACGTAGCGGATATCGGATTCAAGGACAGTCCGGCCTCCATCAAGCGTGAGAATAAACAGTATAAAATAACAGTTTCGGCCGATTATACCGAGCTGGCTACCAAACAGAGCATGATGACCCTGAACTCGGAGGTGGTACAGCCGCATCTGTCCGAGACGGTTACCACGGGCATGAATTCCATGGATCAGTCCATGAATGAAGAGTTTTCCGCCCTGTTCAGTGCCATTGCAACCGCAATATTCCTTATATTCGTGGTTATGGCGGCACAGTTTGAATCACCGAAGTTTTCACTCATGGTCATGATCACCATCCCGTTCAGTCTGATCGGATCCTTCGGCCTTCTGTGGCTGACTGACTGTAAGATCAGTATGGTCTCTCTGGTAGGATTCCTTATGCTGGTCGGTACCGTGGTAAATGCCGGTATACTCTATGTGGATACGGTCAACCAGTACCGTGAGACCATGGACCGCGACACTGCCTTAATTGAGGCGGGAGCCACAAGGCTGCGTCCGATTCTGATGACGACGCTGACAACCATTATTTCCATGATTCCGATGGCCATGGCGATGGGGAATACCGGTTCCATGACTCAGGGGCTGGCTATCGTTAATATCGGCGGCCTGACCGCGTCGACAGTTTTAAGCCTTCTGATGCTGCCGGTGTTCTACAGCATTATGAGCCGTACCCCGAAGGAGCAGGAGGCCAGAGAGGAAAAGAAGAGGAAAAAGAGCAGAAACAGGAGGAAGAAAGGAAGGGCATCGGATGAGGAGAATGAGTAAATTAAAGATCCTGCTTCTGGCCGGCGTCATGGGGATGAGTCTCCCCATGACGTCCATGGCCAGTCCCGAGTTCTCCCGAACTGCCGGGGAATGGAGCAGTCTCCGGGACAATGTGCTGGAGTACGGGGAAATTGCGGACCTGATTCATGAATATAATGTCACAGTCCAGAATAACCGGTACGAATACAATGAGTTTATCAAGGACTATGGAAAGAAAAAGGATGATGTCGCCCAGGCGTACAGAGATCTTGCGGACGATCTGGAGGCGGAGAAATCCGGGGACGACAGCGCCATGTCCAGAGTGAGTGATTTACAGCTGGATATCCAGGCAAAGCAGCTGAGAGAGCAGGCGGATGACAACCTGGAGGACAGTGAAATCCACTATCTGTCCTATTCCCAGGCGGAAGATAATCTGGTACTGTCGGCGCAGTCGAAATTTATCTCCTATTACAAGAACCAGCTGGAGCTGGAGGCGGCGGAAGCTCAAAAAAAGACGCTGGAGAATACAGAGACCCTGACGGCTGCAAAACGTCAGGCGGGTATGGCCACGGAGGCAGATGTTCTGAGTGCGCAGGAAAGCGTCCTGGAACAGGAAAAAACCATTTCCGGCTTAAAACAGGAGATTGAGCGCACGAGACAGGAGCTGATCATCATGCTTGGCTGGAAGGGGAGCGACCAGCCGGAGATCACGGGGCTTCCGGACAATATCATGGCGGAGCTGGATTCCATAGATTTGCAGGCGGACCAGGAGACTGCGCTGGAGAAGAATTACACGCTTCGGATCAACAGAAAGAAACTGGAGAACGCGGATGACGCGGACAGCAAGGCTAAAATCAAAAACACGATCAGCGGAAATGAAAGACAGATCGAAGTTTCCGTTACCAATGCGTGGGAGGGACTTCAGACAGGGAAGCTTTCCTATGAACAGGCCGTAAGCGATGCGGCGGCGGAGGCCAGAAACATGGAACAGGCGGTTCAGAAATGGTCGGCCGGGATGATTACAAGGTATGACTACGAGCAGCAGCAGGCTGCTCTGACAAAGAAGGAGCTGGCTGTGAAGACTGCAGAATTAAATCTGATAGATCTTCTGGAGACGTACCGGTGGAATGTAAACGGCCTGGCCAGTGCGGAGTAGGAGGGAAAATGGCAAAGAAAAAAAGCGTGCGAAATGCGTATGTCTGTGCCGCGCTGGCCGGTATCCTCGCCTGCTCCGGCCCAGGCAGCATGACCGCATGGGCGGAGGAAGAGCTGTATCAGGCAGTTGACGGAAATCAGATTGCAGAGGAACGGCTGCGGGATCAGACAGTCGAATATGAGGAACTGGGGAGTCTGATCCATGCTAATAACGTAACCGTTCAGAATGCGGCCAGCGGTGTCGAAAACAGCAGGAAAACGTACACAGAGGACCTGGAATATCTTCGCTCTGAAAAGGCCAGTGCCAGGTGGAATAAGGATGAGGCGAAGGACGAAGGAGATATGGTAAGCTATGCGGAATATGCGTCCTACGAAGCCGTCTACAAATCCTCGATTAAGAGTTACAACAAGATGCTGGACCGGTTAGATCAGAATTCCACGAACAAGAGCAGGGTAATGCTGGAAAAGCAGCTGACCAATGCGGCGCAGAGCCTGATGATGTCGTATCAGTCCATGACGCTTCAGAAAGAGTATTTAGCCACAATGGAGGAATTACTGCGGACTCAGTATGACAATGCGCAGACACGGCAGCAGGCAGGCCTTTCGACAGATCAGGAGGTAATGACGGCCCGCAGCAGCTGGGAGTCTGCCAGAGCTTCACTAAAATCCATGGAGTCCGGGGAAGCGGCCATTTATCAGAATCTCTGTATCCTTTTGGGCGTTGGAGAAGAAGGGGAGGTGACGATTCAGAAGATACCTTCCGTGGACGTACAGAAGATGGATGAAATGAATCTGGAAGAGGATACGAAGAAAGCCATCACCAATAACTATGATATCATCAGTGAACGAAGCCAGTCTTCAGGAAGAAGTACGGCGGGTGTCAACAAGAAGACGCGTACAGTGGAGGAGATGGAAGAGAAGCTGACCGTGAAGATGAACCAGCTGTATGAAGACGTGCAGCAGGCCAAAACTGCTTACGACGCCGCAGAGGCCGGGAATTATGCCGCGGATATTACGTGGAACAGCGCTCAGAAAAAGCATGAAATGGGGATGCTGAGCAATGACGGATATTTGCAGGAACAGATTCAGTACCTTCAGAAAAAGAATAATTTTGAGTCTGCGGAGCTGAATCTGTTTCAGGCGCTGGAGACTTACTGGTGGGCGGTTAACGGTATTGCAGATTTTTAAGAAGAACACAGGGGCGGTATGATTACCGCCCCGTAACTGTGTGATAAATGGTAATAAACCCTGTAATGGTCACGATGGCGACCATTACAGGAGTGATAAATTTGATTAAGAAAACCCAGGCCTTTGCCAGCTTGAAGCGCACGCCGTCCTGTTCGATTTCCACGATCAGATTCCTGGGGCTCCATTTCCAGGCTACGTAGTAGCACATGAAGATGCCGCCCAGCGGAAGAAAGATGTTGTCCGTCAGCATGCAGACAAAATCAAATATATTGTAATTCAGTATGGAGATATCCGCCAGTGGTCCAAAGGACAGGGAACTGGGGATTCCAAGCAGGAAGATGGCCGTGGCTAAGAGAAGCACGGCTTTTTTTCTGCTCCAGTGCCACGTACCCATGACGAAGGACGCGCATACCTCAAGAAGCGCTACGGCGCTGGTAACAGCGGCAAAAAATACCAGTAAAAAGAACAGGGTTGCAAAAACAGTGCCGCCCTTTAATGCGTCAAAAACTTTTGGAAGTGTGACAAAGATCAGGCTGGGTCCGGAAGCCGGCTCCAGGCCGCTGGCAAATACGGCCGGAAAGATGGCAATTCCGGCCAGCACGGCGATGGTGGTGTCCAGCGCGGCGATATTGATACAGCTCTTCGGGATGCTGACCTCTTTGGTTAAATAGCTTCCATAGGTGATGGTGATACCCATGCAGAGACTCAGGGAATAGAAGACCTGTCCCAAAGCCGCGCTTACCGAGGTGATGTTAAATGCGTCAAATTTGGGTGAAAAAATAAAGGCAATCCCTTCTCCGGCACCCGGCAGTGTAACGCCGCGGATGATGATGACGATCAGTATGACAAACAGCGCCGGCATCATGAATTTACTGGCCTTTTCGATTCCGTTTACACCGAAATAACAGATCAGGCCGGTGATCAGCATGAATAGGAAAAACCAGATAAGCGGTTCCACCGGCTTGGCCGTAAATGCCCCGAAATCAGCGGGGGCCTGAAATGTGGTCGCATAGCTGACAAAGTATTTGATAATCCATCCGCCGATAATGGCGTAATAGGACAGGATGACGAAGGCCGCCAAAACACCGAAATAGCCCACAATCCTGGCATGCGGATGAATCGTATCATACGCCAGAACCGGATTTTTACCGGTTTTCCGTCCGAGGGACATTTCCGTGATCATGACGGGAACGCCCAGTATGCAGATAAAAAACAGATAGGCGATAAGAAACGGAAATCCGCCGTTACGCCCCATGAGATACGGAAACTTCCAGAGATTCCCCAGGCCGATGGCTGCGCCGGCGGTAGCCAGGATAAAGCCCATCTTGCTGGCCCATTTGTTGTTTGTTTTCATAAGTCCATAACCCCCAATTATATGTTCTTTTCTCGTGTGTATACGCCGAAGGCCAAGGCCTGAAAATGGGCGTGCCGATACACAGCCTTTCTATTATACTGAATAATTGGGGAAATAGCAATTCTCAATTGAGGCCAATAGAATGGCTGCTGAGAAAAATAGACCAGTAAGCTGTATTGACTGGTTCCTTTTTTTGTCGTATTATAACGGTGTTATATAACACTGTTACAAAAAATACTCGAACCAGAGTAGAATTGAGGTAATAAATGGGTACCCAAAACAGAGATACGGCTGCGGCGATTCTGGAGGCCAGCAGGAAAGAATTTATGGAATACGGATATGAGAAGGCATCGTTACGGCGGATCGCCAAAGAGGCCTCGGTCACCACCGGCGCAATCTATGGCTATTTTGCAGGAAAGGATGCGCTGTTTGCGGCGCTGACGGAAGATGCGGCGGAGGAACTGGTGGAACTGTATACAAAGGTGCACAGCGACTTTGCGTCGCTTCCGCCCGAGGAGCAGCCGGATATGTTAAATGTTGTGACGGAGGAGTGTGTTCCGTGGCTGGTGAATTACGTCTATGACCATTTCGAGGCGTTTAAGCTGCTTCTGTGCTGCGGCGCTCCCGGCTGCGGAGAACGCTTCTTTGACCGGCTGGCCGAGGTGGAGGAGCAGTCATGCCATGATTTTGTGGCGGCGGTAGAGCAGATGGGTTATCCGGTCCCCAAACTGGGAGACGCGTTGATCCATATCGTGTGCAGCACCTTCTTTCGGCAGATTCAGGAGTTTGTAGACCACGATATCCCGCGGGAAGAGGCGATGTCCTGCTCTCTCATATTAAGCCGTTTCCAGCATGCGGGGTGGAAAAAGATTTTGAATCTGCCTTCCTAGTACAGCATTGGCAGACAGATAGGTCAGATGCAGTAATACCTATAAATAGGAACGTATCGCGCCATTAGGTTAGCTGAAGCTAACTGAACTGTGAGTTACGATGCGAGCTGCGATGTGAGTTACAATGCGAGCTATGATGCGAGTTACGATTCAACAAAAAGGAGGATGAAAAATGGAAAGCAGTAACAGGAAAATCATGACACGGCTTCCGGAGACAAAGAAAGTCACGCTGATGACCTTTGCCGGAAAGTACCGGTTTCTCACGGGGACCGGCTGTGTCTTATCGGGAATCAGTTCCGTGGCTGCGCTGGCGCCTTATCTGTGCATGTGGAATGTAGTGAAAGAGGTGGTTCTGAACTGGAATACCGGTCTGGACGGCCGAAGTCTGGTTCATTGGGGCTGGCTGGCGGTGGCGTCTTCCCTGATCAGCATGCTGTTTTATTATGGAGCGCTCATGTGTACTCATTTCTCGGCCTTCCGCACAGCCAGAAATATGAAGACCGCGGCGCTTCATCACCTGACAAGGCTGCCCATCGGATATTTTAAACAGGAGGGGAGCGGAAAGCTTCGACGGATAATCGACGATGGAGCCGGCCAGACGGAGACGTATCTGGCCCATCAGCTTCCGGATCTGGCAGGGGCTATTGTGACGCCTGTCGCCGTTCTTGTGCTTCTCCTGGTCTTTGACTGGAGATTCGGCCTGATCAGCCTGGTTCCGATGGGCGTGGGCGTATTTTTCTTAAGCCGCATGATGGGAACCGGGATGGCGGAGTGTATGCGGCAGTATCAGAATGCCCTGGAGGATATGAATAACGAAGCGGTGGAGTATGTCCGGGGAATTCCGGTGGTTAAGACGTTTCAGCAGAGTATATTTTCGTTTAAGAGCTTTCACGATTCGATCCTCCGGTATCGGGACTGGGCGGTGAATTATACCATCTCTCTGCGCATTCCCATGTGTGCCTATACAGTCAGCATCAACGGGATTTTTGCAATACTGATCCCCGCCGGAATTCTGCTGATCGGTGATATTTCCAGAGGAGCCTCCTATACGGCTGCGGCGCTGGACATTATCTTTTATATTTTATTCAGCCCGATCTGTGTGGCAATGATGGATAAGATCATGTGGACCAGTGAAAATACCATGGCGGCCAAAGACGCCATGAACCGCGTCTTAAAAATTCTGAAGGAAGAACCGCTTTCCGAGCCGCCCGCGCCGAAGAAGCCAAAGGATTATACGATTCAGTTTCAGGATGTGACCTTTTCTTACCGGAAGGGAGGAATTGCAGCTCTGGATAAAGTCTCCCTTACGGTTCCGCAGGGGGCTACCGCGGCCGTGGTGGGCGCTTCCGGCAGCGGCAAGACCACATTGGTAAGCCTGATTCCCCGGTTTTTCGATGTCAATGGCGGAAGCATCACCATAGGAGGCATTGATGTGCGTGAGATCAGTACGGAGGAGCTGATGAAAATGGTCAGCTTTGTATTCCAGGACTGCCACTTATTTAAGGATACCCTGCTGAATAACATACGGGCGGCCAGGCCCCAGGCTGCGGAGGCCGAGGTGAGGCGGGCTCTGGAAGCCGCACGGTGCGAAGATATTATTGAGAAAATGCCGCAGGGTCTCCATACTGTGGTCGGCACAAAGGGAGTCTATTTATCGGGAGGTGAGGTCCAGCGGATCGCCCTGGCGAGAGCCATCTTAAAGGATGCCCCCATCGTTCTGTTGGATGAGGCGACCGCATTTGCAGATCCTGACAATGAGTACCTGATTCAGCAGGGATTCGAGAAACTGGTAGAAGGCAAGACGGTTATCATGATCGCCCACAGGCTGTCCACCGTCTGCCGTGCGGACCGCATCTTTGTGATGGAGAAGGGACGCATTGCGGAAGAGGGAAGCCATAACGCGCTTCTCGCCTCCGGCGGACTGTACGCCAGGATGTGGGCGGATTACCAGAGGTCAGTAGAATGGAAGGTAGGTGGAAAGGCATGAGTAAATATCTTCAGAAAAAATTTGCGTTGAGCGAGCAGGGAGGAAAAGATCTGACAAAGGCGATCTTTTGCTGTGCCCTGACGAATATCAGCCTGATGTTTCCGATGGGAATCCTGTTCCTCTTTATGGAGCGGCTGACCGGCCCTCTCGTCGGCCTGGAAGCCCCGGACATGGGAATCGGCGGATATGTGGGAATCAGTGTGGTTCTGCTGGCGGTGATTGGTTTCTTTGAGCGCCTGCAGTACAACGCCACGTTTCTCTCTTCCTATCAGGAGAGCGCCAATATGAGAATCAGGCTGGCGGAACGGCTTCGTATGCTGCCGCTGTCATTTTTTGGTAAAAGAGATCTGGCTGATTTGACGACCACCATTATGGCGGACTGTGCATTTGTGGAGAAAGCATTTTCTCATTTTATTCCGGAACTGATGGGGGCTTTGATTTCCACGGTGCTGATCGGAATTGGACTTCTTGCCGCAAACTGGAGGATGGGAATTGCGGTTCTGTGGGTGGCGCCAGTGTCATTTCTGCTGGCTGCTCTGACAAGACCGCTTGTGGACCGGATGGAGCGGAGACAAAAGGGGAAAAAGATCGCAGCCTCCGATGGCATTCAGGAATGCATCGAGAATATTCAGGATATCCGGGCCAATAACCAGAGCGCGGATTATCTGAAGAAGCTGGATCAGAAAATCATGGACGTGGAATCCATTACGGTTAAACTGGAGCTGTTAAACGGCACGCTGGTGACCTCGGCTCAGATGATTCTAAAGATCGGCATGGCAACCACGGTTCTGGTGGGAGCGTCCCTTCTCGTTTCCGGCTCCATAAGCTTTATGATCTTTCTGATGTTCATGCTGGCTGCGACCAGGCTGTACCAGCCTCTGAGCGGCTGCCTTCAAAATCTGTCTGCCGTGTATTCCACGCTGCTTGTGGTAGAGCGGATGAAGTCCATCGAGGAACAGAAGATTCAGCAGGGGAGAGAGGACGCCGCCTATCGAGGCTATGATATCGTGTTTGACCGGGTGGGATTCTCCTATAAGGAAGGGGAACCGGTCCTGCGGGAGGTGTCCTTTACCGCGAGACAGGGGCAGGTTACGGCTCTCGTGGGGCCGTCCGGAGGCGGCAAATCCACCAGCGCAAAGCTGGCCGCACGGTTCTGGGATATCGATAAGGGAACGATCACCATCGGCGGCAGTGATATCAGCAAAATAGAGCCGGAGACGCTGCTGAAGAGCTTCTCCATCGTATTCCAGGACGTGGTTCTGTTCAACAATACGATTCTGGACAATATCCGCCTGGGCAGAAAGGGCGCCTCCGACGAAGAGGTTCTGGCGGCAGCCAGGGCAGCCCAGTGTGAAGAATTTATTAGCCGTCTTCCTGAGGGCTATCAGACCCGGATCGGAGAAAATGGCTCCACCCTTTCCGGAGGCGAACGGCAGCGGCTGTCCATCGCAAGGGCTCTTTTAAAGGACGCACCAATCATACTCATGGATGAGGCCACGGCATCCCTGGACGTGGAAAATGAGACGCTGGTCCAGGAGGCCATCTCCAATCTGGTAAAGGATAAGACGGTGCTGATTATCGCCCACCGGATGCGGACTGTAGCGGGCGCCGACCAGATTGTCGTACTCAAGGACGGATGCGTGGCGGAACAGGGAACGCCGGAAAAGCTGCTTGAGGATAATGGGATTTACCGTCATATGACGGAGCTTCAGAATAGAAGTTTGTCCTGGAGTTTGTAAAAATTTAGAAGTGTGAGAGAGTCATTGCCGAACAACGGCGGCTGATGATACAATAAGTAATCATTATTTAAAAATATGAATGGCACGTCTTTTACCAATTAGGCGTAATACGTAAAATACCCGTTTTACGTATTACGCTGTTGTCCATGATTCAAAAAGAATATAGTCATCTTCCGTTTCAATCAGATAATCGAAAGCGTTCCAGGCGTGAATATCACCGTATCGAATGATAGAAAGAATACGTGATGGAACTGCAAGATCAAGTATTTTATTCTTAATATCGAATCCTTCTATGGTATCCGCCTGTATATATTTGATACTTGAAGTACCTCGACACGAAAAGTATTCTGGTATCCAATCGTTTTTTAAGTGTTGTTTCCATTCACCAGTATTAAAATTATTCTTCCACGGTTTTTCTGTTTTCGGCCATTCCTCATGATCATATAATGAATAGATAAAAAGGGCAGATACTGCCATTTCCAGGGAATTGCATAAATATTTTGGAATTGCACAAAAATAGGCCCCTTCTTCTCTGGCATCGCGGGAATATACACGATTGCTGCGTATGCTGTCTTTATAATTTTCTACAGCTACTTTTGAGGCTAATTCAGCAAAATAATCTATATCACAAAACAACTTACCCACTGTATTTAATATAAAATCAACCTCCTGTTTCAGTTTACATACTCAAAGTGTCTGTTATAAATTGCCTTTATTTCACATCTTTCGGCTAAGGTAAATATTTTTTATTGCCTGTATAGCTATTTCAGGTGTCATAAGACGGCAAAGAGTTCTATAGGGCTACCCCGCAAACCCTCATGAAATGGGCATTTTCTCAAATTCCACGAACAATGCGGCATAACCTTGAACCGCATGGTTTTGTAAGGTTGGGCACCATCTTGGCACCACAAAATAAAATATCAGCAAGCCCTTCAGAGGCGTTTTATACCCCCGAAACCGGGATAGGGTTCCCATGCGGTACAGCCGGGGGCCCACGGAAAACAATCGTGGCAAGCAGGGCAGGAGTATAGCACTCCCGCAAAACGCGTAGCCGCTCCAGCTGTGGCGCGTTTGACAAGGCGGCGTAAGCGGCCCTTGCCGGGGGATTGAGGGCGGCCCTCAACAAGCAGATTTTACTGGTTTTCGCCGGGGTGAAAATCGCAAAGTGTGTACCACTTTGCCCTGTTTGCCAATATTGAAAACAGATAAAAGGAAAGTACGTATTATACCAATAATGTGTACTTGAATAGGCCCAATAAAATGGAAGTTATCAGGCTTATACTAAGTAGATTAAACATCTGATACCTCAAAATTTAATGTACCCCTCTCGACACCGTTGACAATTAGCGTAACAGAATGAATTCCGGGATAATGCTTCCTTGTGCTTGCATCTGCAAAGGAATGTGTTTTACTATAAGATTTTTTTTCATTTTTCCTCAACGTAGGCTCGGATATTTTAAATATCCTTCGGGAACGCGTGCCGTTTGCTTTCACATAATCAATGCCATATTCCAGCCGTACCTTGATTTCCTTATTTGCTACAATTCGGAAAGAAAAGACCATATCCTCTCCAACGCAAACAGAAGCGGCATCCAACGAGAAGTTATCAATATTTACGCAATCGGCATCTGTAAACCCGAAAATGCCTAGTACATCCCTGTTACCCTTTTTAAGAAGTGTCCTGCATCCGTGCTTTATAATCCAATCGGTATGCTCATTTTTACCGTACCAATCCTTTGCAAGTCCTACTATTAAATCGGGATGGTTTTTTGAAATATCGTTTAGATTGTTTGCCACACTTTTGCGAACATACAACGATGGGTCGGCTTTCAGCCTCTCTAAAATTAGGAGAACTGGCGACGGGTCTTTTTTGAAACTGGTCAACGCCTGTCCCCAGGGTAGCGCCGGACGGCACCCCTCGCTGGCAAGCCGCCGCACATGTTCGTTGTCATGCTCCGCCCAGGAAGCCATCTGTGCCATCATTCTGACTTCATGCTTGATAATAAATGGCCTTACAGCAAATTCAGCCGTCGAATATTGCGTATACCGTTCCAACGCAACCATTGATAAATCCCAATAGCGCTCATCTTGACCATACACTTCAACGAAATCGGGGAAGTAAAGCAGGCCGGAATCCACATTTCCAACTGGATAATCCGTAATAGCCTTGTCCAAAATACCGAGAGCATGTTCGTAATCAGGTGGCAGATATTTTCCTAAATTGATAGTGATGCGCCGCATACGGGCCTTCAATTCCAATGTATGCCATGTTTCGTCCATAACGTCGGTAATAAAATCATCGGCCGGAAAGGTTGGATATACGGCGTTTACGCACATAGCAAGTTCATGAATTGTATTGTAATTATAATATCGATCCTTTATTAAATCAGGCATATACTTCCTCTTTTCTAAGGGGGATTACTTACGACAGGAAACTTCTTCTTAGGACTAATTCACAATTTCCGATTTGTCGAGTGCGCTTTCTCCGCCTAAGGCGTACAAACCATAAGCTTTTTTCATTTTAATATGACCGCATGGAAATGTCAAACAGCTCATTTTGTTTCCTTACTTCATGCTGCAGCTCATAACTCGGTTTGTTTGCTTGGGCACCATTTTACCCTTTGCAGGACGGTTTCCCACATGGCAGAAATGCTGATTTCATTGGCTTTTCCGGCTGGAAAAAGGGTTTTATGGTTCCTTTTTAGTTTCCGGAAATATGAATTTTGCATATAAGTGATCCGCCCCACACAACTACCCGCGTTTTATCAGGAAATATCTGTAAAAAAACAGCATTTGATGGTAGAATGGTTAATAACACAAGCAAAGTGACTATTGCAAAGACGGGAGACGATCATATGGAGAATCAGAAAATCAGAATCATAAAGAAAAACAACGATTTTTCCCTGGAATACCAGCCGGGCGATATTTTTACGATAGACAGCACCTGGTACGGAGGGGTCAACGTGACCAGCAAATCCGGAATTCCGCTGTCGCTCGACCGGGAAGAATACGAGCTTTATCAGGAGGAAGAGGAGCCGCGCCGCGAGATCGACCGGTATTCCTATCATCTGGGCGCGATGGACAGTTTCTGCGAGATGGTGGCGGCGGGAGTAAAAAAGCTGGCCATGAGCCACCCCTGTGCCACAAAGGAGGAACGGGATGTATTTCTGCCGGAGGTGAAGCGGATCTGTGATTCTTACGGGATACGGTTCTATCCGGAGGATGAAGCGTTTCTGACGGACTTATTTCCTGAGGAGCTGAACCGGGGGACGTATAACTATCTGTTTTACAGCGCAGACGAGGTGCTGGAATCGTATCTGGGTCTGAAAGAAGAGCAGAAGCGGCTTATGGAAAACGGCACTTACACCAGACAGCAAAGCTATGAGACTGCCAGGAAATTCGGGCGGCTTCTTTCCTATACGGAGGAGGGAACCAGGCGGCTGATCGAGAAAACAGAGAAGCAGAAGGCGGAAGGAGACACGAGCCATGGCTGATCAGAAGAATCAGGAACGCTGCCAGGAAGTCGATGATTATATCGCCGGTTTTGAGGCTCCGGTGCGGGAGCGGCTGGAGGCGGTCCGATCCCTTGTTCTGGAGACTGCCGCCGGATGCAGCGAGAGGCTGGCGTGGGGCGCCCCAACGTATTACTTAAACGGATATCTCTTACAGTTTGCCGCGTATAAGAAGCATCTGGGCTTCTATACCACCCCGGCCACGCTGGAGCATTGGAAAGAGGCGCTGGCCGGTTATAAGACAAATGAGAAGAATACGGTGCAGTTCCCCCATAATAAGGAACTGCCGCTGGATCTGATGAAGGAAATGATTCTGTTCCGGATCCGTGAGAAGGAGACTGATGCAGATGGCTCTGTTAAAATGTAAGATGTGCGGCGGAACGCTCACAATTGATAAAGACAGCAGCCTGGCTGTCTGCCCTTACTGTGGGACGAAATCCACAGTATACGATCAGGACAGAAAACTGTTCGAGCAGTTTCAGACCATGTTTGCGGCTCTTTTGAATAAAGATGCGGACGCGGGAAAGACGGAGGAAGGCTTCTGGGTGGAGGCCACGGACGAGGAGCTGGTCAGGGAGGATGGGGAGATCATTGCCATCCGCTGCCTCTGGAGGATGAAGGCCGATTTCTGTACCGTGTATGTGGCGAAGAAGAATGTGATTTACACGTTTGATAAACAGTATGAAGCCTATGCGGACCGTTACATCAAGATGGTTTCGGAGGTGAAGTATCCGAACCGGGAGATGGAACAGGAGCTGAAAAACTACATTCCGCAGGTAGTGACCCACTGCCGCCTGGAAGACGGAGGCCGTATGGTGGCTATAGAAAAGAAGCCGGGCGTCTATCCATTACGGCTGTTAGGCATTCTGCTGGACCGCCATGCGGCCTGGGTGATCAGCCGGCTGGAGAATTTGTGTTGCCTCCTCTCCTATAGCGGAATTGTTTTAAATGGCCTGACGCTGGACAATTTATTTGTGGAGCCAGCCACCCATCAGATCTGCTTATACGGCGGATGGTGGTTCGCCGGATATCAGAACGGAACGATGAGCGGAATCTCCGCGGACGCAAGAACATGCATCTACAGGAAATACCTGGAGAGCAAGCGATGCCATTTCTCCACGGACTTGGAATCGCTGCGTCTTGCGGCGGCAAAGCTGCTGGGATGCGAGACAAGGGAGGCGGTGGAAGGCCTTCTGACTCTGCCGGAACCGTTCCGGGAGTTCCTGCTGGAGCCGGCAGCAGGCAGTGCCGGAAGCGATTTTGCCGAGTGGGACAGAGTGCTGGAGGCCTCGTACGGGGAACGGAAATTCATTCCCCTTCCCGTCACGGATGAGGAAGTCTATAGCTAGTACTGGGTATTATCATGGCAGTATACCGGAATAAAAGATCTATCACATATGCAGGAGGAAACAGTATGGGACACGGAAGTTACCAGAGTAAGGATTGGAATAATTTAAGATCAGCAAGAAACATCAACCAGAATTCCACGGTGAACGATATCTACCGTTCCAGGCAGATGAGACCGAATCTGGACCCCAACGGGGTGAAATACCGGGAATCGTGTGATTCCATGGACAATCCGGCGTCCACCGCAATTATTTTCGGGCTGGATGTGACGGGCTCCATGGGATACTTATCGGAGGAGATCGCCAAGGGCGCCTTAAACCGCACCATGCTGGAGATCTATGAGAAGGAGCCCGTTACGAACCCGCATATTATGTTCCAGGCCATCGGGGACTCCAAGACGGATGATGCGCCTCTCCAGGTGACCCAGTTCGAGGCGGATATCCGGATTGCGGAACAGCTTTTGGATGTCTGGTTCGAGGGCCGGGGCGGCGGCAACGGCGGGGAGTCTTACCTGCTTTCCTGGTATTTTGCGGATAAGCATACGAAGATTGACTGCTATGACAAACGCAGGGAAAAGGGATTCTTATTTACCATAGGCGACGAGCGGTGCCATAAGATTCTGACGAAAGCGGAGATCAAGCGTGTGTTTGGAGATTTGGCTTTCCGGGATTACAGCGCCGAGGCCCTCTATGAAAAGGCCTCCCGCAGATATGAGATTTTCCATATCGTGATGAAAGCCGGAGCCTACAAGGCACAAAACAGCGGGGAAGACTGGAAGCAGCTGATCGGATCCCGGGCCGTAGAGCTGGATCCGAACGACCTGGATGTGCTTCCGGAGGTCTTTGTCAGCCTGATGCAGGCGGCCAGAGGTATGGAGACAAAGGCAATTACCGCGCAGTGGAGCGGAAAAGCCGCGGACGTGGTTGCGGAAATTATAAAAGATATCAGAAAAGAAGAGGGAGAGGGCTTCCTGACATTTTGACATGGGTGATTACGGGAAAGAGGTAAAAGCGGTTATCGGCAAGAATTTCGGTGACGAGGGAAAGGGAAAATGCGTGGACCTCCTCTGTGCCGAGGCCATGGAACAGGGAAAAAAGGCTGTTGTAGTGCGTCATAACGGCGGCGCGCAGGCAGGCCACACGGTGGAGGGGAAAAATTTCCGGTTTGTATTCCACCAGCTGGGGAGCGGCTGCTTCAGAGAGACGCCGTTTTACTGGAGTGAGACATTTCTCCCTGATCTGGTGAAGCTGGGGGAGGAGGCAGAAGCGTTTGAGCGGATACGCGGTGACAACGGGGCCGGGCATGACTCGGTGGCCGTCTATGCCAGCCCGGACTGCGTCTGTGTGACCGTCTTTGACGTGCTGCTGAACAGTCTGGCGGAGGAGCTTCGGAGGGAGGCGCGCCACGGCTCCTGCGGCATGGGGATCTATGAAACGGTCCGCCGCGCCAGGTCGGTTACGGGTGGTGCAGTGACCTTCCGTCTCGGTGATCTGGAGGGAAAAAGCACGGAGGAGATTGCCGGGATGCTGAAAAGGATCCGGGACTGTTACGTACCCGGACGACTGGAGGAACTATGCAGGGAGCTGTACGGCGGCCCGGAAGCGCCCTTTGACCGTCACGGTGACTCGTGCGCAGAGCGTGCGAGCGATCGTTGGGACAGGCTGTGGGATCATGAGTGGTTCCGGCTTCTGCGTGATGACAATGTGCTCTGGAACGCATCTGATCTGATGCGGGAAAATTTTAACCGCTACGTCATCACGGCAGATCCCAGCCAGGTCTTTGAGCCGTTCGATACGGTGATATGCGAAGGCGCCCAGGGACTTTTACTGGACGAGGACAATATGGAGTACTATCCTCATTTGACGCCGTCCCACACGGGACTGTTCAATGTGAGCCGCCTTCTGGCATCGGCAAGAATCGAGCCTGCATCGCTGGACGTCCGCTATGTGACACGGTCCTACGTGACGAGGCACGGCGGAGGGCGGCTGGATCATGAATGCCGAAAAGAGGAGATCAATCCCTTCATGCAGGACTTGACTAATCTGCCCAATCCCTGGCAGGGAGAGCTTCGGTTTGCGAGGCATCCTGATGTGAGCGGGTTCTTTGCCCCGCTGGAAATGGATCTGGGGAATTTACCCGCACGGTTTAAGAAGCGCATGTGTGCGCGGATCGAGGTGACCCATCTGGATGAGACAGACGGGCGGATTCTGTGCTGCGGCGGCTCCCGGGAACTGGAGGAGTTTCAAAAAGAATGTGAGAACATGGGGAAGGAAGTGCTATGTTTCAAAATATAAAAGAAATCTGGTTGACAATCTCTCTGAAGCGGAAGATCGGCTCTTTCGCCGTCATGGTAATCCTGGTCATGGGGCTTTCCGTGGCCTTTAATATTCGTATTATGGATTTCTCTCTGGGCAGTTTCAATGTCATTCTCGACGATAATTCACGGTGTCACGATTTCCAGGAGGCGATGGAACTGGAAATAAAGGCGTTCGAAGTGTATGTGAGAGACCGCACACAGGAAAACAGGGACGAGTACGTCCTGGCCTGCGTCAGGTCGGAGCGGTGTCTCCGCTCCCTGCCCTTCGACTATGAGCGGATCGGCGAGGAACGGTATGCCAGGACCTGGAATGTGAAGAATGGTTATGAGGGGTACTTAACGGCCCGCGATCAGCTGCTGGAGATGGATTCCGGCTCCGAGGACTTTATTCCCCGTCTGTACGAGATCTATGATATGCAGTCTTACATTCAGACCTACGTCAGAAGACTGGTGCAGGTAACCTTAAAAGAGGGGAATGCGACCTACCAGGAAAAGGTTCCGGTGTTCTATCAGATGCCGTATCTGATCCTTCTGTTCTCCGCCGTCATGATGGTGGTGGCTTTATGCCTGACGAAGCTGCTGTCTGGCGCCCTGATCGATCCGCTGGTCAAGCTGGCCCACACCTCCAGGAAGATTGCCAGAAATGATTTCAGCGGCAAGGACATAACCGTTGAAAATAAAGATGAGATGGGGGAACTGGTCAGCGCCTTTAACAAGATGAAGCACGCCACGGAGGGGTATATCAACACCCTGAAGGAGAACAACGAGATGGCCGGGCTTCTCCACAAGGAGGAGCTGGAGAAGATGGAGATGGAGAAACGTCTGGACGCCACGCGGCTGGAGGTGCTGAAGAGCCAGATCAATCCCCATTTCCTGTTCAACACGTTAAATATGATCGCATGTACGGCAAAGCTGGAGGAGGCGAAGACCACGGAGCGGATGATCGCCAGCATGAGCAACCTGTTCCGGTATAATTTAAAGACATCGGAGCAGATTGTGCCGCTGGAGCAGGAACTGAAGGTGGTGGAGGATTACATGTATCTTCAGCAGATGCGTTTCGGCAGCCGGATCGGGTATGAGTGCCGGATCGATGTGGATGCCAGGCAGGTGATGATCCCGGCCTTCACGCTGCAGCCGGTGGTGGAAAATGCCATTATTCATGGCCTGTCGCCAAAAGAGCAGGGCGGAAGGGTCTTTTTAAAGGTGTGGAAGGACGGAAACAGCGTGATAATCTCCGTGGCCGACACCGGCCTGGGAATGGAGGAGGAGACGCTGGAGGAACTGGTGGCCGCGCTGAAGAACAGCCACACGGCAAAGGTGGGCATAGGCCTGGGTAATATCTACCAGCGGATTCAGACCATGTACCAGAACGGCGGCCTGAGAATATACAGCAAAAAGGGGCGGGGAACCGTCATTCAGATGACGATACCGCAGGAGGAAGTATGAGTATGTACCGTGTATTAATTGCAGATGATGAAATGATTGAGAGAAAGGTTCTCTATAAGACGCTTACGGAAAATCTGGGGGACCAGTGCACGATTTTCCAGGCGGAAAACGGGCGGGAAGCCCTGCGGGTCTATGAAGAGGAGAAGATTCAGATTGCCATCTTAGACATCGAGATGCCTGGAATCAACGGAATCGAGGCCGCGCAGAAGATTCGGGAGCAGGACGGGGACTGCTGTATTATCTTCCTGACTGCGTTTGATGAGTTCGCTTATGCCAAAAGCGCCATTACGGTTAAGGCACTGGACTACCTGCTAAAGCCGTATGACGAGCAGGAACTGATGCTCGTCCTGGAGGAGGCCATGCGGCTGACCGAGGAGCGGATGAGGCGAGAGAGAGCCGCAAAAGAGAAGATGGACGCAGGGGCGTATTCCGGTACCGGACCAGACGGCAGATCTGCTTCCGAGACGGCCGGATGCGACGGAGGCGTCGCGGAAGTATCCAAAATGACGGGACGCGACGGAGGCGGCGCGGATGCTTCCAGGGATGAGGGTGAGGATTTCGGCAGCATCCGTCTGTCCAGAGTGGCAGAAATCATCGACAAGTATATCCATGAGAATTACATGTTTGACATATCCATGCAGGACATGGCCAGGATGATGAATTATTCGGAGGCCTATTTCTGCAAGCTGTTCAAACAGTGCTTTAATAAAAATTTCACATCCTACTTAACCGAATTCCGTGTGGCGGAGGCGAAAAAGATGCTGGAAGAGCCGACGGTGAACGTAAAAGAGATTGGGAAAGCGGTCGGATATGCGGATTCCAATTACTTCGCAAAGGTTTTCAAACGGATTACAGGGCAGAGTCCCACGGAATACCGCATGGTTATTTTTCAAAGAATGTAAAGAACGTGTTAAGAAGGTGATTGTTAGAAGTGCATAAATAAAAACGAAATATAGGTTAAAATAATACTATGATTCACAATTATTTACCGTTTTCATGGAAAAGAAATCCTCTTATAATGAACTTAACGTAAAGAAAACGTTAAGAAACACACAGAAATGTAAAAAGAGTGTTAAGAGGAGGAATTGTGACATGAAGAAGAGATTTGTGAGCACAGTGTTATGCGCGGCAATGGTAGCAGGTTCCCTGGCGGGCTGTGGGTTAAAGACACCGGAGACGACGGCGGCGCCGGCACTTGAGACCACCACGGCAGCGGCGGCTGAGGAGACGAAGGCAGCAGCAGAGGAGACTGCAGCAGCGGCAGAAGCTTCCGACACGCCGGAAGTAACACTTGTTTATGCCGAGGTAAACCCGTTAGACACCATCGTCGGACAGATGGCAACCGCGTTCAAGGAGAAGGTAGAAGAGCTTTCCGGCGGGAAGATCGCCATCGACATTCAGGCCAGCGGTGTTCTCGGTTCTGAAAACGATGTCCTCGACACCATGCTGGGCGGCGGCGGAACCATCGACATGTCCCGTATCTCCGCGTTCGCTTTGACAAGCTACGGCGTGGAAAAATCCGTACTTCTGTCTATTCCGTATACATTTGTAAATCGTGACCATTTCTGGAATTTCGCCAACAGTGACCTGGCTCCGGAATTCCTCATGGAACCCCATGACAACGATCTGGGAGTAAGGGGCTTATTCTACGGCGAGGAAGGCTTCCGCCATTTCTTCACGGTAAAAGAGATCAGTGGCCTGGAAGACTTAAAGGGCATGAAGTTACGAGTATCCAACGACCCAATTATGAACGGTATGGTTCAGGGCCTGGGCGCCAATCCAACCGTTGTTTCCTTTAACGAACTGTATTCCGCTCTTCAGACCGGCGTTGTAGACGGTGCGGAACAGCCGATTGCAAACTACAAGTCCAATGCGTTCCAGGAAGTTGCGCCGAACTTAATTCTTGACGGCCACACCCTTGGCGCGGTTCAGGTTATCATCACAGACGAAGCATGGGATAAGCTGACAGAAGAGCAGCAGAACATCCTGATGGAAGCAGGAAAATACGCATCTGATTTCAACAGAAAGATCTCCGAAGAGGCAGAGAACAAGGTCCTGGATGAGCTGAAGGCAGAAGGCATCAATGTCATTGAAGTGCCGGATATCACCCCATGGCAGGAAGCCTGTAAGGATATCATTGATTCCTCTACAGCAGACAACAAAGAACTGTATCAGAAGATTCTCGATATGAAATAAACTCATAAATTGTTGCTGCAATGGAAACGGGCACAGAGGAAGATTCTTGTTACGCCTCTGTGCCCCGTTCGTTACGGGGCATGTGCGCGAAAGTGTGCATGCGGCTGTATTGGAAAGGGGATCAAGATGCCGGGTATTTTTAATAAAATTGATAAGATTAAACCTGCCTACGATGCCACCTATCAGTCTGTTATGTTCTTATGCAAGCTGCTTCTGGTCGTGGATATCCTCATTACCACCATGTCTGTAATTGGGCGGTACGTTCCGTTTATTCCGGATCCGGCATGGAGTGAAGAGGTGGTTTTAACCTGTATGTCCTATATGGCGGTGCTTTCGGCTGCTCTCGCAATCCGGAGAGGCGCCCACATCCGCATGACGGCTTTCGACTCGTATCTGCCGAAAAATGTCGTAAAATTTTTAGATTTACTCTCTGACGCGGCCGTTCTGGCCCTGGCGCTGATCATGATTTTCGTCGGTTGGAAGTATGCCAGGGGAATCGGCTCCAAGGGTTCCTACGTGAGTATGCCGAAGATCTCCAGATTCTGGATGTATTTTCCGGTTCCTTTAGCGGGTGTGGCCATGATGATTTTTGAGCTGGAGGCAGTATACAATCACATCAAGAGCTTTTTCGTAAAGGAGGCGGACCAGTCATGAGTGGAGAAACATTAGCAATTGTCGTTTTACTTGTCAGCTTTTTTGTCATGGTTTTTCTGCGCTTTCCGATTGCCTACGCGGTGGCGCTTTCCTCCGTGTTCTGTCTGCTCTCCCAGGGACTTCCGCTGACGACTATCTGCCAGCAGATGGTAAAGGGAATCAGTTCCTTCAGCCTCATGGCGGTTCCGTTCTTTATTACCATGGGCTGTCTGATGGGCTCCGGCGGTATTTCGGAGAAGCTGATCGCGCTGGCCAACGCCTGCGTCGGATGGATGCGCGGCGGCATGGCAATGGTAAATATCGTTGCCTCCTATTTCTTCGGAGGAATCTCCGGTTCCGCGGCAGCGGACACCGCGTCCCTCGGCACAATTCTGATTCCAATGATGGTTGACCAGGGGTATGACGACGATTTTTCAACGGCCGTTACCATCACCTCATCCTGTGAGGGGCTTCTCGTTCCTCCCAGCCATAATATGGTCATCTATGCCACCACGGCGGGCGGCATTTCCGTAGGAAGCCTGTTCCTGGCCGGATATATTCCCGGTGCGCTGCTGGCGGTATCCTTAATGGTGGGATCGTATATTATATCGGTCAGACGCAACTATCCGAAGGGCGAGAAATTCAGCATTATCAACCTGCTTAAGCAGCTGGGCGTGTCCTTTTGGGCACTGGCGGCGGTTCTGATCGTGGTATTCGGCGTTGTCGGCGGTGCGTTTACGGCGACGGAGTCTGCAGCGGTCGCGGTTATCTACAGCCTGGTTGTCAGTGTGTTTATCTACAGGGGGCTGGACTGGAAGGGCGTCTGGAGAGTTCTCGGCGACTGCGTCGACACGCTGTCCATCGTTCTGATCCTGATTGCCACCTCCAACATCTTCGGCAACTGTCTGACACGCCTCCACGTTCCGGTTCTGGCAGCGGGTGCGATTATCGGCCTCACCGATAATCCGATTCTGCTGGCTCTGCTGTTAAACTTGATTCTTCTTGTACTTGGATGTATTATGGATATGGCGCCGATCATCCTGATCGCTACGCCGATTCTTCTCCCGATCGCCACGTCGATCGGTATCGATCCGATCCAGTTTGGTATTATGGTAATTCTGAACTGTGGTATCGGGCTTTTAACACCTCCTGTAGGCGCGGTGCTGTTTATCGGATCCGCGGTATCCAAGACGCCGATGGAGCGGGTTGTCAAGGCGACGCTGCCATTTTACCTGTGTATGATCATTACGCTGATGCTGATTACGTTTGTTCCGGCCTTCAGTATGTGGCTGCCCATGGTGTTAGCGAAATAACAGCGTTTGGTGGTTCGGAGGTGCGAGTGATGAAATATAAGTATACCTACAGGAATACCGCAGGCGAACTGTGGCAGCTTTCCATGTATTATACGTACGGTTCGATGGTCGGGATGTGCAACCTGATCTTTACGGCAGCTGTGATCGCCCTGACCATCAATAAATGGAATACAGTCAGCAGTGTATGGCGGTTCCTTCTGCTCCTCGCCTGCTGTCTCTTTACGGTCATCCAGCCGCTCGTCGTCTGGAGAAAGGCCGAAAAACAGGCTGCCGTGATCAGCCGGGATACGGAGATGGAGTTTGGAGACACGGGAATCCGCATCCGGGTGGGTGACGAGAACTCGGCGATTCCATGGACCGCAGTTAAAAAGATTTCTAAGAAACCTACAATGATTGTCCTGTTTTCCGATACCACCCACGGTTACGTGCTTACGAACCGGGTGCTTGGAAAAGACCGGGAGGCGTTTTATAACTATGTAACATCAAAAAGTGCTGTATAGAGGGAACATGGCGGAAAGGAGGGACTGTGCTGTGAAAATAAAGACGGCTGCTCTGTTTGTCTTTGCAATGGTTATCCTGGCTGCGTGCGGCGGCCGGAAGGAAGACCAGACAAAGGCTGTAGATCCGGAATATGTATTTACGTATGCAGAGAATCAGGCAGAAGACTACCCCACAACACAGGGGGCCTACAAATTCGCCGAGCTTGTGGAAGAGAAGACCGGCGGGAGAATTGTGATCTCGGTCAACGCACAAGGCGTGCTGGGCGATGAGAAGACGGTTATTGAACAGATGCAGTTCGGCGGTGTCGATTTTGCCCGTGTGTCCTTATCGCCGCTGGCAGAATTTGTTCCCAGGCTGAATGTGCTTCAGATGCCGTATCTCTATACGGGAAGGGAACACATGTGGAAGGTCCTGGATGGGGAGATTGGCGACGATTTCTTAAATTCCTTCGATGGCTCCGATCTGGTAGCCCTGTCCTGGTACGATGCGGGAGCACGTAATTTCTATAGTTCGACGAAGCCGATCACGAAGCTGGAGGACATGAAGGGCATGAAAATCCGTGTCCAGGAGTCGGAGCTGATGGTGGGAATGATGGAGGCGCTGGGGGCCACCGCGGTGCCTATGGCCTACGACAAGGTCTATTCCGCCCTTCAGACCGGGATTATCGACGGGGCGGAGAATAACTGGCCTTCCTATGAGTCCACGGCTCACTATGAGGTCGCCAAATATTATACGATCGATGAACACACCCGGGTTCCGGAGCTTCAGCTGGTATCCCAGGCCACATGGGAGAAGCTGAAGCCGGAGGACCGTGATATCATACGCGAATGCGCCCAGGAATCCTCCCGTTATGAGAGGAAGCTGTGGGAGGAGCGGGAGCGGACCTCTGAGGAAAAGGTACGGGCGGCAGGCTGCCAGGTGGTGGAGCTGCCTCCGGAAGAAAAGGCCAGATTCCAGGAGGCCGTCACGTCCATGTACGGCAAGTACTGTGCGGAGTATGTGGATGTCATTGATGCGATTGTTGCAGAGGGGAAATAAATGCCTTACCATTTATTTCCCTATTGCTTTTTCCAATTCACTGATCATCATGGTTATATCCAGCGGTTTTACCAGATAGCCGTTCATGGAGGCCTCGAACGCCTTCTTCCTGTCTTCCTCGAAGGCGTTGGCCGTCATGGCCAGGATGGGTACTGAGGCGGAGTCCTCACGGTTCAGGGCCCGGATTCCCCTTGTGGCCTCCAGCCCATCCATGACAGGCATGCGGATATCCATCAGAATGGCCTGATACGTTCCGGGTTTCTGATCGCGGAAGCAGTGGATGGCCGCTTCCCCGTTCCCGGCGACATCCACTGCGGCGCCGTTTATCTCCAGGAGCGTCTTTGCAATCTCCTGATTGAGCTCGTTGTCCTCCACCAGGAGGATGCGGGCGCCCTTCAGAACGGATTCCTGAGTCCGCGTCTCGACTGCGGCCGGTTCCGCGGAGTCTTTTTTGTCCAGCTTCGAAAAGGTATCGTAAATGACCGAACGGAACAACGGTTTGGCGATGAAGTAGTCGATTCCGGCCTCGCGGGCCTCCTCCTCAATGCCGCGCCAGTCGTATGCCGTAATCATGATAAGCATGGTGTCAGGGCCAACCAGGCGGCGGATTCGCCGGGCGGTTTCGATACCGTCCATACCGGGCATCTTCCAGTCGATCATGGCGATATCAAACATCCAGTTCTCCCCGATGGCCTTTTCCACTTCCCGGACAGCCCGGATACCGGCGTCCACCCACAGCGTTTTCGCCCCGATATCGTCGAGAATCAGGGAGGTCTGCCTGCCGACGGAAGGATCGTCGTCTACCACCAGTACCTGGAAGCCCTTTAAGAGATTCTGGCGTTTCCGTTCCCATTCGTTCTCCTCATCGTCGGTTACCAGCTGGAAGGGAATGGTGACGGTGAACTGGCTTCCTTCCTGCTTACGGCTCATGACGGAGATGGTTCCGCCCATCAGCTGCACGAGACTGTAGACGATGGAGAGTCCCAGGCCGCTTCCCACGTTGTTACGGGCGTTGCCGGGGGATTCCTGCTCAAAGGGCTGGAAGAGACGCTTCATAAAGTCTTCTGACATACCGATCCCGTTGTCCTCAATGGTAAACTGGATATAGGCGTATCCGTTGGTTCTCTTTTCTTCCGCGATATCGACGCAGATCGAGCCTCCTGGCGGCGTGAATTTCAGCGCGTTTGACAGGAGATTCATGAGAATCTGCTTCATGCGCAGCGAATCCCCGATATAATGGCTTTCCAGAGGTTCCAGGTGACGCATTTCATAGCCTATCTCCCGTTCCAGCGTCTGCGGATAGATAATCTGGTTGATCTCCTCCACAAATGCCGTGAAATCGAAAAGGTCATGAGCGATTTCCATCTTATCCGTCTCAATCCTGGACATATCCAGAATGTCGTTGATCAGGGAGAGGAGAAACTTAGACGAGGTATCAATTTTCTGGAAGCAGTCCTTTACGGTCCTGGTATCGTTAAGCTTAATCTGGCCGATGGTGCTCATGCCGATGATGGCGTTCATCGGTGTCCGGATGTCGTGGCTCATGCGGGAGAGAAAGTCCGATTTGGCACGGCTGGCCGCCTGGGCTGACGCGAGGGCATCCCGGAGCAGCTGTTCCTGACGGGCCTGTTCCTGCCGCAGTTCATCGAGGAACTTGATCAGACAGATCGTCAGAACATCGTCGCTGAACGGATTCTCCACGGCAATCGCGTGGATAGAAAGCCAGTGGTATTTGCCGTCCACTGCCCGTCCCTGCAGTTCCATATAGACTTCCTGTTCTCCGGCTGCAAAGCGGCGAAGAAGGGCATCACGGCGGAAGGCATTGGTAAAATCAGCCTGGTAGGTGCTGTAGATTCCCGGAATGCTGTCAGCCTGGAGGTCTGTATAGCGGCCTTCCTCAGGAAATTGATACTCCAGCTGGTCATTTACAAAGCAGTGGTACGTGTCCTGAGTCAAATTGACGCTCACGATCAGAGGATAGGCAGTGCAGATCGCGGCACGCAGCGAACGGTTTTCCAGAATCCGCTCCTGCTCCTGAGCCTGCTCCAGACGCATCTGTTCGGTAATATCGGTAAACACCGCCTGAATGACCTCCAGACCGTTGCTGTTGATGATTCGTCCCATCACCACATTGATCCAGGCTTCCTCCCCGTCTTTTTTGATGCAGTGACGGCGGTAGGAGGCGGACTCTCCGTTCAGAGTGAGACGGTCTAGCAGCGCCGAAATCCAATCCTGGTCCTGTGTGTCAACCTTTTGGAGCGGGTTCCTGACCGCTTCGCGGTACTCCGACTCCGAGGCGTATCCGTAAAATCGCCATACCATGGGGGTGACCGAGATGATGCTGCGGGACGGGTCGGTGGAAAACTGGAGGATACCGCAGGGAAGCGTATGGTACAGCTGTTCCAGAAAACGGGTCTGATGTTCGTATTCCTGTTTTTTCGTGTCCAGTGCGGATTTCAAACGCTCGAAGGCCTGGCGGCCCGATTCCAACGGAAAGAGTTCGTCGTCCTGAATCTCCGCAAATGGAACTGAGTTATGAATATGTACCGTTTCCAGGTCATCCCCTTTTTCGCGGAAAACGAAGGTAGCCCTCTGCTGGGTATTTAAGTAGGTCTCGGATTCGGGCTTGCTGATCAGACGGCTGACCGCCTCGCATAAGTAGGAGCCGCCTAAATCGATGGAATGATACTGTTCCTCGTACATGTCGCAGGCGATCATCCCATCCCTGCCGCTGCGGAAAACTGCGGCTACTGCTTCTTTTCCTTCCGCCTTCTGGTGTTCTCCGCCTCCAAGCCATACGATGTCATCTGCAAATGTCGAAATCATAAATTCCATGTCAGAGTCGCAAAAGTACGTAGTCAGTATTTTGCGGGCCAGTGACTCTATCTCAGCCAGTGTCTTCTTACCCAAAACAATTACCTCCCGGTTCAAACCTAAAGTATATTTCTTTTATCATAGCACAGTTTGATAGCGGAAGAAAGTGCGTAAGCCGGGAAACCACTGAAAATTAAGGGATTTTGCCTTTGACATCGGGATAATAATTGGATACAATATTAAATATAAAAAGAAAGCCGGGTAAGATCAATGTACATGTGTGCCAAATGTAAAGTTTACGCCTGCAGTGCAGGAGAGAAGAAGGCGCTTCCTAAAAACTGCCCCATGAGAAATGAACCGCTCTTGAAGGAAGCGCTGTCCGAGTATGAAAAACCGGAAAATCACGATTTTTACGTGACTTCGTCGGAGATAGAGAGCCTGGGATACGGTCAGTGGGTGAGAGTAAAGGAAACCATAGAATTTTGCAGACGTATGGGATACCGGAAGCTTGGCCTGGCGTTTTGCAGGGGCCTCCGGAAGGAGGCGGAGATTGTGTCGGATATCCTGACGAGGCATGGATTTACGGTGGTATCCGTGATCTGCAAGGCCGGAGGGACAGACAAGAGCCGCATCGGAATCGCCGAGGAACGGAAGGTCCATCCGGGCGAATTTGAGCCGATGTGCAACCCGGTCTTTCAGGCCAGACTGCTGAACGAGCAGAAGACGGAGTTTAACATCGCGCTGGGCCTGTGTGTGGGCCATGATTCCTTCCTGTATAAGTATTCGGACGCATTTGTCACTACGCTGGTGGTCAAGGACCGCGTTATGGCCCATAATCCGGTTGGTGCTTTGTACTGCTCGGAGGGGTATTATAAAGAGAAACTGAACGGATAATACACGATACCGGAAGAACAGGAGTGATAACATGGAGACAGTGAGCGCAGTACAGACAAAAGATTATATCGTTACCGTCATACGCAGCGAGATTCTGGCCGGCAATATGAGGCCGGGCGAGGAGCTGACGCAGGAACTGATCGCGGAACAGCTGGGGGTGTCGCGCATGCCGGTCAGGGAAGCGCTTCAGTCTCTGGCGCAGGAAGGCCTGATTGTGCGCCTCCCCAACCGCCATATGCAGGTCGCGGCCATGGAAGAGAAGCAGGTGAGGGACACTTTTCGCATGGCTGCCGCCATGGAGACGGAGATCCTGCTGATGATACCGGAGGAAAAGAGGGACGAGCTCCTTCTCCGGCTGTCGGAGCTGGCAGAGACAGCCGGAAGCGGAGAACGGAAGGCCGCCGCCGGGGCCGAGATGGCCTGGCATAAGTATGCACTGGCCAGCCTCAGGAATTCCTATATTCATCAGCTGTTTCGGCGCCTTTTAGACAGCTACGTTTCCTATGCGGTCGAGAGATTAAAACGGGGAAATGCGGCTGCGGAACTGCTGACTGATGTGGGAGCCGCGCTTGCGAGCGGGAACGAGGGGGCGTTGAGGGCCGCCATGAACCGCTACTACGGTCGTATGGCGGACTGCCTGCTGAACAGTAAGGAGGAAACTCATGAATAATCTGGGAAAGGTAAAGCTGCTTCCGGCCCGGGAGCAGGTAGCGTCTATTCTGAGAAAAGCTATTCTTTCCAGGGAGCTGCAGGAAGGGCAGGAGATCACGCTGGAAGGAATCGCCGAGCTGGTGGGCGTCTCGACGACACCGGTGCGGGAGGCATTTCAGATTCTGGCCAGAGACGGGCTGATCAAGCTGCGCCCCAACAAGGGGGCCGTAGTCCAGGGGATCAATGAAAAGACTATCCGGGATCACTACGAGACGAGGGCCGTCCTGGAAGGGGAGGCCGCGGCCAGGGCCAGCGCCGAGGGCGTGGATTTATCCGCGGTGGAGCAGGCGTATCAGATCGCCGAGAAGGCGCTGGAGGACAACGATTCGGCGGAATACTCCAGATATAACCAGGCATTCCATATGGGAATCTGGGAGGCGGCGGACAACGAGAAGATGAAATCGCTTCTCTCCTCCATGTGGAATGGGCTGTCCATGGGACACAAGGTGACGGAAGAGGATTATGCAAAGATTTCCATCTACGAGCACAAGAAGATTCTCGACGCCATGAAGGCCCACGACGGCAGCCGGGCCAGAAAGCTGATGAACGACCATATTATCAGAAGTATGAAGAACATCCTCACCAGATTCGAGACGGACTGATGGGATCAATCAAAGGTTGGAGATGCCGGAATTGATGGGATCAGTCAAAGCCTGGTAAGGCGGAAGTTGTAAGAATTGAATAAAAAGCATCACTGAAAATCGTACAAAACAACGAAATCAAACAAACGCCTTGACAAATGGATCTGCCGAGGCGTATGATTAGGATAACAAATGGATACATTATCATATATCAAATATCAAAAGAGTATCCAATGAAAAAGGAGGGGCTTTATGGATCCAGTAGTTGTTACACTGTTGTTTCTCTTGTTTGCCATTGTGATGTTCGTGTGGGAACGGATTCCGCTGGCAGTCACGTCGATGATCGTGTGTATTGGCCTTGTGCTCACGGGAGTGCTGAGCACGAAAGACGCGTTTGCGGGCTTTACGAACAGCAATGTAATTCTGTTTGTGGCCATGTTTATTGTCGGGGGCGCGCTTTTTGAGACGGGAATGGCCAACAAGATCGGAGGCGTGGTTACAAGGTTTGCAAAGACGGAGCGCCAGCTGATCGTCACCATCATGATCGTGGTGGGCCTGATGTCGGGCTTCTTATCCAATACGGGTACGGCGGCCGTATTGATTCCGGTGGTAATCGGTATTGCGGCAAAGTCCGGGTATTCGAGATCCAGACTTCTGATGCCGCTGGTATTTGCGGCAGCTCTGGGCGGTAACTTGTCCCTGATCGGAGCACCGGGCAACTTAATTGCCCAGAGCGCCCTGCAGGAGATGGGAATGAGCTTCGGTTTCTTCGAATATGCCAAGATCGGCCTGCCGATGCTGATCTGCGGCATCATCTATTTTGCAACCATCGGTTATAAATTCCTGCCGGACAAGACACCGACCGACGGGGACAGCACCTTCGATGAACAGGTGGACTACAGCAGCGTTCCGAAGTGGAAGCAGAGCGTATCCCTGGTTGTCTTAGTCTGTACGATATTAGGAATGATCTTTGAGAAGCAGATTGGAATCAAGCTGGAGATAACCGGATGTGTCGGTGCGCTGATCATGGTCTTAACCGGAGTTATCAGTGAAAAACAGGCCTACAAGGCCATTGATATGCAGACGATCTTCTTATTCGGCGGAACACTGGCCCTTGCAAAAGCGCTGGAGACCACAGGAGCCGGAGCAGCCATTGCCGATTTCGTGATTGGACTTCTCGGTAAGAATGCGTCTCCGTTCCTGCTGCTGGTAGCCGTATTCATGATTTCCTGTGTGCTGACAAACTTCATGTCCAACACGGCGACGACGGCACTGCTGGTTCCGATCAGCGTCTCGATCGCAGCCGGTATGGGCGCGGATCCGAGAGCCGTTCTCATGGCAACCGTAATCGGCGGTTCCTGTGCCTATGCGACACCGATCGGCATGCCTGCCAACACCATGGTCATCTCGCCAGGCGGGTATAAATTTATGGATTATGTAAAAGCAGGGCTTCCGCTTATCGTGGTATCCACGGTTGTGAGTCTGGTGCTGCTGCCCATATTCTTCCCATTCTATCCGTAAGGACCGGGAAGGAATGATTCAAGATACGTACTGTACATAAGCGGCCTACAGACAGCCGCAAAGTGCTCATAACAAGGAGGATGTAAGAAATGAACAAGGAACAGGCTGTTGCACAGATGACAGACACCATGGCGAAGTTCGTGGCTTATTCGGGAAAGGTACTGCCCGACGACGTCTATGCGAAATTGGAAGAACTGAGAGAGAAGGAGACCAGCCCGCTGGCCAAAACCATCTACGATACCATGTTTAAGAACCAGACGCTGGCAAAGGAATTGGACCGCCCCTGCTGTCAGGATACGGGAGTTTTGCAGTTTTTCGTGAAATGCGGGGTCCATTTTCCACTGATGGGAGAACTGGAGGCGCTGTTAAAGGAAGCGGTGATCGAGGCCACCATCAAAGCACCCCTCCGCCACAACAGCGTGGAGACCTTTGACGAGTACAACACCGGCAAGAACGTGGGAAAGGGAACGCCGACCGTATTTTGGGAGATCGTCCCGGACTGCGATACGTGCTGCATCGATACATACATGGCGGGAGGCGGCTGTACTCTTCCCGGAAAGGCCATGGTGCTGATGCCGGGAGCCGGATACGAGGGAGTGACCCAGTTCGTCATGGACGTGATGACCAGCTATGGACTGAACGCATGTCCGCCTCTTCTGGTGGGCGTCGGTGTGGCTACCTCCGTGGAGACGGCGGCCCTGCTGTCCAAGAAGGCGTTAATGAGGCCTCTGGGAACTCACAATCCCAACGAGAGAGCCGCCTCGCTGGAACGCATGCTGGAAGACGGGATCAATAAGATCGGCTTAGGGCCCCAGGGCATGAGCGGAAGCTATTCCGTCATGGGTGTGCATATCGAGAATACGGCCCGCCATCCCTCCACCATCGGCGTGGCGGTTAACGTCGGATGCTGGTCGCACAGAAGAGGACACATCGAGTTTGATAAGGATTTAAACTATACCATCACATCTCATAAGGAGGTAACGTTATAATGGAGAAGAAGGTATTAACAACACCGCTTCGGGCGGAAGATCTGGAAGATATCCATGCTGGAGATATTATATACTTATCCGGCCATATCGTAACCTGCCGTGATGTGGCACACCGCAGGCTGATCGAGGAAGGCCGGGAGCTTCCGGTCGATGTGAGGGGCGGAGCCATCTTTCACGCAGGCCCTATCGTAAGGCCCATTCCGGGAACCGATGACGCGTTTGAGATGGTATCAGTAGGTCCCACTACCAGCATGCGTATGGAGAAATTTGAGAAGGAATTTATCGAGGAGACCGGAGTCAGGGTCATCGTCGGAAAGGGCGGCATGGGAGAGAAGACCATGGAAGGATGCCGGGAAGGAAAGGCGATTCACTGTGTATTCCCAGCCGGATGTGCAGTCGTGGCCGCCACCTGTGTCGAGGAGATTGAGGACGCACAGTGGCGTGACCTGGGCATGCCGGAAACGCTCTGGGTGTGCAGAATCAAGGAATTTGGCCCTCTGATAGTCTCCATCGATACCCATGGAAGAAATTTATTCGAGGAGAACAAGGTGGTGTTTAACCAGAGAAAGGACGAGGCAGTGGAGGAAATCTGCCGGCACGTCAGCTTTATCAAATAAAAAATAACCTGTTTTCTGCCGGAAGAAGGCCGGTTCGCATCTGCTGCGGACCGGCCTTCTTTTCTGTTTGCTGTATGGGGCAGAATGGGGAAATATTCTTCCTTCGGGTCGTTTTATTCGGTGTCTTCCTCTTCATAAGGGATATATTCGCGGGATTCTCCGATTCCCTCATCGTAGAAGTATGCCGGTTCCCGGGGCGTCTTGTTTACACGGAGCTGAAAGACGTCGAAACGCTGGTAGGCTCCCGCGATGTCGTGGATTCCCTTTGCCGTGATCTCGTTTGCAATGTCGCAGTCGGCGTAAATAATGCCCTCCTGGTTGTTCTCAATCGATGGACAGCACGGCTGTCCGTTAGGGCCGGCAATCATGGTGAGCGCCCAGGACTGGTTGTGGAGCCATTCCTTTAAAGCGGGATCGCCCACGGACATCTGCTCCATGGCATCCTCGTCGAGGGACGCGGAAGAACAGATATTGAACACCTTTGCCTCAAATGCGTGAGCACAGGTGCGGACGCGCAGGCAGTCGGCGTAGTTGCCTTTTTCTCTGTTGGTTGGCCAGCAGGGCGGATAAACGGAGATATGAACCTGCTCTCCCTGGGCTACCAGAGCGTAACGGGCCAGAGTATTGGAATTCTCGCCGCAGATCAGGGTACCGATCCGGCCGATCTCCGTGTCATGAATATTGAGCGAAGAGCCGTCGCCGAACGCCCATACCAGTTTTTCTCCCCAGGTGGGAAGAAGCTTTCTGTGGTGGCCGATCATATTGCCTTCCCGATCGAACAACAGAGTGGTGTTCCACATCGTCCCAAAGTTGGCTGTGCTCTTCTCGCAGATGCCGACGGATAGGAAGATGCTGTTGTCACGGGCAATTTTCTGCAGTTCATGAAAGGCAGGTCCTGGAACGGTGACTGCATTTTCAAACAGTCTTTTGTAAAATGGATGCTGGTCTACCGGCGGCAGGAACAGGCACCAGAGCGGGAAGGTAGGAATAAAGGATTCCGGGAATACCACGAGGTCTGCCCCATTATCCTTAGCTTCCTTTGTCAGACGGGCGACCTTCTGAACCGTCGCGTCGCGGTTTAAGAATACGGGTGCCGCCTGAACGGCCGCGGCTCTTAATTTAGGCAGTGTATCACCGATCGTGTGAGTAACTTCTTTGACTGCTTCTTTTTTAGACATAATATCTGCACTCCTTTTCTCTTGGTTGTATGTTTGACTTGTTTTATGAGCGGCGGATTATCACACCGCCGTCTTTCTACGGGATCAGTCCCAGAATCTTCCAGTAGGGCACGCTTGCGGTCAGCGCCAGAATGCTTACGATGTGGAAGACCAGACAGAACGGCACCAGCATGGAATGGCTGAGTTTCTCATCTCCGCCGGCCGAGTTGAACGCGGCAAGGAAGTTGATGTTCTGATACTTGGTAAAATACGGGTATACCACGCAGTAGGCCGCCATGGCCGCAATCCATGGGCTCATGCCCGCCTGGAGACAGAACGGAGTCAGGATTACGATAAAGAGCGTGTAGCAGGTGGTCATATCCACTATGATGAAACGTGCCAGCAGGGCGACTGTGGCAATGACAAAGACGAATAAAAACGGATTGCTGATGAGACTCGCCATGGAGGCTCCGAAGGTACTGCCGAGCCAGGTGTCGATTCCCACGGTGGTGATGGCGTTGGCCAGGTTGATGGCGCCGCCCATAAATGCGATAATGCTCCAGTTGATACGGCTGTTATAGTCCTTCGGCGTAATGACGCCCAGGGCCAGCAGCGTGGACATGCCTAATACTGCTGTGATGGCTGCCGGAATGTTTAATGTGCGTTCCAGAACCCAGAAGAAGATACAGGCAACGAGCACGATCAGCGTGATCTTTTCATTTCTCGACATGGGGCCTAAGTCGGTCAGCATCTTGCTGACGTCTTCCTTTGTCAGCTTCGGAGCCTGTGTGGGCCGGTAAAGGATCCGGATGGCGAAGTAGCTGGCAATGGTACAGATAATGAGCCACGGGAGCATGGCGCGCAGCCAGAACATCCAGCTGAACTGGGCCTGTACATTTTCCGGGAGTAGTCCCATGATGATGTAAGAAAAGAAGGAGGCGCTCAATACCGCCTGGCTTAACAGCGTATAGCCCGCGTACATGGCGGACCACATGCCGGCCATGCCCTTGGAGCGGTCCTCGAATCCCAGTTTCTCGCCGATGTCGGTGGCCATGGCGCCTACAATGGACACCTTGGCGATGGTGGAGGGAATAAACGGGCCGATGATGACGCCAGACCCCAGCAGGGCCAGAACCTGCCCGTTAAAGGTCGGCGGGCAGACGCGCATGATCCAGAGCGCGACTCTTGCCAGCAGTCCGCTCTTCGTTACGGCGGCGCCGATTCCCATGGCCGCGATGAGCAGCCAGACCGTGGTTCCCGAGAAACTTCCAAATGCCGTCGTAAACGGCACAATCCCTAAGAGAACCCACGTACAGCACATGATGAAGATGCATACAAAATCGGGGATTGCGTTGGTCATCCAGTTGATAATAGCCCAGATTAACAGACCCATTGTCCACATCGCCTTCTGTTCCAGTCCCCCGGGTGCGGGAATCAGGGCGATACCAAGGCCCACAGCGATGGCGACAGCTTCGCTTATGAGCTTCTTTTTTGTCTCTTTTGTCATGATAAAAGTACCCCTTCCTTCAATAAATGAATGACTGGGCACAGCCGTCAGTACTTCACCGCAGCAGCATCATCCCCCCGGATAATTATGGTTCCTCCTTTCTCTTGCCCGATATATTTGCGATAAAAAGTAAGTATCTGTGCCTTCTCCCAATTGCATATTGCAATAGTGACAAAAATATTTTCTATATAAGGAATTATATGTGCAAAACGCCATAATGTAAAATACTAATACTTTTATAGACTTATGCCTTTTTTGTTATGTATCGGGGGAAATGATTGATGCTGCGAGTGATATGAATGCAGGTATGATAATAGCCTGAGGCAGAAGCCCCAGGCCGGTGTTGGTGTGTCTATTTTTCAATTCGCCTGGCGAATAGGTGCGAGTGCCCGTCATGCCCTGCATGACATAATACCTTGGGGCACTCTGCATATCCGCCGGAGACTTCGGCATTCAGAAGTGGATTGCACCACCACTGAATAAAATTTGCCTTAACCCGCCACCTAAGAGGTGGGGGAATCTGCTTGTGAAAGTTGAAATGTCTTAAAATAATCCTGAACAAAGTCTCGGAACAGGATCGCAGCAGGAGAGAGATACCCCTGTGCGCGCCAGGATAAGTTGATGTAGCGTCTGCACTGGGGAAAGGAGATGGGAACCAGAACGATGTTCTCTGTGCCCATGCCCTGCCAGGTGATGGAGGGGATGAAGGATATACCGATGCCCGCGCGGATCAGTTCCCGGACGGTCTCCGGGCTGTCGCTCTCCAGCACAACGGACGGCTCGAAGCCGGCTATCTTGCAGAAGGTGTCGGTGATGGTTCGCAGGCTCTTTCCCTGCTGGAGGCAGATGAATTCTTCGCCCGCTACCTCGCTTAAATTTAAGTTTTCCCGTTTGGAGAGCGGATTGGACTCCGGCAGGGCCAGGAGAATCTCTTCCTCGATCAGGGAAGCGGAATGATCCTGCGTGCACGGCTGCATGGAGGAAAACAGGGTCAAGTCGCATCCGTCGGGTTGATTCTTGGTTAAGTCTTCCTGGATAATCTGAAGCCGTATGGAGGGATATTCATGTTTAAACGCCATGACCAGTTCCGGCAGAAGCTTGGAAGCCGCATATAGGGAGAGCGTTACAGTCCGGCTGCGCTCCCCGGCCGCATCGCCGATCTCCTGCTCGATGTCTTTCAGCTCCTGGAGAATCCGGTTCGTATGCTTTAAGAGAATCCCGCCGTAGGAATTCAGGATTATGTTCTTCCCGGAACGCTCGAACAGCTGGACGCCCAGTTCCTTCTCAAGCCGGGAAATCGTACGGCTTAAAGAAGGCTGTGCTACGTGGAGTTCTTCGGAAGCCCTGGTGATGTGCTGAAGCTCCGCGACTTTCTTAAAATAAGTAAGAGAATGAATGTCCATGAATACGCCTCCTTTTATAACATTTTAGATATTATTATGTAACAAAGTATATATTGGACGTTATAAAAAGTCAATGCTATTATTTTTTTATCAGGAACGCATTTTAAGAAAGGGGAGAGCGCATGATTTGGGATAAAGAACGCCGTTCAAAGGCCGAACGGATGGAGAAGGCCGCCGGTTATGCAAGGGGAAAACGAGTCGGAACGGAAGAGATCGTTCCATTTTTAGAGAGTATTTTAAGGCCGGGTGACAGAGTTGTGCTGGAAGGCTGCAATCAGAAGCAGGCCGCATTTTTAGCAGAGGCGCTTACAAACGTAAATCTGGAAAAAGTTCACGACCTGAATATGATTATTCCTTCAATTTCCAGGGATGAGCACCTGGATCTCTTCGAAAGAGGGATAGCGTCGGAAATCAACTTTTCCTTCGCCGGGGTACAGAGCAGGCGGCTGGCGGAAATGGTGGCGGAGAACACCGTGAAAATCGGGGCGATCCATACGTATCTGGAGCTGTACGGCAGGCTGTATGTGGATCTGACGCCCAATGTCTGTCTGATTGCCGCGGACAAGGCGGATTCAAACGGAAACTTATATACCGGCTACAACACGGAGGAGACGCCCATACTGGCGGAGGCGGCTGCATTTAAGAGCGGGATTGTCGTCGCACAGGTCAACGAGATCGTGGGAGAGGGGGACCTCCCGCGGGTCGATATTCCGGGTGGCTGGGTGGATTATATCGTGAAGGCAGACGAGCCGTATCCAATGGAACCGTTGTTTACCAGAGATCCGGCCCGGATTCAGGAGGCCCATATTCTGATGGGTATGATGACGATCAAGGGAATCTATGCAAAGCACGATGTGGAAAGCCTGAATCACGGTATCGGCTACAACGGCGCGGCGATTGAACTTCTGCTTCCCACCTTTGGCGATTATCTGGGACTGAAAGGGAAAATCTGTACCAACTGGGTCTTGAATCCCCATCCCACCCTGATTCCGGCTGTGGAAGCAGGCTGGGTGAAACAGGTATGCGCCTTTGGCGGAGAACTGGGTATGGAACGGTATACCGCCGCGAGACCCGACATCTTCTTTACCGGAAAGGATGGCATGCTCCGGTCTAACAGGGCGGCCGCCCAGGTGGCAGGGCTTTACGGGATCGACCTGTTCCTGGGAGGCACACTCCAGATGGATTATGAGGGGAACTCTTCAACCGTGACTGGTGGACGGCTCAGCGGCTTCGGCGGTGCCCCCAACATGGGAAACAGCACCGGCGGGCGCCGCCATACGACAAAAGCATGGCGCGACATGGCTCCGCTGACCGGTTCCATGGCCTCCGGGCGGAAGCTGGTGGTTCAGATGACAAAGAGCCAGAGCAAATACGGCCCGGCCTTTGTGCCGGAACTGGATGCCGTTAGGATCGGCAGAAAGGCCGGCATGGATGCGGCTCCTGTCATGGTCTACGGCGAGGATGTGACCCACGTGGTGACGGAGCAGGGAATCGCCTATCTCTACCAGGCGCAGAACGCAGAAGAGCGCACGAAGATGCTGGGATGTATCGCCCAGGGGACGCCGGTGGGCTCCATGGTGGGAAGCGGGGAGATCGAACGGATGCGGAGAGAAGGCAAGGTGGCGTATCCGCCGGATCTTGCCATTTCACCTGACGCTGCGAAGCGTGAACTCTTAGCGGCGAAATCTCTGGAAGAGATTGCCGATTTGTCCGGCGGTTTATACCGTGTGCCGGAGCAATTTAGAAAAAAGTCTGAGTGACGGTCTGGAGGGAAAGGAAGTTGGCTACAAAAAAGCAGGAAGAACTGTTGATTTTAAAGGATAAACTGCGGATGGGCGGCGGCGAAAAGGCCATAGAAAGGCAGCACTCGGCCGGGAAGATGACCGCCCGTGAGCGGCTGCTTGCACTGTTTGATGAAGGAAGCTTTGTGGAGACGGGCTTATTTGTGAAACACCGCTGTACGAATTTTGGCATGGAGGAGAAGCCGTCCCCGGGAGAGGGCGTCGTGACAGGCTATGGAACGGTGAATGGAAGGCTTACATACGCCGCGGCCCAGGATTTTACTGTGATAGGCGGTTCTCTGGGAGAAATGCATGCGGACAAGATTGTAAAGACACAGGAGGCAGCCATGAAGGCGGGAGCCCCCATGGTCTGCATCAATGACTCGGGGGGAGCGCGCATTCAGGAAGGTGTGGATGCCCTGGCGGGCTATGGACGCATTTTTTATAACAATACCATGGCTTCAGGTGTGATTCCCCAGATATCCGTGATCATGGGCCCGTGCGCCGGCGGCGCTGTGTACTCGCCGGCCCTGACAGATTTTATTTTCATGGTAAAGAATACGAGCCAGATGTTTATTACCGGTCCTTCGGTAATCGCAGCCGTCACGGGGGAGTCGGTGACAGCGGAGGAGCTGGGGGGAGCGTGGACCCATAATGCAATCAGCGGAGTGGCCCATTATATGGCGGAGGATGAGGGTGACTGTATCCGGCAGATCAAAGAACTGCTGGGCTATCTCCCTCAGAACAACATGGAGAACCCGCCGGAAATGGATCTGGGCGACGACTGGAACCGTATGGCTGACTCCTTAAATGAGCTGATACCCGAAAATCCTGGGAAGCCCTATGACATGAAGACCGTTATCGAAGCCCTGGCAGACGGCGGTCAGTTCATGGAATACCAGGAGTATTTTGCCCCCAATCTCATTACCGGATTCATTCATATGGGAGGACGGAGCACAGGAGTGATTGCAAACCAGCCGAAGGCCATGGCAGGCTGCCTGGATATCAATGCCTCCGACAAGGCCGCGCGTTTTATCCGCACGTGTGATTCCTTTAACATACCGCTCCTTACACTGGTCGATGTGCCGGGATTTCTGCCCGGGACGATGCAGGAGCATAATGGAATTATCCGACACGGCGCCAAGATGCTGTACGCTTACAGCGAGGCGGTGGTGCCGAAGATAACGGTAATCACGAGAAAATCATACGGCGGGGCCTATATCGGAATGTGCTCCAGACATCTGGGAGCCGACGCAGTCTTTGCGTGGCCGGATGCCGAGATTGCGGTAATGGGAGCCGATGGAGCTGCTAACATTATCTTTTCCAAAGAGATAAAGAACGCTTCCGACGGAGCGTCCAGGCGGAAGGAAAAGATCGCCGAGTACCAGGAGTCGATGATGAATCCGTATGTGGCGGCCTCCAGAGGATATGTGGATGACGTCATCATGCCGGCCGAGACGAGAAAACGCGTCATCAGCGCGCTGGAGGCGTTCCGCGGCAAGAGGGTTCAGAAAATGCCGAAAAAGCATGGAAATATTCCACTGTAGGAGGTGTGTCATGTTTGGTGATAGTGTGACTGTGGCGGATACGCTGTTGATTTCCGGATTCAGTATACTGATTGTGTTTCTGGTGCTGCTTCTGCTCTCTTTTATGATTGATTTCTGCGCCTGGCTTTTAAGACGGCGGGAGGGTGCGCCTTCCTCACGGGAGCCTGGCACCGGGCCGACGGCTGGAAACAACAGTGACGCGGTGCTTGTCGCTGCGGCTGTTGCGGCATATCTGGCGGCGGATCCGGATGAAATTGTGGTGCGGAGAATTACCAGAGTGGAAGACTGTGACAGCGCGTGGGCCCAAAATGCGCGGCAGGAATCCATACGATAAAGAACAGGAAAAGGAGTTAAAACAATGGGAATAAAAGTATTTCGGATCGTGCTTGACGGTGTGGCTCATGAGGTGGAAGTGGAAGAGCTTCACCGGAATGCGCAGGGCGGTGGCTATGCGGCGCCGGCAAGGCCCGTTCCGCAGAATCAATCCGCAGGAGGAACCGGGGCAGCTGCAGAGCAAAAGAGAAGCGGCGCCTCCGCAGGCGGCGAGGTGATCACCGCGCCTCTTCAGGGAATCGTTCTGGCGGTTCCGGCAGCTTCCGGACAGACGGTGAAATGCGGGGAAGTGCTGGTCATCATCGAGGCAATGAAGATGGAAAATGAGATTATCGCCCCGCGCGACTGCACGGTGACCTCCATCATTACCTCAAAAGGCGCTTCCGTGGCAGCAGGGGATCCGCTGCTCGAAATCTCTTAAGGAGGCTAAAAGGATGAATGGAATTTTACTGGAGTTCTGGAAGAGCAGCGGATTTTCACAGCTGTTTCAGTGCGATACCGTGCTGTTTGGCCTGCATCTGCCCGGCGAACTCATTATGATCGGAATTGCCTGTCTCTTTCTCTATCTGGCGATTCATAAGGGATATGAGCCTTATCTTCTCATTCCCATTGCGTTCGGTATGCTTCTGGTGAATCTTCCGAAGACCGGCCTGATGGCCGCCGCGGTGGGGGACGAAAATGGAGGCCTTCTATATTATCTATACCAGGGAACCAATTTAGGAATCTATCCGCCGTTAATCTTTCTGTGCATCGGCGCAGGGACGGATTTCGGGCCGCTGCTGGCCAATCCGCGGAGTCTCCTTTTAGGGGCAGCGGCCCAGCTGGGAATCTTTCTAACCTTTATCGGAGCAATTATGCTGGGGTTTGTAGGACCGGAAGCCGCCTCCATTGGAATCATCGGAGGCGCGGATGGGCCGACGGCGCTTTACTTAACCAGCAAGCTGGCCCCGCATCTGCTGGGAGCCATTGCCATCGCGGCCTATTCCTATATGGCGCTGGTACCCATTATACAGCCGCCGATTATCCGTCTCCTCACGACAGAGAAAGAGCGGAAGATTAAGATGGAGCAGCTGAGAGCGGTCGGTAAAACGGAAAAGATCGTATTTCCTATCGTGGTAACCTTATTTACGGTCCTGCTTCTGCCGTCGGCAGGCGCGCTGATCGGTATGCTGATGCTGGGGAATTTAATAAAAGAATCAGGATGTGTCCCACGCCTCGTGGACGCATTACAGAATTCCCTGATGTATATTATCTCTGTCTTTCTGGGGATTACTGTTGGGGCAAAGGCCAGCGCGGACGCATTTCTGCGGGTGGATACGTTAAAGATCATTGTTCTGGGCCTGATCGCATTTTCGGTGGGAACCGCCGGCGGTGTGCTGCTTGGCAAGGTGATGTGCAAACTGTCCAATGGCCGGGTGAATCCCATGATCGGTGCCGCAGGCGTCTCCGCAGTCCCGATGGCGGCCCGCGTGGTGCAGAAGGAAGGCCAGAAATACAACCCCTCCAACTTTTTGCTGATGCACGCCATGGGCCCCAATGTGGCCGGTGTCATCGGCTCGGCGGTGGCGGCCGGAATGCTCCTGTTATTTTTCCAGTAGCAGGAAACGTCGGTCTCCGATCCGTATGTCCGGGAACTATTTTTGCCAGTAGATTCTGGGTTCAATCCATTGTATAATAAAATCAGCCGGCAGGTCATAGTATGGCCTGCTTTCTGATTTTACTTTATTGGGAGGAATCCGGAATTCGGTTTTCTTATTATGGAAGGAATTTAATTATGCCAGAGAATAAAAATGGTTTGGAAATAGAGATGACATGTAATAATGAAGAAACAGCATCCAATGCAGAGTCAGCATCAAATACAGATACGGTGTCCCCCAACGGATTCCTTCCGTACGCCCTTTCTCAGGAGATCGTCCGTGCATTGGAGCTCCTGGGGTATCACGAACCAACGGAGATACAGCGGGAAGTGATCCCGGCGGTTCTGGAAGGAAAGAATGTGGTAGCGCGGTCCAGGACGGGGACGGGGAAGACGGCGGCATTCGGTATTCCGCTCTGTGAAAAGATTGTCTGGGAAGAGAATCTGCCTCAGGCGCTGGTGCTGGAGCCCAGCAGGGAACTGGCGGTCCAGGTGAGCAGCGAGCTGTTTCACATAGGACGAGGCAAACGCCTGAAGGTCCCGGCGGTCTTTGGCGGCTTTCCGATTGATAAGCAGATACGCACGATCAAACAGAAGTCTCACATTGTCGTGGGAACTCCGGGCCGTGTCATGGATCTGATTCAGAGGGACTGTTTAAAACTTACCGGCATCCGGCATCTGGTCATCGACGAGGCGGACCTTATGCTGGACATGGGGTTCCTGGACGAGGTGAAACAGATCATGGCTCTTCTGCCGAAAGGCGGAACGGTTCTTCTGTTCTCGGCTACGCTGGAGGAAAAGGTGCGGCTCCTGGTGGATGAGTATATGGCGGACGCCGTCATGATTGCCCCGGAGGCGGATACAGAGGAAGAGGAGCCCGCGATCTCTCAGGCGGTATACCGCACGGACCAGGAAGAGAAATACGATCTGCTGAAACGGGTCCTGATTCTGGAAAACCCGGAGAGCTGCATGATATTCTGCGGAACCAGAGAGATGGTAAATGTGCTTCTTCAGAAGCTTAAGAGAGACCGGATATTCTGTGGGATGATTCATGGAGAAATGGAGCAGAAGGAGCGTTTAAAAACGGTGGACGCTTTCCGGAGAGGCGGATTCCGTTATCTGATCGCAACCGATGTTGCGGCCAGGGGGATAGATTTCGATAAGATCGATCTCGTGGTGAATTATGATTTCCCGGGCGGCCGTGAGACCTACGTACACCGCATCGGCCGAACGGGAAGAAACGGAGAAAAGGGGAGAGCCGTAAGTCTCCTGTGCGAGAACGAGGAGCGGATGCTTCATATGGTGGAAGCCTATATGGGGCGCGAACTTCCGGTGACTTCATGCCCCGAACCGGATGAGGAGACGACGAAGGCCTTTTGGGCGCGGCAGAGGGAGAGACGGGCCCCGAAAGCGCAAAAAGGAGCCGCTTTAAATGCAGGAATTACGCGTCTTTCTATCGGCGGCGGCAGAAAATCGAAGATGCGTGCAGTGGACATTGTGGGGACTATCTGCAACATCGATGGGATTCGGGCGGAAGATATCGGCATTATCGACATCAGGGAAAGCCTGACATACGTGGAGATTCTAAACGGTAAAGGTCAGGAGGTACTGGAAAAGCTTCAGGAAAAAGCAATTAAGGGCAGGCTGCGGAAAGTGAGGATCGCGCGCAGATGAGTATGACGCTGGTGGATATGGCATGCATTACGCTGCGGGTGATGTGCTGCTGCTGCGTATTCGCATTTTTCCTGTTTTTTTCATTCAAATCACGGCTGCGGCTGGGATACTGGAGGTCGGCTGCACTGTTTCTGTTTGATATAACGGTGACCGCGGCAGTTACCATCCTGTTTCTCGTTCCGGGATCGCCGCTGCGGGAATATAACATTTATGGGATCTGTCTTTGGCTTCTGGTGTCGGTGGTGGTCTTTCGGATTGTGATAAAGGGCAGCGCCTTTGAAATCCTTTTTATAGTGCTGGTGACGCTGAATTTATACGTGAATATTGTGGCGATTGCAAAGGTGATCGGGAATCTGCTGAACCTGGATTCCGCGGCGGAGACGACGAAGATGGTGCTGGTGCTGGCCGTTTTGGCAGCCTATACGCCTCTTTTGTGGCTTTTAATGGCAAAGCTGTATAAGCAGGTGATTGATTTTCGGCTGTCACTTTCTTTCTGGAACTATATCTGGATTATTCCGGCGCTGACGTACTTGATCTTCTATGTGAAAATTGTCAATGATTACTGGATAACCGGGGTCCATACGGGGCCGGGTGACGTGGTTTTCGTGATTCTCTGGTCGTTTGCCACCTATGCATTCTTTTACGTGACGCTGCAGATGTTAATTCAGGCGTACAAGGGAATTACGGCGGTGCAGCAGGCAGAAACGGTTTCGGCCCAGCTCACGCTGCAGAAGGAGCAGTACGGTAAACTTCTGGAGAGTATCGAAAAAACGTCGCGGCTGAAGCATGACTGGCGGCACCATCTCCTGTCCATCAACGGATTTGTGGAGGCGGAGGATATAAATGGGCTGAAGGAATATGTAAAAGAGCTGATTCCGGAGTATATAGAGGGAAAAGAGATTTCCATCTGCCGGAACCATATTGCCGATGTCATTCTGCGCCATTACGCGGCGGCAGCGGAGGCAGCTGGGATACGGCTGGATATCAGCGCGAATCTTTCGGAGATACCAGATGTTTCCGATATGGATTTGTGCATTATTTTCGGCAATCTTTTAGAGAACGCGCTGGAGGCGTGCAGCGGTATGGAGGACGGCGCGGGTCATGTGGAGATTCAGGCGGAAATGAGAGGGAAACAGCTGGTCCTTCTGATTCAAAATACATATCAGCGGGACGTGATTTTAAAGGAAGGGAAGTATTACTCCACAAAACACAGCGGAGTGGGGATTGGTCTCTCCTCCGTGGAGAAGGTTGTGGATAAGTATCATGGAATTATGGGGGTCAGCTTTGACGGCATAATTTTTAAGGTCCAGATTCTGCTTTTCTGAATAGGATGCCATTAGAACATCATATCAGATGGGAGAAATCTATGAAGCAAAGAGTACTGTTGGAACCGGCGGCGGAGACTGTCTGTATTGAGAATTCAGTTCCACCGCTGATTTTTGAACTGCCGCCGGAAGAGGGACGCCGGGTGCTGGAGAAGGCACAGGACGCGCCGGTCTACATGTATCCGGCCCAGGTGGAGGCTTCCATGGTCGAGACAGGCCATTGGGGAAGCATTCCCGTATACCGGGTTACACCGATAAACAGTGAATTTGCAGAAAATGTGATTTTCTACATTCACGGAGCCGGATGGGTATTCGGAAGTTTCCATACTCATGAGAAGCTGGTGAGAGAGTTGGCCGCCAGGACCGGATGTACGGTCATTTTCCCGGAATATACCCGGTCTCCCGAGGTGTGTTATCCGACCGCCATCGAGCAGTGCTACAGCGTACTCTGCCAGCTGCCCCAGTTGTTTGAACAGATGGGAAGAAGGCTGAATGGTAATACATTGACCGTGGCCGGAGACAGCGTGGGCGGTAATATGGCGATCGCCATGACGCTGTTCTCCAAATACAGAAGGGGGCCGGCCATCCACAAGCAGCTTCTCTATTATCCCGTGACCAACGCCTGTTTCGATACGGCGTCGTACTGTGAGTTTGCGGAGTGCTACTACTTATACCGGGCGGGCATGATGTGGTTCTGGGATCAGTACACAACATCGGAATGCTGCAGAAACCAGATCACCGCATCCCCGTTAAGGGCATGTACCGATCACCTTACCGCTCTTCCGCAGGCCATGATCTTAAACGGCCAGGCGGATGTGCTGAGAGACGAGGGTGAGGCCTATGCCGAAAAGCTGCGGGCGGCAGGCGTGTCAGTGACGGCGCTGCGTTTCCAGGCGATCATCCATGATTTTGTCATGCTGAATGCGCTGGATCAGACCAATGCGTGCCGGGCGGCGATGGACGTCTCCACGGAATGGATCAACCGGAAAAACATGGAGTGGTACCAGGACAACGAAGAGCGGCCTGCGGATCAGTAATGTGGCGTGCTTTCCTGTTTCTGCACGGGGTATTTCTGCATAAACGGGAAAGCACACAGTGAAAGCGCAATCAGGATAAAGGGACATGGAGGAATGGTATGATGAATAAAAATACATATTTAAAGCTGCGTCTGGAACGCCAGCATTTCACAAAGCCCGCCGGGAAGAAGGAATATGGAGTGCTTTTTAAGCAGATGTCTCCCGTACTCTGCGTATACTGGAGCTGTCCGGGCTCTCCGCCGGAGCTTTTATACCGCGCGGCATTTGATGACAGAAAGTATTGCTATAAGATGAGGGGAAGCCGTACTATTATGAAGGGAAGATTCCAGAACGGTAATATCGCCTACATTTATGCGGACGAACTGGAGCTGTTCGCGGCTGTCTACCGGAAGGACAAGCCTCTTACGGACACAGAGCTGGATCTCTATGAACTTCTGAACCGGGAAGGCCCGATGACGATCCATGTGATGAAGGAGTTCACGGGTATGCTGACGAAGGAAATCACGCCCGCCCTGCACCGCCTGCAGGAGAAATTCCTCGTATTCGAAGATCAGGCGGACAGCGAATGGGATCGCGCCTGGTATCCGTTCGAATCCGAGTTTCCCGATGTGAATCTGGAACGGTATACAAAGGAGGAGGCGGAAGAGGAGCTGGTAAGGCGGTTCGTGTGGCTGAACGTCTGGATTGACGCGGCCATGGTGAGGTCCTTCTACAGACTCCCGTTAAAGGAAATAAAAGGCGTGCTGGAACGGCTGGCATCAAATGGAACGCTGGCGCCGTATGAAGGGGGATACGTTCGCAGAGAGGACTTACAGCTGCTGGTGGGGGGACCGTCTGATACAGTGGAGAATGCGCCAAAGAAGGTGGAGAAACATTCCGTTTTTATTCTCCACAAAAATGATTTTCTGGTGAAGTCCAATGAGCACTGGCTGAAGGATACATTTACACACCCGGAATACGATGTGCTGGGATATCTGCTGATTGATGGTGCGTTTAGGGGATGCCTGCTGGGGCATTTCCGGAACGGGCCTTTTGAGCTGGAGGACGTGGCGCTTTGGGCAGAAACAGAGGGAGAGGAACCGGTTTGCCTGAGGAATGAAGCTGCTGATGGATTAAATGAGGCATTAAAAGAGGATATTTTAAATGCGGTGGAGCTTCTGTATGATCCCGAGATTAGCCCGCTGAAGCGGTATATGGGGGAAATGCTGTAATATTTCAATTCGCGCTTGACTCTCACACTGTGGTACGGTCTATAGTGATATTGAGCTCAAAAACACATATATGTGAGGTGACAATATGTTAAAGATTGGTGATTTTTCAAAGCTGTCGAGAATCAGTATCCGTATGCTGCGCCATTATGATGAAATTGGCCTTATGGAACCAAGAGTAGTCGATCCCGCCACCGGTTACCGGTATTATGGGGAGGACCAGCTCTCTGTGGCGGGGCAGATCCAGAGCCTGAAATCCATGGGATTTGGCCTGACGGTTATCCGTGAAATCTTAAACTGCTGCGGCGGACCGGAGGAAATGGAAAAGTTTCTCCGGGTTAAGAAGAGAGAGCTGGAGGACCAGCTGGGCGACATCGGTACGAAGCTGCAGCTTCTTGATAACACCATCAAATGGATCAGAAAGGATGGAAATATGATGGATTATCAGGTAACGTTAAAAACTCTGCCGGAGAGGTATGTCGCAAGTGTCAGAAAAGTGATTCCGGCCTACGACCAGGAGCATATTTTATGGGGAATTCTTCATGGAGAGACGGGCAGCCAGAATCTGCAGATGGCATCCCCGGGGTATGGCTTGGCTATCTTCCACGATGAAGGTTATAAGGAGCAGGAGGTGGATGTGGAGATTCAGATCTCAGTTGAAGGAACATACAAGGACACGGAGCATGTGAAATTTAAAACTGTGCCGCCTGTGCTGATCGCTTCTGCTACTTATCAGGGAAGCTATGCACAAATTACCAGAGTCAACGAGGCGGTAGCCCGCTGGATTCACGACAACGGTTACGAGTACGAGGGTGCTTCGTTCTGCATCTACCATGTCAGCCCCCACGACACATCGGATCCGGAGAAAATGGTGACGGAGGTGTGTTATCCGGTGAGGAAGAAATAGATAAGGAAACAAACAAAGGCGGATGGGATATGCTGAAACCAGCATACCCCATCCGCCTTATTCGTCTGTACCAGGCTCCGGCGGCGCCAGCAGAACCTGGGTCAAATCGCCGCTCAGCCGTATTTCCCATCCATCAAAGCCGGAGGGCGGCTTTAAAAATGATTCCCGGTCCGTCTCGGTCAGCTGCCGGTAGGGAGGAGCCGCCTCGGCAATTACGATGGGAATGCTGGCGTCGTTGGGGCTTACATAGCCGGAGCCGTCGATCTGAATCCTTGAACCGGCAGCCAGCGGCCCCACGATTCTGACGATGGAGTTTCGCGAGGAGAGGTAGACACCGTTTGTGATAACCCGTGTGTTTTCGGCCCGGAGCTCTCCGCTGTTGTAGATGCCCGGCGCGTACAGGGAGGCGGTATTCGTGCCCTCACCGCCGAAATCCCCGGTGGAGGAGAGGGTGACGCTGGACTGCTCTGCGTTATAGATGCCGCCTCCCGCGTCCGAGCTGTTTCGGCTGACGGTGCCGCCGGTGATCAGCAGGGCTGCGCCGGGATCGTTGTAGAAGCCGCCGCCGTAGACGGCATGGTTATCCAGGATTTCACCGCCGCTCATGGCAAATACACTCCGGTCACGGAGCCAGACGCCTCCGCCGTAGCGGGAGGAACGGTTGTTATGGACAGACCCGCTTAAGAAGGTGAGGCGTGACTGCCCGGAAGCGGCAATACCGCCTCCGCGGGAGGAGGCCGTGTTATGGCTTATCTCGGTACCGTTTAACGTTATGACGGCAGGCAGGTCAGCGGCGGTGTTTTTAAACCAGAGTCCGCCGCCGGACCCGGATTCGCCGCTTTGCGCCGTATTGTCAGACAGGCGGCTCTCAAGAAACGTTACGGCCCCGCCGAAATTCGTGAGCAGATAGATGCCGCCTCCGGTCCCTGCGGTATTGCCGGTGACAGCAGATTCGGTGATCAGGAGGTCCGCTCCCGCGGTGGGTGCCAGACAGCAGATGCCGCCTCCCGTCCCTGCGGCCGTATTGGCGGCAATTGTGCCGCCGTCTGTTACGATCATACGGTCTCCGCAGTTTGCACCGTAGAAGAAGACGGCGCCTCCGTGAACGGCTGTGTTACCGGAAAGAACGACTGATCCATCCAGCACGAGAAGCGAGGGCGCGCTGTCTCCCGGCCGGTATCCGGAAAAAGAGATGCCTCCGCCTGTAAAATGCGAAACATTGTCCGTGATCCGCGCCTGTTCCATGACGGCCAGGGTACCGCCGAGGCAGGGGATTTCGGAAGTAAAACTGAGTCCGCCTCCGTTCAGCGCCGAATTGTGGTCAATCACGGCCTGGTCTGAGATGGAGATGCAGTCGTCGGGACTGCTTAAGGAGACCGCCGCCCCGCCGCCGTTTGCCCGGGTGGAACAGCCGGTGATCCTTGCACTGCCGTTCATTTCAAATCGGTTCGTACAGCAGGTGCCGCCGCAGATCCGGACCCCGCCGCCGTCGCTGTAGGATCTGTTGTTTTTTAACACGGACTGAGTATCCAGACAGAGGGAGCCATCCGTCACACAGATGAGGGAACGCGCCAGCACGGAAGCCGGATCATGATCCTCTGAACGACCGTCGAGGGTGATGTTTGTAAGCCGGAGGGCGCCGCCTCCGAAGATCCGGAACAGAAAGCCGTCATAGCCCGGATCCTTGAACAGCGTATGAAGGGAATACGGCGCAAGACTTTCTATTGTAACATCATACAGGATATTCAGCTGGGAAGTGAGGGGAATATCAGCGGTTATCTGTATGGAGGGTTCCTGACGGCACAGCGCGGCGGCCAGCTGTGCCTGATTCGATACGTGTGCCATGTGGCTTCACCTGCTTTCTCATAGATATATCATTTTATGCGGAGGCCGAAGCGCGTGATACCGGAAGAACAGGGGAAATTGTCATTTCCAGTCCGGGATGCTATAATAGAATCCATTAAAGAATAAATAAGAACTGGCAAAAAACTGGATTGGGGAAATATGAAAAAAGTCTGGAAAATGGAACGCTACCGTAACGCGTCCATTCAGAAAAAACTTACTTTATCGACATGGGTGGTGGCAATTATACCGATTATGATTATATTTGCCATCGTTTTTTTCGTGTTCATAAATGTCAGCGTGGAGAATTCAAAACGCCAGTCTCAGATGCTTTTGGATAAGACGGTGGAAGAACTGGATTCGTATTTCGCACAGGCGCAGGAGGGCATGAATCTGATGGTAACGGACATCAATGTACAGAATACCATCGATGATTACGTGATGGGAACCTATAAGGAAAGGCTGGATTTAAGGGATTTTATCAGGAACCGCCTGACCAATATGAGCACTGTGGGGAGACGAACAGGCGCGATATCCATCTACATTAAGGAGGCCGATAAGACGTTTTCCAGAGACTTTTCAGACAAGGATCTATCGGCGGCCTGCGCCGGTGCGCCTTGGTTTGAGGCGCTGCTGGCGGGGGATACAGCCTTTGTCCGGGAGGACGGAGATTCCCTGCAGGACGGGAGGCCGGTCTGGATTCTGGCGTCCAATATTGTCAGCGTCAAAAACGGAGAGGTCCAGGGCCTGGTCTATGTGGAGTTGGATAAACAGAAGATGATTCAGCCTTTTTACGATCTGGTGGAGGGCAGCGGAGATGAGATCATCTGCAGTGGAAACGAGATTATCTCCGACGCCTACAGGGAAGGCGGCCATTTCGTCCCGGTGTACTCCTATTCCTCTGCCCTTGGGCAGGACGTGGAATTCCGGCTTCAGTTAAAGGAACTGCAGAGAGGCTACGGCGCGGCTCTGAGTTATTTCCTGATCGGCATGGTAGTCCTCATTATCCTGATCTATCTCATCGACAAGCTGCTGGCGGACTGGTTTTCCAGGAGAATCATCACGCTGCGGGATGCGACGAGGGAGATCGCCACGGGGAATTTAGATGTGGTCGTCTGCGATGACCATACCGATGAGATCGGAGAACTGGTACAGAGCTTAAATACCATGGTAAAGGATATGAAGCGCCTGATTGAAAGCGAGTATATGGTCAAAATTGAAAGCCAGCAGGCTACCCTTACGGCGCTTCAGAGCCAGATTAACCCTCATTTTATCTACAACACGCTGGAGAGCATCTCCATGCTGGCGCTGATTCGGGATAATTATGAGATTGTGGATATGGCACAGGCATTTTCCATGATGATGCGCTATTCCATGGAGCCGTCCACCCTTGTGGCGGTCAGAGAAGAGGTGGAAAATGTGCGGAATTTCGTGACGATACAGAAAATCCGTTTCCCGGACCGCTTTCTCGTGGAATACGCAATAGATGAGGAGTGCATGGCGGAAAAGATTCCGAGACTGACCATGCAGCCGCTGGTGGAAAATGCATTTAAACACGGTTTCGAGGATACGCCGGAACACAAGCGCCTGCTGGTTTCCGTTTTAAAGCGGCGTGGTTTCCTCGTAATCAGGATTTTTAACGACGGTATGGCGGTTCCGGCAGAGCGTATCGCCAGAATCAGGGAACTGTTAATGCCGGATAACCAGGAGGAGACTCTGGATTGTTTTGCGCTGCGGAATTTAAGCAGGCGCCTGAAGCTTCTGTTTGGGGGAAAAAGCCGGGTGACGCTGCGCTCGGGAAATGGCATTGGAACGATTGTTTCACTGAGAATTCCGCTGCGAAAAGAGGGGGAAGAGGACGATGATAAAGATTTTGATCTGTGACGATGAGGCGATCATACGACAGGGGATCAGAAAGATTCTGGAGAATTTCTACGGGGATATCGAGGTGCGGGAGTGCGGTGACGGCATGGAGGGATATAAGGCCATGGCTGTGTGGAATCCGGACGCGGTCATCACGGATATCCGCATGCCGGTGTTGGACGGGCTGGCCATGATTGAGAAGGCGCTGGCCGCGGGAATTACGACCCAGTATGTGGTAATCAGCGCGTACCGGGATTTTGAGTATGCCAGAACGGCGATCCGATGCGGGGTGCGGGAATACATTTTAAAGCCGGTCAACCGTTTTGAACTGACAGACTGCACTTCGCGCCTCCTGGGGATCAGAGAGCAGGAGGAGACGAAGGAAGAGAAGGGGACGGTGCCGGAGGAGAGCGGAAGCATCGGCAAGGCGGTCCAGTACATAGAAAATAATTTTTACCGCAACATCAGCCTGGAGGAGGTCAGCCAGGTGGTTCACATGAACACGGCCTACTTCTCCACGCTGTTTAAAAAACAGACGGGGAAAAAGTATATCGACTACGTAACGGACTTGCGCATGGAAAAGGCGAGAAAACTGATTTTAAATACAGATTTAAAGATCGTAAATATCGCGGAAATGGTAGGATACAGCAGCACAAAGCATTTTGCACGAATTTATAAGGAGAAATACGGAGTCACACCCAATGGGGAGAGATAAAGTGCACAATAATCATGCATAATAAACTTAAAAACTATAAAAACAGCACTAAAACCAAATTTTGGGTCCCTTCTCTTTTGATCAGCCTCTGTTATAATGAGAGTATAAAAGTTAAGCGGAATGAAACAAACCGAAATAGAAAAAAGGAGGATTTTTTTATGAAAAAAACGCTTGCTGTTGTACTGTCAGCCGTAATGGTCAGTGGGTTAGCCTTAAGTGGCTGCGGAGGTAACAGCACATCAGCCACCACTGCCGCGCCGAAGGAGTCAACGACTGCCGCACCGGCGGAGACGAAAAAGGAAGAGACGAAAGGGGAAGCCGCATCGGGAGAACAGGTGACGATCACCATGAGCAACTGGCTGGAGGCGGAGGAAGCCACTTCAGATATTTTCAAAGAACTTCTGAATGATTTCATGGCGGCCAATCCCGATATCAAGGTGGAGTCCCAGGCGATCCCGTTCAACCAGTATAAGGATCAGGTCTTAATCGCAGGAACCTCCGGCAATGCAGCCGATGTCATCATGGGAAATTCTCAGATGATGAGCGCATTTAACGGAGCGGGAATCCTGGCAGAACTGGATGATCTGGCCTCCGGAGATGTGCTGGACGATATTTATCCTGGCTATTTATCGGGAACGACGTATGGCGGAAAGGTAAAGGCATTATCCTGGGCGCCGCATCCGATCGCCATGTATTACAATAAGGACTTATTTACCAAGGCCGGTTTAGACCCGGAAAAAGCGCCTGCAACCTGGGAAGAGATGACGGAAGCCGCGAGAGCCATTGCCAAGCTCGGAAAAGACGAAGCAGGCAACACACTCTACGGCCTGGGAATCCCAACCGGCAAGGTTGCCCACACCGGTACCGTGTTTAACGGCATTTTCTATACGTACGGCGGTCACTTTGTTGACGACAGCGGAAACGTTGATTTAAATAACGAAGGCAATGTGGAAGCGCTCACGTGGACCAAACAGCTGGTGGATGAAAAAGTGATTCCGGCAGGTCTGGAAATCAAGGATTTAAGAGGTTTATTTGCATCAGGCCAGATCGGCATCATCTTTGACGGCGACATGGGCCGCAGCGCATTCAGAAGCAGCAGCGGACTGAACGAGGAATTTGACAAGAAGATGGGAATCGCTGTGATTCCGGCAGGAAAGACAGGACGCAGTGAGACGGTGTATACAGAGCATCAGCTGGGTGTATTTGCAAAATCAGAGCATAAAGAAGTAGCAGTCCGCCTGGTGGAATATTTAATCGGCAAGGATGCCATGGTAAAATACCACAAATCCAATGCAGTGCTTTCCGCAAGAAAATCCATAGCGACTCTTCCGGAGATGAACGAAGATTACTTCATGGAAGTATTTAACAAGCAGTCTGAGACGGCCAGCCCGCTTCCGGCTACCAACGCGATGTTTGACAATGCCATGAATGAGGTGACAAAGGCGATCGAACGAATCGTTGTCAATAATGAAGATATTAAAACCGTACTGGAAGAAACCAATAAGACGATCAAAGAAATGTACGGACAGTAAGAATGGAACTGAACTCATCAGTCTGAACGATCACTCGCCCGCACTGCGCACGAGTCACCGTAGCAATCAGGAGCGGCTGCAGATCATCCTGCATCCGCTCCCTTTGTATCTATTGGAGGTTGTATTATGGGTGAAATAACGCGAAAAAAGAAAAAAATCAACTGGTTCATGGTGATGCTTCTGGTACCCGCTCTGGCGATGCTGACAGTCACCATCATCATCCCGGTATTTGTCGTGGTTGGAATGAGCTTCTTTCATTACAATCTGCTGGATATGAGCAATATCAAATGGAACAATTTTTCCAATTATAAAGCGGTCTTTTCCGACGCGGAGTTTATCCGGACCTTCGGGAGAACGCTGGTCTATGTGTGCGGGACAGTCATCGCCCAGTTTTTTATAGGTCTGGGGGTGGCGCTGCTGCTGAATAGCGGAAGCCTCAGGGGGAGAAAGGTGTTCAGAAGCCTTTTATTCCTTCCGTGGACGATCCCGTCGCTGGTGGTGGCAGTCACCTGGATGTTTATCTTTCAGCCGCAGTACGGCATTGTCAATTACCTTCTGGGCCTGGGGGATTACAGCGTCCTGGGTAGCCCGAAGACGGCCATGCTGGGCGTTATCATTTCGGCGGTATGGAAACAGATGCCCCTGATGATGATCATGCTTCTCTCCGGACTGCAGACCGTGCCGGAGGACTTAAGAGAGGCGGCGGAGATCGACGGAGCCACCGGAGCACAGAAGTTCTGGTGTATCACAGTGCCGTGCATCATGCCGGTTGTGAAAACGGTGACGCTGACCTCTATTGTGTCGAATTTCCAGATGTTCGTTTTGTTCTTCACCATGACAGGAGGCGGTCCGGTCCGCGCGACCACTACGCTGCCGCTGTATACGTATGAGACGGCGTTTTCGGGCTTCAATCTGGGCAAGGGCGCGGCAATCGGGGTCTGCTGGCTCGTGTTCCTGGTAATCTTCTCTACGGTTTATAACAGGATTCTTTCTTCCAAAGAAGTGGAATATTAGGAGGTGGGCAAATGAAGAAGAAAACTTATCGGAAAATTCTTATGTATGCGGCGATTCTGGCCGCCACGATCTGCTTCGTATTCCCTATTTACTGGATGCTGCTCACATCCTTAAAGCCCAATGAAGCGATTCTGCGTCTGCCGCCCCAGTTTCTGCCGGTAAACGCCACGCTGGCCAATTATAGGGGGATTTTAACCGACGGAAAATTCCTGATTTTCTACAAAAATAATATCATCGTCTCGGGAATTACCACACTGGTGACGCTGACGCTGGCAGTACTGGCGGCCTATGCATTTTCCCGGTACCGGTTTAAAGGCGACAAGTTCGTGATGATGTTATTTCTCTCAACGCAGATGTTTCCGGCCATGACGCTTTTAATCGCTCTTTACAACATGTATTTCCGTCTGGGCCTGTTAAATACGTATACGGCGCTGGTTCTGGCCTGCTCCACCAATGCGCTGCCCATGTCGGTATGGATTCTGAAAGGCTTTTTTGATACGATCTCCAAGTCCCTGGAGGAGGCGGCCTACATCGACGGCTGTTCCAAGGGGAGAACCCTGGTGCAGGTGATACTCCCGCTGGTTAAGCCGGGAATCCTGGCTGTGGGCCTGTATTCCTTCCTGATTTCCTGGGAAGATTTCCTGTGGGGCTTAACGCTGGTGAATAAGACGGAGATGCGGACGCTGGCATCCGGTATTGCCATGACGTACCTGGGGGAATACAACTACGACTGGGGCCGCGTTATGGCCGCTGCCGTGGGCGCCGCAGTTCCGATTCTCGTGATCTTTATTTTCCTTCAGAAATATATGATCGCCGGTCTGACGGCCGGTGCGGTGAAAGAATAGGAGGCAGTTTATGAAACAGAGACAGAACATTGTATTTTTCTTTTCCGACCAGCAGCGGGCGGATACGCTGGGCTGCAACGGCCAGCCGCTTCCCGTATCGCCCAGGCTGGATCAGTTTGCCTGTGGGGACGCGGTGAATTTTGCCAATGCTTTTACGCCCCAGCCAGTCTGCGGACCCGCCAGAGCCATGCTCCAGACGGGACTGTATCCGACACAGACCGGCTGCTACCGCAATGCGGTTTCCCTGCTGCCCGGCCAGAAGACGCTGGCTAAATATCTGCGGGAAGCCGGATACCGGGTGGCTTACGTGGGGAAATGGCATCTGGCATCCGATGAAGATGAGAACCATTATGAGACGGTTCCGGTGCCGGCCGAGAGGCGCGGCGGTTACGACGACTACTGGATGGCGGCCGATGTGCTGGAATTCACCTCTCACGGATACGGCGGATATATCTTTGACAAGGATGGAAATAAGCTGGAGTTTACCGGATACCGGACCGACTGTCTGACGGATTATGCGGTGCGCTATATTGAGGAGTATGAAGATGAGAAACCATTTTTCCTGATGGTTTCCCATATCGAACCGCATCACCAGAATGACCGGGCCGATTACGAGGGGCCGGACGGAAGCCGGGAGCAGTTCGCAGGATTTGTCCCGCCCCCGGATCTGAAGCCTGGGGAGGGAGACTGGGAACGGTTCTACCCCGATTATCTTGGCTGCTGCCACGCTCTTGACCGGAATTTTGGCCGCATTGTAGATGCGCTGAAGGAGCGAGGGATCTACGAGGATACCATGGTGATATACGGCAGTGACCACGGCTGCCATTTCCGCACCCATGCAGACGAGGTGGCGGAAGGCGGATATGATGACTATAAACGCAACAGCTTCGAGGGAACCATACACGTTCCGCTGCTGATCAAAGGGGCTGAATTTGAAAAGGGAAAGCGGGAGGAGAAGGTGGTAAGCCTTTTAGACCTGCCGAAGACGATTCTGTCTGCCGCCGGATTCGATACAGAGCATCTGGGACTCCAGGGGCGGCCGCTTCAGGAGGCGTGTAATCCCGACTGGGAGGAGGCAGTCTATATCCAGATCAGTGAGAGCTTTGTGGGCCGCGCACTGCGCACAAACCGGTATAAATACGTGGTTCACGCCCCGGACCGCGATCCATGGAAGGAGAGCGGAAGCCCGGTTTATAAGGAAAAGTATCTGTTTGATCTGGTCAATGACCCGTTGGAAAAGGTGAATCTCGTCAATGACCGGGCGTATGAAGAGATAAAGAACGCGCTTAAGGAGAGACTGATCCGCTTCGGTGAGGAAGCGGGAGAAACGTTTATCGTAGAATGTTAATTGGAGGTTTCGAGTGAATTGTCAAGGCGGCAGGAGAGCGGGTGAGTTCTTTTGCCGCTTTTTCATTACATAGGAAATTCGTCCTATGAAATAAAAACCCTCCGGGAGGATGCACACTCCGCGCTAAGGAAGTATGGCCGCTGAAGCGACCGCGCTCCGGCGCGAGAGTCCGGCGAGCCGGACTCTTTATACTAGAGAAGAATTGGGAATATACTTTTAAACATAAAATCGATCAAGCGCTGCCAGGAAGAGAAATCCACTTGCATTTCCGGCCGCTGTCTGCTATACTATTATCCGGGAATGAGGTCTCCCATGGTAGTGTAATATTTACCAAAACCGCTTATGACGGCTGATGGCTTCTGCATTGTGCAGGAGTCACCAGCTTTTTTTTGTGTCTCTCCTGCAGGTCAAACACGCCCTGAGGTGCAGCCATTTTGCAGTGCTGCGGGTGGAAATAAAATACAGGAATTCGGAGGTTGCAACGTATGCTTACAAGTTTATCACTGGTTTTTCTTCTGGGAATGCTGCTCAGCTGGGCATTTCAGAAAATCAGGCTTCCCGGGCTGCTGGGAATGCTGCTGACGGGCATGATTTTGGGGCCATATGCCTTAAACATGCTGGATGGATCTATTCTGGGTATTTCGGCGGATTTGCGCCAGATTGCGCTGATTATTATCCTGACGCGCGCCGGTCTGTCCCTGGACATTCAGGATTTAAAAAAGGTAGGGCGCCCGGCCGTGCTCATGTGCTTTGTACCGGCCTGCTTTGAAATAATTGGAATGATCCTTTTGGCGCCGCGGCTTCTGGGAATCTCCATATTGGACGCGGCCATCATGGGAGCTGTGGTGGGAGCTGTGTCTCCGGCCGTGATCGTTCCCAAAATGCTGAATCTGATGGAGAAAGGGTACGGAGTTAAAAAGAGCATCCCGCAGTTGATTCTTGCCGGAGCATCGGTAGATGATGTGTTTGTCATTGTTATGTTTACGGCGTTCACCGGGCTGGCGCAGGGCGGAACATTTTCACCGGCCAGCATCCTGTCGATTCCGGTTTCCATTGGAACGGGTATCGTGGCCGGCGGACTGGCCGGGGTCCTTCTGGCACTGTTCTTCCGAAAGGTTCATATCCGGGATTCCGCCAAGGTGGTGATTCTCTTAAGCATCTCATTTCTGATGATTGAACTGGAGAACCGTTTGAAGGGATATGTGCCTTTTTCAGGTCTGCTGGCAGTTATGAGCATCGGCATTGCCCTGCAGAAAAAACGGTATGAGGCGGCGGCCCGTCTTTCCGTCAAATACTCCAAGCTGTGGGTGGCCGCTGAAGTATTGCTGTTTGTTCTGGTGGGAGCAACCGTAGACATCAGCTATGCGATGAAGGCAGGAGCCGCGGCTGTAATTTTGATTTTCGGCGTTTTGATTTTCCGTATGGCGGGCGTTTTTTTCTGTCTGCTGGGAACGGATATTAACAGGAAGGAACGGCTTTTCTGCATGATTGCTTATATGCCGAAAGCAACGGTTCAGGCTGCGATCGGCGGGGTTCCTCTGGCTATGGGACTGGGCTGCGGTAAGATTGTTCTTACGGTGGCGGTGCTTGCGATTCTGATCACTGCACCGCTGGGAGCGTTTGAAGTTGAACAGACATATAAGCGGCTGCTAAAGGCTGACTAAATGAACATTTTATAATGCAGAACCGGTATGAGGGGCAGGATTTGAGGAAATGTGGCCGGGATAGAAGGCTGTAAATAGTAAGAAAAAATGGAATTGTGATGCTTTGCGGTAAATCGAATGATTTCCGCAAAGCATTTTTGTTTTTCTGGTATACAAATTTTATTCTAAGAAAAGCATTAATTAGAAGTAAAGTGTATAAAAGTAATAATTACTTATAAATATAGTGTAATCAGATAAAATATATAATATATGAGGTGTTGACACAAAATTAAAAAGCTGATATTCTGAGAATACATTGACAGATCTATATTTATACAGGGGTGTATTTATGAAGAGAATATTGGGGTTTTATATTCCGGATAAGGAAGAACGAAGAAAACGGGATGATGAAGTGCTGCATCGTTATTTCCGCTACGGAGCAAAGCACAGGGACAGGGTAGGAGAGCTTTTGGAAGAACTGATTCCGGGAGAGAAGCGTGAACATCTGATTCTGTATTATATGCAGATCAAAGACCGGCTGGAAACAAACGAGGCGCGGACATTTGAGGAGGCGGTAAAGCAGATCAGGCGTAAGTATATTATTATTTCAGCGAATGATTCAGTAAACCGATATTACAAGGCGGTCATGGAAGCGGATGCGGCGATTCATGAGGATCTGTGCTTTCCATGTGCAGACGAGATACGAAAGATGGTTGAGCAGGATGGGAAAAATTATACTGTATGATCCGGAAAAACGGCTCGCTGGACTGGGAGATTCGTTTTCGGCCGGAGAAACGGCGGAGCACAGGACCTTACATACGTTTACGGCAGAAGACCAGCTGCTCTTTTACTTAGAAGAAGTGGACGAGGATGTAGATATTCTGATTGTAAATCTGGTGCGTCAGAAGGAAAAGGGAGCAGGGCTTGCAAGAATGTGCAAAAATAGAATTCATCATTTAAAGCTTGTTCTGGTGATCGACCGGCTGGAAGGGACGGAGCATTTATTCGAACTGCAGCCGGACTCTCTGCTTTTCTTTCCTCCGGATCAGGATGATTTCCAAAGAACCATTCTGCGCCTGGAACAGATGGCACAGCAGGAGTACAAGCGGTGCCTGACACTGGTGACGAAAGGGAAGATCTACCGGATCCCATACCAGAAAATTCTGTATGTGGAGAGCAGGGGGCATCAGCTCAGCGTAAAAACATGGGAAGAAGAGATACGGGCTTATGGGAAGCTGGATGACCTGCTGAAGCGGCTGCCGCCGTATTTTCTTCACTGTCATAAGAGCTATCTGATTAATTCAAACTACGTCCGGCAGCTGGAGATGTACCGAATTCGTCTGGAGGGGAAAGAGGAATGGATCCCCGTCAGTCAAAAATATTATAAGATAATCAAAAATACCCTTCTTGCCGAGGCAGAATGATAAAAATGATGTTTCCGCCCTCGATTTTGCAAAACCCCCCAGATAAAAATAACAGGATATATAATGACAACAGAATATAGTTTACCGAGGTTAGTAAATAAAGTTTACTTACTAAAAAGCGAGGAACGACATGAAAGGGCTGAATCTGTACCTGATCAACGGGATGTACTGGATTACAGCATCTCTGTATCTGCCTTTTATCACGATGTATTTTTCACAGAAAGGGATGGATTCCATGCAGATCGGGATTCTGTCGGCACTCCTTCCGATTGCGTCTCTGACGGTACAGCCTCTATGGGCGGCACTGGCAGACCGGACGGGAAGACGGCGCCGTGTCCTGATTTTGCTGAATCTGTGCTGCGCGGCGGCAGTTCTGCTCTTTCCCGGGATGGGTTCCTTTGGTGAAATCCTGGGAGCGGTTACCTGCTATGCATTATTTAACAGTGCGGTGCTTCCGATCTGTGACGCATTGGTGGTGAGTCAGGCGGAAGAAAAAGGAATCAACTTTGCATGGGTCAGAATGTGCGGGACGGTCAGTTATGCAGCTATTGTTTTGGGCATGGGATTTTACTTGAAAAAACATATGAACCTCATGTTTTATGGAAACAGTGCATGCTTTCTGTTGTTTACACTGCTCTGCCTGACGCTGCCAAAGGACAGAAAAACTTTGAATGCGCAGGAGCAGGGAGGACGAGGTCCGGAAGCTGATAAAACCGTAAAAAAGGCAGGGAAAGGTCCAACCTTTCAATCGAAGGAAATTTATCTGATCCTTCTCTTCGCCTTTGCCATGCAGTTTGGAATCAACTACTATTCGGCCTTTCTGGGGGTATACCTGCTGGAACTGGGATACAGCCAGTCGCTTCTGGGCGTGCTGAACTGTATTTCGGCGCTCAGTGAGATTCCGGTTTTGCTGCTGATTCACCGGCTGTCACGCCGGTATAAGGAAACCGTGCTGCTGACTGCGGCTGTAGGCTGCATGGCCTTAAGACTTGTATTGCTGTCCGCCGGGAACGTAGCGCTCATGGCGGCGGCGCAGCTTTTGCAGGGGCCTTCCTATATGGTGTGCTACTTTGTCTGCGTCACTTATATTAACCGCATGGTGGTGCCGGGAAAGATATCCCAGGGGCAGAGCACGCTGGCGTTCGTCCAGATGGGGCTGGGCAGTCTGAGCGGCAGCCTGCTGGGCGGAGTCCTGGCCAGTGTGTACGGGATAAAAGAGGGATTTTTGATTATAGCTTTTTTACTGCTGGCCATAACGGCCGCGGCAGGCATAACGGCAGGATGGAGAAGAACGTGAAATGAAGATCAGGAGAATGGGAACACTTCCGGACTGTACCGATGTTCAGGAAGTGGTGATTGCGAACGAATCCGGAATGGCAGCCCATATCATTACTTACGGTGCTGTCATTAAGAATCTGAAGGTTCCGGATGAGAATGGGAATATGGATGATCTGGTGCTGGGACAGGATACGCTGGAAGAATACAGAAGGAATCCATCCTGCAGCGCGGCTGTTATAGGCCGGGTGGCGAACCGGATCAAGGGCGGTGAATTCCATGTGAACGGCCGGGGGTACTGGCTTGAACGCAACGACCGGGGCAATTGTCTTCACAGCGGAAGCGCGGGTTACGCATCGAAGAATTTTCATATAGCAGCTGGCGGAGACGACTGGGTTACGCTGTACTGGAAGGATTCCGCAGCAGATGGGTTTCCGGGCAGTGTCTCGCTTGAAGTCACCTACCGTGTGACGGCCGATGATGCACTCGATATTCGTTACCGGCTCATACCGGAGGAGGATACTCCGGTGAACCTGACTAATCATGTTTATTTTAACCTGTCTGGCGGGAAGGATGCAACTGTTTTTAACCATGAGATGAGAATAATGGCTGATTTCTATACGCCGGTAACCTCAGACAGGATTCCAACCGGAGAGATCCGGAAGGTAGCCGGAACGAACCTGGACTTCACCAATCGGAGAACGTTAGGCGAGGTGCTGAACGAAACGTCAGGCCTTGATTATAACTATGTGCTGCGCGGCTGGGGCTATCGGAAAGCAGCGGAGCTATGGCATGAAAAGAGCGGAAGATGGCTGGAGGTCTATACAGACCAGCCGGGGATTCAGATATATACGGGGAACCACTTTGACGGCAGTCTCGCCTGTAAAGGCGGTGTACGCTATGAGAAATATGCGGGTATCTGCTTCGAAACACAGGGATTTCCCAATGCAGTCAACTGCAGCCATTTTCCAGGCTGTATTGTAAGAAAGAACACGGTGTTTGCCTCAAGGACAACATACCGGTTTCACATCGGACCGCAGCCGGGAGGGAATGGAAAGTAAAGTGAGGATGATTCACCATGCTGGATGCAAGAAAGGTGAAGGCAGAAAAGCCCAGGAATATCAAGCGAAGAAACCAGAAGGCGATTGTCGCACTGCTTCAGAACAATACGGAGATGACAATTCCGGAGATCGCTGAGCGGCTGGAACTGAGCAGGACATCAGCCACTCAGATTGTAAATGAACTGTGCAAAGAAAAGGTATTAAAGAAGGTGGGCACCAGGGACGCGACGACTGCCGGGGGAAAGCCCCCCAGAGTTTTTTCCATGAATGCATCATTCCGTTACACGATTATTGTAACTATAGGGAACGATTTTATCAGCTGTAATATTTCCAATATGAAGTGCCGCGTCATTCAGAAAAGAGTGCGGGATATCGCTGATATCAGCAAGTGGAATGGCTGGAATCTGGCGATGGAGGTTACCGTGGCTGAAGTGAGGCTTCTGCTGAAAGAAAGCGGTATCCGCAAGGAACAGATTTGTATGATGGTAGTGGCGTGCGGGGGCGTTGTTGACAGAAAAAGAGGAGTATGTATGTTTCCTATTGGAACAAAGCGCAGGAACGATTTTCCCGTTTGCGAATTTCTTCGGACAGAACTTCAATTTTCATTTCCAATTATTATTGACAATGTGGGACGTTTTCTGGGGTACGCAGAGTTGTTAGAGGACCCATCCCTGAATCACAAGACAGTGGCTGCATTATTTATGCACTCCGCGGGCAGCGTGGGAGGCTGTGTGATTGAGAAGGGGGAACTTTTGTATGGCAGGCACGGTTATCAGGGTGAATTTGGCCACCTTCTGGTAGAGACACATCAGGGAAGAGCGTGTGTCTGCGGAAACGACGGGTGCCTGGAGAGTATGATGTCACCGGAATCCTTAAGAGCGATCTGGAAAAAGCATGAGGCGGCGTATCCGTCTGTCATCCTGGACCGGCGGAAAGCAGGGGATATCCGGGAAGTCTTCCGGGAGGCCAATGGCGGTAATCCGCTGGCCAGGGTCATGGTGGATGAGTTTGCCGTTTATGTGGCGAGAGCGATTTATAATATCGTTCTGATGTATGATCCGCAGCAGATTATTTTACAGGGGCTGCTGGCTTACGGGGGAGAATACTTTGAAAAGAAACTGAATGATCTGGTAAGGATTTTTCCTTCCTATGGCAACGCAGAGACAGGGATAGTCACATATTCGAAGATAAGCGATTCAGACGGAGGATTTATAACCGGGGCGGCACTGTACGCGCTGAATACCTGTCTGTTTGGTGACAAATACCTTTTCGATATAGAGCAGTAAAGAAACTTGGGGGATTATTAAAATTCACATATAAGAAAAAGGAGGAGGCAGTTATGAGGTACAAGCATTTTAAGAACGCCGATGTATCCGTCTCGGCACTGGCGGTGGGTACCTGGGCGATCGGCGGCCAGAACTATGGCCAGGTTGACCGGAGTGATTCGGTAAGAGCGATCCGGACCATGATTGACCAGGGGGTCAACCTCGTAGACACGGCACCGTGCTATGGAAACGGTGCATCTGAGAAGATTGTGGGGGAGGCACTTCGGGGGATTCCGAGAGACCAGATTCTTATTTCCACGAAATTTGGCCTGATCACAGACGTCTATTCCGGCGAATACATAAAACACGCCAGCTATAAGAGCGTCATGCGCGAGGTGGAAAGCTCTCTGATGAATCTGGAGACGGATTACATCGATTTTTACTACGTCCACTGGCCGGATGTGAACACACCCATTGATGAGACCATGGCGGCATTAAACACACTGAAAAAACAAGGAAAGATACGGTTCATCGGCGTATCCAATTTCAGTGAGGAACAGATTCTGGCAGCAGAGGAATACGCCAATATTGATGTTCAGCAGCCCCCGTATTCCATGGTAAACCAGAAGTTTACCGGTCTGATGAAGTGGGGATATGAAAGAGGAATCGATTCCATGACCTATGGCTCTCTCGGCTCCGGAATACTGGCGGGTGCGATCCGTACCATGCCTGATTTCAAACCGGGTGATATGAGACTGACATTTTATGATTTCTTCAGGGAACCGGTATTTTCAAAAATCATGGAATTTTTAAAGACCATGGACCGGATCGCCGAAGGTCACGGCGTCCCCGTGGCGCAGGTGGCGCTTAACTGGAGTACTCAGAAGGAATTCGTGGGAACGGCGCTCTGCGGTGTCAGAAATGAGCAGGAGGCAGCCCAGAACTGTAAGGCGTTCGAGTGGAAACTGGCCGAGGATGAGATCGCGGCTTTGGACCAGGAACTGGTAAGATTAAATATAGGTTTTTAAAACGGGAGGAAGTATATGAAAAAAACAGTTAAAAAGGCACTTGCATTATCCATGACAGCAGCATTATTTATGACAGCATGTTCCCAGAAGGCGGCGGAGACGCCTCCCGCCACGGCAGGAGGAGATACAGGGACGGCGGCCACAGAAGCGGCAGCCGCGGCCACAGAAGGCAAATCAAAGGCCGAGCGCTCAGTGGCAGGTATGACATGCTATATGTATTCCGATACCCATATTGCCAATGTTCGCAATACTGTGTTAAAAGCAGCGGAAACAGGTACTGTTGCTGTCGAGACTTCCGATTCCCAGTTTGACGTGGGCCTTCAGATGAACGCCATGGACGCGTTTGTGACAAAAGGCTGTGAATATCTGGTGATCAACAATATCAATACCAATGCGAAGGATCAGGTTATCGATGTAGCGCGCAAGGCGGATCTCCCGATTATTTTCTGGAACACAGATTCTCCTTCGGACGAGGAGATGGATTCTTACGGCCCCTGCTATTTTGTCAGCTCTGCGGCCGAGCAGTCCGGTGTCGTACAGGGAGAGGCTGCGGCAAAATACTGGAAAGAACATCCGGAGGCAGACCGCAATGGAAACGGCAAGATGGATTACGTCATGCTGATGGGGCAGATCGGAAACTATGATACGGAGATGAGAACCAAGTATTCCATCGATACCGTCAAGGAAGCCGGCGTGGAAACCAACTGCCTGCTGGAGGTTGTCTGCGAATGGCAGAGAGCGAAGGCGCAGGATCAGATGGCATCCGTAATTTCCGCTAATGCGGATGATATCGACATTGTATTTGCCAACAACGATGACATGGCCCTCGGAGCAATTGAGGCGTTGAAGGCAGCCGGATACTTTACTGACGAAAGTAATTACATTCCGGTACTCGGTGTTGACGCGACCAAAGTAGGACTTCAGGCACTGGAGGACGGAACGATGCTGGCAACCTCATTAAACAATCCGGTAACCATGGGGAAATGTATCTATAAGATCCTGGAACTTCTGGAAGCAGGAGAAGAAATCACATCAGAAAATCTGGGGTACGATATTGACGAACACAAACGGGTATGGCTGGATTATGTGGCGATAACCAAGGATAATCTTGAAGACGCGGATCTTTCAAAATACGAATAGTCGCCAGTCCTTTTTTGGTGGACCGGTATGTATCATACCGGTCCACGCTCATTGTCACGGCTATTTCTGCGGACCGTATTCCGGGCGGATGTGCCTGCAGGCCCGTCTGGCGGCTGCCGCGAAGGGATGACCGTATAAACAGAAGCAGGAGAAGACAGTATGGAAGATAAGAGTATCATATTGGAAATGAAAAACATCAGCAAAAGCTTTCCGGGTGTAAAGGCATTGAACGGCGTTTCTTTTACGCTGAGGCCAGGAACGGTACATGCTCTGATGGGAGAAAACGGCGCGGGAAAATCAACTCTGATGAAATGTGCTTTCGGCCTGTATGATCCGGATGAGGGAGAGGTGTATTTTAAAGGAGAAAAAGTACACTTCGATAATCCCCGTCAGGGTTTGGAAGCAGGAATATCCATGATTCATCAGGAACTGAATCCGATCCGCAGAAGGAGCATAGCGGAAAATATCTGGGTAGGGCGGATGCCGGAGAAGAAGATAGCGGGACTCTCTTTTATAGACCATAAGAAGATGTATGAGGAGACGAAACGGCTTTTTGACCAGCTTCATATGAACGTAGACCCCAGAACACAGGCGATCGAACTTTCGTCATCTGTGCTGCAGCTTGGTGAGATTGCGCGTTCGATCTCTTATGGGGCAAAGGTCATTATCATGGATGAGCCCACATCATCTCTTACAGAGACGGAGACCGCTACGCTTTTTGAAGTAATCCGTAAGCTGACCTCGGAAGGAATTGCTATTGTATACATATCTCATAAAATTGATGAAATTCTCAAGATATCCGATGAAGTGACAATTATGCGTGACGGCTGCAAGATCGGAACGTGGCCGGCGGAGGAACTGACAGAGGAACTGATTGTTAACCGGATGGTGGGCCGTCAGATGGATAACTGGTTTCCGGAACTTGACAACAAGCCGGGAGACGTGGTTCTGGAGGTCAAAAATTTCACCTCCCCCAATCCAATGTCGTTTCAGGACTGCTCGTTTCAGCTGCGCCGCGGGGAGATCCTGGGGCTGGGCGGACTTGTGGGAGCACAGAGAACCGAGCTGATGGAGGCGCTGTTTGGAATCCGAAGCGTTCAGTCGGGCGAGGTCTATAAGGACGGAAAAAAGATTTCCATCAAGTCATCGGCGGACGCCATTGCCAATAAAATCGGACTTCTGACGGAAGAACGAAGGGCGACGGGAATCATACCGGGGGCAAGCGTGCTGGACAATACAGTAATTGCAAAGCTTGGAGAATACAGCAATGTCATGGGAATGCTGGATTTGAAAAAATGCCGCCAGGATACGGACGAGTATATTAAAACCATGAATATAAAAACACCGACCAGGGACACGAGAATTGCCGATTTATCGGGCGGAAACCAGCAGAAGGTGCTTCTGGCCAGGTGGCTGCTGACAAACCCGGATATTTTAATTCTCGATGAGCCGACTCGAGGAATAGACGTCGGTGCAAAATACGAAATTTATACCATCATGCTGAATCTGGCAAAGGAGGGAAAGTCCATCATTATGATTTCCTCAGAGATGCCGGAACTTATGGGAATGTCAAACCGGGTGATGATCATGTGCGAAGGGCATGTGACCGGTTTCCTGGAAGGAACGGACATTGATGATTCCAAGATTATGCAGTTTGCCAGCAAGGTGAGTTAAATCTGCCGGGGGCGGCGGTGGGTACGTCCGGGCCCGGATAAGGAGAAAGGATTGGTTAATATCATGCAGACGAAGCAGTTTGATATAAAGAAATGGGCGCAGAACAATGCGATCTATCTTGTCTTAATCGCAATTATTATATTGATAACAGTAAAGAATCCGGCATTTCTGTCCCTCCGTGTATTTCGGGATATTTTAATGCAGTCTTCAACGAGACTGATTATGGCAATGGGGTGTATGTTTGTTATTCTGTCCGGTGGTGCTGATCTGTCCGGAGGCCGTATGCTCGGAGCGGCGGCTGTCCTGGCGGGGTCACTTGCACAGATGTCCACTTACGCCAATAAGTTTTTCCCTAATCTGCAGGAACTTCCGATTATCGTTCCGATCATTGCCTGTCTTCTGATGGGTATGGCTATGGGGCTGTTAAACGGAATCGTAGTGGCGAAATTAAATGTTCCCGCTTTTATTGGCACGTTGGGCGTTCAGCTTATCATTTACGGTGGAATCTCTATTTACTATAACATGGAGCCCAACCGTTCCCAGCCATTAGGCGGTTTTTTAAAGACATACTCAAAGCTGGGTACCGGGTCATTTTTCGGAATACCATACATATTAATCATCGCGGTAGTTCTGATGATCGCCTGTCACATCGTACTGAATTATCACCGGTTTGGAAAGACGCTGTTTGCCGTTGGCGGCAATCAGGAGGCGGCCAGAGTTTCAGGAATCAACGTCCAGAGAATTATTATGATCGTCTATATTATTGCCGGGGCATTTTATGGACTTACAGGAGCGCTGGAGGCGGCCAGAACCGGCGGTGCTACGAACAATTATGGGCAGGGCTATGAACTGGATGCCATCGCTGCCTGTGTGGTTGGCGGCTGTTCCGTAGCCGGAGGTGTCGGCGCGGTTCCTGGTGTAGCGATTGGTGTTACGGTATTTACTGTAATTCAGTACGGAATGACCTTCGTAGGAATCAATCCATACTGGCAGAATGTTGTAAAAGGTGCAATCATCGTAATTGCAGTAGCTATTGACGTTCGTAAATATGCAAAGAAACGGTAAGCGTTTCTTCGCGGAAAGGATAACTTATGATTCGATATACACAGGACAGAACGATCGTACTTGGTCTGGTTCCGGTCCGCAGGGATATGTTTCCGCCGGAACCGGCAATTGCTTTAAAGGACCGGGTGGTAAAGCGGTTTGAAGAGATGGCGGAAAGTAATGGAGATATTCATCTGGTAACCATAGATGCGGTGGTCGACGGCGGCATGCTCTGGGATCTTCGCGATGTGGAAAAGGTCGTGGATTTATTCCGGGCGGAGAAAGTAGATGCGATCGTCTTCCCGCACTGTAATTTCGGACAGGAGGAGGTAGTCGCAAAGACTGCTGCGGAGATCGGAAAGCCGGTTCTTTTATGGGGGCCGAGAGATCCTTCTCCGGAGACGGATCAGTCCGGCAAGACCGGCCCGAGAGATTTCGACACACAGTGTGGAATGTTTGCAACCTCCAGAGCTCTCAAGCGTTACCATGTTCCATTTACTTACATAGAAAACTGCTGGCTGGACAGCCAGGTGCTGGACCGTGGTTTTGAAGAATTCCTGCGGGTGGCTTCCGTTGTAAAGGCATTCCGTGGCATGCGTATCGGTCAGATCGGAGCGCGGCCGCGGCAGTTCTTATCTGTCAAGATCAATGAATCGGAGCTGCTTTCCAAATTCGGCATTGAAATTGTCCCGATCTGGCCGGAGGAGGTAAAACGTACTGTCGAGAAATTAAAGAGAAATATGCCTCTGTCAACGGAAGGCTGTGAGCTTCCCATGGGACAGCCGCCTCTTCCGCCCGGAGAGGGAATGTTACCGGATCCCAGAATCGCCGATATCGTGAAAGAGATCGAGGAAGCTGTGGACTGGTCTTCGATCGGCCACGAGGCAGTGGAAAAGATGGCATATTTAGAAGCTGCCATTATGGATCTTGCCTCAGTGAACCGATGTCAGGCGGTAGCGGTGGACTGTTGGGGCTTCTCCCAGGATTCCTATGGAATCCCAAGCTGTTTTGTGCTGGCGGAGTTGTTTGACCGGGGCTTGCCTGCGGCATGTGAGACAGATATTCATGCGGCAGTTGGCGCGGTTCTGCTGCAGGCAGCAGCCAGATATACCACTCCGGCGTTTATCGCTGATGTCACCATACGCCATCCGGAGGATGATAATGCGGAACTTCTATGGCACTGCGGGCCCTTTGCAAAGTCACTTGTGAGAAAGGGAACGGTTCCGGCTGTCAGAGAGTGTAAGGGAATGTATGAGATCGAAGGCGGACCGCTTACTGTGGTACGGTTCGACCAGGATGATGGAAACTACATGCTTCTGGCTGATGAAGGCGAAGGTACAGAAGGTCCAAAGACGACTGGAAATTACGTCTGGTTCAAAGTGAAGAACTGGGTGAAATGGGAGAAAAAGCTGATGTATGGACCGTATATCCATCATGTAAGCGGAATTCACGGCAGCTTTGCAAAAGTACTAAAGGAAGCCTGTAAGTATTTAGGCCCGGTCGCACATGACAGCGTCGAGCCCGTGGAAGAGATATAGGAGGAAAATGGAATGCCATACGTAAAAGTAAAAGAACTGCTGGCAATGGGAAAAAAGAACAATGCATGTGTACTCGCGTTTGACGCCGCGGATATCAATATGATTAAATCCGTGATTAAGGGTGCGGAGACTGCCGGAAGACCGGTGATTGTCATGTTGTATCCCGGTATGAGAAATATCATGCCCTTTGGTGTGTTTGCGGAAGTGACCAGATATTACGCAGAACGTGCATCTGTCCCGGTAGGGCTGCATCTGGATCATTGCAGCGATTTTGACATGATTCTTGAGGCGATTCACGAGGGCTTCCCATCGGTGATGGCAGATGGCTCCGTACTTCCGTTTGAGGAGAATGCGGCGTTTACAAAAAAGGTGGTGGAAGTCGCCCGGAATTTCGATGTTGATGTGGAAGGTGAGCTGGGACACGTGGGAACGGCAGCCGATTCCGATGAATTCAGCCGGAAGGAGTTTTTTACCAGACCGGACGAGGTCAGGGAGTTTGTAGAGAAGACGGGAGTCACCTCTCTTGCCGTGTCTTTCGGCAGCGCGCATGGATTATATAAGAGCACACCGAAACTGGATATCAATCATTTAAAGACCTTGAGCGCCGCTACGGATATTCCGCTGGTTCTTCATGGCGGTACCGGTATTCCGGATGACCAGCTGGCGCAGGCCTTTTCCAATGGAATCAACAAGATCAACATCGGAACGGAATTCTTCAATTTAAATACGAGGTTGAATCAGGAATTCTATGCTCAGGACTTTTCAAAGGCGGATCCCTTTGGGTTCCCGGAGTATATCCAGCCAAGGCTGACCGAATATATTGCGGGCAGGCTGGAGCTTTCGAAAATCGTATTGTAAAAGGAGTCTGTCATGGAGAAGGTTTATGATGTAATTGGGGTGGAAAATCCAATCATGGATTTTGCGGTGAGCATTGACCGGCTGCCAAAAACGGATTCCATGAGTGTCATGCACGATTATTTATGGCAGTCCGGAGGAAACGCCTCTTCCGCCATTGCAGCGCTGGCCCGTCTGGGGGCGAAGTGCAGTATGCTGGGAGTGGTGGGTACCGACGAATTCGGTACATTCTGCCGTGATGATATGGTCCGCCACGGTGTGGATGTCTCTCATTTGTATACACAGGAGGGAGGGACGACCTTTACCATCTGTCTGGCAGAGGAAGAGACAAAAGGCAGGAGTTTTCTGGGGAAAATGGGTGTAAACGGAACCCTGACCGACGTACAGGTGGATGAGTCTTACATCGCAGGGGCAAGGTATATACACACCAGCATGATTGAATGCTCTGCAAAGAAAAGAGCTGTCGAGTTAGCAAGAAAGAACGGGGTTCTTGTATCGGTAGACGGAGGGGCGTATACGGCCGAAGCGGACTTCCTGGTGAAAAACTCTGATATATTGATTATATCGGAGGAATTCTACGGCACGCTGTTTGACGACGGGAATTACGTGGAGAACTGCAGACGGCTGGTTGAGAAAGGGCCGCAGATCGCCATAGTGACGCTGGGATCCGAAGGCTGCGCAGGGGCGGACCGGTCAGGGAATACATTCAGGCTCCCTCCGTTTTCAGGACACAAAATCGTAGATACGACAGGCGCCGGAGATGTATTTCACGGAGGCTTCCTATACGCACACAGTCAGGGCTGGGAGCTGGAATACTGCGCAAGATATGCAAGCGCGGTATCCTACATTAACTGTACCAGTCTGGGCGGCAGGGTGGGAATTCCTGACCGTGCCATGGTGGAACAGTTTTTAAAAGACAACACGATCGACTACTCCGGTATTGAACCGAGAAAGGCATTCTACCGGAATGTGATGAAATTTAACAGGGAAAGAGATTTATGAAAACAGAAGAAGGAATCCGCAGCTCTCATGTGGGGATTAATGTCTGTGATCTGGACAGAAGCATCAGGTTTTATGAGTCTCTCCTTGGCTTTCAGCTGGTTAGCCGGATTGTTCTTGAGGATGGGCTCAGAATCGGATTTCTCGAGCTGCCGGAGGGCATTATCTTTGAGACGGAGAAGCTGTTTAGGAAGGAATTCTGGGAACACGGTATGAAGTTTGCATTCTTCCGGGGACCGGACGGGGAACGCCTGGAGATTGCAGAATATTAGGAGGGGCTTCAACATGGACAGAAACTTGTATCAGAAACTATTGGTAAGCTTGAAAGCAGGGGAAAGGCGGATCTGTGCAGACGGGGCAGTGATTGCGGTCCGCAGCTGTTATGACCGGGAGGAAGGCTGTCTCGATCCGAGGACGGAGGCTGCTGCGACGCTGACACGGGAAGATTTCGAGACGCGGGCTGGCGAGATTGACCCGGAGCTGTTAAGAAATCAGGACAAGCTGCTTGGAATGGATAATCCGGAGGGGCATACCCTGCTGGAACAGCTGCGATATCAGTTCGGCTGGAGGACTCTGGACCGGAGTTCCGGAGTCAGAACAAGGTTTGTCTCTATGGATCAGGATGGATACAGAGGTGTGAGGTGGATCTATACACCGGAGAACGGGAAAGCAGAAAAGCCATGTCTGATATTTATTCACGGAGGAGGCTTCTTCGGAGGCGATACACTGACCGTGGAGAATCAGTGTAAGCGTTTTGCCGAACTGGCAGATGCCGTTGTTATCTCTGTAGACTATCCGCTGTCGCCGGAAGTAAAGTATCCGGTCGCATTTCACATGTGCTGTGAGACGGTCCGATGGGTATGGGAAAATGCAGGCATGCTCGGCGTAGACAGGACGAAGATCGGGATTTCCGGAGACAGCGCGGGCGGAACCATGGCTGTTGCGGTAACTCTTTGGGACAGACAGGAAGGGAATGGCTGTATTTCCTATTCAGGCCTTATTTACCCGTCTGTCGTGTGGGACCCGGATATGAGTAATCCACACTATGTGTGGAAGAGAGAAATGTTTGACAATCCTGGTGGAAACCGGATTATTGAGGAACAGATCGAGACGACCGGAGCGATGAAAAGAGAAGTATGCGGCTGGTATTTTGAAGATAATGAAGATATCCACACCCCATATATCAATCCGGTCGAGGGCGATTTTAAGGGATTCCCGAAGACGTTAATTATGACTGCGGAATATGATTACTTAAGACCGGAGTGCGAGCTGTTCACGAAGATTCTGCAGGATGCGGGAGTGAGCGTACGCCATATCCGCTATGGAGGAATTGTTCATGGCACCTTTGACCGTCTGGGCTACGCCCCTCAGGTTGAAGATATGCTGAAGGAGATGGCGGCGGATTTCGCCTGCCTGTGAAGGAGGAAATGTAATGAAAGAGATTAAGGTACGGTGTCTGAGCGATGAGGCGTTTAGAAAATATGGTGTATATCAGAAACTGACAGCCGATGCGGAAATGAAGAACAGAGTGATTCCGTGCGGAGATTTTTATCCCGATTTACTGACACTGGATTTTGGAAAAACTACCCTGCCTACGGTTTCCTGCTGTCATGTCTATAAACAGGAGCGGATGGTCGTAGACTTTCTGGAATATCATAAATATACGTGCGAAGGCCTGGTTCCCCTTGACGATGATGTGATTATCTATGTGGGCGTACCGGAAATGGGAGAACTGAGGATTGAGAATCTGGAAGGATTTTATATTCCCAAACACACCTTTGTAAAACTGAATCCCATGATCGTCCATGGAGGACAGTATCCGGTGAATGAACCGGAAGCTCATTTAATCTGTATGCTTCCAGGAAGGACATTTCAGAACGATATGGTGTACTTAAGGATTGAGGAAGAGGATAAAAAGGGTGTACTGATTATGTAGGAGGGAAATGCTCATGTATAAACAGAAGGTTATACTGGGGGTAGCTCCGGTTAAGAGAAGCTTTCTAAGCATGGAAGAAGCTGTTCGCCAAAAGAAGCGTTTTATGGCGGTGATCAGAAGAACACTGTCCGAATCAGTGGATATCATTGATATTGATGATATCAGCGAGAACGGAATCTGCTGGAGGACGGAGGAGACACCCGCAATCGTGGAGAAATTTAAGACTGCCGGGATTGATGCGCTCTTCCTCCTGTTCTGTGATTTCGGAGAGGAACAGGCAGCGGCACAGATTGCTGCATCGTTTCATCTGCCAGTACTGATCTGGGGAGCCAGGGACGAGAGGCCGAATACGGACGTAAGCCGGGGACGGGATACCCAGTGCGGAATGTTCGCTGCGACTAAGGTGCTCAGGCGCCATGGTGTGAAGTACAGCTATATTTATAACTGTGAGACGGAGAGCGATGCATTTGCACAGGGATATGACCGGTTTATCCGAACGGCGGCTGTGCTGAAGGCGCTTCGGAACCTGCGTCTGGCAAAAATAGGCGACCGCCCGGTTCCGTTTATGAGCGTCATGACGAATGAAGCCGATTTGATCCGCCGCATGGGGGTCACTGTGATCCCCATCTCCCCTGCTGAGGTAAGCAGACGGGCAAAGAAGATCGTGGAAAAGAAAACAGAGGATTTTCTTTCCTACTACAACGATCTGACTGCGCGTATGAACACGGATGCGATGAGAGAGGAACTGGTGGAAATGGCAGCGGCCACGAAGCTGGCGCTTTCAGAGCTTATGCGGGAAAATGACTGTTCCGTGGGTGCGTTTGAATGCTGGTCCGCCTTTCCTTCCCTGATAGGTGTATGCCCGTGTGTGGCGCTGGGGGAGATGGCGGATGAAGGGTATCCTCTCGCATGTGAGGCGGATGTAAATGGAGCGATTACCCTTGCTATTCTGCGGGCATGCAGTCTGTATGAGAAGCCGCCGTTTCTGGCTGATCTGACAATCCGCAATCCGATTCATGACAATTCAGAACTGCTGTGGCACTGCGGCCCATTCCCCTATTCTTTAAAGGCGGAGGATAGCCCGGCCGCACTGGTGGACGGACAGGAGCGCTTTCGGATGAGGCCGGGTCATATGACTACATGCCGGTTCGACGACGCGGAGGGAAAGTACTATCTGTTTGCCGGGGAAGGCGATACGACGGAAGGGCCGGAGACCAACGGAACCTACGTCTATCTGGAAGTAGACGACTGGAAACGGTGGGAAGAGAAGCTGATGTTTGGTCCATACATTCACCATCTCGGCTGTGCATACGGCTCTTATAAGCCGGTATTAAGAGAGGTGGCCAGATATCTCGATATCATATTCGATGATGCGGATGTCCGGGAAACTTACAGCCTGTAAAGGAGATGGAAATATGAAATTCGAGAATGTGAAGAATGTGGAACGTCTGTTTCAGATAATACGGGATGAATGCAGCGGAACAGTGGAGCTCGTGTCCTCCGAGGGAGACCGCATCAATCTAAAGTCCAGGCTGTCCCAGTATATTTCAATGGTACGGCTTCTGGATACGGAATTCGTAAAGGAACTGGAGCTGGTGGCTTCCGATCCGGCGGCTGTGGATCGGCTGCTGCGGTTTATGCGTGATGGCGAGTGAGATGTTACGAGGAGGTAGCCGCACTCTGCGATATTACTGAGCGTGGATTGAAACAAAAACACAGAAAGGCCTAACTCTTTTTCAAAAAGGGTTGGGCCTTTCTGTGTTTTTGTTTGCACTGTGACTCGTGCGCAGCGTTCCGGTGTGCAAGCCCGGCTTGCCGGCTACTCTGTATTTACAGAATATTTATAGCAATCACTGGAATCGCCTTGGAATGTTTATACGGAGTGATGATAGAATAAGAATCTGTTACAGAACAGATTAAGGAGGTAAAGGGCATGATGGACATTTGCATGATAGGAACTATTTTAGTCAGTTGTATTCTCATGAAATTGTTCGTAAACTGGTGCGATTCCCAGGTGGATCCGAAGACAAAGAAATAAGACGTGTAAGCGAATAAAAGGGAATGCAGCACGAAAGATTTACGAAGAGACAATTCGGCAGACAAGGAGTGAGCGGTATGGTGATTTTAGGCGTTATCATTGCGGGATTGGCGGCATATCTAGTGTATGCCCTGGTTAATCCTGAGAGACTGTAGGGCAGAAGATATGAGGAGGAATAACTGAAATGTTTCAGATTATGATGACATTGCTTATCTATATGATACTGGTAATCCCCATTGGTATTTATCTGTATCATGTGGCAGCGAAGCAAAAGACGTTTGCAGATCCGGTATTTGACAGGATTGATAATTTGATTTACAGGGTTTGCCGGATCAACCGTGAAAGTATGAACTGGAAGGTCTATGCACTGAACCTTATTATGACCAACGCGGTAATGATTTTAATCGGATATGTGGTACTTAGAGCGCAGGGGCTGCTGATGCTGAACCCCAACGGAATCGGAGCTATGGAACCAACGCTCTCCTATAATACGATCATATCCTTTATGACCAATACGAATCTCCAGCATTATTCCGGTGAGTCGGGACTATCCTATTTAAGCCAGGTGGCCGTTATTATATTCATGATGTTTACTTCGGCGGCAACCGGTTACTCAGCCTGCATGGCATTTTGCCGCGGTCTGTCGGGGCGGCCTATGGGGAATTTTTATGAGGATATGGTCAGAAATACTACCCGTATTCTGATCCCACTCTCCTTTATCGTCGGCCTGATCCTGATCTGGCAGGGGACGCCGCAGAACTTTCAGACGAATTTCACCGTACATACGCTGGAAGGAAAATGGCAGGATATTGCTACCGGTCCGATCGCGGCATTGGAATCCATTAAGCACGTCGGTACCAACGGCGGTGGATTTTTAGGGGCAAACTCTTCCACACCGCTGGAGAATCCGACGATTATTACCAATCTGGCAGAGCTGTATTCCATGATGATACTGCCCGGAGCCTGTGTGATTGCCTTTGGACATATGATTGCAGACAGGCGCAGGGGAACCGGTAAAAAAACTGTTTTCGGCAGTCAGGGCAGAACGGTATTTGCGGCAATGGCAATTATTTTCCTGATCGGAATCGTCGTTTGCTATACAGCAGAGAAGGCAGGAAACCCCATTCTGGCAGGCGTCGGATTGAATCAGAGTATGGGCTCCTATGAGGGAAAGGAAGTCCGGTTCGGTATCGCCCAGTCGGCTCTTTTTACCACAACGACAACCTCTTTTACCACGGGAACGGTTAACAACATGCACGATACGCTGACCCCCCTGGGTGGCATGGTACCGCTTCTGCATATGATGCTGAACTGTGTATTTGGAGGTAAGGGCGTAGGGCTTATGAACATGATCATGTACGTGATTCTTGCGGTTTTCCTGTGCGGATTGATGATCGGCCGTACGCCGGAATATTTAGGAAAGAAGATCGAAGGAAAGGAAATGAAGCTGGTTGCCATCTGTCTGATCGTGCATCCGCTCCTGATTCTTGGCTTCTCCGCACTGGCTGTTGCAACACCGGGAGGATTGGCCGGTATTACAAACCCCGGATTCCATGGGCTGACACAGGTCTTGTACGAGTACGGCTCCTCCGCCGCCAATAATGGCTCCGGATTTGAAGGGCTCGCTGACAATACCGCATTCTGGAACATTACGGCAGGATTGGCCATGTATTTCGGACGTTTTCCGGCAATTATCATTCAGTTGGCAATCGCAGGCAGTATCCTTGCAAAACGCAGGGTAAATGAGACAATCGGCACACTCAGAACGGATAATGTGATATTTACACTGATACTCGTATTTATCGTATATATTTTCGCTGCGTTGACGTTCTTCCCGGCACTTGCCCTTGGACCGGTCGCAGAACATCTGACGAACTGGTTCCCGTTATAGAGTTGAGTTTAGGAGGCAATTTCAAATGTCAAAAAAGAGACAACAGTCAACAAAGTTTATAACGCGTGACATATTAAAGAGTTCCGTATTTGGAGCGTTTCAGAAGCTTGATCCCAGATATATGCTTAAAAATCCGGTAATGTTTGTAGTGGAAGTCGGATTTCTTATTACTCTGGTTCTCTGCTTCGTACCCAACCTGTTTGGAGATGTGCAGGCGCTTGCTGGTAAGCTTCCGGCAGCGTCCTTAAGAACCTATAATGTGATTGTGACGCTGATCCTTTTTATTACGGTCTTATTTGCTAACTTTGCCGAGTCGGTGGCTGAGGGACGTGGAAAGGCCCAGGCGGAGACGCTGAAGAAGACGAAGAAGGATACGGTCGCCCACTTACTCAGGGACGACGGCTCTGAAATGGAGGTTTCCGCTTCTGAGTTAAAGAAGGGGGATGTGGTCATTGTAAGAATCAATGAGCTGATACCCAATGACGGAGAGGTAATCGAAGGAATTGCCTCCGTTGATGAGTCCGCCATTACCGGTGAATCCGCTCCGGTAACGCGTGAAGCCGGCGGCGATTTCTCGTCAGTAACCGGGGGTACCACGGTGGTGTCCGACTGGCTGAAGATCAGGATAGCAGCGGAGCCGGGCGGTTCCTTCCTCGATAAAATGATTGCTCTGGTCGAAGGGGCATCCAGGCAGAAGACGCCCAATGAGATAGCTCTTAACACCTTGCTGGTCGGCCTGACCATCATATTTCTGATTGTTATAGTCTGCCTCTATCCATTTGCGGTTTACTCCGGCGTTCAGATTCCGGTGGCAACCCTTGTGGCGCTCATGGTCTGCCTGATCCCCACTACCATTGGCGGTCTGCTCTCCGCAATCGGCATCGCCGGGATGGACCGGGTGACGAGGTTTAATGTCATCGCCATGTCGGGAAAAGCGGTGGAAGCCTGCGGCGACGTGGACACCATGATTCTCGATAAAACGGGTACCATCACCTTTGGAAACCGTCTGGCTGCGGATTTTTATCCCGTGGAAGGCATAGACAAAATGGATTTAATCGACCTTTCCGTTCTCGCTTCCTTAGAAGATGCCACACCGGAGGGAAAATCCATCACGGATCTGGGTTATAAAATGGGCAGCCGCGTTGAAAAATCGATGGTGAAAAAAATGAATTTTATTGAATTTACAGCTCAGTCAAAAATGTCCGGGGTGGACTTATCTGACGGCACCAGGATCCGTAAAGGTGCGGGAGAAGCCGTAAAAGAGCTGGTTTTGGCCGAAGGCGGCAGAATCCCGAGGGACCTGGATAAAATTGTGGAAGAGATCTCGAAACTGGGCGGAACACCGCTTACCGTCTGCGCCGATCATGAGGTTTACGGCGTCGTCTATTTAAAGGATACGGTCAAACCTGGTCTGGCGGAACGTTTTGCCAGGTTAAGGGAGATCGGAATCAAGACGGTCATGTGTACGGGAGATAATCCCCTGACTGCGGCCACCATTGCGAAAGAAGCCGGCGTGGACGGATTTATCGCAGAGTGCAGGCCGGAAGACAAGATAACCGAGATTAAGAAGGAACAGGCAGAAGGAAAGATCGTAGCCATGACGGGAGACGGCACCAATGATGCGCCGGCCCTGGCGCAGGCGGACGTGGGGCTGGCAATGAACTCGGGCACACAGGCCGCCAAAGAGGCCGCCAACATGGTAGACTTAGATTCGGATCCGACGAAGATTCTGGAGGTGGTCGAGATTGGAAAACAGCTTCTGATCACAAGAGGTTCCTTAACGACCTTCTCTGTTGCAAATGACGTGGCGAAGTATTTTGCAATCATACCCGCCATGTTCCAGCTGGTGATTCCGCAGATGAACATGCTGAACATTATGAAGCTGACGACCCCGTACAGCGCAATCTTGTCGGCGCTGATCTTTAACGCAGTCATAATCCCGAGCCTGATTCCGATTGCCATGCGCGGCGTGAAGTACAAACCGATGCGTTCGGAAAAAATGCTGCTGAAAAATATGGGAATCTACGGTGTCGGCGGAGTGATCGTGCCGTTTATCGGCATCAAACTGATCGATATGATTGTGGCCCCGCTGCTGGCCGTGCTGGGCCTGTAGACCAACGGGCAGAGAAGCGTATGGAAGGAGATTTGGATGAAATCATTTATGAATTATTTTAAAAATGCATTGATATGCACCATTGTCCTGGGTGTCCTGTGCAGCGTCGTGTATCCGGCGGCGCTGACACTGGCCGGGCAGGCATTTTTCCCGAAACAGGCAAACGGCAGTCTGATTACGGTTCAGGTGGACGGACAGGAGCAGACGGTAGGCTCGGAGTTTGTAGGACAGCAGTTCGAGGATTCCCGTTTTTTCCATGGGAGAGTGTCCTCCGTAAACTATAACTGCTACACGGATGAGGAGAAAGAGGACGGCAGTTACGGCGGTGTATCTTCCGGATCGTTTAACTACGCAAACTCTAATCCGGATTTAAAGGCACGTGTGGAAGAAGATATGGCGGCCTGGATGGAGGCGCACCCGGATGTGAAGCAGGAAGACATTCCTTCAGACCTTATGACCGCTTCCGGTTCCGGACTGGACCCTCATATAACGGTTCAGGGCGCGCGGGTACAGGTTGGGGCAGTGTCGAAGGCCTCCGGCCTGTCGGAAGAGGCGCTTAATGATATCATTGACCGAAACACGACGGGAAAGCTTTTGGGCATATTCGGAGAAGAGACGGTCAACGTGCTGGGATGCAACCTGGACATTGCGGAGGCATTGGGCATGATCATCAGTACTGCACCGGAATTTACGCAGCGCAGTGCTGGAGAGCAGGGATAGGGTTATGCAGGAAAATGACATGCGTCCTGATCCGGAAGTGCTGCTGGCCAGGCTTAAGCAGGAAGAGCAGGAAGAAGGCGGCCGCGGAAAACTCAGAATTTATCTGGGCTACGCGGCCGGTGTCGGAAAGACATATACCATGCTGCAGGCCGCCCATGAGGCTGCGGACAGCGGAGAAGATGTGGCAGCAGGTTACATAGAGCCTCATGTCCGCCGGGATACTCAGAAGATGGCCGAGAAACTTGAGACGATTCCGCCGCTGATGGTATCATACAGAGGAACAAAGCTGAGAGAATTTGATTTGGATGCCACTTTAAAACGCCATCCCCGGATCTGCCTGGTGGATGAGCTGGCTCACACCAACGCTCCCGGCCTGAGACATATGAAGCGCTACCAGGATATCGAGGAACTGCTGGACGCGGGAATCCATGTGTGGACGACCGTAAATATTCAGCATCTCGAAAGCTTAAACGACATTGTAGGAAGTATTACCGGAATTACCGTGCGGGAAAAGTTCCCGGACAGCGTGTTTGACCACGCCGATCAGGTTAAGGTAGTGGATATAGAGCCGGAGGAGCTGTTAACCAGGCTCTCAGAAGGAAAGATTTACAAAAAAGAGCAGGCGGAGCGGGCCGTAAACCATTTCTTTACAAGGGAAAAGCTGGCGGCCTTAAGAGAGATCGCGCTCCGGCGTACGGCTGACCGGGTGAATCATCTGGCGGTGGAAGAGAAGAAAAATCGTCAAAAGACGGGAGACTATTATACAGGAGAGCACATACTCACCTGTATTTCTCCTTCCCCGACCTGCGCGAAGGTGATCCGGTCAGCGTCAAGGCTGGCCTACGCATTTCACGCGGAATTTACGGCTCTCTACGTCGAAACGCCGCAGATGTCAGGGGCGTCTCTGAAAAATAAGAAGGCACTGGAGGACAACATACAGCTGGCGAAGGCTTTGGGTGCGAAGATTGCCACGGTATACGGGGAAGATGTCGCATACCAGATAGCCGCCTACGCCAGGGTGTCTAACGTGTCAAAAATCGTCCTGGGAAGAACGAATCACCGGATCATTCTGGGGCAGACCAAGGGGACTCCGGCGGAACGGGTGGCGCAGTACGTCCCCAATCTGGAAATTTACATTATACCAGATGCGACAGCGGCTGGAAAACGGCGTGCGCTGACGATGAGTGACTTCGGGCAGAAAATGACCGCGTATAAACCTATTTACATTAATACGCTTAAGATTACGGCGTTTACCAGCCTGGCCACCTTTCTTGTGTTCCGGATATTCGGGATATGGATGGCGCGGGAACATGTGATCATGCTCCTGATTATGGCATTTATTATTGCAACGCTGCTCACAACTGTCAAGCGCCAGTCCCAGGAACTGATAAAAAAGTCCCATCGTCTGGAGATTCTTCTGGAAAATTCTTCCCGCCTCAGAAGGTGCGTCACGATCAGGGATGTAGAGAATGAGGTGGCGGAGCGAATCGTTCAGCTGATGGATTTATCGGTCATCTTTTATTTACGGGGAGAAGGAGATCATACGCTTCCCTTCAATGGACCTGATTTTTATCCGAAAAAGGGGGTGGCGGCATCGGAACTGGAGTTTTTTAAGGAGCAGCAGGAGACGGCCACGGCCGGATGGGTGATGAGCAATGGAAAACGGGCCGGATGCAGTACGAGCGCCCTGCCCAGCGCGAAAGCAATCTATCTTCCCGTGAGACTGGATGAGACCGTCTACGCAGTGGTGGGAATCTATCTGGAAGAGGGAAGGGGAATTGCTGAATTTGAGTATGGAATCATCAGTGCGATGCTGAATGAGGCGGCGCTGGCATTCTCGAAACGGTACGGTGATTTCTGGGGATATAATCCCGGTATGCAGGTGGAGCGGAAGAACGGGCAGGCGTCAGCCCCTCTCCGCAGGATGTGAAAAACTCCCGTTTAAAAGCGGGAGTTTTCCTCTTATCTATATCAAGGCCTTCATGGAAGTCGGAAGTAAATCACGTTCTCTGTTTATTTGGAGGAACAAAAAAACAGCGCTTCATGATCTTACTCTCTCTTACCGCTCCTGCAGCAGCAGGATAACAGCATACATGGAAAGCTAAAGCAGCAGTCACCCTGCGGAAAGCAGAGCCCGCGCCGGCAAGGAGGATCAAACCGGTAATGCTGTTGTGGCGGCTGTTGCGGAATCACTCACGATAAATCTTCTATATGATTGGGAAGAAGAGCCGCAGGGTTTTGTCCTGCTGATATATAGTATGACAGGCTGTACCGTTTGGTTACGACCGTTCCAAAGAAGCCTGTCCTTTCGTCTGCCGCGTGCCATGAGCCCCCTCATTTTCCCCCTGTTTTGGAGTGCGTACGCCGATTACCAGGAAAAATACTGACAAATGCCTGCATGATGTGCTATAATAGAAGTAAATCAAAATTGATGCCTTCGGATGCAATCACTTCTGAAGCATCTTTTTTTTATTCTCAGACGCGGTTTTGTCTCTGAATGATCGATTTGGCGGTATCTGTTGGTTGGTTTCAAAGGAGGTAAAAATGTATCAGGTAAATGACCATGTTGTCTATGGAAACTATGGGATCTGTGTGGTGAAGGCGATTGGAAAGCTGGAGATGGATTCGGCTGCGAAAGACCGGCTTTACTATACACTGGAACCGTTGTATTCGGAGAAAAATACAATCTATACCCCGGTGGATAAAAAGGACGCTACCATGCGCTGCGCGATTACGGAACAGGAGGCATGGAATCTGATTGACGGAATTCAGGGACAGGAGATGATACAGGTCGCCGATGAGAAAAGAGCGGAACACGAGTACAGAGAAATTATGAAGACAAATGAGTGTACGGGATGGAGCCGGATTATCAAGACCATCTATTTGAAAAACCGGAAACGTCTGGAAGGCGGAAAACGGTACACGGCGAAGGACGACGTCTATTTACGTCTGGCCGAAGACTTTTTGTACCGGGAACTGGCTGCGGCTCTTAACGTAAATAGGGAAGATGTGGAATCGATCATATCGGACAGGGTAAAGCAGCTGAACTGATGTGATAAGACTGCCCCGCAGAAAAACATTTTTCTGTCAACTTTTTTGATGGCAAAAAAGCAAAATGCATGGTAAAATAAGAATAATTGTGTGCAGTTAAATCCCCCGCAGCGAACTACGGGGGATTTGCCCCGTGAACGGCAGTGCCCGATAAAGAGGGGGGAGGCTGCCATCAGACGGAACGACAGGCTCGTTATCCGTGGGAGTCAAAAACCCTGCTGCAAACAACGGGAATCAACAAAAGTCGAAACAGAGGGACAAGAACAATGAGGTTTATCGGAAGCAAGACATTGCTGCTGGATCATATCAGAGCGGTTGCAGAGGAGAAGGCGCCGGACGCCCGGAGCTTCTGCGATATTTTTTCGGGAACAGCGGCTGTGGCGAGACATTTTAAGCAGTGGTATGAGGTGTATTCCAACGATCTGCTGTATTTTTCATACGTACTGCAGCGCGCTACCATAGAGAATGACAGTGTGCCGGAGTTTGGACGGCTGAAGGAAGAGCTGGGAATTACGGACCCGGTGGAGTTCTTTAACGGAAAAGAGACCCGGGACATGGAGGACCTGGTGCAGGAGAGACGTTTCTTTCAGAATACGTACGCCCCTACAGGCGGCCGTATGTATTTAAACGATGACAACGCCCTGCGCATTGACTATGCCAGATGTACCGTGGAGGACTGGAAGACCGCGGGACTGCTGGATGAGAATGAATACTACTATCTTGTAGCCTGTATCGTGGAGGGGATCCCGTTTGTATCCAATACTTCCGGTACGTATGGTGCGTATCACAAGAGCTGGGAACGGCGCAGCTATAAGAAATATGAGTTGTTCCGGCTGGATGTGACGACGAATCACAGGGAGAACCGCTGTTACAACGAGGACGGTGCCGAGCTGTTAAAACGGCTGCAGGGCGACATCCTCTACGTTGACCCGCCCTACAATGAGCGTCAGTATCTTCCGAATTACCATGTTCTGGAGACGGCGGCCAGGTACGACTACCCCGAGGTAACCGGCGTCACGGGACAGAGGCCCTATGAGAATCAGAAGTCGGAATTCTGCATGAAGAAGAATGTGACCGACGCCTTCGAACGGCTCATCAGCAACGCCCGTTTTCAGCACATCATCTTAAGCTACAGCACGGATGGTCTGATGACGACGGAGGACATCGAGAGAATCATGAAGACGTATGGAAAACCGGAGACATTTTACATTTATGAGATTCCATACAGGAGATATAAGAGCAGAAAGGTGAAAGAAACCGAACGCCTAAAGGAACTGCTCGTTTACGTAGAAAAGCAGGTGGAACCATGTATATAAAAAGCCCGCTGAACTATACCGGGGGCAAATATAAGATCTTAAAGCCGGTTCTGGGCGCGTTTCCGCGGCAGATCGGCAGCTTTGTGGATCTGTTTGCCGGGGGCTTTAACGTGGGGATCAACGCATCAGCGGACCGCATCTTCTGCAACGATCAGATCACGTATTTGATCGGGATGTTTGGCCTGTTCCGGGAGACGGAGACGGAGGTGCTTCTTACGCGCATCCGGGGGCTGATTGCCGCGTACCAGCTGACCCAGCAGAATAAGGAAGGCTACCTTGAACTGAGACGCCACTATAATGAGAGCAAAGATTTGACGGAGTTATTCGTTCTGACCTGCTATGCGTTTAACCATCAGATCCGTTTTAATAACAGCCACGAATTTAACTCGCCCTTTGGAGCGAACAGGAGCTCCTTCAACGGGAATATCGAGAAGAATTTAACCGCTTTCTGCCGGGCCCTTAAGGAGAAGGATATCGTATTTTCCACCACGGATTTCCGGGAGATGGATTTGGGATTCCTGGGAGAAAATGACCTGATTTACTGTGATCCGCCATATCTCATATCCACCGGCTCCTACAACGATGGGAACCGCGGATTCCGGGACTGGCACGAGGAGGAGGAGGCGGCGCTCTTAGGGCTGCTGGACCGGATGAACGGTCAGGGAACGAAATTTGCGCTCTCCAATGTCCTGTATCACAAGGGACTCTCCAACGATCTTCTCATCGAATGGAGCAAAAATTACCATATCACCTACATCGATAAGAGCTACGCCAACTGCAACTATCATTTTAAGGACAGGGATGCGGTGACGGTGGAGGTTCTGATTACCAATTACGTGCCGGAGGGTGCGGAGGAATAGAAAGCGTCATGCTATGTGACGCTTTTTTCTATTGACTTTTTGTAGGCCGTCTTCTATAATTACATTAACGATAACATTAACGTTAATGTAAAAGGAGAAGAAATGAGAGAAGGAGTGGTTTTCGATGTGGAGGAGTTTACCGTTTTCGATGGTCCGGGCCTTCGGCAGACCGTATTTTTAAAGGGCTGTCCCTTGAGATGCAGCTGGTGCCACAATCCGGAGGGGTTAAGCTGGGGTCCCCAGCTGATGGTCAGTACCGCCTCCTGCACTGGCTGCGGGAAGTGCAGGGAGGTGTGCCGGCATGAGACTTGCATCAGCTGCGGAGAATGTATTCCTGTATGTCCGCTGCATTTAAGACGGATTGCAGGCGAAAGGATGACCTCGGGGGAATTAATCCGGCGGATCCGAAAGAGCAGTGATTACTACGCCCGGTATGGCGGCGGAGTGACATTTTCGGGGGGCGAACCGCTTATGCAGGCGGACTTTTTGACGGAAGTCTTATGTGGTATTCCAGATGTTCACCGGGCTATAGAGACCTCTGGTTACTGTGAGGAGAATGTCTTTCGGCGTGTGACCACCCATCTGGATTATGTGATGCTGGACATCAAGCTGTTTGACGCCGCCCTTCACAAAATGTATACAGGAGTAAACAATGAAAGGATCTTAAGAAATGCCCGGATACTCTGTGAGGGGGAGATTCCGTTTGTTATCCGCATCCCGCTGATTCCGGGCGTGAATGACAACGAGGAGAATTTTAGGAGTACTGCAAAGTGGATCGCAGGGGCCAGGGCGCTGATCAAGGTAGAACTTCTGCCCTACCATAAGACGGCGGGGGCCAAGTACGCCATGGTTGAGAAGGAGTACAGGCCGGCCTTTGACCCGAAACAGGCCGTGTGGGTGTCACAGAAAATATTTGAAGAATATGGAATAAGGAGCGAGGTATTATGACAGAGAGAATTGAGAGGATGCGTCAGTTTTTTGTGGTGGATAAGGGGCAGAAGGCCATGTGGCAGAAAGAGGAGAACCCTTACGTGCTGGCGGAGCAGTTTGCCGCGGAACAGACTCCGGATGTGGACCGGGCGGCCAGGCGGCTGATCTATGTGCTGGATAAGGAAGTGCCGGTCTTATTCGAGGATGAGCGGATTGCATTTACCAGGACAGTGACAACGATTCCGGAGATTTTTACGGAGGCGGAGATGGAGGAACTTCGGAAGGAACACTGGATTCACGAAAAGGGAGACGTGTGTAATATCAGCGTCGATTATACGAAGCTGCTGAATCAGGGCTTTGATGCGAAAAAGGCGGAGCTGGAAGCGCTCAGACAGCAGTTTTCTCAGGTGGGGGAGGCAGCAAAGGCACATTATATAAAGCTCCAGATCGATATTCTGGATCACGTGCTTGCCCTTGCCGCCAGATATCAGGAATTGGCTGAAAAGAAAGGGAATGATGTGGTAGCCAGGACATTAAAGGCCGTACCGGCGCACGCGCCGCAGAGTTTTCTGGAGGCGCTTTCTATGTTTCGGATCATCCATTTTACGATGTGGTGCGGGCGGAACTACCACAATACGGTGGGACGGTTTGACCAGTATATCTATCCGTACTTAAAGGCCGATCTGGATAAAGGACTGTATACGGAAGAGAGTGCGCTGGAGCTGCTGGAAGAATTCTTCTTAACCTTTAACCGGGACAGCGACTTATACCCGGGCATGCAGCAGGGAGATAACGGCCAGAGCCTGGTGCTCGGGGGCCTGAATGAAGATGGTTCGGACAGCTATAACCTTCTGTCAGAGCTGTGCTTAAAAGCCAGCCTTGAGCTGAAGGTGATCGATCCCAAGATCAATCTCCGCGTGCATGAGAAGACACCGCTGAGTACCTACATACTGGGAACACAGCTGACAAAGCAGGGCCTTGGCTTCCCCCAGTATTCCAATGACGACGTGGTGATTCCGGGTCTAATGGAACTGGGATACGAGAAAGAAGATGCCTGCCGCTACGTGGTAGCCGCCTGCTGGGAATTCATCATTCCGGGCGCTGCCATGGATATACCCAATATCGAGGCGCTTTCCTTCACAAAGGCCGTCTCCGATGCGGCTATGGAAAAACTGGAGCAGTGCCGGTCCTACGATGAATTCGAGAAAATGGTCCGGGATAAAATCAATGAACAGGCCGATGAATTATGTAAACGGGTGAGCGGAGTCTACCTTTATCCCGCGCCGTTTTTATCTCTGATGATGGATGGCTGCTGTGAAAATGGAACCGATGTGTCCCTGGGCTGCAAATACAACAATTACGGTTTTCACGGAACGGGTATCGCCACGGCGGCGGATTCCTTGGCGGCTGTAAAGAAGTTTGTCTTTGAGGAAAAGAGCATGGAGGCCTCTGCGCTGGTGAAAGCCCTTGAGAATGACTTTGAGGGCGAGGAACTTCTCTGCAACCGTCTGCGCTATGAGTCCCCCAAGATGGGCAACAACGACGATTACGTGGATGAGATAGCGGCCCGGCTGCTGAATGATTTTGCCGATTCCCTAAAGGGACGGGTCAATGACAGAGGCGGCATTTACCGGGCGGGAACGGGTTCCGCCATGTACTACATCCGCCATGCCGAGAACCTGCCGGCGACGCCTGACGGAAGGCGAAAGGGGGAGGGCTTTGGCGCCAATTACTCTCCCAGCCTGTTTTCCAGATGCAGGGGTCCTGTTTCCATTATCCAGTCCTTCACCAAACCGGATTTAAAACGGGTGATTAACGGCGGCCCGCTGACGCTGGAGCTTCATGACACCGTGTTCCGGACAGAGGAGAGCTGTGCCAAGGTTGCGGTGCTGGTAAAGTCCTTCATGGATCTGGGCGGTCACCAGCTTCAGCTGAATTCCGTGAACCGGGATACCATGCTGGAAGCACAGAAACACCCTGAAAATTATAAGAATCTGATCGTGCGTGTGTGGGGGTGGAGCGGTTATTTTGTGGAACTGGATAAGGAGTATCAGGATCATATTATTCAGAGGATGGAGCTGATGCTGGCTGTATAGGGGAAAGACGAGAATGGCAGAACGTGGTATCGGATGATATAGATGAAACAGGGGCGTGAGGATCATGACAGGTATCATGATTCCCACGCCCCTGTTTCTGGTTGGGGTGGTGATGCGGGCCGGCGGCCTTTCTTACGTCTTTCTTCGCAGTTTGTCGTCCTGTCCCATATTACAGGGAATTCTGACAAACGCCGTCGTCCCCCGGTCCGGCTCGCTGTCAATCGTAAGCATATAATGATCCCCATAGAGCAGCCGCAGCCTGTCGTTAACATTTTTCATGCCGTAGCCGCTCGTCTGCACGGAAAACAGATGGTCCACAGCGTCCTTTTCCATACCGCAGCCGTTGTCCTCAATCCAGATGGAGATGAAGTCCATCGTCATGTACTCCTCCTTTTTCACGGTGACGGTCAGTTTTTTATCTTTCTTCAGACTGTTCTTTAAGCCGTGGTCGAGCGCATTTTCCACCAGGAGCTGAAGGATGAAGTTGGGAAATGGGGCACCCGATAAGGAAGTCTCGATGTTGTATACAACATCGATGGACTCGCTGTAGGAGAAAAGCTGTATTTTTACGTAGGCCTGGATATTCATCAGTTCATTTCCCAGTGTGGTGATATCTTTTCCCTTATTCAGAGCGGTTCGGTAGAAGGTGGACAGGAGGATGACCATCTCGCTGATATCGTTCTGCCCGGACAGGATCGCCCGGCTGTTGATAAGTGATAAAGAGTTATAGAGGAAATGTGGATTAATCTGTGCGTACAGGATTTTCTGTTGATAATTCTTTTTTTCCAGCTCATGTTTTAAGTTCACCATAATATAGTGGTTGATTTCCCCCATCATGTGTGAAAATGTGTGAAAGAGCGTGCCGATCTCGTCGCGGCGTTCGCTCACAAGGGAAACCGACAGATCGTTCATATCCCCGGAACGCACCTCGTCGATCTTTTCGGTCAGGTCCTCGATCGGAGTGACAATGGAGATGGAGATGATTAAGACCATAACTCCGAGGAACAGCAGGATAATCCAGCCAAAGGCGTAGGTGCCGCGTGTGATCGCATTTACCGCGCTGTGGATCGAGGTATAAGTCTTATAGTAGCAGATGTTCCAGCCGGTCTCTGGTATGGAGGAGGTCAGCTTTAGATACTGAGTATCGGACATATTGGCCAGAAATGGAGTCAGCTCCTCCTCCGGCAGATCAGAGGTGGAAAAGATCAGGCTTCCATCCCGGGCCGTAACCACCACATCGTATTTATCCTCCGAGAGAGATAAAAATGGTTCGAAGAACAGGTCATAATTGATTCGGAAGGAGAGGTAGTTGGAGTTCTTGTACTGTCTGATATCCCCGATCAGTCTGGTGGAGTAAAGATACGGTTTACCGTCCTCCACGGCAGAGACCCAGGTGGGAATATACTGATTATGCACCTGGGGAAACCAATTCTTCTGATACAGGCTGTCCAGGCCCAGAATATAGTTGTTATAGGGATGGATATCGCCGGAAGAGTAGATTGTGATTGCCTCCAGATCCGGATACAGGGCGTAGTAGGTGAGAAAAAGGGGCTCAATGGTGTCGGAATACGCCTTGTACATTTTGAAGTAATCATCGCTGTAGCTGGTGTTCAATACCTTCAATATCGCGTTATTGTTAAACATGAAGTTAGAGAGGTTGTTATAAGTGACAAGCTTATTGTCAACGGAGCTGACCGCCTGCTCCAGGGCGAGTTCGGTCAGGGAACGTTCTCTTTCCAGTATGATCCGGTTGGTGTAGCGGTTGGAAAGGATGATGTAGCACAGAAACGGAAGCGCGCCCATCAGAAGGAATATGATCAGGACCTTTCTGCGGATACCCATGTCCAGAAAGCCCCGTCTGATTTGTTTCAGCGTATTTGTCATCAGTAAGTCTCCTTCTGGCGGTAATTTTCCGGGCTTTCCCCATAGTAATCACGGAAACGCTGTGAAAAGTAGGAAGGATTGGAAAAACCGACGGATTCGGCTATTTTGTTGACTTTCATCTCCGTCTCCAGGAGCAGACGGGCGGCCTGCTCCAGCCGGTACTCATTGATAAATTTCATCAGGTTGCACCCGGTCTCTTTCTTAAACACGGAACAGAGATAATTGGGGCTTATGTAAAAATGGCTGGAGATGTCGTTTAAGGACAGCGGCTGGGCGTAATTCTGGTAGATATACTGCCGGATCTTATCCGATTTCAGGCAGGTACCCTGGCTCCTCTGGGCCTGGCTGCGGAGTCTTCCGGCCAGATCGTAGGTCATATCCATCAGCTCCACGATGTTGGTGGAGCCATAGATTTTTTCCGCCACTTTATTTAAATCCGGCTGCTGGTCATCTGGAAGATAGTGGATAATCTCCTTCATCAGCTCCGTAAAACAGTATTTGACAAAAATAAGGGAACGGGTCTTCTCGTGTTTTAAGGATTCGAAGAGATCCTCCAAATGAAGCATCAGGGAATCGTAGTCCTTCAGACGCAGATCGTCGGATACAATATCAATGGAAATGTGGCCGGAGGCAGCGTAGGGGTGGTCCGGGCCGTCCGGCAGGAAGATATTCTGATCCGGAAAGAAAAAGTGGTTTTCCAGCCGTTCCTCCAGTTGTGTGTAAACCTGGCTGATGGAGTCGTTGTCGGGAAGCGTCTGAAACGCCACGCAGCATTTCTGATGGAATTCCTTTTCGGCGCACAGGCAGACCGACTGCGCACAGGAAAAGAGAAAGGCCCCTTCCTTGAAAAACAGAATGCTGCGGGACGGATCGAGATTCAGATAGTCGAAGGGGACGGTGAGAATGCCTGCTAGCTTTTCCTGAAACAAAATTCCATCCAGACTGAAAAATTCATTGTCACATTCGACTAACATGAGGCCGGTATAGCAGTCTTTAAAAAAGGGCGTGCTGTCCGTAATCATATTGGATTTACCGTTGACAGCCAGCCACAGCATGTGATTTTTTAAAAGCTTTGTTTCACTGCGGCGTGTCCTGATCTGGCGGTTAGTCTCCTCCACACTGTTTATGACACGGGTCATGACGGAGACGAATTCATCTGGAATTACCGGTTTCATCAGATAGTCTTCCACACCGATGGTAATGGCAGTTTTGGCATATTCAAAATCATTGAAACCGCTGAAAATGATGATTCTTGTATTCGGTGAAAGCTTTCTCACCTCTTTGGACAGCCCCAGACCGTCGAGAAAGGGCATGCGGATATCCGTAAAGAGAATATCATAATGATTTTCAGGTTTTTTAAAAAGCTCCAGAGCATCCTGACCGTTTACCGCCGTGGTAACCTCGAGAGGCAGTTTGTATTTCTTTATAAGAAATGTGATACAGTCAACATCGAGAACAGAATCATCGACAACTAAAATTTGATACATGGCTAACACTCCTTCCAATCGCATATTTCCATAAATTCATTCTAGCAGATTTGCCGGAAGGAAAATAGTGGAAGGACATAAACGGGTAATTTTGTGATAGGAATGCGAAAAACCTTGTATATACAGGGAAAATAAGAGGGGATATAATAAATACATGAAACAAAACACTGCTTAAGGCGCCGTAAGCAGCCAGAGTTGAAGATTAATAAAAACGGAGGTTACCATGAAAAGAAGGAATAAATTAGTACCATTGTTACTGACCGCATGTATGGCAGGGGGCTGCTTGGCAGGCTGCGGGGGCAATACGAAGGCGCCGGAAGAATCTTCTGTTAAAAATGAAACTACAGCGAAGGAAGTACAAAACGAGACGACCGAAGGGACGGCTGTGGGCACAGAGGAGGTAGATCCTTATGGGCCGGTCAGCGAGGAGAAGACCGTAATCCATGTGGGAAGAGCGGAGTCTGCCAACGTCACGTACCCGGACGGTGAAGATTCCCACAACAACTACATCGTAAAATATCTTCAGGATCAATTGAATACAGAATACATATATGATTTCTCTGTTGATGACGCTTCTTATCCGACGAAGGTTGCCATGGCCATCGCATCGGGAGATATGCCGGATGTTATGAACGTAACGTATACCCAGCTGGTTCAGTTAGTGAACGCCGGTGCAGTGGAGGACATGACGGATGCCTTTGCGACGTACCGTTCCGACGCATTAAAGAAATGCTTTGATTCGACCAACGGCATGTCGGAAGGTCTTGCAACCTTCGACGGAAGGCTGATGGCCATTCCTGATATCCAGCCTGGTATGGACAGCGTTCCTCTCGTCTATATCCGCGGCGACTGGATGGAAGAACTGGGATTGGAAGAGCCGAAATCACTCGACGACATTGTGAACATTGCCAGGACCTTTATGGAGAAGAACCCTGGCGGCAATGTGACAGATGGAATCGCTGTGGGTCTTTCTTCCGATAAGAAGCTTGTTCAGAAGAACGGCGGAACGTGGCATGTAAACGGACTGTTTACCTTATTTGATGCCTATCCGAAGATGTGGATCAAACAGGATGACGGCTCCGTGGTATACGGTTCCATCACAGAAGAGGCCAAGACGGCTCTCGGAGAGATCAGATCGCTGGTAGAAGAGGGCATTATCGATCCTTCTTTCGCAGTCAGAGACTCCGAGCAGTGTGTGGAAATGATCAGCAACGGCCAGGCCGGCATTTTCTTCGGCGCATGGTGGTCAAACCAGTGGCCGGTAGTATCCATGCTGGAAGGCGCGGCTGACTCCGTTAAATGGAATTCCTATGTAGCTCCTTTGAATGCGGAAGGCAAACTGAATGTGCCCATGAAGAGCCCGACCACCACTTATATTGTAGTGAAAAAAGGCTGTTCAGAAGAGATCAAGGAAGCAGTCGTAAAGACCGTGAATTATCAGTATGATTTAGACCAGTCCCAGGCTGAGAATGTCCGTCCAAACGGTATGGACTCCCCATTCTCCTGGCACTATTATCCCATCAATGTGCTTCACTGTGACTATGATGCCAAGGAAAAACAGATCCAGTCAGTGATGGACTGCATCGACGGAAAAGTGGCTTACGACGATTTAAGCGGCGACGGAAAGACATGGTACAACGGTTATACCGCGGTTTTGAAAGACGGCTTCAGAAAGACCGTGGAGAAAAATATTTCCACTGCCAACGGCTGGGGCTGGGCCAACGGCGCCTGGACCGTGCAGAGCCAGGCCGACAAGCTGAATCTTCAGTATGCCGCAAGCTACGCAGATTCACCATCCATGGAATCCTTATGGGCGACCCTGGAGACACAGGAAGATGAATTCTATTTACAGGTACTCACCGGAAATACCTCTGTCGATGAATTCGATAAATTCGTCAGCCAGTGGAAGGCGCTGGGCGGTGATACGATTACACAGGAAATGACGGAACTGTCTGGTGCCAATTAAAGACGCCGGGTAAAGGAGAATCAGAAAACCGGAGGCCCGAAACCTCCGGTTTTCAAAATCGGGATGAACAGGAAGGAAGTTTCGTATGGGAAAAGTAGCAGGAAGGAAGAGAAGAAGAAAGGAAGGGAGACACGTCACCATAAGACAGACATACCAATACCATCTGCTGATGCTGCCAGGCTTTATCATATTGTTTATTTATACGATTATTCCGTTTTTCGGGAATATTATGGCATTTCAAAATTATCAGCCGATCATGGGATTTTTAAAGTCCAAATGGGTGGGGCTTGCCAATTTCAAGCACATGCTGCTGCTGCCCGATACGGTCAGGATATTCCGGAACTCGTTCACCATCGCGGTGGGGAAACTGGTACTCACGATGGTGCTGTCCATATTCTTCGCCATTCTTTTAAATGAAATCACCAGCGTAAAGTTTAAGAAATCGGTCCAGACCATCTGTTTTCTGCCGCATTTTCTGTCATGGGTGATTCTGGCAACGATATTTAAGAATCTTCTGGACACTGGAGGAATCTTAAATCAGGGTCTTATGAGTCTCGGAATCTTAAAGGAACCGTTAATGTTCCTAGGCTCCAATAAGCTGTTTCAGGGCGTGGTGATCAGCACAGACGTGTGGAAGGAGTTCGGCTACGGGGCCATTATCTTCATTGCGGCCCTCATGGGCATTAATCCGGAACTCTATGAAGCGGCCTCGGTGGACGGCGCAGGCAGACTGGCGAAAATATGGCATATTACGCTGCCCAGCATCCGCGTCACCATCGTCATGGTAGCTACCTTAAATATCGCCAATATCTTAAACGCAGGCTTCGACCAGATCTATAACATGTACAGTCCGGTCGTCTACCAGAGCGGAGATATTATCGATACGTATGTATACCGGTTGAGTTTCGTCAACGCCCAGTACTCACTGGCCACCGCCATCGGGCTCTTAAAGTCGGCGATCAGCTTCATTATGATTGTCACGGCGCATAAGATGGCTAAGAAATTTGCCAATTATCAGATCTTTTAGGGGGGATAAACCATGAAAAAATATAATACATGGCAGAACCGGGTGTTTGACTTCTGTGTCTTTCTGCTTCTGCTTATCCTGGGACTCAGCTGTTTAATCCCTCTTTTGCATGTCATTGCGCTGTCGCTCAGCAGCAAGACGGCCGCCCTTTCGGGTAAGGTGACGCTCTGGCCGGTGGAACTGACCTTTACACCGTACAAGGTTCTGATGACCGATCACAAATTCATGCAGGCCATGTGGATCTCCGTACAGCGGGTGGTCTTAGGCGGTGCGATCAATCTGGTTCTTACGGTAATCACTGCATTTGCCCTGTCCCAGGACGAATCGGATTTCCCGGCCAGAAAGGTGTATATGTGGTTTATGATCTTCGCCATGCTGTTCGGCGCGAGCCTCGTCCCGTGGTACTTCGTCATAAAGGCGACCGGGCTTATGGATACCATATGGGCGCTGGTAATTCCCGGAGCACTTCCGGTTTACAACACCATTCTCCTGATGAATTTCTTCAGAAATCTTCCGAAGGAGATCAAGGAGTCGGCCATGCTGGACGGAATCACCCCATTCCAGATGATGATGCGTATCTTCGTGCCGTTAGCCAAGCCGGCGATCGCCACTGTGACCGTATTTTCCGTGGTGTTCCACTGGAACAACTTCTTCGACGGCCTTCTGCTGATGAATACGCCCAGCAACATGCCTTTACAGACCTATATCCAGACTCTGACCAATACGACGGTCAGTGTCATGAGCTCCTCATTAACTCCGGCGGAAATCGAAGCGCTCACCTCGCTTAAGACGTTCAACGCGGCAAAGATTGTCGTGGCGTCCCTGCCGATCGTAATATTCTATCCATTTATGCAGAAATTCTTCGTCTCCGGTCTGACGCTGGGGTCGGTGAAAGAGTAGGCGTATCAAATAAAGGAGATTTAATTGTATGAGAATCAATCGTATGGCAAGCGTGCCCCTGCTGGTGCACGACCCCTATTATTCCATCTGGTCGCCGGCTGACTGTCTCTATGACACGGACACCGCTCACTGGAGCGGAAAGGAAAAACGGCTTTACGGCCACGTCACCGCGGATGGAGAACGTTTCCGCTTCCTGGGCGGTGAGGACGGCTGTCCGGTCATCCCCCAGACGAGCCTGGAGGTTACGCCGACCGCGACCACCTGTAATTTTGAAAATGAGAAGCTGAGGCTTTCCGTCCGTTTCCTGTCACCGCTTCTGCCGGAGGATCCGGTTCTTGTCTCCAGACCGTGTACCTACATCGATTTTACCGTAGACAGGAAGCAGGAGGTCTCCGTGAAGATCGATTTTACCGTCACCGGCGACCTGGTCTTCGATACACCGGGGAAAATCATCGGCGGAAGCCATGAAAATGAGACGTATCATTTCCATTATGGTACTATGAGAAAGGCATTTCAGACGCCTTTAGGCCACAGCGGGGACCGGATTACCATAGACTGGGGCGATATGATTCTGGCCTCGGAGGACGAGGCGGTCACGACCATCTTCGATCCGGAGCACAGCCTGCTGAATGCGTCTGCGGAGCTGGGAACCGATCAGACGGCATGTACGGTGATCGCCGCCTATGACGATCTGCTCTCCATCTTTTACTTCGGTTCCTGGCAGAAGGCCTACTGGACGACGAGGTATGAGACCATTTTCGACGCGGTTGGAGAGAGCTTCCGTGATCGGGAAGAGGTGACCAAAAAGGCGGGGGCATTTGACCGGAGTCTGGAGGAGCAGGCCAGGAATACAGGCGGGGCCGACTACGCGTTTCTATGCAGTATTTCTTACCGCCAGGTCATGGCAGCCCATAAGCTGATCGCGGACCAGGAGGGGAATCTCGTCTTCCTTTCCAAGGAAAATGACTCCAACGGGTGTACGGGGACCGTCGATATCAGCTATCCATCCGCCCCCATGTTCCTGCTCTTTAATCCGGAATACGTGAAGGCCATGCTGCGGCCGGTCTTCCGTTTTGCCGGCTGTCCGGTGTGGGAGTACGACTTTGCGCCGCATGATGTGGGCCGGTATCCGTATGCGGCAGGCCAGGTCTACGGACTTGGAAAAGAAGGGGAAAACCGGGAATTCTGCTACGATAACGGCGCCATTTTTCCGTTTTACTACGAGTATCCCGCGGGGCTGTCCGTCTACGATGTGAGGGACCAGATGCCGGTGGAGGAATCCGGCAATATGATGATTTTGACGGCAGCGGTGTGTGAACTGGAGCGTTCGGGGGCCTTTGCCGCGCCGTATTACGAGGTGCTGAAAACATGGGCCGGATATCTGCTCGCATACGGTGAAGATCCGGGAGAACAGCTCTGTACCGATGATTTTGCCGGCCATCTGGCCCACAACGTAAATTTGTCGGCAAAAGCGGTTATGGGAATTGAGGCCTTCAGCAGAATCGCCGCCTGTCTCGGAGAGGAAGAGGAGGCGAAACGGTACCATGAGGAAGCCGTGAGGATGGCACAGAGCTGGGAGAAGTGCAGTGCCGCCGGCGATCACTACCGTCTGACCTTTGACTGTGAAGAGTCCTGGAGCCTGAAATACAATCTGGTGTGGGATCATTTCTTTGGAAGCGGTCTCTTCAAGCCGGAGGTATTTGAGAAAGAGATGGCGTTTTATTTAAAGAAGACCAGTACCTTCGGTGTTCCGTTAGACAGCCGGAAGACGTACACGAAGAGCGACTGGATTCTATGGTATGCTTCGTTTGCACCCGATCGGGAGGCATTTTACCGTCTGACGGCTCCGGTAGCGGAGTATGCGAGGTCCACAGAAGACCGTGTACCGTTTTCCGACTGGTACGATGCGGAGAGCGGGAGATACTGTCATTTCATAGGAAGAAGTGTTCAGGGCGGCATATATATGCCGATGCTGATAGAGAATAGGAAGAAAAAACAGGAGGCTTAAAGCATGAAAAAAGCGGTAATTAAGATTGACAAGGATTATAAAATCGGCCCGATCGACAACCGGATCTACGGTAATTTCATCGAGCACATCGGCAGAGCGGTCTATGGAGGAATCTATGATCCGGGCCATCCGCTGGCGGATGACATGGGATTTCGAAAGGATGTGATCGCGCTCACAAAGGAACTGAAGGTTCCCATTGTGCGGTACCCGGGCGGCAACTTCGTCTCCGGCTACAACTGGGAGGACGGAATCGGACCGAAGGAGCTGCGGCCGAGGAGAACGGAGCTTGCATGGTTTGCCATTGAGGACAACCAGGTGGGGACGGATGAGTTCTGTGAGTGGAGCCGCCGGGCAGACACAGATGTGATGATGGCCGTGAACCTGGGGACGAGAGGCGCGGACGCCGCCCGTAATCTGGTGGAATACTGCAACTTCCCGGGAGGCACCTACTGGAGCGATCTGCGAATCAAAAACGGTTATCGCGATCCCCACGGTGTGAAGCTCTGGAATCTGGGAAATGAAATGGACGGCCCGTGGCAGATCGGCCATAAAACGGCAGAAGAATATGGACGCGCGGCCTGCGAGACGGCCAAGGTCATGAAATGGGTGGACCCTTCGATCGAGCTTGTGGCCTGCGGAAGCTCCAACTCGGGCATGAACACGTGCTACGAATGGGAGGCCACAGTGCTGGATCATACCTATGACTTTGTGGATTACGTTTCCATGCACCAGTATTACGGAAATGAGAAGAACGATACGCCCAGCTTCCTGGCCAATACCATGGATATGGACCGTTTTATCAACCATATCGTCTCTGTCTGCGATTACATACAGGCGAAGAAGCGCTCCAAAAAGGTTCTGAACATCTCCTTTGACGAGTGGAATGTCTGGTATCACGCATTTGCGGACAATGCCAAAGCGGAGAAATGGAGAGAGAAACCGGCGTACAATGAGGATCAGTATAACTTCGAGGATGCTCTTTTGGTGGGCGGCATGATGATCACGCTCCTAAAACACGCCGACAGGGTAAAGGTCGCCTGCATGGCTCAGCTGGTCAATGTCATCGCGCCGATCATGACGGAAAACGGCGGCAGGATCTGGAAACAGACAATCTACTACCCATACCTTCACGCTTCTCTCTACGGCAGAGGAACAGCCTTAAATGTGCTGGTGGACGCTCCTAAGTACGACTGTAAGGAGTACACCGATGTGCCGGCTCTCGAGAGCATCGCAGTGGAGAGCGAGGACGGAGCGTATGTAACCATATTCGCCATGAACCGCGGCGAGGAGGACCTGGAAGTTTCCTGCTGTCTGCGGGATTATCCGGGCTGCCGTGTGGAAGAGTTCATCACCATGGCGGGATACGATTTGAAGCAGTATAATACGGCGGATCAGCCGGACCGCGTGATTCCGCAGTCCTCCAGTGCCTATGAGATGGAGGGAGACTGCCTTACAGTTACGTTCTCGTCTTATTCCTGGAATGTTGTGAGGGTGAGAGTGGGGAAATAGATTTATCAGGAGATAGTAATTCGCTAATCTGCCCTTGTGTTTCCACATGGAACAGGATATAATTTTTATATCGTATGTGGTGTGTAAGGAGGATTTCAATGCAGAAAAAGCCTTTGCCTGTAGGAATTGATGATTTCGAAAAGTTAATTAGAAATAATTACTACTATGTAGATAAAACTCTTTTTATCAAGGAACTGCTTGATAAAAAGGGGGAAGTAAATTTGTTTACCCGTCCGAGAAGGTTTGGCAAGACCTTAAATCAAAGCATGATCCGCTTCTTTTTTGAGAATACCGGAAGCCTGGAAGGAAATGAAGCGAATCAGGCCCTTTTCAAGGATCTGCAGATCATGAAGCAGGGAGATCGTTATACGCAGGAAATGAGCAGTTATCCGGTTATCAGTCTGTCTCTTAAATCCTCTAAGCAGCCGGATTGGGAATTGGCCTATGGCTGTTTGAAGGAGGAGATAGGAAGAGAATACTTAAGACACCGGATTGTGCTCGATTCTTTGAAGGTACCAGAGCAGAAAAGAAGATATGAGGATATTATGAATCTGAGTGGTAGTCAGCAGGACTTTGCCACATCGATTCGCTTTCTTTCCGAGTGTCTGTATCAACACTGGGGGAGAAAAGTCATCATTCTGATTGATGAGTATGATGTACCGCTTGAAAATGCCTGGTTTTCAGGATTTTATGATAATATGATAGGATTTATCCGATCGGTGTTTGAATCTGCGCTTAAGACGAATCCCTGTCTGGAATTTTCTGTTGTTACAGGCTGTCTGAGAATTACAAAGGAATCTATATTTACAGGTTTGAATAATCTGGATATTATTTCAATATTAAGCCGCTCTTATGATGAGTATTTTGGTTTCACCCAACAGGAAGTTGACAGGATGCTGCGGTATTATAATCTTGACATGAAAAGAGAGCTGATTAAATCATGGTATGATGGGTACTTGTTCGGTGATGCAGAAGTTTATAATCCATGGAGTGTGACAAACTATATCAAAGCACTGACTGTTTTTACCGATGAACTGCCGACGCCATACTGGGCCAATACAAGCTCCAACAGCATTGTTCGCAGTCTGGTAGAACGGGCGGATATCTCTGTAAAGGAAGAACTGGAGATTCTGTTAGCCGGCGGAACGATAGAAAAACCTGTCCACGAAGAAATTACGTATGACAGCGTATACGATTCAGAGGATAACTTATGGAATTTTCTGTTTTTTACGGGGTATTTAAAACAGATATCCAGGAAGATGGAGAATGAAACCCAATACCTGACAATGGCGGTTCCAAATCTGGAAGTTAAGTATATTTTTAATAATACAATCACCAAATGGTTTCGCGATCAGATAAAAGTAAAAGATTTATCGCAAATGTATGCGGCCATGCTGGATGGGGATGCCGATCAGTTTCAGGCAGAGTTATCCGGACTGCTTCAGGAGAGCATTAGCTATATGGATACCCGGGAAGTTGGTAAGTCCCCCTCACTTTCGTTCGGCGGAAAGTATTATCATGGTTTCATGATGGGTGTATTAAATAATCTAAGGGATTATCTGGTAAAGTCGAACCGTGAGAGTGGAAATGGGCGTCTGGATATACTGGTACGCAGCCACAATGTGTCAAAAACGCCAGTCATCATGGAACTGAAAGTATCCGAGACCTATAAAGGCATGGAAAATGCCTGTGACACAGCAATGCAGCAGATTGAAGAAAAAAAGTATGATTCCAGTCTGCCTGAGGAGGGATACACCGATGTTCTGCTCTATGGCATTGCATTCTTCAGGAAGCAGTGCAGAATTAAGGTACATCGCAAACGATTTTAAAAAGTACCAGTTCAGACGGCGGGAAAATTATGATTGTGTAAAGACATATGGAACTGCAGTTTCGCTTTGCATAGGAAACTGCAGTTCCTGTTTTTTTAACAGATAATTCTCCCAATCTGCGCTCTATTTTAAAGCGTACTTCCGGCTTTCTGCTTGACGCACAGTGGAAAAAAAGATATACTTTCATTAACGTTAATGGAAAGGAAGTACATCATGAACAGAACTATATTTGGAGCAGCAGAAGGAGCGCAAGAAGTCAGCCTTTTTACACTGAAAAACAGAAACGGCATGGAGATCACCATGTCGGATTTAGGAGCTGTGCTGTTCAGAGTTATCGTACCGGACCAGGAGGGCCATCCGCGCGACGTAGTATTGGGATACGAGAGCCCGGAGGAGTACCGGAAGAATACGAATACATATTTCGGCTCAACAGTAGGGAGAAATGGTAACAGGCTGGAAGGCGCCGCGGTCACCCTGGCAGGGAAAGTCTATCATATGACGCCCAACGAAGGAGAGAACAATCTTCACAGCGGCCCTGACGGATATCAGATCCGTATGTGGGAAGTGAAGGAGACGGCAGAGGACAGGAATGAGGTTACGTTCGTCCTGGAGAGCCCCGACGGCGACCAGGGATTCCCGGGTAACTTAAAGCTGGAGGTCACCTATGCGCTGACCGATGAGAATGAGATCCGCATCATCTATAAAGGCGTGTCGGATGCAGAGACTGTATTTAACCCGACGAATCACAGCTACTTTAATTTAGGCGGCCACGACAGCGGCACGATTTTGAACCATGTGCTGACTCTGATGGCAGATTCCTATACGCCGGTCAGAGATTCCGCCTCGATTCCCACCGGCGAGATGGCGGATGTGACGGGGACTCCCATGGATTTCCGACAGGGGAAAGCGATTGGCCTCGATATCGATGCAGATTTCCAACAGCTACAGTATACCGGAGGATATGATCACAATTTCGTAATCAATCAGAAGGCCGTCTCAGACGACACCACCGCAGGTCTTTATAGAGCCGCCGTCGCTGTCTGTTCTGAGAGTGGGATTACCATGGAAGTGGATACGGACAGACCGGGTGTCCAGCTGTACGCAGGGAATTTCCTGAAAGAGGAGCCAGGAAAGGGCGGCGTGAAGTATGGAAAAAGATGTGGATTCTGCCTTGAGACCCAGTATTTTCCCAATGCAGCCAATGAACCGGCTTTTGCATCTCCCATCATAAAGGCCAATGAGCCATGCGTGACGGAGACGGTATACCGCTTTAAAAGCCAGGGGCTGGAACAGGGCGGAGAAGGCAGATGAAGAAGAGAAGACCGGCCGTCACGTTAAAGGATATTGCTGCGAAGACCGGTTACAGCGTCAATACGGTTTCAAGGGCGCTGAGGGATAAAGACGATATCGCAGCCCCGACAAGAGAGATGATTCAGAAGACTGCGCAGGAAATGGGACATGTAAGCAACACGCTGGCGGCTTCCCTGCGTTTGGGATATACGAATACCATCGCGGTGATTTTAGGAGACATCTCCAATCCTCATTTTTCCATTATGATGAAGGAGATCGAGGGCTATGCGTGGAAAGCCGGATACACCTCCATTCTGTTTAACACCAATGAAAATGAGGAGCTGGAGCTGGCGGCGATTCAGTCCGCTCTCAACAAAAATGTGGACGGTATTATCATCTGTCCGGCACAGAAGACACCGGACAACTTAACTTATTTAAAAGAGTCGGGCGTTCCCTTTGTGCTGATCGGGCGCCGTGACGAAGCATACAGCTACGTGGTCTGCAACGATGAACTGGGCGGGTATCAGGCGACGAAGGAATTACTCTCGGCCGGCCACCGGGATATTCTGCTCCTTCATGGAGCCACCTATATATCCAGCGCCAGGGAGCGTCTGGAGGGCTACTGCCGGGCGTTTCGCGAGGCGGGGGTTCCCGTGAATGAGCGGCTGATCCGCCAGGTTCCGGTGGTTTCCGACGGATGCGAGGCTGTTTTGACAGACTTAGAGAACGAGGGACAGGAGTATACTGCGATCTTTGCCTTCAGCGACATGCTGGCCTGGGAGGCCTGGTGCGGTCTGTTAAAACGCGGCAAAATGGTGCCAAAAGACTGTTCCATCATTGGCTTCGACCATATTGAGTCGCGGTTAAAGCTGCCCCTGGGCCTGACCTCTGTCAGTTCCTATAAGGGCAGGATGTCCGCCATGGCCGCACAGATTCTGGTGGAACAGATACAGGGAAGTGCAGAGATCAGGCAGGCGGTGATCGATACAGCAATTGCGGCTGGCGGGACGGTCAGAAATAGAAACGAGTATAATTAGACGAGGACAAATAAATGGGGATTATGCATTCGGAATACAGAGACAGAATCAATCATTGGATCAGGACCCTGAAGGAAGATTTTTATACCCCGGCAGGTACGCTTGACTGGGAAGTATTTAAGACGATGGAGCAGCTGAGCTTCGAGGAGGCCGGCGAAAGAACGTATGAGAGGGTGGAACCCGGCTATACCTGGGGCGATACCTACGAATATGCGTGGTTCCGCACGAAACTCACGCTGCCGGAAGAGACTGCCGGAAAGAGAATTGTACTGAACCTATGTCCGGGCGGAGAATCTACGGTGTTTGTGAATGGCTCGGCGTTTGGCACGTACCGGGCTGACTGGGTGAAACAGCCCCACCATTTTCTGGTGGATAATACACTGACCCGGGAGGCGAAATCGGGAGACGTATTTGAGATCTGCATGGAGACATACGCCGGCCATTTCTACGCAGAAGCCCAGGACAGCGGATGTTCCACCGGTCCGGTTCTTCCCGGACTTTACAGGGACGAGCTGGCTGAGGGAGCCAGAAGGACGCTGGGAGAAGGAACCTATGGAATCTGGGATGAAGACGCATACCAGCTTTTTATGGATGTGGAGACACTTTCCAGCCTGCTTAAGACCCTGGATGAGGATTCCCTGCGGGCGGCCAGAGTCGCGGAGGCGCTGGAACAATTCACACTGCTTGTGGATTTCGAGCAGGAAAAGGAGGCCAGGAGCCGGGATTACCGGAAAGCCCGCGCCATGCTGGAGCCGGTGCTTTCCGCTGTCAATGGCTCCACGATGCCGGTATTTTCCGCGATTGGAAACGCCCATCTCGATCTGGCATGGCTGTGGCCCATGGCGGAGACCTACCGGAAGACGGCCAGGACATTTGCGGCACAGCTGCGTCTGATGGAGGAGTATAAAGACTACAAATTTATCCAGAGCCAGCCGGCGTGTTATGAGATGTGCCGGAAATACTACCCGGAGCTGTTTGAGGAGATCCGAAAAGCGGTGAAAAACGGCCAATGGATCGCTGAAGGAGCCATGTGGGTGGAGCCGGATACGAATATGGCGGGCGGTGAGGCGCTGATCCGCCAGCTTCTGTACGGCAAGGCATACTATAAAGAAATGTTTGACGTGGACAGCAAGATGCTCTGGCTGCCGGATACCTTCGGCTACACTGCGGCGCTTCCGCAGATTCTGAGAAAATGCGGCGTCGATTATCTGGTCACGCAGAAGATCTTCTGGTCCTACAACGAAGGCGAGCAGTTCCCCTACCACTATTTTTCGTGGAGAGGAATGGACGGAAGCGAGATAGAAGCCTTCCTTCCTACCAACTACACGTATTATACGTCCCCGGAAGAGATGAACACCGTGTGGAAGAAGCGGGCTCAGAAGCGGGATCTGGATACGTTTCTGATTCCGTTCGGCTACGGAGACGGGGGCGGCGGTCCGACCAGAGATCACATCGAGTTCATAGAGCGTCAGAAGGATTTAGAGGGCGGTGTCCGCATCGAGATGGAGAACCCGGTCGATTACTTTGAACGCATGGAGAGCCGGGGCGGCCCGGCCAATACGTATGTGGGAGAACTGTATTTTACGGCTCACCGCGGCACCTACACTTCACAGGCCGCTATCAAGAAATGGAACCGGAGAGCAGAACTCACCATGAGAGACTTAGAACTGTGGGCATCCGCCGCCGCATCCATGGCAGCAGGGCACGGCACAGAGAGCATTTCCGGGAACAATACGGAAAATGCCGCGGGCAGCGCTTACCAGTACCCCGCAGAGCAGACGGAACGCTTATGGAAGGAAACACTGCTGAACCAGTTCCATGATATTCTCCCCGGCTCCAGTATCCACCGGGTATACGAGGAAGCGGAACGGTCTCTTGGCCGCGTCTGTAAGGAAGCAGAAAAACTCTGTGGAGAAGCAGTTTCAAGCCTGATAAAAGAGGGCGATGGAATTACCGTGTTTAACTCCCTTTCCTTCCCGCGCATCTGCCTGATCGATGTTCCGGAGGAGTACGAAAAAGGCTGCAGGACTCTGGAGGGAGAGGCAGTCCCTGTGTATACCGATGGAAAAACAGTTACCGCCAGAGTGGCAGTCCCGCCGATGGGCGCGGTTACGGTTGTTCCGTGCGAAAATGAAGAGACGATACCTGGAGCGGTAAAAGAGACAGCACCCGCGGCGGTGAAAGGGACCGTGTCTGCAGCAATGAAAGGGACCGGATCCGTTCCGGCCCCATCCTCAACTCTGGCCGTAGTCATACCACAGGGGGACGGCTTCGTGATGGAAAATGACCGGCTCCGGGTAACCGTTGCCTCCAACGCGGAGATCACCTCCTATGTGCTGAAGGAGAGCGGAAGAGAATTTGCCAGGACACCGATGAACCATTTCCGCCTGTTTAAAGATGTGCCGAGGAAATTCGACGCCTGGGATATCGATTCCAATTATGCGGAACAGGAAATCGGGGGCGCCTTCGATGTGCACGTAGAGATTGTCTGCGCCGCAGGCGCCAGAGCAGTCCTGAGGGCAGCAGGAAAGATTGGCAGTTCTTCGTTCAGCCAGGATATCACTCTGGCTGTGGGAGAAAGCAGGCTAGAATTTGCGACGGAAGTTGACTGGCGCGAACTGCACAGGCTGTTGAAGGTCAGCTTTCCTACCGTATTATACGGAGAGTATGGGATCAATGAGATGCAGTTTGGCTATGTGGAGCGCCCAATGCACCGGTCCAGGGCGTATGATAAAGATCGGTTCGAGGTGTGCAACCACCGGTACAGCGCCGTGTGCGACGGCGGCAATGGCTTCGCTGTCTTAAATGACTGTAAGTACGGAATCAGTATGGAGGACGGAGCACTGGAACTGACGCTTCTCCGCGCGGGAGCCTGCCCGGATATGCGGGCGGATAACCGGATTCATACCTTTACGTATGGAGCGGCGGCATGGAATGGAAGTATCCAGGAGAGCGATGTGGTCAGACAGGGGTATGAGATGAATGTAACACCTCTTGTCGTAAACGGAAGAACAGATACCTTCTCATTGGCAGAGACCGGATCAGACCACGTAGTGATCGAGGCCGTGAAGCTGGCAGAGGACGGAAGCGGAGATGTGGTTTTACGGCTTTATGAATGCAAGAAACGGATGGATTCGGCAGCTGTAAAGATCAATCTTCCGGTGAAATCCGCATGGCTGTGCGATATGCTGGAGAATAAGGAAGAGGAAGCAGCTGTGACGGACGGCGTCATCAATCTGGATTTCAAGGCATTTGAGATAAAAACAGTGAGAATTGCTTTAAAATAATGGAAACAGGAGGCATCTCATGACGATTCAACAGCTCCAGTACGTATTGGAAATCAGCAGGACAGGTTCCGTATCGAAGGCGGCAAAGACGCTCTACCTTTCCCAGCCCAACTTAAGCAACGCCATTAAGAACCTGGAAAATGAGCTTGGAATTACCATATTTGAACGGACACCCATGGGGATGCAGCTGACGGCCAGCGGGATGAAGCTGGCGAAAAAGGCCACCTCCATCATGGCGGATATTCAGGAGATTACCAGCGGGATAAGCGCGGAAGAGGACTGTCTGTTCCGGCTCGTATACCCCCGTTACGTGCCTGCCTTCGAGGCCTTCTGGGATTTGTGTACCGATTACCAGGAGATGGCTCATCTTCATTTTTCCTGCTATATCGGCGACGGGGAAAAACAGGTGGAGGCGCTCTACAGAAACCTCTGCGACCTGGTAATCTATCTGGAGACAGGATCATCCAGCTTTGCAAGGCTCTGTTCCGACCTCCACGTGAAATTTGTAAAGCTGAAGGATGTGTGCTTCTATGTGCAGCTGGCCGAAAACCATCCGCTGCTCCAGAAGCCGCATTTTGATATGGGAGAGCTGAAAAACTATCCCTATGTGGCGTTTTCGAATATCTATGAGAGAGATGCCAACTGGATGCCCTGGCAGGATATTGTTAATCCGAACCGGCTGATCTGCGTTCAGTCCACATCCTCCCGGGTATCGCTGGTCTCCAATTCCCTGGCGTTCAGCATCGTGCTGCCCCATTCGGAGGAGTATAACCGCGCCCATCACGTAGTCAGCATACCCTTTGACAACCGCCAGCTGGAACTGGGATACCTCTATCCCATGGACCGTGGTTTGAGCGATTACGCCAAAGAGTATCTGGAGTATTTTAAGAAGAGAATCAATTTTTAATTATAAAAACGCCGTGCAGAGACTGTCTGCCGGCGTTTTTGTTTTATAAAAAATCCAGCCTGAATACAATGATTTTCAACATTATTCAATATCACCATATAGATTGTTTATATATCACCATAAATGAATCATATTTCCTCCTTAACCCGAGTATCTGATAATATTAACTATAACAAATGCACAGAAGGAGAGGGGAAAATGGAAGAAAGACAATTCATTCATGACATCGTGGCAGAAAAGGCAGATATCATTGCCGGAATCAACCGGGCCGTGTGGGATTATGCGGAATTTGGTTATCAGGAAGATCAGAGTGCGGAAAAGATCAAGGCGGTTTTAAGGCAGGAAGGCTTTGAGGTGGAAGAAGGGGTGGCGAAGATCCCTACCGCATTTGTGGGGAGATACGGAAGCGGTAAGCCTGTCATTGGAATTTTGGCCGAGTATGATGCTTTACCGGATTTAAGCCAGAAAGCCGGATGTGCGAAGCCATGTCCCATTGAAGGAAAAAAGTATGGACATGGATGCGGCCACAGCGCCCTGGGGGCAGGGGCCGTAGGGGCGGCGATTGCAGTGAAGGAGTATTTACAGAAGACCGGAGTGACAGGAACCGTGGAATTATACGGATGTCCGGCCGAGGAGACTGGATTCGGAAAGGCATTTATGGTAAAAGAGCACTGCTTTGACGGCATCGATGCTGCGTTCAGCTGGCATCCAATGGACGGCAATATGTCCATGTCGGTGAGAACGGTAGCCTATTATAAGGTCCGGTTTGATTTTAAAGGAAGGACCGCCCACGCAGGAGCGTCTCCGGAGCTGGGGCGCAGCGCGCTGGATGCCTGTGAACTGATGAATGTGGGAGTGAATTACCTGCGGGAACACATTATTTCCGACGCCCGAGTGCACTATGCGTATTTAGACTGCGGCGGAGAGGCCCCCAACATTGTACCGGATCACGCCTCGCTTCTTTACTTTATCCGTGCTCCGAAGCTCGTTCAGAGCGGGGAGATCCTGGAGCGCATGAGAAAGATCGCGGAAGGCGCCGCGCTGATGACAGAGACGAAGGTAAGCATCAAGGTCCTGGGCGGCTTAAGCGACACCATTCCCAATCCGACGCTTTCCATGCTTTTATCCGATGCGTACTTAGAAACCGGCGCCCCGGATTTTGGGGAAGAGGAATTCGCCATTGCGAGAGACTTCCTGGCCGCCATGCCGCAGGAACAGAGAGAGCGGGTGGTGAAAAACGGAGCAAAGCAGAACGGAATCAGCGAGGAAGAATTTGCGCAGCGTCCTCTCAATACTTTTATTATGCCTTATACGCCTGCTATGAGAGACAAAGTGATGACCGGCTCCAGTGACGTGGGAGACGTGAGCTATCAGGTGCCGACCGCTCAGATCACGGCGGCGACGGGAATCCCGGAGACTGGCGCGCATACGTGGCAGATGACGGCGCAGGTGGGAACCTCCATCGGTGACAAGGCCAGCCAGGCGGTAGCGCGTGCGATTGCCCTGGCCTGTGCGAAGATCTATGGAAATCCGGAGATCCTTGATACCGCAAAAAAGGAACTGGAGGAGGAAACCGGCGGCGTATACCTTTCACCGATTCCCGAAGGAGTCCAGCCAGGAGAGATTTCCTAACCAGGAGAGAGTTCCTGACCGGGTGATGATCCCTACCATATAAAAAGGAGAAAAGAATCATGACATTTAACGAAATAATGAACAGTCCGCTTCTCTACGCGTTAGTCGGGGCGGGAATCGTATATATCCTGATATTCTGCATAATTACACTGAGAAAAGCATACCGTCACGGTCTGGAAATCGGCCTGACAAAAGAGAAACTGAAGACGGCTATTACCTCATCGGCCATCTATTCCATCGTCCCCTCCATTTCCATCGTCATCGGTCTGTTCAGTCTGGCGGCTGTTCTGGGGGTCCCGTGGTCATGGTTCCGCTTATCCGTGGTGGGCTCCGTTACGTATGAACTGATGGCGGCCGATATGGTAGCCACGGGAGCCGGCTATGAATCCATTGCTGCGCTTAACGCGGCGGGAGATGCCTCCATCGTCGGTACCGTCATGTTTGTTATGAGTATCTGTATTCTGGGTGGTATTGTCGGCGTCCTGATCTTTGGAAAACGGGTGCAGACCAGTCTGCAGAAGGCGAAAAACACACATGGAGCGATGGGCGCTCTCCTGACAGGCGTGCTGTCCCTGGCTATCATCGAAGCATTCCTTCCGATTCAGATCATGAAGGGACCGGTCTATCTGGCGGTAGTCGTCACCTCCTGCGTGATCGTCATGATACATATGGCTGTTATTAAGAAATTTAAGATTCTCTGGCTGCGAAATTTCGTCATGGCAGATACGCTTTTGCTGGGCATGGCATCGTCCCTTTTGTGGGTCAGGATACTTGGTTAATGGGGAAAAGGAAAGGAAGGTATTATCATGGATAAAAATTACGAGACAAGCATCCACCGGACCGGGCGCATCGGCGTTATCATAGCAATCGGATTTATGATGGGAATTCCTGCGGTCATATCCACGGTCTACGGCGTATGGCCGGAGAGCATCGGACAGATTTTTGCAGTGGGAGGCGGACTGCTGGCGGTCTTTCTGCCCACAAATATTGCAGAGGTACTTAGCTACACGCCGATCCTGGGCTCCTCCGCGTACTTAACCTTTTTAACCGGTAATGTCATGAACTTAAAGATACCGGTGGTTATCAACGCCCAGGTGCTCACAGATACCTCACAGGGAACGGATGAGGGAGACACGATTGCGACGATCGGCGTCGCGGTTTCCTCTATTGTTACCACACTGATTATTGTGCTGGGAGTCATTCTTCTGGTACCGCTCCGCCCGCTGCTTACGAGTCCGGCGGTTCAGACGGCGACTCAGTACCTGCTTCCTGCGCTGTTCGGCGGAATTCTTTTAAGCTTTGTCAATGACGACTGCGGAGAATACGAGGCAAAGGGAAAATCACTCACCATGATCTTTCCGCTGATTCTGGTGTTTGTCATCAATGCATTTTACCCGCTGGGGGGCAAAGAGGGATTCGTAGTGCTTTTGTGTATGGGTGTTACTGTCGTCTGTGCCATGGTGATGTATAAGACAGGGATCATCAAAATGACGCTGAAGAGCGAGTTAAAGGCCAGAAAGAAAAATTAACGGAAATTCAGGGGGGTAAATAATCCCCTGATTAAAAAAGAGGAATGTCCACTCATTCAATTGAGCGGGTATTCCTCTTTTTTGGAGAAATATACTATGTTTTTGTCTATTTTGTACAATTATTACTCTGTATATCGTATATCCTTCACATAGACATCATATCTTCTGCGTGTTATGATAAGCTTAAATAAAAGGTAATACCTATTACCTAATACTATTAAACAGGAGGATTCTATATGAGTTACCAGAGCCATGAATACTATTTAAGACGTGCAATTGAGATATCCAAGGAGGCCCGTGCTGCGGGCAACACGCCGTTCGGAGCGCTTTTAGTGAACAAGGACGGAGACATTGTGATGGAGCAGGGGAATATCGAGATCACAGACAAAATCTGTACAGGTCATGCGGAAGCAACTTTGGCAGCGCGTGCATCCCATGAATTTACAAAGGATTTTCTCTGGGACTGCACCTTATATACCACAGCGGAACCATGCGCAATGTGTGCCGGCGCCATCTACTGGGCCAATATCGGCCGCGTAGTTTATGGCATGACCGAGCGCCGTTTGCTGGAGCTGACTGGCAGCAATGAGCAGAATCCCACCTTTGACCTTCCCTGCCGTGAAGTATTTTCCCGGGGACAAAAGGCAATTGAGGTGGTGGGACCTGTTCCGGAAGTGGAAGTAGATGCAGCCAAAGTTCATGAAGGCTATTGGGACTAGCAGGAGGACCTGATATGGATATGTTTTCTGAGAAAATAAGCCCTGGCAAGAACCTGTTGGTAGGCTTCCAGCATGTGTTAGCCATGTGCCCCGGAACCATTGCGGTTCCTCTTATCATGGGCGGCGCCATGGGGCTGGATGCCAGGACCACTGCGTTTCTGGTATCAGCCAACCTTTTTACCAGCGGAATCGCTATTCTGATACAGGTATTTGGTTTGAGCAAATACATAGGCTCCAGATATCCTATCATTCTGGGCTCCTCCTTTGCGCCTCTGGCTCCCATGATCATGATTGGCAATACTTACGGCCTTCCCACCCTGTTTGGAGCCATTATGGTATCCGGAGTCCTGATCTTTCTTCTTTCCTTTTTCCTGGATAAGATTCTTATGCTGTTTCCACCAGTGGTCGTTGGTACTTTCGTTACATTGATCGGTGTCAGCCTGGCCCCTACGGCTATCCAGGATCTGGCCGGAGGAGCCGGCAGCAGTACGTATGGATCGGTACAGAATCTTCTGCTGGGATTTGGCGTTTTAATCTTTATCATCCTGGTGGAGAAGTTCGGGAAAGGAATCTGGCGGGCCATGTCTCTTCTGCTGGGGATTATCGGCGGAACTGTGGTCGGGGCTTTCCTGGGAATGGTGGATATAACACCAATTCAGGAGGCAAGTGCATTCCGGCTGGTGACACCCTTTTACTTTGGTGCACCGCAGTTTGAGGCGGGGTCCATATTGATTATGACCATTTTCTGTATTATAAATATGATTCAGTGCATTGGCGTCTTCTCTGTTTTGGATGAGATTGCCGGAACGCATACAGACAATGCCACTAAGATTAAAGGCATCAAGGCGCAGGCGGTTTCGCAGGTTATTACAGGAGCCTTTAACTCCGTCCCCTCCACCATGTTCAATGAAAATGTCAGCCTGATCGACCTCACAAAAATAAAAAGCCGCTCAGTAATTGCAACAGCCGGAGTGATGATGCTTCTTCTTGGCATATTCCCCAAGGTATCTGCGGTGATAACGGTTGTTCCGAAGGCAGTTCTGGGAGGAGCCACCCTGGCTCTGTTTGGCGTCATTACTTCGTCAGGCATCTCCATACTGTCCAAGCTGAATTTCTTTGAAAACAATAATTTCACGATTGTAGGAACCAGTATTGCCATCGGCGTTGGTGCTACCTTCGCCTCAGATATTTTTGCAGGTCTTCCCTCCACACTCAGCATGATTTGCAGCAATGGTCTTTTTATGGTAAGCGCCAGTGCCATTCTTCTAAATCTTCTTTTAAATGGAAGCAAGGGTTTGAAGCGTTGACAAAGAGCCTCCCACCAACTATGATTAAAGAAAAAGGCAGGAGGCTATCACATGGAGTACCAGAAGCTGAACACACTGACACTTTCCGAGCAGGCAAAGCGTGAAATACATAAATATATCAAGAACATGGATTTAACCCGTAATAATAAGCTTCCCAGAGAAGAGGTGATGGCTGAGCTGATCGGTGTAAGCCGCATCACCATACGACAGGCGTTCAATGACCTGGCTTCAGAGGGCATTATCTTTCGCCGCCAGGGAAAAGGCACCTTTGTAAACGTAGATTCTCTCAATATTAAGGTTAAATTTAATCCTTGTATGGAATTTACTCAAATGATTGAGAACAGTGGATATACACCTTCTGTCAGGCTGCTGAACATTCAGAAAATCGACCGGGATGAAGCCATCTGCCAGCAGCTGCAGATGGAGAGCGGCGAACAGCTCGTAGTAGCGGAGAAGATGTTTCTGGCCGATGATACGGTATGTGCTTTCTGCCGTGATTATTTTAGTTTATCTCTCATCGGAGGGGAGGAGGCATTTCGTGAATTCAGCAAATATGAGAATTCCATTTTTCAATACATTTACAATCTTTCCGGTGAAAAAATCGAATGGGACAAAGTGGAGATCGATACCATTCTGACGACAGAGATCGAAGGGCTGGACCAATATGCAGATATGAATCAGCTGGGGTGTAAACCTTTTTTATACCTGAAAGGAATAAACTACAGTTCATCGGATCGGCCTCTGATTCATGCAAATGAGTATATAAACACGGCCATTATAAAGTTTAATATGATACGGCAGAAAAATATACGGTATTAAACTGCGGCAGGAAAACAGGATCAAATTTAAACTGGAGCGGACACTCCGACAAAAAGAGGAATTTCAACTCAATGAAATGAGCTGAAATTCCTCTTTTCTATTCCCTATTTATTCGGATTCCCGTTCCACCTTGATCTCCCAATGGATCAGGAATGTCAGCGCCGCCCTTAGGGCGATAATCGCGGCCACCACGGCCACTTCCGACAACTGGCGTACCACCACGGTACGCAGGATCTCGCTTCCCAGTTTGAATTCCAGCCCCAGAGCCATGCCCTGGGCCAGATTCAGACGGATTGAGGGGTTCCTTTTCACGTAATCATAAATCCCGCGGAGCCCTGCCGCGATGATGACCAGAACTCCCATAAATTCGAACAGGAGAATGGTGATATCGACCACCTGCTGTAAAATTGTTTCTAATGCGTTTACCACGATGCGTCCTCCTGACTGCGGCGGGTACTGTCATGCGTAAGCGATGCAGCCCTAATTCGATTTCACTTCTTTCCAGTATTCATTATAAATAGAATCTACATCAGTTCCAAGATACTGAAAAACTTCGCAGTTTTTCAGAGAATCGGTATCCGGAAATACAGCCTTGTTGTTCTGAAGATCAGAATCAAGTAAATCAAAGGCACCCTTGTTCGGTGTCGGGTAGGTGATGTATTCAAAATTCTTCTTGGCGATTTCCGGGCGGCAGAGGAAATTAATCCATTTCTCTGCATTCTCCTTGTTCGGAGCGTTGGCCGGGATTACCCAGGAATCCAGCCAGAGATTGGTTCCCTCCTTGGGGATTACGTATTCCAGCGAGTAATCCAGTCCGAGATCGGCCACCTCCTGCTGAATGTAAAGCATTTCACCGGAGTAGATGACGCCCATGGCAGCTTCGCCTCCGATCATCTTGTCGCGGACCTGATCGATCACATACGCCTGAACCAGAGGCTTCTGCTTGATCAGTAAGTCTCTTGCCTCGGCGATTTCCGCCTCATTGGTGGTATTCATCGAGTAGCCCAGAGATTTTAGCGCTACCATGAACGCATCGCGGACGCTGTCCTGCATCAGGATATTGTCCTTAAATTTCTCATCCCATAAATCGGACCACTTCGTCGGTGCATCCTCCGGGGCCACCATGCTGGTGTTATAGAGGATTCCCACGGTACCCCAGCAGTAAGGAACGGAATATTTGTTGTCCGGGTCAAAGCTCCTGGACATATCCATATACTTGGAATCAATTTCTTTAATGTTAGGAACGTTGTCAAAATTGATTTCAGCAAGCATGTTATTCTCGATCATCTTCTGAATCATATAATCGGATGGGCAGACTGCGTCGTATTTCACGCCGCCGGCTTCAATGACGGGATACATCTCTTCATTAGTCTCGAACATATCGTAAATGACCTTGATTCCGGTCTCTTCTTCAAACTGGGCGATGACGTCCTCGTCAATATACTCCCCCCAGTTGTAAACGTAAACTTCTCCGGCGCCTCCTGCTTTTTCGGCAGATTTGCCGCAGCCGCTCATGGTGACGGCGGATAATGCGGCCACGGCCAGGACGGCCATGATGGAACAAAATCTCTTTTTCATAATCTGTCTCCTTTTAAATGATCTTAATAAATGATCTTAATGTTTCTTCCGTTTCGGTGCAAAGTTGGTAATCAGTAAGAGAATCAGCACCGTTAAGAAGATGATGGTGGACAGCGCGTACATGGATGGCTTGATGCCGCGGCGTACTTCGCTGTATATTAACGTGGATAAGGTGTTGATGCCGGCGCCGCGGGTAAAATGGGTGATGATGAAATCATCCAGCGACATGGTGAAGGCCAGCAGAAAACCGGAGAGCACGCCCGGAAGGATATCCGGAAATACAACCTTGAAAAAGGCGTAGACCGGAGTTGCGCCCAAATCCATGGCGGCCTCATAAGTACTCTTATCCGTTTGTTTTAACTTCGGCATGACACTTAAAATGACATACGGAATGTTAAAGGTAATATGTGCAATCAGAATCGTTTTAAACCCGAGGGAGATTCCGAAGGCGATAAATGCCAGCATCAGGGAGATGCCGGTCACAATATCTGCGTTCAGCATGGGAATATTGGTGATACCCATCACAATACTGCGGGGAACACGCTTCATATTATTAATGGCAATAGCTGCCGCCGTGCCGATGATGACCGCGATGATCGAAGACAGAAAGGCGATCAGCAGCGTATTGTAGAGCGCTGTCATGATGGTACTGCTGGAAAACAGCTCCGTGTACCACCGTGTGGTAAAGCCGCCCCACTGAGTCCTGGACTTGGAGCTGTTAAAAGACAGCACCGTCATGGTCGCAATCGGAGCGTACAAAAATACCAGGATGAGGACCAGATAGAAGTCCTGAACAAAACGTTTGAGTATACCAGTCTTTTTGCCCATCAAAATGCAGTCCCCTCCCCATTTTTATCGTATTTGGCGATCAGCGCCATACTGATTAAGATAAATATCATCATGACAAGAGAGAGGCCGGAACCCAGGTTCCAGTTGCTTCCCTTGGTAAATTCCTGCTCGATGACATTGCCGATTAAGAGGATCTTGCTTCCGCCCAGTAAATTGGAGATAACGAAGGTGGTAAGCGCCGGCACGAACACCATGGTGATTCCGCTGACGATCCCCGGGATGCTTAACGGGAGCAGAATGCGAAACAGGATCTGAAAAAAGTTGGCTCCCAGGTCCTGGGCGGCGTTTATGACGTTGTCGTCGATCTTGGACAGTACATTATAAATAGGCAGAACCATAAAGGGCAGGAAGTTGTATACCATGCCGAGAATAATGGCTCCCGGTGTGTTGATTAAGCCCTGGGTCGGCAGGTGGAGCGCCGATAAAATTCCGTTGATCACTCCGTTCTTTTCCAGAAGCGTCTGCCATGCCAGCGTGCGCAGCAGGAAATTCATCCACATCGGCAGAATGAATATGAAGACGATAAAGCTGCCCTGGCCGATGCCCCGCGACCGGAGAATGAGGGCCAGCGGATAGGCGAGGATGAGACAGATAATAGTGCTGACGAAGGACAGCCCGAGGGACAGCCACAACGCCTTTCTGTGCTCCGCCGTGGCGATGGATAAGATATTCGCCAGAGTGAACGCCCCGCTTCTGTCTGTCAGACCATAAAATACGATCAAAGCCAGCGGAATGATGGTGAAACCGATCATCCACATGAGATAGGGACCGGATAATAATTTCTTACTCATTGACTCCCACGGCCTCCTCATCCTCTGAAGCCGGTTTGTTCATGATCTGGATGTCGAATGGATCCACGTGGATATCCACTTCCTGTCCGACCGGGAACATATCCGTGCTGTGTACGAGCCACTCGAAGCCATCCGGTGTGGTGACTTCCATCTCGTAGTGAACGCCTTTGAAGATTAAATGGGTTACGACGCCTGAGATCGAGCCCTGTCCGGGAGCCACTAAATCGATGTCCTCCGGACGGATTACCACGTCGACCGGCTTGTTGTTGCCAAAGCCCTTATCGACACAGACAAATTTCGCGCCAAAGATTTCCACCAGCTCATCACGGAGCATGATGCCGGGAACGATGTTGCTTTCCCCGATAAAATCCGCTACGAAGGCATTTTCCGGTTCATTGTAGATGCTTTCCGGAGATCCCATCTGCTGGATATAGCCCTGGTTCATGACGACGATGGTGTCGGACATGGTGAGGGCTTCCTCCTGGTCATGGGTCACGTAGATAAAGGTGATTCCCAGTTCATTCTTTAAACGGATCAGCTCATACTGCATATCCTGGCGGAGCTTCAAATCCAGCGCTCCCAGCGGTTCGTCGAGGAGCAGGACGCGGGGCTCATTGACGATGGCGCGTGCAATGGCGATTCGCTGCTGCTGGCCGCCGCTTAAGGAGTCCACGGTACGGTTTTCGAAGCCGTCTAAGTTCACCAGCTTTAAGGCGTACTTGATCTTATCCTGGATATACGTCTTCGGTTTGTTTTTGATCTTCAGTCCGAATGCGATATTTTCCGCAATGGACATATGGGTGAACAGCGCGTATTTCTGGAATACGGTGTTCAGCTGGCGTTTATTTGGCGGAAGGCTGGTGATGTCCTGGCCGTCAAAGATGACCGTGCCCTGATCCGGCCGTTCGAATCCGCCGATAATCCGGAGCGTTGTGGTTTTACCGCAGCCGCTGGGTCCAAGCAGTGTGACAAATGTATTTTCCTTTACGGAAAGATTTAAATCGTCCAGCACAACCGTGCCGTCAAATGCCTTCGTAATGTTTTTTAAATCAATTAATGGCTGACCCATGACCCTTTATCCTCCTCGTTATGAGCACTTAGCGGACGTCTTTTGGCCGCTTACGTGCGATACATGTAATTTAAAAGCTGGGCGGAGAGCTGACCCAGATTAAGACTGCGCCGGCCTTGCTGCTTAAATAGTGCTTTTTATCTGAAACAAAGTAAAAGGATTCCCCTTTTTTCGCTTTATATGTCTTGCTTCCTATATGAATGGAGATATTTCCCTGCAGGACATAGCCAAACTCTTCTCCCTCATGCGGATTGTCGGGGTACGTTTCCCCGCCCGGCTCCAGTGTCAGAAGAATGGGCTCCATCATGTTCTTCTGTGCGTTGGGAATGATCCATTTGATCTCATTTTTCAGTTCCAGATCGTGCTTTTCAAAGTAATCTGTCTTTCCGAAGACGATCTGCTCCTCCGGAGTCTCGTTAAAGAACTCTCCGATGGAGGTCCCAAGGCACTGCAGGATGTCCATGAGAGTTGCGATGGAGGGGGAAGTTAAGTCCCTTTCCAGCTGGGAAATGAATCCCTTTGACAGCTCCGCACGGTCTGCCAGCTCTTCCTGGGTTAGGCCTTTTAAGATCCGCAGTTCTTTTAATTTCGCACCGATATCCATACGCTCCTCCTTTTAATAAATATAAGCCTGGAGTTTAGTTATACTAACTGACGATAATAATAACTAAAAAGTTTAGTAATAATAAACACACGGCAAAATACATTATACCGGATTTTATCCGTATGTCAATAGTTTCTCCTTAACAAAAATACATTTTTATGATATGATATTTTTAGTTTATACAAGGAACAATCCAGGAGGACGCGAATATGAAAGGAAAGTATATGGCATACGTAGGTTCCTACTCCTACAACGGCCAGGCAAAAGGGATTACGGTGTACGATGTGGACGTGGCCAAAGGCCGTTTTATACCGAGATGCGAGATGGAAGTGGACAACTCTTCCTATGTCATCGCATCGAATGACGGAAAGACCCTGTACTCCATCGCGGACGAGGGTGTCGTATCATTCCGGATTCACGAGAACGGGGCGATTACAAGACTGAATTCCGCTAATATCAAGGGAATGAGGGGCTGCCATCTGTCTACAGACGATAAGGACAAGTATATATTTGTATCCGGATACCACGACGGGAAGTCCACAGTGCTGAGACTGAACCCGGACGGAACGGTGGGTGACATCGTAGATGGAGTGTTCCACAAGGGACTGGGCAGCGTGGCGGAGAGAAACTTCCGTCCGCACGTAAGCTGTACGAGAAGAACGCCGGATGGCAGATTCGTTATGGTGGCCGATTTAGGGATCGACCAGGTAAAGATTTACCGGTTTGATGAAAAAGAGGAGAAACTTCTGCTGGTGGATGCGCTCCGCTGCGAGCTGGAATCCGCGCCCAGATGCTTCCGGTTCAGCTCAGATGGTAAATTCTTCTATCTTTTATATGAATTAAAGAACGTGATCGACGTTTACTCCTACGAGACGGGCGAGCGCCAGCCGAAGATCGAGAAGATACAGACCATCTCCACGACAGGGCCGAAGGCATTATCCCAACTGACCGCTGCCAGCTCCATGCGCTTATCCACCGATGAGAAGCACATGTTCTGCGGCAACGCCGGCGATAACACGGTAACGGTCTATGACCGCGATTCAAAGACCGGCCTTTTGGATTATATCTGCTGTCTTCCCATCAGCGGCAGTTACCCGAAAGACATCTGTGTATTCCCGGATGATAAGCACATTGCTTCCATCAACCATGATAACGGCAGTATCACATTCTTTTCCGTGGACTACAAGAAGGGTCTGCTGATCATGAACGGCAAGGAAATCAGAGTCAATGAACCCAACAGCTGCGTGATCGTAAAGGTCAGCGACTGATTGCAGAAAATGGTATTTGAAAACCGGGGACCGGTCCGTTTGCACAATGGACGCGGGCCCCGGTTTTAAAAGCTGAGATAAGGAGAGATCATACATGGCAGGATCAACACTGGGGACCATACTGAAGGTAACAACCTGGGGAGAATCACACGGAAAGGGAATTGGCGTCGTGGTGGACGGATGTCCGGCGGGGCTTCCGCTTACGGAAGAAGACATTCAGGCGTATTTAGACCGCAGAAAACCGGGGCAGAGCCGTTTCACTACCAAACGCCAGGAGGCGGACCGGGTGGAAATCCTTTCCGGAGTGTTTGAGGGGAAGACGACGGGAACACCGATTTCCATGGCTGTGATGAATACGGACCAGAGATCGAGGGATTACGGGAACATCCTGGAGGTGTACCGTCCCGGCCATGCGGATTATACCTTTGACGAGAAGTACGGATTCCGGGATTACCGGGGCGGCGGCCGTTCCTCAGGCCGGGAGACTATCGGCCGTGTGGCTGCGGGAGCCATTGCGGCAAAGCTATTAAAGAGCCTGGGTATTACGGTATGCGCCTATACGAAGGCGGTAGGACCGTACGAAGCGGATCCCGCACAGTTCGATCCGGAAGAGATGTACAGAAACCGTCTCTACATGCCGGATGCAGGAGCCGCTGCTTTAGCCGAAGCGTATTTGGACCGTATGATGTCGGAGTGCAACTCTGTAGGCGGCGTGGTGGAGTGCGTGATCGACGGACTTCCTACCGGAGTGGGTGATCCGGTCTTTGAAAAGTACGACGCATCTCTGGCAAAAGCCATCCTGTCCATCGGGGCCGTGAAGGGCTTTGAGATCGGAGACGGATTCCAGGCCGCGAAGTCGGTCGGTTCGGAAAACAACGACGCGTTTCGCATGGACGAATCCGGTAAGATAAAGAAGGAGACGAACCACGCGGGAGGAATCCTGGGCGGCATCAGCGACGGAAGCCGGGTCGTGCTGCGGGCGGCCTTCAAACCGACGCCGTCTATTGCACAGCAGCAGAAGACCGTGACGCGCGGTATGGAGGAGACGGATATCGAGATAAAAGGCCGTCACGACCCGATTATCGTACCGCGGGCCGTGGTGGTGGTGGAAGCGATGGCGGCGCTGACTACGGCGGACTTACTCCTTCTGTCCATGACATCCAGACTGGACCGGATTCAGGGATTTTTCGGAACACCAAATTATGAAACATACAATTGACAGGACCATACAATCAATAAAAACAGGAGAGAAGAAAATGAAAATAGCAATAGGAAATGACCATACAGCCCTTGAGATGAAGAATGAGATGAAGAAGTTTCTGGAGGAAAAGGGATACGAGGTAATCGATTACGGCACGAATTCCACGGAGAGCTGCGACTACCCGGTTTACGGAGAAAAGGTGGGCAGCGCGGTGGCAACCGGCGAGGCGGATCTGGGGCTCGCCATCTGCGGAACCGGCGTAGGCATTTCGCTGGCCTGCAACAAGGTAAAGGGAATCCGCTGCTGCGTCTGCAGTGAGCCTTATACGGCGAAGCTTTCCAGAATGCACAACGATTCCAACGTCCTCGCCTTCGGCGCCAGGGTGATCGGTGTGGAGATGGCGAAGATGATAACGGAAGAATGGCTAAATGCAGAATACGAAGGCGGAAGACACCAGAGACGTGTGGACCAGGTGATGGATATCGAGAGACGTAACCAGAACGCGCTGTAGTCCGGCGTATGGTATGAACGGATGAAAAAAGGAAAGATTACAAAGAGTCTCTATCTGCATGCTGGTGGCGCTTACGACCTGGATGGTAAAAGAATTCTCAGGAGAGATTGAAGAGCTTTACCATCTATCAGGCCGGAGTAGAGAATCTCTGGACGTATTACTGCTGCGTTCAGGGCCATGAGGTGAGCAATCAGTTTATGGCCCTGCCGTCAGCCAGAAACCGGATTGTGGAGAGGGTTTGGATATGCGTTCTTATGAACTTGATATAATGAAAATAAGAAAAAGAAATTTTTTAGTAGTATTTTTTCTTGCTTTATTACCACTAATATCGTTGACTGGTTATCGGTTGTTTTCGATTATTGTAGAGTTAGCAGGCTCGATGAAAGATGGGGATATTATTTCAGGTGTAATAGCTTTTCTTTTGAGGATATTTGTTGAAACGATTGTATTGATAATCATCTCTGTTATATGGATTGCAATCTGTTGCTACATCCCATTAAAAAAGCTGCATGGTTTTTATTGTGAAAATATTTTTACGCAGGCGGTTTTGCGCAACTCCGAATACTCCTATGTGCACTATACTGAGCGATTGTTGAATACAGCAGAACTGGTGAAAGCGAAGATTATACCTCCGTATACCAGCTGTAAGCAAAAAGAAGCGGAATATCTGGTAGGCAGATACAAAAACATCGATTTTGAAATCGCGCCGCTCACCTTATCCTATGGAAAAGGACCGAATGAGGAGATTGACGGCAGCATCGTTGTGTTTACCGGCTTAGCAAGTCTGTTTCATAACGAAGATTTTGTGCAGGTATCTTGCAGCACAGATGAGGATGTCTTTGCAGAATACCTTCCCCAAAAACGAGGGCTGGAGGTTAAAAAGAAGATTTCTATGAATCATAATAGAAACTGCCTGTTTATCGCACCGAAAAATCAGAGGATTTCCGAGGAACAATTTGTATTGTTGGAGCATCTTGTGAGGGAACTTTCCGAACAGGTGAGAACACATTTTTATATAATATTCGCCCAGAGTCAGGTATACTTTATCAACAATGATAAAAGTCTTATTATTAATCTTCCTTTGTGGCACAGTATAGAAAAAGAGATTCAAGATGTGGAGAAAAACGGGATTGTTAACATAAATCTGTTTATCAACACATTTATCCGTGCAGCAGACGGGCTATCAGCTTATCGCCGATAGTCCGTTTTTTGGTGTCATATCCTGCTTGCCGGCTGCACAATCTGAATGTTCTTTAATACTGCCTCATTGGGGGTCAGCCTTTATGAGGTATCCTTTTTCCCATTTTACTCCATATACCCGCCCTTCATAGGCGATACGGCGTGTTCAGAAAAGATTTTCAGCACACCGGAGGTATATTTGGCCGGTTTCGGCGTCCAGTTTTTCCGGCGCACGGCCAGTATGGCATCCATTTCCTCCGGTGTTTTCTTCTCGCCTCTGACTCCGATAATCCGGAGAATTCTGGCGGGAATATCGATTTCAATTAAGTCATCCTCTTCGATCAGGGCGATCGGTCCGCCCTCCGCGGCTTCGGGGGATACGTGACCGATGGCCGGTCCCTTGGAAGCGCCGGAGAAACGCCCGTCGGTAATGAGCGCAATGCTCTTCGACAGTTCTTCATCGGAGGAAATAGCCTCAGTGGTGTAGAACATCTCCGGCATACCGCTTCCCTTCGGGCCTTCATAGCGGATGATGACGGCATCTCCCGGCCGTATGGTTTTGTCTAATACGGCGGCGATGGCCTCTTCCTCACAGTCGAACGGTTTTGCCTTTAACACGGCCTGAAACATTTCTTTCGGAACGGCGGAATGCTTCACCTCCGCACCCTCGGGCGCCAGATTGCCGCGAAGGATCGCTATGGTGCCGTTGTCTCCAATGGGATTTTGGAAGCTTCGGATGATGTCGGTGCGTTTTCTTCCGACCTTCGCCAGGTATTCATCACATTTCTCATAGTACCCGTTTTTCTTTAAGTCTTCCAGATTCTCCCCCAGCGTCTTGCCTGTGACGGTTAAAACGTCGAGGTGAAGCATGCTCTTAATCTCCTCCATGATCCTGGGAACACCGCCGGCATAATAGAAATACTGGGCCGGCCATTTGCCTGCGGGGCGGATATCCAGCAGATAGTGGGCGTTCCGGTGCATACGGTCGAAATAGTCCGCGTCGAGTTCATAACCGAACTCATGGGCGGCGGCCGGAATGTGAAGCAGGGAATTGCTGGAACCGGATATGGCGGCATGCACCATGATGGCATTTTCAAAGGATTTCATCGTTACGATATCGGTGGATTTAAGTCCGGCCTCTGCCAGCTTTACCGCCTGTACTCCGGCATCGTAGGCCGCCTTCTTCAAATCTTCACAGGTGGCGGGCATCAGAGCGGTGCCCGGCAGCATGAGACCCAGCGCTTCGGCCATTACCTGCATGGTGGAAGCCGTTCCCATGAAGGAGCAGGCGCCGCAGGAGGGACAGGCGTGCTGCTTGTACCAGGTTAGCTGGTCCTCTGTGATTTCCCCCCTCTGGCATTTGGCACTGTACATTCCGATCTGTTCCAGCGTGAGGAGGTCGGGACCGGCGTCCATGACGCCTCCGGTTACGATGATAGAGGGAATCTTCAGCCTTCCAATCGCCATCAGATGAGCAGGAACCGCCTTGTCACAGCTGGCAATGAAGACGCCTGCGTCAAATGTCGTGGCGTTTGCATGAATTTCGATCATGTTGCAGATGGTGTCCCGGGAAGCGAGAGAGTAGTTGATCCCGTCGTGGCCCTGTGCCATGCCGTCGCAGATATCGGTGGCAAAATACCGCGCTCCCTTGCCTCCGCTGCGACCTATTCCCTTCACGGACTCTTCCACGAGCTCCAATAGATGAGCGCTGCCCGGGTGGCTGTCTCCAAATGTACTCTCCACTATAATCTGAGGCTTCGACAAGTCAGCCACTTTCCAGCCCATTCCCATGCGCAGCGGATCCATCTCCGGCGCCAGTGCACGGACTTCCTGACTCTTTAGTTTCATAGCGTTTCCTCCTGAATTCTATGTTTTTCCTGGCAAAGGCATAATACGTATGATGTATTTTATAAAACCAAAATACCATACTCGCAGGACAAAGTCAACAAGGCATTGGAAAAATATAGAAAGCGCCGGGGCTGACGAGCGGCCGGTTTCTTGTTTCTGCGAACATCCCCTCCTGTTTATCCAAGCTGCTTTTCTTCTTTCTCCAGCTGTCGGAAGACTCTCCGGTTATAGATCAGATGCATGTACATGGCACATTTTGCGCCTCCTGCGTCGCGCTCAGCGATGCAGTTTACGATTTCGCGGTGAGTCTCGATGGTTTCCTGACCCAGGGCGCGGTTGGTTACATCGACAAACACGGCGATGGAGGAATTGATGACCGGAATCAGTTTTTCTACTACACTGTTGCCGCTGCAGGAGGCGATCATCGTGTGAAGACGGATATCGGCCTCCATGTGGTCGCGGCCGGATTTGATCAGCTCTTCAATCTGATCGCACTGGAGCTTCATCTCCCCGATCTGTTCCGGCGTCGCGTGATCGGCCGCCATCATGGCGATCTCAGGTTCCAGCATCAGACGTACGCTGACTAAGTCCAGCGCCAGCTTGGTCTTGTCTTTTACAAAGGTAAGTCCCAGCGGATCGTCGGTGATTCCCTGTCTCTCGGAGACGAAAGTGCCGGCGCCGCGCCGGATTTCCAGGATCTGCCGGGATACCAGGATCTTGATGGCCTCGCGAATCGTAGTACGACTGACGTTTATCATCTTGCCGAGTTCAAATTCATTGGGGATCTTAGCCCCTACTTCCAGATTGTTATCTATAATATAGTTTAATATGTAGTCGGCTACCTGCTCTGCCAACGGTTTTCCATTATAAAACTCTAAGCTGCTCACCCGTTTTACCTCCCTGTTGAATTGAGTTTATTTTAACATAGAACCGGCGTTTTGTCACCTGATGGCAGTTGAAATTGAAGGGTTGAGGGCTTAGAAAACGCCAGATCCATATCTGGAGAAGAGATCATACGTATTTAAAGAAAATATGCACAAAATAGAGTGGGATAATTTGTATAAAAAGTAAAATTACATGAAAATACTTGACATATTTATCCGATAATGTTATTTTATAGAGGCAAAGACATCATACGTATTATGGAAAAAAGATAAAATGAAACAGGGAGGTATTTTTATTATGGATTATGTAGCTAATCCGGCGCAGCTGATAACTGCCACACTGGTGGGGTTCGTGGTACTCTTGTTCCTGATTATTAAACTGAAGCTTCATGCGCTTCTGTCGGTTCTCATCGCGGGAGTCATTATCGGAGTCGGAAGCGGTATGCCGTTTTCACTGGTCACTCAGGCTGTCACGGATGGTATGGGCAACACCTTAAAGGGGATTGCGCTGATCGTCGGACTCGGTTCCATGTTTGGCGGCATCCTGGAAGTCAGCGGCGCGGCGCAGGCGATTGCCGACAAGCTGGTGAAGGTATTTGGTGAAAAGAATTCCGCATTTGCGCTGGGGCTTGCGGGCGTTATCATCGGTATTCCGGTATTTTTTGATCCGGCTTTCATTATTCTTATGCCAATCGTTTATTCCATTGCAAAGAAGACGAACAAATCTTTACTATATTATGTGCTTCCGATGACAGCGGGGCTCGGTATCGGATCTGCGATACCGCCCACACCGGCTCCCATGCTGATTACGGGAAGCCTTCCCGTGGATCTGGGGACGGTCACGATCCTGGCGCTCGTACTTGTTATTCCGAAATATTTGATCAGCTACGCGGTAGCTGTTCCGTTTGCAAAGAAACTGTATGTTCCGGTTCCTGAAAATGCCGTTATGGCTCCTGAAAAGAAAGAGGGGACTGCGGGTGGGCCATCCTTCGGCCTGGTTATCTCCATCGTGCTTCTGCCGATTCTCCTGATTCTAATCAGCGCATCCGCAGGTATGATGACCGCGGAGGGCGCCGGAATGCAGAGATTCCTGGATTTCTGCGTATTTATCGGCCAGCCGTATCTGGCATTGATCATCGCCAATGTGGCCGGAATCATCTTCCTGTGCGTGCGTAAGGGGATTACCATGGAGACGGTGGAAACCGTTCTTGCGAAATCCCTTCAGCCTGTGGCCATGATTGTCCTGGTTACCTCTGCCGGCGGCGTGCTGCGTTACGTTCTGGATTATTCCGGAATGGGAACCTTGATCGGTGATGCCCTGCAGAATGCCAACCTTTCCATTATCCTTGTAGCTTATATTATTTCTACACTGATGAGAATCGGCGTAGGTTCTACCACGGTGGCGCTGACCATGACGCTGGGAATTGTTGCATCGTTTCCGCAGATTTCCACCTACTCTCCAATGTATCTCGCCTGTATCGGTATGTCCGCCATGTTCGGAGCGACCAGCTTCTCTCATGTCAACGATTCCGGTTTCTGGCTGACAAAGGAGTATATGGGTATTGATCTAAAGACAGCGTTCAAATCCTGGACCCTGTATGGAGGCTTCTGCTCCATCCTGTCATTTATCGTGTTGTATGCCATCAGCTTTATCTGGGCATAGACGCAGAAAGAAGGGAGAATACATATGGCACTTTTAAATGTAGATTTTCACTCATACTACCTCGGAATGGATTCACCGCTGACCGTTCTTCTTCCTGAAAAAAGGGGAAGGAAGCCGGAGGCGGCCCCTGATAAAAAGTATCCCGTCCTGTATCTGCTGCACGGCCATGCAGACGACAACACCGCATGGATCAGAAAGAGCGATTTGGAACTGCTGGTCCGGGACCACGATGTCATCGTGGTTATGCCGTCGGCACACAGAAGCTTTTACACAAATGGGAAATACGGGCACCTGTACTTCGATTACATAACAAAGGAGCTGCCCGTTGTTGTGAGCAATTTCTTCCCGGCATCTACCAGGAGAGAGGATACGTTTATCGGCGGTCTCTCCATGGGTGGCTACGGTGCCTTAAAGGCGGCGCTGTCCTGCCCGGAGCAGTACGCCGGTGTCGCCGCGATGTCGGCGGCCAACAGCCCCTTCGAGGCCATGAAGGCGGCCGGAACCATGTTCTCGGTCTCCGATTTTATGGATAATGTTTACCGCATTTTTGGAGACGAGGAGGAGTATAAGGGATCGAAGGACGATCTGGAGTATCTGGCGAAACAGACAGCCGCATCCACAGGGCCCAAGCCGAAAATCTACCACAGCTGTGGACTACAGGACCCTCTTTACAGTCTGAATGTGGATTTTAAGCAGTTTATGGAAACGAATTGCCCGGACCTGGATTACCATTACTGTGAATGTGAAGGGAACCACAACTGGGGATTCTGGAATCCTCAGCTGAAATGCATACTGGAATATTTCGGACTGATTCCGGCCAGCCAGGAGAAGTCCGGTACGTGAGAGCAGAAAGCCGGGAGCCGGTCCGCAGATATAGTTACACTGCCGAACCGGTCCGCTGCTTTTGACGAATGAGACAGCCCGTGGTACAATCGCTGCATGGAGGGGGGTCTATGATACATACAATCGATTTTTTATACGAGGTAAGAAAGTCAAAAGAGCTGGAGCGGAGACTGCTGGAAAATATGAAAAACCGAAAAGAAGCGCAACTGTTAATTGGCGATTTCTTACTGGAATTCGATTTCGACAGACGCATGGTGAATATTTCCTGCCTGAATCCACAATACCCCTTTTTCCATAAATGCCCGCCGTTAGACTGGACATTTGAAGAAATGGAAGAGGCTGTGAAGGCTGTTGTGGGAGATAAAAAATAATGAAATGTTTTTTGATGAGAGTATCTGAAATGCTTCGGCCGGATTCGGCGGCGGGCGTTCTGGTACTCTCATTTTTTGATTCATATGGGGCGGCGGCTTATGAAAAAGAAATTCTCCGGGAGGTGCACTTTGTCTTCCTACATTTCGATGCAAAAGCCCGGACGGCCGTACGATTCTTTACAGACATCTTGGGTTCCCATCGTGATTGTGAAAAAAATGCTAATTTTTTAATAATAGTTATTGTTATTATTTTAACGGTGTGATATAATGAGACCATATTGGAGATACTCTAATTATCTGAAGCATTTTTTAGAACTAAGGTTTTACTCATTTAAATCATGAACAGGAGGATATTCACATGAAAGAAACTATTGTAGTAATCGGGGCAAATCATGCGGGAACGGCGGCGCTCAACACAATCCTGGATAATTATAAGGATAAAGAGGTAATCGCCTTTGATTCCAACAGCAACATCAGTTTTCTGGGCTGCGGTATGGCGCTCTGGATCGGCAAACAGATATCGGGACCGGAGGGACTGTTTTACTCGGATAAGGCGGCGTTTGAGGCAAAGGGCGCCAAAATATACATGGAGACTCCGGTGACCTCCGTCGATTATGATAAAAAGATCGTCTATGCGGCCGACCGCGAGGGCAATACGTATGAGCAGCATTTCGACAAGCTGATTTTTGCGACCGGTTCACTCCCGATTCGTCCGGCCATCGAAGGAATGGAGCTGGAAAATGTACAGTTCGTAAAACTATTCCAGAATGCGCAGGACGTGATTGAGCGTTTGAAGGATGAGAGCGTAAAGCGCGTCGCAGTAGTCGGCGCCGGTTATATCGGCGTGGAGCTGGCGGAGGCATTTAAGAGAAACGGCAGGGAAGTGGTGCTGATCGACTGCGCGGAGACGTGTCTGGCCGGATATTATGACAGAGAATTTTCCGATCAGATGGCGGATAATTTAAAGGAGCACGGAGTTACGCTGGCCTTTGGAGAGACTGTGAAAAAGCTGGAAGGTTCCGTTCGCGCGCAGAAGGTAGTCACGGACAAGGGAAGCTACGACGCCGACATGGTGGTGTTTGGAATCGGCTTCAAGCCCAATACTGCACTGGGCGGAGAACAGATCAAGCTGTTTAAAAACGGCGCGTTCCTGACGGATTTATGTCAGGAGACCAGCATTCCGGGCGTCTACGCGGTCGGAGACTGTGCGACTGTTTACAACAACGCGATTCAGGCCACAGACTACATTGCACTGGCGACAAATGCGGTCCGTTCCGGAATCATCGCGGCTCACAATGCCTGCGGTACGAAGCTGGAATCCGTGGGCGTTCAGGGCTCTAACGGCATCAGCATCTGGGGACTCAACATGGTGAGTACGGGAATCAGCCTGGCAAAAGCCGAGAAGCTGGGAATCGAGGCGCTCGCCACGGATTTCGAGGACTGGCAGAGAGCGGAATTTATGGAAAATGGAAACTATAAGGTAAAACTGCGCATCGTCTATGACAAGAACACGAGAGTGATTTTGGGCGCGCAGATCAGCTCGGACTACGATATTTCCATGGTGATCCATCTCTTCTCGATGGCGATCGAGGAGCAGGTGACCATCGATAAGCTGAAACTGTTCGATGCGTTTTTCCTTCCTCACTTTAACAAACCTTACAACTATATCACCATGGCTGCGCTGAGCGCGAAGTAAGAAGGCCCGTAACAGTAACCGGGAATCCGTTACAGTTCACGGCCCGCTGAAAGCCTCTGCCGGATATACCGGTACGCGGGTGGGACAGGAGAACGAACAGTTTCTTGTTTCCTCGGTGGCAGGAACTAAAGCGGAAAAGCAGGAAAAAGGGGCGGATCGCGCAAACTACGGTGAACTCCTGAAGGACTTCACCTCCGTGTCCGCTTGAAATCTGGCTTGGAGGCCAGATTTCACCACCCCTTTTTCCTGCTTTTCTGCTTAAGTTCCTGCGAACCTCGGAAAAGGAAACTGTTCGTTCTCCTGTCCCGCCCGCATATCGGTATATCCGGCAGAGGCTTTCAGCGGGCCGTGAACCAATGTCAGTTAGTTAATATCAGGTAAAGGGATGCATATTCCAGAAAATGAAGATCTAACACTCGAAATGGTGGTACTTATGAGGAGAGGGATCGGCTTTAGCTCATAGGATAAACTTTAG